>Ga0207665_10000787_pt1 | contig 21376 bp, 22 predicted proteins | sample LARL112metaG_FD_184351 | JGI IMG/M metagenome (GOLD analysis project Ga0207665, IMG submission 184351) | Corn, switchgrass and miscanthus rhizosphere microbial communities from Kellogg Biological Station, Michigan, USA - LAR L11-2 metaG... | ecosystem: Host-associated > Plants > Roots >...
GGATTCGAACCCACGTTACGGTTTCCCGTAAACACGCTTTCCAAGCGTGCGCCTTCAGCCACTCGGCCACCCGTCCGGATTGAACCCGCCTTGCGGGTCACATCTTTCTATATCAACGCAATGCGCGCTTTCGCGCCTCGTTCACCTGTCTGACAAGCCATCAAAAAGTCCGGTGCCTGCATTTGGCCGGCACTATAGCTACCGTCGGACCGCCGACAACCCGCCGCATTTGGCATGTCAGGCCCCTCTGATAAGCATAATTGTGTCCTGTTTTCAAAGATTGACCCCTGCAGGAGTCGCTGCGCAAGATGACCGGCAAATGCAGGGTATTTCAGGGCGAGAATGTCCGTTCCACCCGAGCGCCTGTGACTCGAGCGCGTGATGCGTGCGAGTGCGATGATAATAGCGATTCTTGCCATGACAGGGCCCACGGCAGCAGAGACCATTCAGCTCTACGCCGCCGGTAGCCTGAAAGCCGCGTTGACTGACGTTAGCAAGGCCTACGAAACCTCAACCGGAAGCAAGGTCGAAGGCAAATACGGACCGTCCGGCCTGCTGAAGGATGAGATCGCACACGGCGCAAAGGCAGACATATTTGCTTCCGCCAACATGGAGCATCCGCAGGCGCTCAACGACCAGAAAAAAGGCGGTCCAGTTGTACGCTTCGCACGCAACAAGCTCTGCGCCCTGGTGAAGCCGGAGCTGGCAGTAGACAGCAAAAATTTGCTTGAACGCATGCTCGAAAAAAACGTGAAGGTCGGCACCTCGACCCCGAAGGCTGATCCTTCTGGCGACTACGCGTTCGAAGTCTTTCGCAAGGCAGACGCGGTCAAAGCAGGAGCGCAAGCTGAACTGGAGAAGAAAGCGCTTCAGCTCACGGGCAGCGCAAACAGCGCGCCGGCGCCCGCAGGTCGCACCGTCTATGGTTGGCATGTTTCGGAAGGCCGCGCTGATATCTTTCTGACCTACTGTACCAACGCGCTTGTAGCGCAGAAGGAAAATCCCGATCAGCGCATCGTCGACTTGCCCGATAATCTCACCGTGGGAGCTGACTATGGGCTGACCGTGATAAACGGAGCGCCATCCGCGGCGCGCCACCTCGCGGATTTCATCGTGTCGCCGGAAGGCCAGAAGATTCTCGAGAGGCACGGCTTCACGCCAGGAAACGAAATCAAGAGTGGAGGCAGATCATGAAACTCAGTGCGCGCAATCAACTCAAGGGCAAGATCGTCGACGTCAAGAAAGGTGCAACGACCGCCCACGTCCGCATCGATATCGGCGGACAGACGTTGACAGCTTCGATCACCAATGAGTCGGCAGACGAACTGAAGCTGGAAAAAGGCAAATCGGCCTATGCCATTATTAAAGCAACGAGCGTCATGATCGGCGTGGATTGATCGCCCGCTGGCCCCGCACGTGGATTGACATGGCAATCAGCCGCAGAGCCTTTCTGGCGAGCACCGCAGCGCTGCTGGCCTCGCGCAGGGCGCGTGCGGGGACGGTCACCGATGCGACCGGCCGCGCGTTGCCGGTACCGGAGAAGGTCACACGCGTTTTCCCGGCCGGACCACCTGCTGCAATCCTTCTCTACACGCTTGCACCCGACCTCCTGCTCGGCTGGCCACGCGCCAACAGGCCGGAGGAATGCGCCTATCTGCTGCCCGACGTGTGTACACGCGCGGAAGTCGGCCGCATCACCGGGCGCGGCAATACCGCAAATCTCGAGAGCGTCATCGCACTCAAGCCGGATCTCATCCTCGACGTCGGTTCGACCAGCGCCACCTTCGTTTCTCTTGCCGAGAGGGTGCAGCAGCAAACAAATATTCCCTACGCGCTCCTTGATGGACGCTTTGATGCCGTTGCCGAAACCTATCGCAAGCTCGGAGAGCTCACAGGGCGGCAAGCCGATGCGGAAAAGCTCGCCCGTTATGCCGAGGATACGATCAAGAATACTGTGGGTCGTGTCGCAGCCACCGCCCCCGCATCTCGTCCGCGCGTTTACTACGCGCGCGGGCCGCGTGGGCTCGTCACTGGCCTGGGAGGTTCGATCAACGTCGAGACAATCGAAGCGCTGGCGCAAAACGTTGCGGGGGAAAACCAGGGCGGCCTTGCGAATGTCTCGATCGAGCAGGTTCTCCTCTGGAATCCCGACGTCATTATTACGATTGACCAGGATTTCGCGGCAAGTGTGCGCGGCGATCCGGGATGGGCGTCAGTAAAAGCGGTTCGTGATGGCCGCGTCCATCTGTCGCCAAAAATGCCCTTCGGCTGGGTGGATTTTCCGCCCTCGGTGAACCGCCTCATTGGCTTGCGGTGGCTTGCGAAGATTCTGTACCCGGACAAGGTTTCCGAGGATATTCGCGCGCAAACCCGTGAGTTTTATGCGATGTTCTATCATCGCACTCCGAGCGACGCGCAGATCGACAATGTGCTGGCCGGGAGAGACTAGTTGACCCGCTCCGTTCTGCCGGGCCTCGCGATCGCAACAGCCGTGCTGATCGCAGGATTGCTGCTTGCCTTTACGATCGGCCGCTACCCGGTGTCGCTCGCCGAACTCGGCAACGTGTTGCTTGCCAAATTGAGCGGCCATCGTCCCGACGTGCCGACTGCCGTCGAAAGCGTAATCCTGCAAGTTCGTGGGCCGCGTGTGCTTGCCGCGGCGCTGGTCGGAGCGGCACTGGCGGTCGCCGGCACCGCGTTTCAGGGTCTTTTCCGAAATCCGCTGGTATCGCCCGACATTCTCGGTGCCTCCTCGGGGGCAGCACTCGGCGCCGTCATCGGCATTTTTCTTTCACTCGGCGTGCTGGCGATTCAGGCTTTTGCCTTTCTTGGTGGCCTGCTCGCTGTTGGCGCCGTGTACGCAATCGGCTCGGCCGTGCGATCGCGCGATCCGATCCTGGTGCTGGTGCTGACTGGCGTGGTGGTCGGCGCACTGCTTGGTGCGGGTGTCGGGCTGGTGAAATATCTTGCCGATCCGTACAACCAGTTGCCTGCCATGACCTTCTGGTTGCTGGGCAGCCTGTCCGCGGCGAACGTGTCTGACCTGCTGCCTTTGTTCGGTCCGGTTGCGATCGGCACCGCCGTGCTCATTGCACTTCGGTGGCGGATGAACGTCATGTCTCTGCCCGAAGAAGAAGCGCGTGCGCTTGGCGTCGCAACGGGCCCGCTCAGAATTGCGATTGTGGCGGCGGCAACCTTGACCACGTCAGCCAGCGTAGCCACGGCCGGAATCATCGGATGGGTGGGACTGGTGGTACCACATCTTGCACGATCCCTGGTCGGACCTGATTTCGCGCGACTGCTGCCGACCGCGGCAATCCTCGGGGGAGGCTATCTGCTCGTCATCGACACCCTCGCCCGCACCGCGGCGCAGGTGGAGATTCCCCTTGGCATTCTGACCGCGGTGGTAGGAACGCCGTTCTTCATCTGGCTCCTCGCCAGCATGCAGAGGACCTGGTCGTGAACATCGAAGGCCACGATCTCGCCATTGGCTATCCAGACCACACAGTCGGCAGTGGACTCGATATCGCGCTCGCGACAGGGGAAGTGCTGGCGCTACTCGGGCCAAACGGCGGCGGCAAGACCACCTTGCTCAAGACCTTGCTCGGTCTTCTCAAGCCAAAATCTGGCGAAGTGCGCCTTGGCGACAAGCCACTGGTCGACTACTCGATCCGTGACAGGGCACGCGTCATCGCCTATGTGCCGCAAGTGCATATCGGAACGTTTGCCTTCACCGTGGAAACGGTGGTGCTGATGGGCCGAACCGCACATGGCACTTTGTTCAGCCGGCCGAGCGCGCGCGACCGCGCGGTGGCGCTGGCGGTGCTCGAACGGTTCGGCATCGCGGCCCTCGCCGATCGTCCTTACACCATGATCTCAGGTGGTGAACGGCAGCTGGTGCTGCTCGCGCGCGCTCTCGCGCAGGAGCCGCAATTCGTGGTGCTCGATGAGCCGACCGCCAGCCTCGACTTCGGCAATCAGGGAAAGGTGATGAACGAGATCCGCGCGCTGGCAAAATCCGGACACGGTGTGCTTTTCACGACCCATGACCCGAACCACGCGCTGCGCGCGGCTGATCGAGCGTTCTTGCTGCGCGATGGGACGAGGATCGCCGACGGACCGGTCGCAGCGGTTTTAAATCGAGAACAGTTGGAAGCGCTTTACCAGACGTCCGTTGAACGGCTGACTGACCACACCAGCGGCGCGGTGGCTTTTCTGCCGGGTTGAAGACAGATCAGAACGCGGTGGATGCAACAGATGCAACACGCGCGTCGCGCGACTGCTGCAGCGATGTCAATGCGGCTTGGGCTTGGGCGTGCAAGGCGTCGAAATCGATGGCCTCGGCCTGCTGCTGCTGCTGCGGCTGCGCGGGCGCCGGCAGTTGCGAACCGGCAAACAGACAAACTCCCGCAATCGCAAGAGTCAGCGCAACAAGACGAACACGCATCGGCAAGCCTCCTGGCCTGCCCCTCCCCCGGACGCAACCTTATCTCGAATTTTATTTAAACCACGCGAAGATCAACGATGAATCTCCAGGGGCCGCGTTCAGCATTGATTAACTGCACCGGACCCTATTTGGCGGCCACAACCAGCGAATAGCGGGAATCTGCAGCCAGGCACTCTGCCTGTGGAAGGCCGAGCTCCTTGCGCACCATGTTAGCGCCGAGCACCATTGATACGATCTTGTAGTAGGCGTGGCGGCGGCTCATCCCCTCTCGGCCCATTCCGCAGTCCGACGAAAGCACCAGCCGTTCCGCTGGAATGTGTTTGAGTGCGCGCCGGATGTGATCCGCAATTTCTTCCGGCCTTTCGACCTGCAGGGAGTGATGATCAATCACGCCGATACATATCTTCTTGTCGGTGATGATCTTGCCGAAGGCCTCGAGGTCCATGCCTCCGGCGCTGGCGGATTCGAAGGTGATGACGTCGGCGTCAACCTTGTTCAGCATCTCCAGTGCGTTCTTGTAGCTTTGCACGTCCTTGAACATGCGTTGCTGCGAAGGATTGCCCCAGCAGGTATGACACCACACCTCGGTTTTTGCGCGCAGGCCTTTGACCGTGCGGTTGAAGACGTCGACACTGAAGGCCGGATTGATCACGTCGTCCACGATGTTGCGCACCGCAAGCAGATGGACTTGCGGCTCTTCAAACTGAATGACCTGGCACCCCGCATCGGCAAGATCATGCAGCTCTTCGTTCAGCGCATCGGTGATCGCGAGGATGCGGTCCTTCAGCGATTTGTAGTGCCTGTCCTGCACCGCGAAGGCGACCAGTTCCGGACCGATCGTCCCGAATTTGACTGGTTTTTTCGTCATGCGCTGGGCGACCTTGAACATGGCGGCATATTGCAGCTCACCTCGCGTGACCGGCCCGCTGATGCCGGGCATGACACGTGATTCAAGGTAGTCGTGAAGAATGTGGCCTGGCGGAAATCCAAGCCCGCCCTTGCCGGCCGGAGTCGGCTGCGGGTGGTGATCAAATCCGCCCATATGCCGAGGAGGATAGTTGGTCCAGCTCTGGCCGCCGACGTCCGAATCAAAATGCGCGTCACCGTCGGTGACGATATCGAGGCCCGCCATTTCCTGTTCGTGAAGATAAATCGAGACCGCGTCGACATACTGTTCGCGGAACTGGTTATTCACCATCGCGTCAAGAAAGCTTCGCGAGCCAAGATTCTGGGTGTACCAACTCGGCCGCGGCAGCGAGCCGGTGATGGTGGTCGGCAGCATGAGATTCTTAGTGGCGCGAAGCATGATCGGCATCTCCCCGTGGCGCTTTTGTCGTTGGCCTAGTCTATGTCCACAACACGCAGCTTGGAAACGATCTTCGCAATGTGGTGTCACGGGGCATGGACAAAACGAGCACCGCTGCCCACTTTAGATGGGCAGTTTTCATGTTGTGGCAAAATGTCTGCTATGATTGAGCAATGAGCAAAGACCGCGACGGCTACATCATCCGGCCCAATCCCAACGACCCGCGACTGACCGAACGTGTGAGCGGCGTCGACCAGACCGGCGCGCGCATCGAGACGTCCGTGACGGTCGAACGGGCCCTGACAATCTTTCTCAATAGCCAGGAAATCGTCACGGCCATGACCATTGGCGATTATCCAGAATACCTGGCGATCGGCTATCTGCTCAATCAGCACATGTTGCTCCCGGACGACGTGGTCACCGACGTCGATTATGACGAGGAGCTTTCGGTCGTAGTGGTGCGTACGAATCGAAAGACCAACTATGAGAAAAAGCTGAAAAAGAAGGTCCAGACGTCCGGATGCGCTCAGGGCACTGTGTTCGGCGACCTCATGGAGGCGCTCGAAAACGTAACGCTGCCGAAGGCCGAACTGCGCACGTCGTGGCTCTACGCGTTGACCAACAAGATCAACACCACGCCGTCACTGTATCTCGAGGCCGGCGCCATCCATGGTTGCGTTCTCGCGCATAAGGACGAACCGCTGGTCTATATGGAAGACGTCGGCCGTCACAACGCGGTCGACAAGATCGCCGGCTGGATGTTCCGAGAGCGTGTCCCTGCTCACGACAAGATCTTTTACACCACCGGCAGGCTGACATCCGAAATGGTGATCAAGACCGTCCGTATGGGAATCCCAATCCTGATTTCGCGCTCGGGCTTCACCGCGTGGGGTGTCGAGCTCGCCCGCAAAGCCAACCTGACATTGATTGGACGCGCGCGCGGCAAGCGCTTCGTTGCGCTCGCTGGCGAGGATCGCATCGTCTTCGACCAGGATCTCGCCCATATCGAAGAGGAAAGCGCCAAGCATCGGCGCAAGGCTGCTGTTCACGATGATTAACTACCCGCCTACCCTTGGTCTGGTGCTCGCGGGCGGACTTGCTCGGCGCATGGGCGGCGGCGACAAGGCGCGCATCGAAATCGGCGGCGTGTCCATTCTCGACCGTGTGCTGGCGACGCTGTCGGCGCAATGCACCGGCATCATCATCAATGCCAACGGCGACCCAAAGCGGTTTGCCGATACAGGGCTGACGGTCGTTCCTGATAGCATTCCAAATTTCGCCGGCCCGCTGGCCGGAATCCTTGCTGGGCTGGACTGGCTGGCCAAACAGAGGAGCGGCATCGAATGGATTCTCAGTGTTCCGGGTGACTGCCCTTTCCTGCCGGATGATCTCGTTGAGCGCCTGCATCAGTCGCGACGCAAGATGGGCGCGGGCGTGCCGCTCGCGTGCGCGCGCTCCGGCGAATGGCGTCACCCCGTGGTGGGCCTATGGCCGCTGGCACTGCGCGAGGACTTGCGCAGGTCGTTGGTCGAGGAAGACCTGCGCAAGATCGAGATCTGGACCGCGCGGCATGGCGTCGCAATCGCGGATTGGCCCGATCAACCGATCGATCCGTTCTTTAACGTCAACACACCCGAAGACGCCGCGCGCGCCGAGAGCATTGCATTGCAGCATAGTTAGACTTGCTTCTTGACCACACCGACGGCGGGTTCATAGTTGTCCAACTCAGACTCTGCGGGCTGAAAAGAGGAGCCGGTCAAATGAAGAGCTTCATCATGGCTTGTGTGGCCGCCATTGTTATCGCCGTGATTGGCGGTGTGGTGCTGAACAGCATCCAGGAGCCGGTCGACAAAGCCTACACGACGAGTGGCGTGCGTCTCGGCGCCTGAGATCCAGGTTCAGCCGATCAGGGCCGCGTAGGATAGGAAGCCGACGCGGGCTCCAGGTTCGATTGTCGTTACATCTTCGGGAAATTCCAATAATCCGTCAGTTTCCGTCAACGACGTGAGAATGCCCGCGCCATCCTGCGGGTGCTTGACCGCTTCGACTTCGCCATCAACCCCACGCCTGAGTGTCACGCGAACATATTCACGGCGGTCCTTCTTTTTCCTATAGGCGAACGCAGAACGGACCGGCAGTGGCACAAGCCGATCCGGACGCGCGCCGGACAGCCGCCGCAACAATGGTTTCACGACACGGACGAACGTGACGAAGACCGCAACTGGATTGCCCGGCAACCCGACGAATGCCGCGCTGTGTCCGGATGCCGCCGGAATCACGCCAAGCGCCACCGGCCTGCCCGGCTTGATGGCGACCCGCCAGAACACCAGGCTGCCGATCCGCTCAACTGCGTGACGCACATAATCGGCTTCTCCTGTCGAAACTCCTCCGGACGTAACAATAAGATCGTGACCTGCTGCTGCATCAGCCAAACGGGATGAAAGCTTCTCGGGGTCGTCCGGGAGAATTCCGAGATCGGTTACGATGGCGCCGAGCTGATCGAGAAGCTCCGAGAGCAAGAAACGGTTGGAGTCGTAGACTCCGGCGCCATCGCGAATTGACCCCGGCTCGACCACTTCATCGCCCGTGGAAAAAATCGCTACCCTGAGCCGCCTCCGCACGACGATCTCGGTAAGTCCAAGCGCGGCAGCGAGCGCGACGTGCTGTGCTTCAAGCACCGTGCCCGATGGCAGAACGGTGGCTCCAATCGCGACATCCTCGCCGGCGAGGCGGCGATTGGCCCCCAGTTTAAGCCCTTTTGGCACGGTCACCCGATTGCCTTCGACCGTCACATCCTCCTGCATGAAAACAGTGTCCGCACCTTTGGGCATAGCGGCCCCGGTAAAGATGCGGACGGCAGTTCCGGATTTAAGCGAGACGTTTGCGCGCGCGCCTGCTGTCAGACGATCGGACACAGGAAGCGCAGTTTCGCCGTCGCGATGAAGATCGGCATGCCGCACGGCGTAACCATCTACGGCAGAATTATCGAATGGCGGAAGGTTGATCGGTGCGATGATATCGTGAGCGACTACACGTTCGCGCGCGCCATGCAACGGCACACGCTCAGTTTCAGCAATCGGCAAAATCCGTTCATTGATCAACCGTTCCATGTCATCGAGCCGCAATAAAGGGCCCGAAAAGGCAAAACAGTCGTCACTGAGCTGAGCCATTACCGACCCCTTGCAGCAACGGCTGATTGCGTTGCGTCGACCGGCACGGCCCGCGCCAAAAGCAGGTCGGCAATCGTCTCGATATCGTTGAGATCGATAACCGGCACTTTGGCCTGCGGTAGCGCTATGTCAGAAGCGATGGCGACGATATGTGGGTCTTCGGGATGGATAAGGGGCTTGTTGTTCGCGGCTCGGTGGATCTCGAGCTTCGGAAAGGCATCGCGTTTGAAACCCTCGACCAATACGAGGTCAACGGGTGACATCTTGGCGACGAGGCTGCGCAGATTCCACTCAGGTTCCTCACGCAGCTCGTGCAGGATGGCCCAGCGTTTGGCCGAAGAAATGATGACTTCGGTCGCACCGGCGGTGCGGTGAAAGAACGAATCCTTGCCTGGCTGGTCCAGGTCAAATCCGTGATGGGCGTGTTTGAGCGTCGAAACCAGTACGCCGCGCGCTATGAGCCGCGGGATCAACTTGGTGATCAGCGTGGTTTTGCCCGAACCGCTCCAACCTGCGAGACCGATAATACGCATGGCCCCTTATAGCAAAACGCCCGGGTTTGAAGCCGGGCGTTATGCGGCAGCTCAAATTCGGGGCTATTCAGCGGGTTGGGCGCGCGCACCCTTTGGAGTGCGCCTCAGCTCCTCTTCCAGCCACAGGCGGTGATGCTCTTTTGCCCAGTTGACGTCCACGCTGCCCTCGCCCATCGCCTCAAAGGCACCTTCCATCCCGATCGTGCCGATGTAGATGTGTCCGAGCATGGCAGCGATGAACAACATCGCGACAACCGCATGGATGACCTGGGCGATCTGCATCCCCTCGATTCCCGTCGCATAGAAGGGGAACAGGAGGAGATAACCGGTCGCCGCGGAAGTGCCGCCGCCGATCACGACGATCCAATAAATCATCTTCTGTCCGGCGTTGAACCGATAGGCGGGCGGATGATCGTCTCCGACAATACCGCCACCACGCTTGACCCATTCAACATCAACGCTGTTGGGAATATTGCCGCCGACCCACATGAGGAAAATCAGCACAACGCCGATTGTGAAGGGAAAGCTGAGATAGTTGTGCGCGTACTTGGCCATTTCCGACCAGGTCGTGAATGCCTCAGGACCGATGAACGGCAAAAGCAGTGGCTTGCCGAAGGTGATGTTGAGGCCCGAGAGCGCCAGGATAATGAAACAGGTCGCGGTCATCCAATGGACGAAGCGCTCGAAACCGTTGAAACGTTCGATTCTGCGTCCAGAACGGCCACTCTTGATCATCACCATACCGCGCCAGAGATAGAAGATGACGAGAAGGGCGAGCATGCCAAGCACGGCGATGGCGCCAATCCAGCGCAGGGTAACTTCGTGGAATTGACGCCAGGCGCGTCCCGCGGGCTGTTCCAGAACGTACGACTTAACGTCCGGAATGGTGCCGCGCCCCTGAATTCTGCTCAATTCCTGAAGCAGTTGCTGTTCCTTGACAGACAAGGCCGTGGGATTGACCTGAGCGCCGCTCTGCTGCGCGGATGCCGGCGCCGCCACCGCCATGAAAATCGCCAGTACCACGGCGCCAACAATGAAACGGATGCTTTCAAAAGGCTTTGCCATGCCCGTCCTCTCCTCTTATTCCGCGTTTCTTGTTGCCGACGACGGCGCACGAAATCATGGTGCGCCGGCGGGATGATGGATCAAGTAGCTATCGACTCGCGATAAGCCGTCTGCCAACCCCAGGCACCCGAGCTGTATCCACGCTTCGCCACTCGTTCCTTGTAGATCTGTGCGATGACATCGCCATCGCCGGCGAGCAACGATTTGGTCGAACACATTTCGGCGCAAAGTGGCAGCTTGCCTTCCGCCAGGCGGTTGGCGCCGTATTTCTCATACTCTTCCTTGCTGAAGTCGGCTTCGGGGCCGCCGGCGCAGAACGTGCATTTGTCCATCTTGCCGCGTGAGCCGAAGTTGCCGACCTTCGGATACTGCGGAGCGCCGAACGGACAGGCGTAGAAGCAGTAACCACAACCGATGCACAGATCCTTGGAGTGCAACACGACTGCGTCCGCGGTGGTGTAGAAGCAGTTCACCGGGCACACCGCCGCGCAAGGCGCGTCGGTGCAGTGCATGCATGCCATCGAGATCGAGCGCTCTCCGGGCTTGCCATCGTTGATCGTGACGACGCGCCTGCGGTTAATACCCCACGGCACCTCGTGTTCGTTCTTGCAGGCCGTGACGCAAGCGTTGCATTCGATGCAACGGTCGGCGTCACAGAGGAATTTCATTCGAGCCATGACATTTCCTCCTTACGCCGCTCTGATCTGGCAGAGGGTGGCTTTGGGTTCTTGCATTCCGGTCACCGGGTCGTAGCCGTAGGTAGTAAGTGTGTTTACGCTCTCGCCGAGAACGATCGGATCAGCGCCCTTCGGATATTTGCCGCGTTGATCCTCATTCATGAACCAGCCGGCGAAGTGGAACGGGGTCCACGTAACGCCCTTGCCGACGCGTTCGGTGACGAGAGCCTTCATGCGGCAGACCTTGCCGCTTGGCATCTCGGCGCCGGAGACCAGGACCCACGAGCCATCCTTGATGCCGCGATCGGCGGCATCAACGGGATTGATCTCGATAAACATGTCCTGCTGCAACTCGGCCAACCATTTGTTTGACCGGGTTTCTTCGCCGCCGCCTTCGTACTCGACCAATCGGCCGGACGAGAGAATCAACGGAAACTGCTTGGCAATACCCTTCTCGACTGCCGCCTTCTGAACCGTGAAGCCGATATTCGGCAAACGGAACTGCTTGGCGTCGGGCAGCGTAGGATATTTCTCCACCAGTTCGGCGCGCGGCGTATAGATCGGCTCGCGATGGACCGGTATCGGGTCCGGCAGGCCGAAGGCGTTCGCCCGCGCCTTGCCATTCCCGTACGGGATACATCCGTGTTCGATCGCCACACGCTGGATGCCGCCGGACAAATCAATCGACCATGACACCGCATCGGGCGTCGCGGGGTTGATCTTGTTGATCACGGCGAGCTCGGCTTCGGTGAGGTCTTTGTCCCATCCGAGTTTTTTGAGCACGCCATAGGTGAACTCCGGATAACCGTCCTTGATCTCGGAGTCCTTTGAATAGTAGCCGTTGCCGAGCAGACTGACCTTGCGGGTGCTGCCGTCCGGAAGTTTCTCTTCGCGCTCCACGCCGAACCGCGCGCGGAAGGTGCCACCACCTTCTTTGATTGAGAGGTTCGTGTTGTAGAGGAGCGGCGTCCCGGGATGGCGGATCGCCGGAGAACCCCAGCACGGCCAAGGCAGACCATAGTAGTCGCCCTTGTTCGGACCAGTCGTGGCCTTCTGCGTGCGCATGTCGAAATCGGCCTGATGGGCCATATGCGACTTGATGCGCTCCGGGGACTGACCGCAGTAGCCGGTTGACCAGCCACCACGATTGATCTCGCGCAGAATGTCCTCGGCCACCGGTAGATTGCCGTTGACCTTGATATTCCGGAACATCCGGTCGGCGAATCCAAGTTTCTTGGCGAGGAGATACATGATCTCCAGGTCGTCCTTGGACTCGAAGATCGGCTTCACGATCTGCTCGCCCCACTGCATCGCGCGATTGGAAGCGACGCGCGATCCCTCGGTTTCGTAGCTGGTCGCGACCGGCAACAGATAGGTGCCATTTTTGCGTTCACCGAGGACCGCCCAGGTGGTTGGGTGGGGATCGGCGACGACCAAAAGTTCCAAATTTGCAATTGCTCTGGCCGCCTCCGGCATACGTGTGACGGTGTTGCCACCGTGACCCATCACGAACATGCATTTGATGTTGTCGGTCTGTCCGACCTGATCTTTGGCCAGCAGGGTCGCGTCATGCCAACGCGTCGAGGGAATGCCCGGCGTGTTCATCAGCGCCGCTGTGTCGAAGCGGCCTTTCAGCCACTCGAAGTCTTCTTCCCAGACACGGCTCCAGTGGCGCCATGCCGGTTCGGCAAGACCGTAGTAGAGCGGCAAGGTCACGATATCGAGGCCTAGGTCGGTAGCCCCCTGAACGTTGGTGTGACCGCGGAATATGTTGGCACCCATGCCCGGCCCACCAACGTTGCCCGTGGCCAGCAGCAAGATGCAGCTCGCGCGAACGTTCGCCGTGCCAACCGTGTGCTGCGTTTGACCCATCGCCCAGATGAGGCAAGACGGTCTCTCTTTTGCAAATTTCTCGGCGACGCGTTTGAGCTGCTCGCCCGGCACGCCGCTGATGCGCTCGACTTCCTCCGGCGTGTATTTCTCGACTTCCTTACGGATGTCGTCCATGCCGTAGACACGCTGCTCAATGAATTGCTTGTCTTCCCAACCATTCTTGAAGATGTGCCAGAGCATTCCGTAAATCACGGGGATGTCAGTGCCGGGACGCAGCCGTACATATTCGGTCGCGTGCGCACCCGTTCTTGTCATACGCGGGTCACAGACAATGAAATTGGCGCGATTAAGCTCCTTGCCCTCGAGGAGATGTTGCAGAGACACCGGATGCGCTTCGGCAGGGTTGCCGCCGAGGAACAACAGCGTCTTTGAGTTACGAATATCGGTGTAGCTGTTGGTCATCGCGCCGTAGCCCCACGTGTTGGCTACACCCGCGACGGTGGTCGAGTGGCAAATGCGCGCTTGGTGATCCGAATTGTTGGTTCCCCAATACGCCGCGAATTTACGATTGAGATAGGCGCCCTCGTTCGTAAACTTGGCCGATCCCAGCCAGTAGACCGATTCCGCACCGGACTTTTTCCGGATCTCGTTCATTTTGTCGCCGATCTCGTTGATCGCTGTATCCCACGAGATCCGGGTCCATTGACCGTCCACCAGTTTCATCGGGTAGCGCAAACGGCGATCGCCATGCACCAGCTCACGGGTTGCTGCGCCTTTGGCACAATGCGAACCCCGATTGATCGGGCTGTCCCAACCCGGCTCCTGACCGATCCACACGCCGTTCGACACTTCGGCAAGTACCGTGCAGCCAACCGAGCAATGCGTGCAGATATTTTTCCGGATGGTGGCCCCTGCCACGTTGGGACCGGCCGCTTCCGCTTTCTGCACACTGGCGAGCGGTACCGCTCCAATTGTCGCCAAACCGCCGGCGACCAGACCGGAACGGCGCAAAAAACTACGGCGATCGAGACCAACCCCTGATTGGCTGCCGACGGTCGCTGCAAGACTGCTGCGACGTGTCTGGCGCTCTGTTCTTTTGATCAACACGGCTCGGCCTCCCTCAGCTCGGATATCGGTTGACTTTGTAGAAGGTCTGCACGTCGGTGGAATTCGCCTGGTACCGGGCCTTCTTCTTGTCGGCATCGGATTCCGATGCCGCGGCATTGGTGGCGAGCGGCGCAGCCGCGGTCACGGCCAAACCCGCGCCCGCGCCCACCGCGCGCAGGAAGTCGCGACGGCCCACTTTTGATTTGTCATGTTCTTTCATCGCCGTTTCCTCCTTGAATTCATCGACGGATTTCTTCGCGTCCGTCACGCCGGCATGTCGAAGGCTTCCGTTTCGATCTCAATGTAGACACGACCGAGCGTTCCCAGTCGTCTGTAGAAATCTGCGGCCGCAGCGTTTTCCATGTCGGTAAAGAAACGACCGATCCAGGGCGCCATGTGTTTTTCGAAGATCAAGCGATCTGAACCGGATGGTGCGGGAAGCCGGCGGCTGGCAAGGCCAGACATGATCTCGCAGAGAATACCGACATGGTCTTCCGGCTCGACGATGCCTTCCGCCCGCACGATCCCGATGCGCGAAAGGTCTTCGCGCAAGCGAGCCAGCGGACGTTCGTGCAGGAACCCGGTCAGATAGTACGAGCCATAAGGCATGAGCTCGCCGCGCCCGAGCCCTATGAAAAGTTCGAAATATTCGCGTTCGATTTTTTCGACCGTGGTCCGCTCGGCAGCTTCAGCAAGCGCTGCGTGCGCGAGGCCCAGCGGTGAAGCATCGCCTCGCAGAGCCGAAAGTTTTGAAAGCAGAGATGCGTCGGGCGCGCGCATCAGAAGGGCGGCAAGGAGGGCATATTCCTGCGCCCGCGCGGTGTCGACGTCGTCAACCTCGGCGGATCCGTAAAGGTCTGGCCTGAGCACCGCGCGATCGACGCCAGTGGCGGTTTCAACCGAGACTACTCGCTCGGCGGGTACCCGAATCCAATTTGAAACCGAGGGCTGAGAAATGCCTATTTGACGGGCAAGCTCGCTGACGCCGCCGGCAGCGCGGATCGCTTCGGATAATCCCGGGTCTCTCATTGACGTTTCTTGTTTCGAATTATGACAATGAAACGTAATGGCCCACCGGAAGGTGGGTCAATAGCTTGAGGCTATGTCTAGGGAACAATCTTCCGCGACGTTCATTCCGGCAAAGCGCTACCGTGTCGTCGGCCGGGGCTTCGCGCAGACGGCTCGTCGCGCTGATTGTGCACCGCAGCAACTTCGGTTGTGGGTACTTCCGTACTTTCAGGACGCACTTCGGCGGTGGACGGCTTTGGGGCTCGAAGCAGGTGGGATTCCTCGGTTTGGACCGGTAAACGCTCTGAAGTATCTGCTGAAGCAGGGGAAGCCGGTGGCGCTTCTGTCTCGGCTTGCTTCGGAGTCGAGTCGCCGAACAACTCGGACACCATACGCTTTACATCGACACCCGGGTCCAAATCGCCAAAACCGGGGGCTGCCGCCGCGCCGGCAACATCGTTCCAGTAATTTTCGTTCAGCCCCACAAAATCGCGGATCGCCGGATCGGCCTCCCAGGCGCGGCGAAGGGCCGCACGCCGAAGCGCGCTTGGCACGCCGGCCTGCAGGAACGCGGTGATGTCGGTACCAGCACCAATCGATTCGATCGACGGCAGGCTGCTGACATCAAATGCATCTGCGGATGATTCTGCCGGTCGTCGCGAGCTGACTTCGGGCTCCTCGACCGGCGGATCGATCGTTTGCGTCGGATCGGTTTTTTTAGGCTGCACACTTTCGTCAGCAGCCTCACGTTTCCGCCGCGACCACCGATTGATGAAATTTTCGTCGCTCATTTGCGATCTCCGCCAGCCAACGGCCCACGGCGCGCCAACGCTTCAGGATTGGCGCGATCGCGTTTGCGCTTTACGAACTCCTGCTCAACATGGTGTTCAGCAACGAAAGTCACAATCGATTCCTGAATCGGTTTTGGCATCGCGACCGATTCAACAACGTTGACTCCGGTTTCGGTCATCGCCTCACCCTCGGCCGGGTCCGCTGTGACCAACGCCAACTCATAGGGTGGATCGCGTTCGACGGGGCGGAGGACAATCCACAACTGGGGCGCTTCCGTGTTCAGGTTATCGCGATAGTTTGCGGTTTCCGTCCGGTACAGTTCGACGTTGGCAGCGCCGACATAGAATGTTGCGCGCTCTCCGTTATCCGAGAGTTTGGTCCAGGGCGCCGCGTCGGGGACACCAATCAGTACCCCGATCGGATGCCAATGAAAGTCGACCCACGGACTTGCGCTCTTACTGCGCTCGACCAGAACCCCGACGGGGATAGTCACCAGCGGTATCGCACTCAACTGACAGCCTCCACACGCCGGACCGGCAGGCCGGTCAGCAGGTTTTGCGGTTTCATGCGGATGGTCTTGTCGGGCGTCATCGCCAGGATCAGGTAGACGGGTTCGCCTCTGACTTTATCAACCATGACCGAGGGATCCTGGAAGTTCAGCCGAAACAATCCGACCACGCGCGCCAGCGTGGCGTCATCGACATCCTCACCTCGCCAGAGCCTATCACCAATCGCGGTGGCGTCGGCATCCAGCCCGACATACCAGGTCAAATTGACGTCGCGCAGTTCCTTCAAAGCCTCGATGCTCACCTCAACACCGATCACATGCACGATCCAGCGCTGCATCGCTTTCGCCAGAGCGTCGAGCCCTTCGCGCCCTGTGGTCAAATCGAGCGCCATGTCAAACCGGTCACTCCGCTCCCAATAGCCCCCGGCATTGTCTTTATTGATGATGTCGATGTTGGCGTCGCGTGGAATACCAAGCATCGAGACGAGTGGCGTTACTGGCCCGGGATTATTGCCTCCTACTGTTTCTTCGTCGGCCACCAGCAACGCTCCTTCATGCAAGGTGACACGTTGAGTGCGAAAAAACAGTTCTGCGGCGCGCAGCACGCGCGGATCCTGCACATCGTCAAGCGCGTTGCGCAGAATTACGTGCATCAACTGGTTCAGGAATAACGGCGGAACATTGCCCACCCCCTTCCGTAACAGCGCACTGAACGCAGCTTCGAGCGTTTCATAGCGCAGCAAATGGTCGCGAAAATCGATCAGAAGCTGCCAGTTTTCGCGTGCATCTGGATCGGCGATGGACGCTATGTCTGCAGCGGAGATCGGCAGGCGCGGATCAGCAAGCAGGCTGGCATGCAAAGTCATCTCAACCGCACAAGCGTCGGGTGGCGGCAGGATCTCCGGACGCGCCAGGTAGAGTTTCAGGAATTCGTCGGTCACATGCAGGCCACCCTCTCGACCACGGTCGAGCAGATGATGACCACTGGAAATCCAAAAATCGTTCATTTTCGTTCGCGGTCAGCCATCGAAATCAAATCGACAGCTTCACCCGGCTCATCCTCGCCGTCGACCTCCATAAAGGAGAATGCACGTGCAGGCTTCGGTCCATTGCGCGGGCGCAACGTGCGAAACGATTCCCGCACTGCGCCTTCTTCGAAAGACCGATGCACGGCGATCAGTGTGTCCACCGGCTGAGTGCAAAGGGACTCAGTGAAAGTAACTTCCTCCTCCGCCGCTGCGGTCGCATCGTCGATGGTAGGAGCGCCGAAATGCGTCATCAGTTGACTCGCTAAGGACTCAACGACAGCGCGGCGATCCTCCTCGTTCGCTTCCACGATCTGTACCAGCGTCGACCATCCGAGGGTCGACACGCCCAGGAAACCGCTGCGAAATGCGGAACGGGTCTTCCCCTGGAACGAGGCCTCGTCACGATTCCAGAATACAAAAGCCCCGGACACGGCCCACTCACCCGGCTCCGCCGCCGGCTCGAATACGAACGTATCCGAGGCATCTAGCCGTATTGTGCGAAGAAGCTTCAAGTGCGCGGCCCTCTGGTTGCCGCATTGAACCAGGTCGGTTGGCCGAGCCGCGGCAGGATTTTTTGCTTCGAGACTTCAACCTTCCCCGTAGGACGGATCAACAGGTCGCCATTCTCATCGATGTCGCGACGAACACCCCGGTCCAAAGGCATCCTTTCCAGATAACTTCCTGCAACGGCGCGGAAGCCACTTTCCTCCCACGAGTCGAACATGCGCATGAAATTTCGGGCAAAGCTCTCCAAAAGCTGAGTCGATATAGTGTCGGTGAAGCCTTCTTCCTCAAGCGCCGTCACGAATGGATTCAATCCTGGCTCGTTCCCGGTCATGGACACCGTGCGAACCATGCCGCCAAAAACCAGCCAGGGTGGCACTTCGTCTTCGGAGATTTTCTGTGGCCAGGCCAGACGACCCCCGCCCACGAGACCCTGATTGACCAACAGAGAATCCGGCCACTCGATCGTGATGGCAGTATTCGGCTGTGCAAGCGCGGCTAGTGCGTCGGCAAGAGCAGCCATCCCGGCATAGAAAACGCGGCGAGCCTTCATCAACGGCTCGTCCGGCTCCACAACAACGGCAAATTCAGCCAGATCGAAGCGACCGACATAAACAAGTGTGCCGGCGCCGCGCTCCGCCGCTATCGAGGTTGCATGAGCGAACGCATCACCGACCTCGCGCAAGCGTACAGCCGAGAACGGTGGGGGCAGCGCCAGCTCCGACGCGGAAGCCGTTCGCGATTGGGCCGTCTCCAGCGGCATTTTCCGCGCTCTACCTTTCTTGTTTGAATACATATAACTATAGCGCTGAAGGTGCCCAGACCAGTCCCGTGGTGGCGCGGGCCGCTGCGAGGCCGGGTCTTGATGGCCAAAGGCCGCGAAATCGCGGGCAAACAAAAAGGTTAATGAACTGATGGCCGACAGGCCGCGCACTGTTCTGATCTGTTCGTGCGAAGACACCATGCCGCTTGATGGCGACGCGGTAAGTCTGGCCTGTCGCGGCACGGTCATTGAAGGCCGGCAATTCTGCCGCGCTGAACTGAACAAATTTCGCAAAGCGGCCGCCGACGCAGAAGCAATTGTCGTCGCATGTACCCAGGAAGCGCCTCTTTTTCGGGAAGTCGCCAGCGAAATCGAAGGCAGCGCGCCACTCTCGTTCGTCAATATACGGGAGACTGGTGGGTGGTCCGAGGACGCCGCCAAGGCCGGACCGAAGATGGCGGCACTAATAGCTGCAGGAGCTGAGCCGGCACCGGACATTCCGTTCGTACCGATGACAAGCGAGGGTATTACGTTGATCTATGGCCGGAATGAACAGGCCATCGAAGCAGCGAACCTCCTCAAAGATCAACTCGACGTGACAGTATTGATCCGGCCGGACGCCAAACTTGCGCCATCGCGTGTGACCGAGTTTCCCGTTGTGAAAGGCGTTGTCCGCGCCGCCAAGGGCTATCTCGGTGCCTTTGAAATTACTGTTGACGATTATGCCGCGCCCAATCCCTCCTCGCGTGCCGAGTTCGAGTTCGGACATGGTCGCAATGGTGCGACATCGCGCTGTGATATCTTTATTGATCTGTCGGGCGATCCATCGTTATTCCCGGCCGGGGATCTCCGAGACGGCTACTTGCGTGCCGATCCGGGCGATCCCGCAACGGTTCTCCGCGCTGTGCTCAAGGCGCGTGATCTCACAGGCACATTCGACAAACCGCGTTACATAACCTTCAGCGAAGAACTGTGCGCTCATTCGCGCTCAAGGATCGTCGGCTGCCGCCGCTGTCTCGATCTATGCCCGACCGGCGCGATTGCTCCCGCGGGCGATCACGTCGCAATCGATGCGCATATCTGCGCCGGTTGTGGCCAATGCGCCGCCGCCTGTCCCACTGGTGCTGCAAGTTACGCTTTGCCTCCGTCCGATACACTGTTGCGCAAGCTGCGCGTGTTGCTCGGCACCTACCGTGAGGCTGGCGGCAAACAGGGCGTCGTGATGTTTCACGATGCTGAGCATGGCTTGGCATTGATCGAGGCGCTTGCCCGGCACGGCAATGGGCTTCCGGCAAACGTATTGCCTGTGGAAGTAAACGAGATCACCCAGGTCGGACTTGAAGCGGTTGCGGCGGCGCACGCATATGGTGCCTCAGCTGTGCGCTTACTCACTCGGGCAAAAGCGCGACACGACATTGCCGGGTTGAAAAAGACAATTGAGCTCGCGCAACCAATATTGACCGAACTCGGCTTTGCTGGCGCACGCGTCGAAGCAATAGAGACGGATGACCCTGATGGGTTGGATGAGGCACTGCGCGGCATCGGCTCGCTGGATGCAACATTGAAGCCAGCAACCTTCGTTCCGACGGGTAACAAACGCGAAGTGATGCGACTCGCTCTGCGCGAGTTGCATGCTGCCGCGCCGAGCCCGATTGATATTGTGCCGCTTCCGGAAGGCGCACCATTCGGTACCATCGAAGTCCGTGTAGAGGGTTGCACACTGTGCCTTTCCTGCGTGTCGGCGTGCCCGACCGGCGCGTTGTCCGATGATCCCGAGCGGCCAGTGTTGCGATTTGCCGAGGATGCGTGCGTCCAATGCGGACTGTGCAAGGCAACCTGTCCGGAAAAGGTGATAAGCCTCAAATCGCAAATCGATTTCCGTGCTGCCACAGCACTGGCCCGCGTCATCAAACAGGAGGATCCCGCCGAGTGCATCCGCTGCGGCAAGCCGTTCGGAGTGAAAAGTTCAGTTGAACGCGTCGTGGCAAAGCTTGAGGGCAAGCACTGGATGTACAAAGACTCGAAAAAGCGACTCGACGTCATCCGCATGTGCGAGGATTGTCGTGTTGTTGTGATGGCAGAGGAGCAGTTTGATCCTTTTGGCGCGCCAAAGCGGCCACCAGTCCGTACAACCGAAGACTACCTGCGGGAACGGGAACAGAAGGGCGAAAGCTAGTTACTTCTTTTTATTGTCCGTTGTCGCTTTCGCGAGAAAATCGACCAGCGCCCTGCGATCTTCGGCCGATCCGATCGTTTGCTCAGGCATCTTGGTGCCAGGCGTGTAGTGGTCGGGCCCCACCTCGAACAGTTTTGACACCGTCTCCGGTGTCCACACGATGTCCAATTTTTTCAGTGCGGGCGAAAAATTGTAACCCGGCAGAGTTGCAATGCGGCGCCCGAAAATACCGTACAGCGTCGGTCCGGCTTTGTTTCCCTCGTCAAGGGAAAGTGTATGACAAGCGACGCAGGCACGAAATATCTCGGCGCCGTGAGCGGAGCCGCCACGCAACCGGCACCCGTACAGCCGGCTGGTTCACCCGCCGGATCGAGTCCGATGCCATAGCCCGTACGACCACCTGTCAGACCGCCCATGCGCTGCGTGTTGGTAACGTTGAAGGCTTCGAGTCGAAGCTCA
>Ga0207665_10000790_pt1 | contig 21353 bp, 12 predicted proteins | sample LARL112metaG_FD_184351 | JGI IMG/M metagenome (GOLD analysis project Ga0207665, IMG submission 184351) | Corn, switchgrass and miscanthus rhizosphere microbial communities from Kellogg Biological Station, Michigan, USA - LAR L11-2 metaG... | ecosystem: Host-associated > Plants > Roots >...
TTACGCTACAGCAGGAGCTGTCGATCCCAACGCATCGCGGCTCATAACTTCCGGTTCGCGTGATTCGTCTGCAACAACGAGAGCGTGGGCACTTGACCCCACAATGGTGCGGACTCGACACATAAGTTTCAGAGGACCAGCGGTGTTCCACTTTCCTGCTTAAGGCTCATCGTCTTTGCGAATGGTGGTAAGAAATTTCTAGTCGCAGGACGATGGTGGATTCAACACGGTGCCGGATCTCGAATGCCACATCTTCGTTGACCAAGCTAGTTGCGAGACCTGCCTTCCAAGGCAGAACCATTAGAACCGAAAAGAACTATGACCGTCGGTAGTCACGATCGAGGTCATGGAAAACTGTCTCTTGGACGCTCAGCCTCCAAAAATGAACGACAGCAGAAAAAATGACTAGAAAAAGGTAAAGGCTGTGACATTGGTTATGCTCTAGCCGCCTGCTCCTGCGAGGGAGCGAAACAGCATGGAGGCATGTACCGTCACAGCCCTTGATGCGATCACTGCTTTCGCAGTTCCAAACCCCAACTGTTCCTCGCAAGAGTCAGTCGGTTTTTTCGGGTCTGGTTGCTCATCCGGTTACCCTTCTGAGCGGATCACCCAGCCTACTTCGGATCGGCAACGTTTTATTTTCGCCAACCCTTTCAGCCGTCGACGGGTGCCACCCTAAACAGTTGCTTCACGGGTGTCAATGCCCCTTTTCAGTGCAGACTCTCAGCTGCAAATGCGGTTGACCCACAAACGCACGCCATTGAATTGTTGATGCTTAGTGAATGGGTGGCTGGTCTGCTCCCGGTTTTCCACAGAAGCATTCACAGCACGCCGAAATAGGGGAAATCCAGAGAGCGCGCAGAAAATCAGCCCAGTGTCCCAACTTAGCAGTGGATCGTCGAAGAATGAGGCGCTGATCGTCGGTCAGCCCATTTTATCGGTCATACGGGGAGATCGGGCCATTGAGCGCAACCGACGTGCGTGTTCTCTCGAAGAACGAAATGAGCATTACTAGGAACCAAGGAATATTAGTAACGATTGAGTCGGCCCGTGCACGATACGGGTACGTGGTGGAGGTCCTCAGTCGCTGAGGCCCCGTGTCCAAGGAGATCGGTGATGAAGATCAGGATCCATCCTCAACAGGTACGCACCTTCGTCGCGTTAGCTGCTAGCTGGCTGATCACCCTCTCTGGCGGTCTGTGGTCGACCGAAGCGCTTGCCCAGACCGAGGAGCCGATTGCCTACATAGGTCACGGTGCGTTCTTTGATCACGCGGGCAACGAGATCCACATGACACAAGCGTTCGTGGAGAAGGCCCAGGCGTGGTACCGCGCGGAGCTGCTGTCAGGCCTTGATGAGCGCAAGAGGGCCGAATTCACCAAATTTGAAAAGAGCCTGTACGGGGGCGTGCCGATGAAAGGCCAGACACGCTTGGTCGTGCAGAATCGCGCGCTCGAGTGGCTGTTTGCCAACTCGACGAGGCACAAGGACGATGATCGAATGCTAGGCAAGTTGCGAGCGTTGAAGTATGCCTTGTCGTGGCGCCTGCCCGAGCTGCAGGACCAAAAAATCGGCGAAAAGCGCGAAGAGTTCAAGCTCGATCCCGATCTTGCCAAAAAGCTCGAATCACCAGAGTTCAACCCCGCCGGTGGCGTCCATATTCTGTCCGCCACCATGAATCTAGGTCAGGCGTACCTCAATGAGTGCGCGGCTGCACGGGTGCCCATTCCGCCTGCCATCGGCGTGTTGGATCCGGCCGGCACAGCAGGCTGGAAGTCGCAAGGCTTCATTCCGACCGCAGACCAATTCATCGTGAATAGCCCGGCGGAAGTGCGAACGTTCAATAGCACTTCCCCTGCAGGCATGTGCTATGCCTTGCCGCGCTACTCTGACGCCACAAAAACGACAGTCAGTCTGGATGGTGTCATCTGTTTGAGTCAGGAAACCTCGAAGGCTTGCTTCTGGGACAACCAGATGATGCAAAACAGCTTTTCGTTCCCTGCGGGGACACAGATACCAATCGGAGTTGCCAACACCGCGATCGATCCCATGGGCCGCTATCAGGCTGGCGGCTTCGAGCTTCTGGGCGGTAGCGGTGGCGTTTGCACGGACTGCCATGCGGGAGAGAACCCATACATCACTCACCCCAAGTCCGACCTCGGCGGGGGCGTCTTATGGGAAAGTCTTCGTTTCATCCAGAACCTGCCCACCTTCGCGCCCAACCGCTACGACCCGCTGGTGGCCGCGTCCTGGCCGCAAAATGACCTCTCGCAAGTGGGGACGACCGTTCCCTCCGCGTGCGAAGGCTGCCACGTCAAGGGCAATGCCGGACGATTCCCCCATTTGTCGAATGAACTGCAGGGTTATTGCGGCACGATCCTGACCAAAGCCTATAACCAGACCATGCCGCCCCCGCCCCCGGCCGGCAACCCGGGCTCTCAGGCCACTGCGGCTGCCGCCTTCAAGAACGCATGGTGCAACGCTGCGCCCAACTCAACTTCCGCGGACGCGGGAGATCCGCACATCACCACCACCAACGGCATTCACTATGATTTTCAGTCCGCCGGTGAATTCGTTGCACTGAAGAACTCCGACACGGGATTTGAGCTGCAAGCACGACAGTCTCCGGTGCAGACTACATTCACTCCGCCAGCCAATCCGTACACTGGACTCGCAAGCTGCGTGAGCCTGAACACCGCAGTGGCCGCGCGTGTCGGCAAGCACCGCCTAACCTACCAACCGAGCCCCGGCTCAGAAGGCAAGGCCGACCGAATGCAGCTTCGCATCGACGGCACTTTGGTGAAGCTGTCCGCGAGTCCGCTCAATCTGGGCGGCGGCAATATGGTGGCCATGGCCTCATCGGGCGGCGGGCTGGATATCACGATCTCCGACGGCACATCTTTCATCGTCACACCCTTGTTCTGGACTGACCAAGGCTATTGGTATCTGGACATTGACGTGCTCAGCACGCCGGCACGCGAAGGCACGATGGGTCCCGTGCTTTCGGGTGACTGGCTGCCTCGCGCGCCCGATGGCGCGTCCTTCGGCCCGTTTCCCGCGTCGTTGCATGATCGGCATGTGGTGTTGAACCAGAAGTTCGCGAGCTTGTGGCGCGTAAGCAAAACCACCAGCCTCTTTGACTATGCGGCCGGATCCTCTACCGCAGATTTCACCGACCCCAACTGGCCTCCGGAACCCGGTCAGACCTGCAAGACGACACTTGTAAGCAAGCCACCGCTCAAACGCATGCAGCCCGAGTTAGCGAAATCCGTCTGTCGTGGCATCAAGGACAAGACGTTCTTCGCCAACTGCCTGTTTGATGTAGCCGTTATGGGAGACCGCGGGGTAGCTAGAGGGTACCTGCGTGCTGACAAATTGAAGACGATCAAAGCAACTCCCTCGCTACCACTCAAACCGCCAGTGAGGTAATGAATTCGTACAGCTTTGGCGTGCGACACAGCCGGGCGTACCACTACGGGCTTACTTACTTGATCTATACCCCACGTCTGCGTTGGTGAGGACGGGCCACAATTAGGTACCTCGCCCCCTTAAGTATTGGAAGCAGTGATTCCTATTTGAGAAGGGGCGGCCCGGCCGATTCCGCCCCGCCAGCTAGAACGACTGTGAAAAACGGGCTTCCAGGAATTCGCCCAGCTTAGCAGTAGCCTTGAACTGAGGAATGGGGTCCAGTTCCTTGAATGCCGACGTGAACGCATTGGAAAGACTCCAGATCGTTCGCGACCGGAACTCATCATATCTTGGCTCGAAGTAGAGGTCATGTACGCTGCGGGCCAGGTGTTTTGGCGCCTCCAGTCTGCCCTCGACAAATGCCTCGTAGATGACCACCTTCGCCGTGACGTCCCTCAATTCACTTCTCTGCCAGGCTTCCACTTGCTTTCGCATGGGTTCGAAGTTCCGTTCCATTCGATCCACGCCCCCCGAGATGCAATCGATGAGCGAGAACGACTTCGAGTGTTTCGCAAGCACCGGAGTAAAGTCCCCGGCAAACGCCATGTTCGAGCACACGAAGACGCGACACCCACACGTCATCGCCAGACGCATGCTCTTGTCATGGGAGTTACGCAAGCCGATGGAGAACCGGCATCCTTCCATCTCGGTTGCGAGATCGAGGACGCCGAAGACTTTCATGCCATCCGGCGACACCGCGTACTCGTCGTGGACAACGCCGATGTGGCAAAACCCGAGAGTCTCGACCAAAGCTTGCACGATTTCATGATGCGGAATAGGCCGGTGTGTTTCCGTTGCAGCTGGTGTCGGCACTAGCGTTAGTTCTTCGCGGCCAATTGTCCGGCCGCCGTAGCCGATGAGCGTACTAGTTTCTGACATACTTCTTTCCTCCTTGTGGATTTGAATTAAGACTCCTGAAGGTGAGAGAACGCGGCTGCACCGCCGGACGCCGAGGTGTTCGCGGGCACGAATCTGGAGCGTAAATTGAGAAATGGGTTTTTAGGCCTGACCCTGGACAGATCCCGAAGGCCGCGTTCACACTCTTGACCTGCCGGCATGAATTGTTAAGCTTAGACTTGCGTTCCTTCTTGACTCGAGGCACCCGGCGCGGTCCTCGCATTCTTTATGAGACTCCAATTGCCCCTGAGTACGCTGGGTCTGCTCATCTGTGTCTGACAATCCTCACAAGCCACAGAAGTGTGTGGCGCGGTTCCATCGCCACCTGGCAATCGGCACCACGGTTTGGTTGGACGATCTTCCCACCAGCAGCAGTGCCACAGCGTAGGTACTACGCTGCATCCCTGATTGGTGAGTGTGAGAAGTTGCCGCTGTTGGAGTTTGCGCTGGGTGACCCGGTTCATATGGAGGGCGTCCACAACGCGGGCCACCAACGGGCGCGATACGGTCGCCGAGCAGCCTTGGACCGCTGACAACCCCAGCCACAGAGGTCAGCTTTTCTGTCCATCGACCAACAGTGATTTGCATCAACTGCAGTTGAATAACGACGCTTATTCCGGGACGGCTGGCAACCGCGACGCCTGCTCTCTGACGATGATTCCGGCCGCTGGTCGAAGACAAATGCTAGGACTGGAGTCGATGATTTCTTCCACAAGCCCAGCATGACAGGTGTGGCTCGCGCTACCTACACGACCGTTCCGAGATCTACCTGCGGCTACAAACACCATCAAGGGGAAGGCAGGGCGCGGCGTCATTCTTCAAGCAGCGACCTTGGAGCGGAGATTCGATTCGGAGAACACAATCATTCCCTGGGCCCGCTTCTCCGACGTAAAGCGCTAGGGGTTCATCCCTAGCCACGACTCAACTGCGGGTGTGCGTCCACGTGAACCGCCGCCAACGAATTTGAAACCGGACCCGGTTTGAGCATCTCATTCATCACGGAAACGTAGGCCCCGTTCTCCCGAACGAAAAAGATTCTGCCATCATTCTCTGAGATGGTCCCGAACTCAGATTGCCGCGTTCCTATTGGATGCTTAATGGGCGTTCGTTTTTTCCGAGATCGCGAGCGATTGTCGGTAACCGCATGAACATGAGAATCGCGACTAATTCAATGCAGGAAAACAGGGCGAGGCTGTTCCGCAATCCAAATGACCTCTGAGAAAGCAAGCCGACAGCAAGAGGAGAAATGAATCCGGCCATGTATATAGCCATATTCACAAGGACGACGAATGCCGCCATCAGCGAGGGCGTCATCGACGGCAAGGACATAATGTACGTGTTCAAAACGGGAAGCCAGCCGGAGAGTCCAAATCCTGCGACGAGCAGGCCAACCTTGGTCATCGCACCTTCGCCGAAGAAAAGGGCGATGCTGCCTAGGAGGACCATGGCGCAGCTTGTCCACAGTAGATGCTTCCGCCGAGTAGCCCGAGTTGCTAACACACCAAAGACAATTACTCCTGCTACGCCGCTAAACGGAACTAGTGAAGCCAGGCGGCTTGCCTCGGACAACGAGATCCCCCGCCTGGTTTCCAGAAACAGGGGTATGAACGAAAAGTCCATGTTGTAAACCCATGAGATCGCAAAGGCCCCTATTACGAGGGTGCAAACGACCGGCATAGTGAGCGCTTTCCGAAGAGAGCTCGGAGTCTTGGCAGTGGTGCCGGCCGCTGATGTCTCTCCCGCAGAGACAGCCTCTTGGCGATTTCGTCCGATTACCAGCCAGATAAGCGCCGTGGCGAGGATGCTGAACCCATAAGTACCAAGCGCTAGCCTCCACGAGCGATTGCACCAGCGAAATAGACCGACAGTGACAAGCATTCCTGATCCGATTCCCAAGAAAGTAACCGCAGCAAAAATCGTATTAATGTACGGTTGTTCGCGCTTGGAAAACCAGGCAACGATTAATGCACCCATCACGGGATAACAGATACCGATACCAATTCCCTGAAGAACCCTGCTGAATAAAACAAGTGCCAGGCTGTGCACAACCAGCATAATCGCAGCGCCTATTCCCAACAGTCCAACTCCAGAAAGCAGACTCAGTTTTAGCCCTGCGCGGTCGACGAGCACGCTTCCCAACACCTGGCAAATCATGATGGCAATGTTTAAAGCCGAGATGATCAGCCCGAACTCCGTTCGGGTCAGCCGCAGGTCTGAGATGATGGGGCTGGCGACAGCTGCAGGAGCAAACGTTACTAACATTATCTGGAACTGCGCCAGAACAATGATTGTAAGCACCCTCCACCGCGAGGCGGAGAGTTTTTCAGTCGTACTGGCGGTCGTAGCTTCCATTGGTTAAGGAACAAAGAGCCAGCCGCAAAGTTCCTGAATAATCCCAAGAAGTTTGCGGCATCAAGCTGCTCCTTTGCACATTTCGGCTGTCTTGGCTTGAGTCGGCAAAGAGAAATGAAACGTTGCGCCCCGTCCCGTATTAGCGCTCGCCCACAGACGGCCGCTGTGTGACTCGACGATCGTCCGACTGATAGAGAGCCCCATACCGGTACCCTGCGACTTCGTGGTGAAGAATGCCTCGAAAATGCGGTCGGGATTCTCCGGGAGCCCGATCCCGGAATCACTTATTGAAACAACAATCAATTGACCATCTTCGTTTGACTTCGAAGTGACCGTCAGTTCACCGCCCGTATCCTTCATCGCTTCGATGCCGTTCAGCATGAGGTTCATCAGCACCTGCTGGAGTTGCACCCGATCGGCCATGACTTTGGGCAGACCTTGGGTAAGTTCACCACGAATCGGGATAGAGTATCGATTCGCTTCATCCTGCAGAAGAACCATCATCTCTCGAACAAGTTCGTTTAGGTCGACCAACTCCCGTTGTGGCGTATCTCGCCTGTAGAGTGAGCGAACGCGGTCGATGATCTCGGCCGCCCGCGTTGTAACTTTGACGACTCTTGAGGCAGCCTCGCACGCTTCAGCAATATTAGGCTGATCGCGCTGGAGCCACCGAGCGCAGGTTCTGGCATTCATCACGGCGGCGGCAATTGGCTGCTTGATCTCGTGGGCCAGTGATGCCGCCAATTCTCCGACGGCGACTACCCGGCTCATATAGGCCAAGTCGGCCTGGGCCTGACGCAGTCTCTCGCGCTCTTCCTCGGCGCGCTTGCGCTCCGTGAGGTCGAGCACGAATGCCAAGGTCTCGCTGTGGGCCTCCCCAATTACGGTGGCGGCGACCAGCACGGGCACGCGGCTGCCGTCGCTGCGGAAGTACTCCTTTTCGAACATTGCGCAGGTGCCGGTCGTTCTCAGCTGCGCCACCGCCCTTTCGGTGACCGCATGCCATTCGGGAGGCGTGAGATCCGTCCATCGGAGTCGTCCCGAGGTGACGTCTTCACGTCTGTATTGGACCATCTGGAGAAAGGCGTCATTGGCTTCGAAGATCGGCCCTTCGAGATTCGAAATCAACACCCCGACAATATTGGCATCCACCAGGCGCCTGATCTTGGCCTCGCGTTCCTGCAGGTCACGATACAAGCGACTATTTTCGAGCGAAATCGCCGCCGCTGAGACGAGCACGTTTAACACCGCAATTCTCGCGGGCGTAAACACATTGGCCGCCAGATTGTTTTCGAGATAGAGCACGGCGATCAGCTGGCCTTGCTTTACGAGTGGGAGGCACAATACAGACCGCGCGTGCGCACGCCGAATGTACTCGTCATTGGAGAACGAACCTCGAGCCGAAGCATCGTCCAGCATGACGCTCTCCTGTGTACGCGCTGCATATTGAATGACGGCTTCTGGCAGTTCAGCGCTGGAGATGGGCGCGTCACGGAGCTCGAGTGTGACTGAACTGCCTCCGGTAGTGGCTTCCGCCTGGATCCGTAACTCGGCACCTCGTGGCAGGATGAGCAGTCCGCGTTCCGCGCCAGCGTGCTCGATGGCGGTGCGGAGCAACGTGTCAATGAGGTTTTCCAGTACGATTTCACCGGACACCGCCTGCGAGATCTTGAGGACTGCTGCAAGATCCAAGTGTTCGATGGGCGCGCCGATCGTGCGGCGCGCGTCGGCCTCTGGCTCTTCCTTGTGGAGGCGCGGATAGAGCTCGTCCAGTTGCCGCACTTTGCCTTCCGCTCCCCAGCTTAGGTAGCACTGGCGGGCGTTTCGCAGGTACAGCTGGGCAATCTGGTCGAAACCGCGCGCCCCGTAGAATCGTCCGGCCAGTTCATTGGCGACCGCCACGTTCTGGACAAAGCCGTTTGCTTGGGCCGAGCGGATGGCCTTCTCGTAAAGGTGTTCGGCATCAAGTATGCGACCTTCGATGCGAGCGATCTCTGCGCTGACCAGCGCGGCGCGGTTTGCGAAGTTCTCCGGGCAATGCAAAGCCCAGACCTCGAGCTGTCGGTGGTGAGCGGCCAGCGCATCCAGATGCTGCTGCCGCTCTTCAGGTAGCGCGGAGTCATAAAATGCCGCATGGGAAAGCGCCCCGTAAAAGTGATGCTCCGCGGTTTCCAGAGCTGTCTGCCATGCCCCAACCAGCTTTTGCGCCCTGGATGAGGCCTCGATAGCCGACGCATAATCGCCAGCCAGGAAGCGCGCCTGCAGCTTGCGGATCCAATAGGCGGACTCGGCGGGCGCCAACTGCGGATTACCCGCCAGACGGCGCTCCAAGCGCTGCTCGTCAAACTGCTTATCGTCAAATGATCCGAATTTCGCCGTCAACCCGCGGAGTGTCCGCACCAGCCCAAGCTGTATGTTGACAAGGTCAATGGCATACCCGAAGCGTAGCTTCTGCGCAAACGCGAGGCTGCGCTCGATTTCGACCTGTACTTCGACGAGCGGATCGCCCGCCGCGAGAAGATTCGTGTCCAGGTTGGAACAGGCGAACGCTGCAAATGTAAGGTCGCCCATCTGGTTTGCGGCCTCGAATGCCCGACGAAGCAGATCGCGACTAGCTTTTAGATGTCTCGCCCAGGGGAGAACTTGAACTCCAAAGTTGTTATAGGTCCTGGCCTGAAAACGCTTCAGTCCGCGTTTTTCGACAAGATCATAGCCAAGCTGGCCGAAGCGAAACCCGGCACGGTAGTCACCGAAGCATGCGCCGGCCACCGCGCCAAGCCATTCAAAATGGGGGCATGAGCCGTCGCTGAAGCCGTGCTCTAGGCTCAGATTGATAGCTCGGCAGACCACCAACGAATGCAGGGTGAAATCCGTAAAGAATGCAGCCGGCCCAAGTTTGGTTAGCACATCAAGTGTCGCAAGGGACGCCGGATCACTCATCAAGGGCAGGTCGACGAACTCCTCGATCGTGCGGCCGCCAATTTGCGACCAGATCCGCTCGTATTCACCGCGTGATTCCTCTTCCGTCGGGTGCGGCGACCAATCAACGCCCAGATGCCGGAGATAGTCGAGACCGACGGCGACGGCACGGTTGCTCTGATCCAGAGTCATGTACAGATCCGCACGCAGGCACGCGACCATGGCTCGCTCCACTGTCGTTGCGGCGAAGCTTGACAGCGCCGCGAGGCGTTGCTCCGCTTCCGCAAGTGCGCCGGTCAGAAATTCGCATTCCGCCCGGTGCAACTCCAACGCAAAGGTGAGCGCGTGCCTGCGCTCCCGCGAGTCTTCCGTTAGCAGCGCCGCGCCGGCGACGAGATAAGTGAGCGCCGAGGAATAAGCCGTAGACGCCTCCGCGCGCTTACCTGCGATCAGGTTAAGTTCGGCCAATTGCTCGCCCTCATCGCGTGCGGTGATCAGTGGCGCGCCACGGTTGAGCTGATTGACAATCTCGAAGATTGCCTCCTCCCTCTTCTCCGGGGGGGTGTGCGCCACGAGCAATCTTCCGATCCGGAGATGGGCCCCCGCGCGCTGGTGTGCCGGGATCAATGAATAGGCGGCTTCTTGCACACGGTCATGGACAAAACGGTAAGCGCCCTCCATACGCACGATCAACTCCACACGGACCGCCTCCCACAGATCCGAGTGGATTTGCTCCACCGAGGTCCCGTGAATGAAAGAAAGTATCGCGATTTCCGCGACGTTGCCGAGGCAGGCAAGCTGCTGTAAGGCAGTCTGGGTCTCAACTGGAAGACGGGTCAGCTTCCCGACCATCAGGTCCACCACATTGTCGGTGTAACCCTTGGCGTGAATGCGCTTGAGATCCCAGGACCATCGCGAAGCGTCATGATCGAAAGTGAGTAAACCCTCTTCCGCGAGGGCAGTGATGAAATGAAGTGCGAAAAACGGATTGCCACCCGACTTCTCATGCACCATTTCCGCAAGGGTCGCAGCGCGCTCCGGTTCGCAGCGAAGCGCATCCGAAGTCAACTGCGTGAGGTGTTCCCTCGCTAGTGGCGCAAGCGTGATCTCCTCTATCCTCGCGCCGGCGTTCTTGATGGCCTCCAGCTTGCGCGCCAGCGGATGCGTGGCATCGACCTCGTTGTCCCGATAAGCACCGATCACCATCAGGTACCGCAGATCCGATCGAGTCAAGAGATTCTCCAGCAAGTCGAGTGTCGCGGTACTGAGCCATTGCAGGTCGTCGAGGAACAGGGCGAGCGGGTGCTCCGGCCGGGCGAATACGCTGATAAACCGTGTGAACACCAGTTGGAAACGCCTTTGCGCGTCCTGCGGCTCAAGATCAGGGACGGGGGGCTGTTCTCCAATGATGAGTTTCAATTCAGGGACGAGATCCACCATCAACAGTCCGTTCGGCCCTAATGCCTCACGAAGCGCCTCGCGCCAGATGTTCAACTCGGCCTCGCTCTTGCCGAGAAGAGTCCGGATGAGGCTCTGAAAGGCTTGCGCGAGCGTGAAATAGGGAATGTCACGTTTGTACCGATCGACCTTGCCAGACGCGAACAGGCCACGGGGCGGAACAAGCATCTTATGCAGCTCATTCACGACCGCGGACTTGCCAATGCCTGAATATCCGGAGACCAGCACCAACTCCGGAGTGCCAGTCTTGACCACCCTCTCGAACGAGCGGAGTAGGGTTCCGACCTCGCGCTCTCGTCCGTAAAGTTTCTCAGGAATCAGTAGCCGGTCTGGCGTGTCATGTTCGCCCAGCGGGAATTCGCCGATGTTGCGCTCGGAGCCCCATTCAGCAAGGCAGCGGCGAAGATCGCTCTCCAGGCCGGCCGCGGTCTGATAGCGTTCCTCAGCAGTCTTGGCGAGCAGTTTCGTAATGATTCCTGACACGGAGCGCGGAACATCTTTTCGCCGCTCGGCAGGCGGCGACGGCTGTTTGGCTATGTGGCAATGTACCCACTCCATCGGATCGGATGCAGTGAAGGGCAGAGTGCCGGTCAACAATTCGTAGAGCGTGACCCCGAGGGCATAGAGATCACTGCGTGAATCGATCGAACGATTCATCCTTCCAGTTTGCTCGGGAGCCATGTAGGGGAGCGTTCCCGCGATGAATTCGGGGAGGGCCGCCGACTGACGTTCGCGCGGCAATCGAGAGGCGATCCCAAAGCCCATCAGCCAGACCTGGCCGGTGCTGGGCTCGATCATGACATTTGCCGGTTTGAGGTCCTTGTGGATGAGGCTCCGACCGTGAAGCTGCCTGACCGCGGCAGAAATTCCGATCGCAACGCGCAGGAACTGTCCCATCTCTATCGGCGTTCCGACGAGTTGAGCGAGCGAATCTCCCCCGGGATCATCGAGGATCAGCACGGTTCGCCCATCGTATTGAGTGATCTCGACTGGCGTGACGGCCCATGCGGGATCCATTTCGGTCCGCAACGAGTACTCGTGTTCCAGCATCCGGACGGTCTCTGGTCGCGAATGCACCGATCTTGGCATCAGCACGAGAACAGTGGGCGGACACAGATTCGTGCCAGTTCGGCGTCGGCCCCTGGAAAGCACGAACTCCCCGTGCCGGTGAAGCGTGTCGAGAGTGAAGTCCGAGAGATCCATCCCGGGATCCTGCGTTTCAGCAGACTCTTCAGGTAGCGTCGATGCCGATCACCATCAAGTGCGATTCTCCGTGTTGATGCGGGTTCCGAACCAGTGAGAGCGCAGCAGCGCCGTAGCCAACGACCTCAGCTCAGAAAACCGATTTGAGCGGGTATTCGCAAGATACTCCACTCCCCGCCAGGCGCCGCAGCAGAGACGGCGCAAGCAGTTGCACTTGCATTAGTCTAACCAAGGCCGGGCTCGCACGTCGAACAAACATACGCCTCTACGGCGCCATAACGGTACTTGCGAGCTCCAGTGAGTCGAAATCTTGACACGAATTCGAGAGCGTGACAACGCAGTCCTTCTGGTGTTTGACTCTGCCTCGTTGCCTTCACATTGCCTGCCGACGCTTGTGGAGTAATAATGGAACGCAAATCTAGCCCACAATTTTGCGCTCTGCGCGGGGCACCCTATTTTGCCGTCAACAAGGCCATCTTCTTGTTGGAGCAAATATCAACGGGAGACCACCATGAGGAAGGAAAGAGTAGTTCCGCTTTTCGTCAGCGTAGTGGTTTTTGTAGGCCTCGTGGTGGTTCAGCCGGCGTTAGGTCAGACTGCGGCGTCAGCAACTGTGTCAGGAGTTGTTTTCGATGCAAGCGGGGCTGTTGTGCCGGGAGCAAAAGTGGCATTGCTTGACGAGGCGACCGGTTTGACGCGGACTCAGGAGACCAGCCCCGCTGGTCAGTACATCTTTGCAAACGTCCAGCCGGGGAATGACACGATCACCGTCGCCATGAAGGACTTCGTTCAGGCTGAAGTGAATGTCTCTGTGGAAGTTGGCAAATCGTACAACATTAACGTTTCCCTGAAGGTGGGTGCGCCGACAAAGCCGGTGGAGGTGACTGCACGCCTCGGGGCTGAATTGCAAACACTTAATGCAACGGTCGGCAATGTCGTCCAGGGCGAGGAGATGGTGAGGTTGCCGAACATTAACCGGAGCGCGATGGTTTATTACGACCTGCAACCGCTTGTCGCGCCTACCTACCCTACAGGAGGAACGAATCAAGTCAATTCACAAGCAACGGTGGCAGGGTCGCGTAGCGACCAGACGACTTTGACCGTAGATGGCATCGATGCGACGGACAACATCATCGGCGCCAGTGTGAAGCCCAACTCAGCCAACGTCGTCGACACCCCAGTCCCACTTACATCTGACAGTGTTCAAGAGTTCGGCGTCGGAACGACCAATTCCAATGCCAGTTATGGTCGTGGGGAGGGTGGACAATTTACCTTCGTCACTAAACATGGCACGAATGCCCTTCACGGCGTTCTTTACGAGTACCTCCAGAACAACGACCTCAATGCGAATACATGGGATCGTAATCGCGTGGGCATTCCGAATCCCAAGCTCGAGGACAACCGTTTTGGAGTTGCGGTAGGTGCGCCGATTTGGAAGAATCGTACGTTTATTTTTGGGAGCTATGAGGGGCGTCGGTTTCCGCAGTCGTCCACGATTAGCCGACTCGTTCCGACCGACTCTTTGCGTGCAGGCACCCTGCGATTCTTGGATGCTTCGGGAACAGTCCGTGATTACCCCCTATCCACGTCGACCTCCTGCGGCCCAAGGAACACTTCCGCCTGTGACCCACGCGGTTTGGGGCTCAATCCGGTCGTCAGCGCCCTTTGGAGTCACTTGCCGGTGGGCAACGACTCCTCCGTGGGTGACGGCCTGAACACAATCGGTTTTCGCTCGACTGCAAGCACCCCGAGTTCGTCGGACTCCGGAATCGGACGCCTTGATCACAATTTCTCCGACAACTGGCATGTTATGGGTTCCATCCGATATTCGGACGCGACGTCGCTCCTTAGTTCCCAAGTAGACATCGGCGGTCTCCTCAAGGGTGACACTCTCGGTACACCCGTTGCTATACGTAGCGAGAGTTCGCAGCCGCATTACTTTGTAGTGGCATTAACCGGTGTCATCAAGCCCACACTCACGAATGACCTTCGCTTTGGTTATCTGCGCGACTGGTGGTGGTTTCCAGGTGTGCTGCCATTCCCTCAGGTGCCGGGCATCGTCGGGGCGATCGAGGTAGCCGGCGGTTCCTCGGCAAATGGCGGCCTGTTGGATGGTCCAGTGGACATGAACACGCTGGTCGCCCGCACTCAGGGCGGCGATGCTAAGAGCTATCAGGTAAGGGACGACTTGGCCTGGAACCGAGGGCTGCACTTATTTCAGTTTGGTGGGGACTTCCGCCGTATCAGGACGTACCACTACCGCAATGACAAGGTGATAGGCTCCATCACCGCCTTGGACGTTGAATTGGATGCTGCGGGCGCGGTCACGATCCCGGCGGGAAATCGGCCGCCAGATTGTTCAGCCACCGTGACGATGTTTTGCTTAGCTTCGGGTGACGCTACCCGTTGGAACCGCCTGTTCGCCGGAACCACGGGAATGATTGACAACACGAATGTGTTGGTCACGCGCGATCGTGTCCTGAGTCCCCTTCCATTGGGTTCACCGTTGCAAGCGAACTCTTATCAGAACGCTGTCGAGTTCTATTTCAGCGACACGTGGCGCATTCGGCCCTCGCTGACTATAACGGCCGGACTCAACTATCAGATCCAGTTCGCACCGGTGGATTCGTTGGGCCGAACCGCTTTTATGATCGCCAATGCTACCGGCCAGACACTGACGTCGACAGCCTACCTAAATAATGCGCGTCAGGCGGCCCTGCAGGGTAACATCTACAATCCCACATTGGCTTGGCTGCCGTCGACCAAAACATCGCAGAAGGCAGTTTTTAATACGGATTATGGCAACGTGGGCCCGCGCATCGCGGCAGCCTGGACTCCATCCTTCGAAAATTCCTTGTGGCAACATTTGTTTGGCGGCAAAGGTACCAGCGTCTTTCGCGCCGGTTATTCGATCACCTATGATCGGATGAACACGGTTTGGAGCGTCATCGAGCCAATGTTAGGACCCACGTTTGCCCAAACCATCAACTGCCGTGGTCCCGTCATTGGCGGAAGCTGCGCAAACTCGAGCAATCCGACCGATGCCTATCGAATTGGCGTCGATGGTCCAGGTATCGTTCCGACCGCCCCGGCAGTCAGCTCGCCGTTCGTGGTTGGCACACCGTATGGGGAGACTTTTGCATACCAGCCAGATCCCATCATCGGAACTGGCCATGCCCACCAGATCGATTTGACCATCCAACGCCAGCTGAGCACGACCATGATTGTCGAAGTGGGCTACGTGGGAACGCTTGCGCGCAATATGAGGGAGCTTAATGACATCACGTCTGCTCCCTATTTCTATAAGGACAATGCCTCCGGTCAGAGCTTCGCGGCGGCCTACGACAATGTGGCAAACCAGCTCCGCGCCGGTACACTCCCTTCAGCTGTGACCCCGCAACCTTGGTTTGAAGATCAGATCGGATCCGGCGGGACTGTTACGCTGGCGACGCAGTATGGATCCGATTTCACCGCTGGCTTGCTACGGACTCTATGGCAGTCCATGCAGTTCTTGCTTCCGCAGCCAATTACGAATCTGCAGGTCCAGCGGATATGGAGCGGAACTGACGGTGGGTACTCCAATTATCATGCATTCTTCGCCACCTTACGGAAGCGCACCTCTCAAGGTCTCACTTTCGCTCTTAACTACACTCTTGCCAAGTCCCTTGACGATATCGGTTCGGTCCAAAACATCCCCGTCGAGCCCTCTTCCAGTTTTGATCATGCAATCGACTACGGCCCGTCCTTTTTCGACCACCGCCACGTCGTGACAGCCAACTGGGTTTATGAACTCCCCTTCGGCTCCGGCACGCGGTTCAGCACTGGTAACCAACCGCTTAATAAGGTTATCGGCGGTTGGTACTGTTCCGGCATTTTCAAAGCCGCCAGCGGACTCCCCTTGACGGTCGCCGAAAGCTATGAGGCATGGGGCGGTGGCGACACGCTCGGACTTATTCCATCCGGGGCAATACCGATCAACAAGCCCCATTTCGGGAACAGCGTCCACTCTGGCGTGCCAGGCTCGGGGGGAGTAGGTACTGGCGGAGATCCTGCCACTGGTGGTTCCGGCCTTAATATTTTTGCGAACCCCGAGGCGTCCTTGGCGGACTTCCGCCCGATTCAGGTCAGCAAAGACGCTCGGTCGGCGCGCGGCGTTCTGCGCGGTCTCCCCTATTGGAGTTTTGACCTCTCCTTGGCCAAGCGCACGCCGGTGACGGATAGGCTCGCCCTTCTTTTCTCGGCCGACTTGTTGAACGCCTTCAACCACGTTGTGTTCAACGATCCCACCCTCAGCATGCAGGATCCCGCGTCATTTGGCGTGATCAGCAGCCAAGCTAATAATCCCCGAGCGATCCAGTTTGGCCTCCGCCTCGAGTTTTAACATCCATCGATGAGCCAAATGACTATCCAGCCTGAAAACTGTTCGTTGGGCCCACTTCAAGAACTGCCAATCAGCACCCCAGTCCCGACGACCATGGCACCTCCCAGCGCCACTTGCGTTGCGGCCGATATGATCGGGGTCTCCATGTAACGATGTCGAACCCAGGTAATAATAGCGAGTTCGACCAGAACGACGAAGAAAGCTATCGTCATTGCCGCGTGGAATCTCGAAATCAGGAAAGGCAGCGTAAGGCCGACCCACCGAGAGCCGTCATGACGCCGCAGACCAATCCGCGGGCCCAAGGGTAGACACGCCCGGTGAGACTGCTGTCGTCAGACAGTTCCTCGGCGAAACCCATGCGGATTCCTGCACTGAGCTATGCGGGCAATCCGACAAGAAACGCATCCCAGGTTTCGAGTGCAAGAGTAGCCGCGCACACTGGTGCCAGCGTAGATAACGAGCCATCCATGAGTCGATGTAACGTACCGGCACTTGTTTGCCTTCGCTGTTGGTGATGGCAACGCCGAAGACGCTTTCACACAAGAAGACCCCCTCGCTGTCGTGCCGAAGACTGCGATGCCGAAAATCCGGGAGGTAGGCGCTGGATTCATCAAACCAGTGTGGACCGACAGATACTCCTGGGCCAAGCCGTCAAATTTTCTGGTACACCTTTGGGCGTGCTTAAGTGGGTGGGCCATGGCTAAACCTCGTAGCTCGTGGTGGTGTAGTCTTCGTAGCGATCGTTGCGTTCACCCGTGATCTTCCGGGCGTTCACGTTCAGGATGACGTCCCCGAAGCCACCGCAGCCAATCTCATATCCGTTGGGAATGAGTGCCTCAAAGTTCTCCTGCAGGTACGAGAAGTCGGCTTCCTGGACTTCGCTTTGTTGATAAGCGTAATCCTCGGTGTAGCACTTGAGGTCTTCGTTCACACCTTCATCACCTGGGCCGCCAAAGTGCACGGCTACAAACGTGATTCTTGCCTCCGCCAGTCGGTCGCATTGCGGCGAGGATAGCCGCCTTGGCTGCGGCTTGCTCAGGTGGAAGTGCTCCTTTTGCATTTGATGGTTCGTTTTTCCATCGGATTTTCCTTTCAACATTGGAGAGTACGCCGTGACCCACTACCGTCTTAGTGCGTTGATGAAAACGGTTGAGCGAAGGGACGAAGAAGCGTCTACTGTTTCACTATTTTTCCTTGTGCAGTTGCTTCGAGCGCAAGGACGATCTCGCGTAGGGTTTGAAGGTTGTCCACCCGGCCAAGCGATCGCGACTTCAAAGATCGAAGTGCCCAATGCGCCGTACGACAGGGTTATGGAGGCTGCGGAGAAAGCCAAAAAACAGTTTGTGTCCGCCTGTTGACAGGACATGTCTAGGTTTCGACAGATCGAACCTATTTTGGGCTCCGGCGTTCGTGAGCCGCGCACGTCTTGTGCTTAGGACCACCAGATTTACGACCTGGGAGTGCTGGAAAGAGTGGCGTGCAAAGTGCAAACTCGACATCCGTGCCATGAAGCGAACCCATTTGCGTATTTGGACTTCCGAATTCAAAGTACTCGATCACACGCAGCAAGAATGAGTTCAGGATACACCCCGCATCAGGGCATATCGCGGTCGTCAACGAGTAGCAAAAGTCCAAGCCTAACAATAGTTTGAGAGCCCAGGGAGAATCAATATGGTCAAAGAAATACTTAAACGCTGGCCGGTGGTTCGACAGCTTTTGGCCCACAGCGATGGTACGGGTGTGGAGTCCATGAGTGATCGGACTCGCAATCTTGCTCCCAAGCATCGCGATGCTCAGGTTACGCGCTCGGTGTGTCCCTACTGTGCCGTAGGGTGCGGCCAGCTTGTCTATCACAAGGATGGAAAGCTTGTCTCCATTGAAGGAGACCCAGATTCGTTTATTTCTCGTGGTCGTCTCTGCCCAAAGGGTTCCGATAGCTTCGAACTGTTGACGCATGCCAACCGAGAGACGCGCATAAAGTATCGCAAGCCGTACTCCACTCGCTGGGAAGAGCTGGAACTGGAGACGGCAATGAACATGATCGCTGATCGCGTCTGGGACACGCGGGAGCGCACGTTCGTGGAGGAGCGGGACGGAGAGGTCGTAATGCATACGACTGCCATGGCCCACCTCGGTGGCGCCACTCTCGATAATGAAGAAAACTACCTCATCAAAAAGCTCTTCGCAGCCGGCCTGGGCATGGTCTGCATCAGCAACCAGGCTCGTATATGACACAGCTCAACGGTGCCCGGTCTGGGCACCACTTTCGGTCGAGGCGGAGCGACGACTGCGCCGAGCGATCTCGTAAATTCTGATGCCATTTTGATTATGGGCTCGAACATGGCGGAGAATCACCCCGTCGGTTTCCAGTGGGTGATCGAAGCGCGAGAACGCGGTGCGAAAGTCATTCACGTCGATCCGCGTTTCAGCCGTACCTCCGCGATGGCGAACATCTGGGCACCTCTTCGCGCCGGGTCGGACATCCTGTTTCTCGGGGCGCTCATTCATTACGTTCTCGAAAACGAAAAAGACTTTCGGGAATACGTGATCCACTACACCAACGCTTCGATCGTTCTTCCTGAGGAGTTTAAGGATACCGAAGATTTAGAAGGCGTCTTCTCCGGGTGGGACGCTAGAAGTAGGCGTTATGACCCAAGCACGTGGCTTTACGGGGCCTGTGTCGATGGTGGCCGAGTGGCACCCAAGAGCGCCGGACCTCATTCCGGCCACTGCAAGGATGGTACTGGAGCCGCCGCTGATCTCAGGGATTGCGATTGCGACCCCACGCTCAGCCATCCACGATGTGTCTACCAAGTTTTGAAGAGGCATTATGCGCGATACACGCCTGAGTTGGTGGAAAGGTTTTGCGGGGTTCCCCGCGAGCGGTTCCTGAAAATTGCGGAGACGTTTTGCTCGGCATCAGGCCCGGAAAAGACGGGAGCCATTTGCTATGCGCTAGGTTGGACGCAGCAGTCGAAGGGTCCGCAGATCATTCGCGCCGCTGCGATCCTTCAGTTGCTTCTCGGCAACATCGGACGGCCTGGAGGAGGCATTCTCGCTCTGCGCGGACATGCCTCCATTCAAGGTTCAACCGATATTCCGACTCTTTATGACATTCTGCCGGGCTACTTGCCTATGCCGAATCTAGGGCTGGACTCACAGAATCTTGCGGATTACGTTGCGACACATCGCGATCCCACTGGCTGGTGGTGGAACTTCGACAAGTACATCGTCAGCCTGCTCAAGGCTTATTACGGCGAGGGAGCGAAAAAAGAAAACGATTGGGGCTTCAATTGGCTTCCGCGTGTGACCGGTGATCATTCACACCAGGGCTATTTTTTGGAAATGTTGGACGGCAAGGTTGAGGGTCTGTTTGTGATGGGACAGAACCCGGCAGTGGCAGGTCCCAACTCGCGAGTGGAGCGCAAAGCGCTCTCCAAGCTGAAGTGGCTCGTGGTGCGTGACCTGGTCGAGCTTGAGACCGCCTCTTTCTGGTACGACTCGCCCGAGGTGGAGCGCGGCGAGCTTCGACCGGAGGAGATCGCAACGGAAGTCTTTCTCCTGCCCGCCGCCGGGCATGCCGAAAAAGACGGCACCTTCACCAACACGCAACGTCTGCTGCAGTGGCATCAGAAAGCCGTCGATCCTCCCGGAGACGCGCGCAGCGAAACCTGGTTCATGTACCACCTGGGCCGCCGGTTGAAGGAGAAGGCGAAGCAAGATCCGCGGCCGCGCAATGCCGGGTTGAGAGCCTTGACCTGGGACTATTCCGTGGGAGGAACGATGCAAGAGCCCAAGGTGGAAGAAGTCCTGCAAGAGATCAACGGCTACAAAGTAGCCGACCACACTCCAGTAAGCGGATTCACCGAATTGAAAGCTGACGGGTCCACTGCCTGTGGTTGCTGGATCTACACCGGTGTCTTTCCCCGTCCGGGTGAAAACCGCGCCAACCAGCGGAATTCGCAGGACCTCTTGGGACACGGCTGGGGCTTTGCTTGGCCGTCGGACCGCCGCATCCTCTATAACCGCGCCTCGGCCCGCCCTGATGGACGGCCGTGGAGCGAGCGCAAGAAGCTCGTTTGGTGGGATGAGCAGCACAAAGAGTGGACAGGACTCGATGTCCCCGACTTCACGAGGACGAAAGCGCCGGATTACAAGCCGCCGAAACACGCACAGGGTGACGAAGCTCTTGCTGGGGATAAGCCTTTCATCCTGCACCCCGATGGGACGGGCTGGATTTTCGCCCCAAAGGGATTGGCCGACGGTCCCCTGCCAACGCACTACGAAGGATTGGAGTCTCCAGTTGGCAATCCACTTCATCCAAAACAGCAAAGCAATCCGGTAGCAATGCGAGACGAGCGGCCTGAAAACGGTTACGCCAGTTCTCCTGATGATCGCTTCCCGTATGTTATGAGCACGTATAGGTTGACGGAACATCACACCTCCGGCGCAATGTCGCGAATGCTTCCGCACCTGGCTGAGCTTCAGCCCGAATTCTTCTGCGAAATATCCCCAGAACTGGCGTCAGAACGCGGAATCGAAAACGGAGGCTGGGTGACGGTAATGACTGCACGCGGGATTGTTGAGGCTCGAGCACTGGTGACCAGGCGCATCCGACCGCTACTTATCGACGGAAAGATGGTTCACCAGGTGGGCGTCCCCTATCACTGGGGTT
>Ga0207665_10000792_pt1 | contig 21332 bp, 17 predicted proteins | sample LARL112metaG_FD_184351 | JGI IMG/M metagenome (GOLD analysis project Ga0207665, IMG submission 184351) | Corn, switchgrass and miscanthus rhizosphere microbial communities from Kellogg Biological Station, Michigan, USA - LAR L11-2 metaG... | ecosystem: Host-associated > Plants > Roots >...
CTGCATCCATGACGTGAATGAAAGACCAGATGCCGCCACCGCCACCGATAATCGGGAAGCGGCGTTTCTTGATCATCTTCAGAATCACGCCGCCCTTTCCAATCGCTGTTCCCGGTCCGTAGAAGTTTCCGTAGCGGAGCGCAATTCCTTCGAGAAACGTGGTGCCACGCAACTTGTCTTCGAGAGAGCGAATTGCCGCGAGGGTCTTGGTGAAACTTTCGGGCGGCTTTGGATCGAGCGGATCTTCCTCGGTTTTCACCGGGCCACCCTTCCTAGCGTACGGCCACCCGCAATAGCTCTGCGCGATAAATCGACGCGTACCGATGGTGCGCGCCGCGGCAAGCAGCGTATCGGTGACTTCGGTGCGAAAGCGGTTGGTGAGCGCGAACTCCTGGTCGAACTTTCGGAAATTCCCGGCCGAGCTGAGCGCGGTTAGCTGATGGATGATTACCTCAGCCTCAGCTCGGCGAACCGCCGCGGTGAGCGCCTGCTTGTCAAATGGATCTGCAATGACGGGAGTGACGCCAATCTCGTCGAGCTTGCCCGCCTTGGCGGAAGATCGAGTGAGCGCGACTACTTCGTGTTTGTTCTCAACCAGCAGGGGCAGCAGGAATTGTCCGATCGCGCCGGTGCCGCCGGTTACAAATACTTTCATTAGGCAGTTTGCGGATTGACGGGATTCGTGCGCAGAGTGATTGCGCTAAACCATCACATCGAGCTACTGCCAATCTAATTGCGTCGGGTGTCGTTCTGTGTTGGGCTGCCTAACGCGCGAAGAATTCTCCTGTTGCCGACCAGGCACGGTGGCCGGAGGTGTAAAGCTTCCCGCCAATCCAGGCCGCCGGCAGCGCCAGCACTATGAGCGAAACAGGGTACCAATGCGGACCGTACTTGGGGCCGGCGTTCCATGTGAGTACCGCTCCTGCAAGAGAAGCCGCCACATTCAACCACCCAAGAAACATCGCGTGCCACATCGGTCGATTCGGTGCCAGCCGCGCACCAATGTAGCTGCCGAGTACGCTGTAGATGACTCTATAAAAAGTCGCGACAGCCAACGCACCGCTCGACGCCGCCTGATCGTCGGACGGAAAGAAACCGGTTGCGTGCAGAATGGCGTCGGTACCGAGCGTCAGCGCTAAACCGACCACCAATGCCGCTACGATAGCGCCGACGCTGCGGCCGGTATTGCGCTGAGGTTGCGCTGATGTCATGGGGTCGCCTCGGTTGTTGTGTCGCCCTTTGACCGTGCGACATTGCCAGCTGCCAGCATTTCTTCCAGGCGATCGTAGCTTCTCGCGACGCCACTTTCCATCCCCGACTTCAGCACGGCGTCGCGCGCTTCCCTCGATGCGTAGTGAATCGTCTGGGTTACCGTCGTCTTTCCGGATTTCTCGGCGAACTCCGTCGTATCGACCGCCTCTCCCGGATACCACGCGTCGTCGAACTTTTCAGTGTTGATGACGCGCTTCGGCTTGTCGACATCGCGGAAAACGCCGCCCATTCCCATCTCCTGGCCGTCGTCGTTCTTCCGCCAGACATAACGGTATTTCCCGCCGATCCGCAAATCGACTTCGCAGACGGGCATCGACCAGCCATCGGGGCCGAGCAGCCAGCGCTTGATTAGCTCCGGTTTGGTGAAGGCGTCGAACACCAGGTGTCGAGGCGCGTTGAAATCGCGCGTCATCACGATTTCCTGGTCGCCGCGGATGGTGAGCTTGAGGTCGCCTGATTTCGTCATTGCAGTCTCCTATCGTCTGGTCTGTTTGCGTTTCTTCTGCTGGCCCTGAAGCTCTGCCAGCAGGTCGTCGAGGTGGTGGAATCGCTTTTCCCACAACTGCCGGTATTTCTCGAGCCACTCGTTGGCTTCCGACAGCGGTTTTGCTTCGATGCGGCGCGGGCGCCGCTGCGCGTCCTGGCCGCGCGAGACCAGCCCTGCCCGCTCCAGCACCTTCAAGTGCTTGGAGATTGCCGGCTGGCTCATGTCGAATGGCTTTGCCAGGTCGTTGACCGACGCTTCGCCGAGCGCGAGCCGGGCCAGAATCGCCCGGCGGGTCGGGTCGGCGAGCGCGGCAAAAGTGGCGTCGAGCCGACTGGAGCTGTTCATTCTATATAACTCATAGGTTGTATAACTCAAAGGCTATATAACGGGCTTTTAAAAAATAGTCAAGTAGCTAGTCCTGCTTCGGGGCGGCTTTACGCTCGGCCGTCGCGCCAAGCCGTTCGCGATCCGCGGCGGCGGGGTCGAAGCCATCTGCCCGCACGTCGAGCACCAGCGCGAACGGACTGCCTTCGGCGAAGTCTTCGCGAATCTTTATCTGTTCTCCCGGCTCCGCGATTGCCAACCGTTGCTCTACCATCTCGGCGAGATGCGTGAGTGCGGCGAGCGAGCCGCGAATGGCGTGACCGTCGAACCCGGCTTCAGGATACGTCATGATCTCGAGCGAGCCATAGGGATCGTAGTTCTGCTTCGATCCGTCAGCCGCGTTCGCGGGATCGTTCACGTATCCGAGCAGAAGGTCCGGGAAATAGAGGAGTCCTGGCCGCGATCCAGTCAGAGTCCACACGCGCTTCTCCGCGTCGACCTCGCAAAAGAAGCCGAGCTTTCGCCAGCCCTGCTTGATTTGATCCTCGGTCAGCGCCGAGTGAGATGTCTCGACCGTGTCGCTCATCTCGCGCTGGCGCAGAAGGTAAACCGCGCCGGCCACGACCAGCAGAGTTCCAAGGAAGTAGAGCATACCCTATTCGACGCCGAGCGGATGCTCGGCGCAACGGGTCTACATCTGGACGCCGCTCAATAGCGCGTCATGAGGCCACTGGACCGTGAAGCCGTTCTGACGGAGCACGGTGGCGATCTGACCCCAATGCCGGATGCCGTGCAGAAAAATGTTCGAGGCGATCTTGTGCTTGCTCACGGTCACTTCTCCGGCCGTCACGGTCTTGAAGGTGAGGACTCGGTCGAGCTCGTCTTCCGGAGCCGTGGTCAGGAAGTCCACCAGCAGTGCGCGAGCGTTGTCGCCGAACGCGAAGACGTCTTCCAGCGACGTGTAAGCAAGAAGAGCCTGCCAGTCGCTGACCGTTTCATCGCGCAAGCGCTGGGTGTAGCGGAGCTCGACGCTGAAAATATGATTGACTACCGCGCCTACGGTCGCCATCGGCGCTGTGGCGAAGGAAACGTCCCACGCTTTGGGGTTCGCCTCGAACCAGTCGTGCCAGCGATGGTGTTCCACCGATGTGAACTCGAGCAGGAAGTCGTAGCTCAAGGCACAACGATGGATCGCGCTCATCCGCGGCGCGTCACGCTGTCTGCTTCTCCGCTTCCCGCGCGTAGCGTTTCAAACGGCTGATCATCGCATTCAACCCGGGCTCGCGAGCGGCGAGACCAATACTCTCCATCAAGGTCCCGACAAAATCCGCGGGGATGCCAGTCGTAGTCGAGGGTGGCTGGCCGTTGACTGCGCCGAACACGATCGCGAGCACGGCAGCAATTGTCGGTGATTCGCGCGTGTTGAGGTCGGCGTAGAAATACATCCGGCCGTCGCGCAGCTCGGGGAAAATGTCGACGCGCGTCTGGCACTCCGGAACGTTGAACGCACCGCGATCCAGGTTTTTGAAACGTTCCGGCAGTGGGTCGAGTTTTTTCGAGTACTGCACCAGCGCCTGCATTTTCTCTTCGCGACTCATCGAGCGGAAAAGTCGCAACACGCGCTCGATCGACGGAGGAATGCCTGTTGCCATTGGAGCGCTCTCCATGTGCGGAATCTAATTAACTTCCGCGAGACACATCATTCACAGCACGGAGACAAGAGATGCCAACGAGAACGGCAAGCGCCAGGTGGGAAGGTGGACTCAAGAGCGGCAAAGGCAGCTTCAAGGGCGAGAGCGGCGCGGTTGCCGGTCAGTTCAATTTCAGCTCGCGATTCGAGAGTGGCGTCGGCTCGAATCCCGAGGAGCTGCTTGCCGCAGCCGAAGCCGCTTGCTTCAGCATGGCGCTGAGCGCGGGTCTCGAGAAGAATGGAACTCCACCGACCAAAGTCGAGACAACGGCTGCCTGCACAGTGCAAGCTGTTCCCGGCGGCTTCGGGATCACGACCATGAAACTCAACGTGCAGGCGACAGTGCCCAATATCGACAAGGTGAAGTTCGAGCAAATCGCCAACGAGACGAAAGAAGGATGTCCGGTCTCGAAGGCGTTGAAGGGAAATGTCGATATCCAGCTGGACGCGCGGCTGGTGTAGCGCTAACCTCTAACCGCTCTACCGCGAGTAATTGCGGATTTTGCTTTTAAGCAATTCGCCATTCGAGAAAATGATCTGCTCGCCAGAGTCACTGCGCACTCTGGTCGTCTTGAGGCCAATGCTCTCGACTTTGCCGCGGTAGTTATCCACTGAGATCGAATCGCCCACCACGAACGGTTTGTCTGTCACTATGGCGATGGCGGCGAAGAGATCGCCGAGGATGTTCTGAACTGCCAACGCGACCGCCAAGCCGCCGATGCCAAGACCGGTAAGCAGCGGCTTGATCTCCACACCCGCGCTCGACAGCGCCCATAAGCCGAGGATTAGCCAGACAGCCAAGCGCGCAACCACACCCATCGCCTTGAAGCTCGTGACGTTGCTTCCGTCCGTGGCGTGCAGCGTCACGAACCGCTGCAGGTAGTAGTTGACGATGATGTTTGTCCAGATCACGCCCTGGGTGAAGAGCGCGAGGATGCTCGCAATGTCTGCCCTGTCCTGCGCGTCCCGCGACAGCCCGAGCAGTTTTGGAGTGTACGACGCGATCAGGGCTATAAGAAGAAACAGCGAGCCCCGGGCGATCTTGATGGCGAGAGTGTTTTTCATTGTCAGTAGCGAGTGCTACTACTGACGGGCAGAGCCCCTCACCTGCAACTAGCTGGCGGCCAGCTCAACGCCCTCTGATTTGCGCTCCCTGGCCAGCGCGTCGGTTTCATCCATCGCGTCGCAGGCATCGCAGTTCCGGCAGCGCCAATCAGAATCCACTTCTTCGCCAAAATGCTCGAGGATGTAGCGGGTGCGGCACTGGGTGGTCTGACAGAACTGGATCATGGTGCGGAGCTTCTCCTGATCCATTGCTCTGCGCTCCTCGTAGTCCTGCAGGTCGGCGCTCAGATCGACCGCGCACAGGTTGTCACCGAGCCGCTCCCATTTGCCGCCGCGGTGCTCGCGCACAAGCCCGTGCCGCTTGAGCAGCGCGAAGACGATCTTTGCCTTTCGCGACGGAATTCCCGTGAGCTCGACGATGTCCTCGAGTAATACCGGGGTCTTGAGCGGATACTTCTCCAGAGCGAGCGCTACCTGCGCTGCTTCCTGGACCTCCGGATACTTTCCGCCGAGGAAGTAGGACTGAATGCGCTTGTCCTCTACCCGGTATAAAACGCGACAGATTGCCGGGTCCCCATCGCGCCCGGCTCGGCCGGCTTCCTGATAGTAGGCTTCGATCGATCCGGGGAAATGATAGTGCATCACCCAACGCAGGTCCTGTTTGTCGATGCCAAGGCCAAACGCATTGGTAGCAATGATTGCCTTGAGCTCACCGGCCATGAATCGATCCTGAACATCTTTCCGGTCGGCAGCGGGGCGCTTCCCGTGATAGAGTCCGACCCTGAAATCCTCTTTCAGCATGTCATGCAATCGCTCAGACTCCTTTACGGTCGCGACGTAGACGACGCCGGATCCCTCGAACTCACGCAGTGCGTTCCGCAACACCGTGTCCTTGATCTGATCGTTGACGGTGCGCACGACCTCGAACCGCAGATTCGGTCTGGCAAATCCGGTGATGGTGACGTGTGGATTGTCCATCCCGAGCTGGCGAACGATGTCCCCCTGGACGTGCTCGGTGGCCGTCGCGGTGAGTGCGAGAATCGGCGGGCGTCCGAGTCGCTTGGCGATGGCGCCGAGTGAGAGGTAGTCGGGGCGGAAATCGTGACCCCACTGACTGACGCAGTGGGCTTCGTCAACGACGAAAAGACTGATTGGGCGGGAGAGAAGGTGCTCGAAGAACGCGCGGTCTTTGAAGCGTTCTGGAGTCAGGTAGAGAATCTCACCGACTCCTTCGGCGATAAGTCGATGCGCCTCGCGGGTCTCGGATGTCGACAAATGCGAGTGCATCGCTACGGAGCTGACGCCCTGCGCCGATAGCTTGTCGTGCTGGTCCTTCATCAAGGCGATGAGTGGGCTCACGACGATGGTAAGCCCGGGAAGAAGGAGCGCGGGCAGCTGGTAAATCATCGACTTGCCGCTGCCGGTCGGCATCACTACCAGTGCATCTTTTCCGGAGAGCACCGCATTCAGCGGTTCCCACTGTCCAGGCCGGAAATCGGCGTGGCCAAAGCGTTCCCTGAGCAGCTGTCGGGCTGACTCTTTGGTTACTCGTTTTGACACTCTGCCGGATACAGGCACAAAGCATTCCTTGATGGAGATCTTCGTCGTCACCGCGCCCGGCCTGGAATCGATAGCGGCCGGTGAGGCCAAAACCCTGGGCGCTCGCGGAAGCCAGGAGCCGGGCGGCGTTTCACTCAGCGGCGATCTGAGGCTGCTCTACGCAGCCAACCTCCATCTTCGTACCCCCAGCCGCATCATTGTTCGCCTGGGGCGCTTCCACGCCAGCACCTTCCACGAGCTGGAGCGGCGGGCGAAGAAGATAGCATGGCAAAATTATTTGCCGGTTAATGCTGCCGTGGATTTGCGGGTCACATGTCACAAGTCGCGTCTGTATCACTCCGACGCAGTTGCGGAACGGATTCTGTCGGCAATGTCAGCCGTGCGTGGGGATATTCGCGTGGTCGAGTCGGCCGGCGACGGCGACGAAGACACGGCAGCTGCGGCCCACAAGCCGGATGGACAGCTCTTTGTCGTGCGGATTGTGAACGATGAATGTGAAATAAGCGCCGATAGCTCGGGCGAGCTGCTGCATCGTCGCGGTTATCGGCGAGAGGTAGCGAAGGCACCGCTGCGAGAAACGCTGGCGGCGGCGATGATTCTCGCCAGTGGCTGGCGCGCGGGCGATTCGCTGATCGATCCGATGTGTGGGTCGGGCACAATCCCGATTGAAGCGGCGATGATTGCTCGTCGAATCGCGCCGGGACTGCGACGGGAGTTTCAATTCATGGGCTGGCCGAGCTTTGACGCTGCTCTATGGAAGGATCTGGTGTCGCGATCCGAGAGCGAGATCAGAGATATTGCGCCGACGATCAGGGGAGCTGACCGCGATGCGGGTGCGGTGGCCGCGGCGACGCGGAACGCGGAGCGAGCCGGTGTGGCGTCAGATATTGAGCTTGAGACGCAATCACTAAGCGCTTCGCTTGATGCGCTCGCCGACGTCGAGGGCTGGATCCTCACCAATCCGCCGTACGGCGTTCGGGTTGGCGAATCCGGCGATCTACGAAATCTCTATGCGCGGCTCGGGTCTGTCGCCAAGGGAAAGGCGAGCTGGCGGGTTGGAATCCTCACCGACGATCCGCGTCTGGCCCGCCATGCGGGAGTACCTTTGCGTTCGCGTTTCGAAACTAGAAACGGCGGGATTCCAGTGAGCTTTATGGCGAGCGAAAAGGCTGGCAAGACGGCCGGGTCTGGAGCAAATTCGGATCGATGACCGCACCCCTCCGACCCACCGATGTGAATGGCGACGTGTTAGATACCGGTCGAACCGGGACCATCCGCTCCATAAATATTTCAGCAGGCGGAGTTCCCAAGAAGGCGGTTACTGACGCTCAAGTGTCGCGATTAGGCTTGGTTGGTGACGCGCATAACGATACAGAAGGCCACGGCGGGCCGGAGAGAGCGGTCTGCATTTACGCCTTGGAGTTGATCGGATTGCTCCAGCGTGAGGGACATCCGATCGATGTTGGAACCGCGGGCGAAAACCTGACGGTAGAAGGAATTAGTTGGGATCTGCTCGTCCCGGGCGCGCGAATCCGCTGCGGAGATGAGGTGGAGCTCGAGGTTGCCTCCTTTACGAGCCCCTGTAAGACCATCAAAGGCTCGTTCATCGACGGGCATTTCAAGCGGATTTCCCAGAAGGTACACCCCGGCTGGAGCCGGGTTTACGCCCGAGTACTCGCCGAGGGTAAAATCCGAAACGGCGACCGCATTCAGGTGATTTCCACGGGACTGTAAGCCCACCGCTGGCCCCGCCTCAGCAACGGCCCCGCTTTTGAACTATAGAACTGACCCTCCATCGCCGGATTCAGCCGGCGGTTATCGAGGGTCCCCGTCAACGGGTGAAGCAGACAAATAAGGAGTTTGGTCGTGGAGATAGGCGACACTATCGAATTGGAAGAACAGGGCGAGGAATCAACCCGATCTTCCAGTCCTCAAGCCGGCCGCCGCAAGAACGGAAATGGGCGGAACGGCGGCAAGGGACGCAACGGAAAACGAAACGGAAATGGTGACGGAAATACTGCCGCCACCGGGCGCAAAGGTGCGGAGCGCGAAGTAGATCTGCTCGGATCGAACGGAAAGATCAGAGATGTCGATCTGCGTCGGTTGTTGAGCGCAATGCGGGATCTCCGCGACGGTGATTTCGAGGTCCGTCTCCCGATCTCCGAGGAGCCGCTGCTCGCAGAGATCGCCGATGTCTTCAACGGCATCGCCAAGATGAACGAGCGGCTGTGCCACGAGATGAGCCGCGTCAGCACCACGATCGGCCGCGAAGGGCAGATGAACGATCGCGCTTCGATCGGTCCTGTCACCGGCGGCTGGCGCACGACCGTCGATTCTGTCAACACACTCATCACCGACCTGGCTTCGCCCACGACCGAAGTCGCTCGCGTGTTGAGCGCTGTCGCCGAAGGAGATCTGAGCCGCAAGATGGTGCTGGAGATCGATGGCAAGCCGGTGCAGGGAGAATTTCTCCGCATCGGTACAACAGTGAACACTCTCGTCGATCAGCTCGGCTCTCTTGCCAACGAAGTGACGCGCGTCGCGCGCGAAGTCGGAACCGAGGGCAAGCTCGGTGGACAGGCCGAAGTGCCCGGTGTTGCCGGAACGTGGAAGGACCTTACCGATAACGTGAACACTCTGGCCGGCAACCTCACGAGCCAGGTGCGCAACATTGCAGCAGTCACCACCGCAGTCGCGAAAGGAGACCTGTCACAAAAGATCACCGTCGAAGCGAAGGGCGAGACGCAAGCACTGAAGAACACCATCAACACGATGGTCGATCAGCTCAGCGCATTTGCTTCGGAAGTAACCCGTGTCGCTCGCGAAGTAGGAACTGAAGGAAAGCTTGGTGGTCAGGCGCAGGTTCCGGGAGTCGCCGGCACCTGGAAGGATCTGACGGACAACGTCAACGCAATGGCCTCGAACCTCACCGGCCAGATCAGAAACATCGCTGACGTTACGACAGCAGTCGCCAAGGGCGATTTGTCTCGCAAGATCACTGTCGACGTGAAGGGCGAAATCCTCGAGCTGAAGAACACCGTCAACACGATGGTCGATCAGCTCAGTACCTTCGCCGAAGAAGTGACGCGCGTTGCGCGCGAAGTGGGTACGGAAGGAAAGCTCGGTGGGCAGGCGAACGTGCCGCAGGTAGCGGGAACGTGGAAGGATCTGACCGACAACGTCAACTTCATGGCGTCGAACCTCACCGGTCAGGTGAGAAACATTGCCGACGTCACGACCGCTGTTGCCCGTGGAGACCTGTCGCGCAAGATCACCGCGGACGCAAAGGGCGAAATTCTCGAGCTGAAGAACACCATCAACATCATGGTGGATCAGCTAAGCTCGTTTGCCTCCGAAGTGACTCGTGTGGCACGCGAGGTGGGCACCGAAGGAAAACTGGGCGGGCAGGCGGAAGTGCCGGGTGTCGGTGGAACGTGGAAGGACCTTACCGACAACGTGAATACACTTGCTGGCAATCTTACCAGCCAGGTTCGTAACATCGCCGCGGTGACTACAGCAGTCGCTCGCGGCGATTTGTCACAGAAGATCACCGCCGACGCGCGCGGCGAAATCCTCGAGCTGAAAAACACCGTCAACACGATGGTCGATCAGCTCAGCACGTTCGCATCCGAAGTCACACGCGTCGCGAAGGAAGTAGGAACCGAAGGAAAACTCGGTGGACAGGCTGACGTGCCGGGCGTCGGCGGAACGTGGAAGGATCTCACCGACAACGTCAACGCGATGGCTTCATCGCTGACGGGTCAGATCAGAAATATTGCCGACGTCACGACGGCTGTCGCCAAGGGCGACCTCTCGAGAAAGATCACTGCCGAAGCGAAGGGCGAAATTCTCGAGCTCAAGCAAACCATCAACACGATGGTCGATCAGCTGAGCGCCTTTGCCTCGGAAGTAACCCGCGTGGCAAAGGAAGTCGGCACCGAAGGACGACTCGGCGGACAGGCAGAAGTGCCGGGCGTCGCCGGCACGTGGAAGGATCTGACGGACAACGTGAATTTCATGGCGTCCAACCTGACGGGTCAGGTGCGAAACATCGCCGACGTCACGACAGCAGTCGCGCGCGGCGACCTCAATCGCAAGATCACCGCCGAAGCAAAGGGTGAGATTCTCGAGTTGAAGAACACCATCAACACGATGGTGGACCAACTCAGCTCGTTCGCATCGGAAGTCACCCGTGTCGCGCGCGAGGTGGGAACCGACGGCAAGCTGGGCGGCCAGGCGAACGTGCCCGGAGTCGGCGGAACGTGGAAAGATCTAACCGACAACGTGAACACCCTCGCCGGCAACCTGACCGGCCAGGTGCGTAACATCGCAGCGGTGACGACTGCCGTTGCGCGAGGCGACCTGTCGCAGAAGATCACGGTCGAAGCGCGCGGAGAAACCGCGGAGCTGAAGGACACCATCAACACCATGGTCGATCAGCTCGGTTCATTCGCGTCCGAAGTAACGCGTGTCGCCAAGGAAGTAGGAACCGAAGGAAAACTCGGCGGTCAGGCGAGCGTACCAGGCGTCGCCGGCACCTGGAAGGATCTCACCGACAACGTGAACGCGATGGCCTCGAACCTGACCGGTCAGATTCGAAACATCGCCGACGTGACGACGGCAGTCGCGAAGGGCGACCTCTCGCGCAAGATCACTGTCGACGTCAAGGGCGAGATTCTCGAGCTGAAGCAAACGATCAACACCATGGTCGACAGCTTGAGCGTGTTCGCAGGCGAAGTGACACGCGTTGCTCGCGAAGTAGGAACGGAGGGACGGCTCGGCGGTCAGGCGAACGTGCCGGGCGTTGCAGGCACGTGGAAGGATCTCACCGACAACGTGAATTTCATGGCGTCGAACCTGACTGGTCAGGTGAGAAACATTGCCGACGTCACCACCGCAGTCGCGAAAGGCGATCTCTCTCGCAAGATGACGGTGGATGTGAAGGGCGAGATCCTCGAGCTGAAAAACACCATCAACACGATGGTCGATCAGCTCAGCACTTTCGCTTCCGAAGTAACACGCGTCGCGAAGGAAGTGGGAACCGAAGGTCGACTGGGCGGCCAGGCCAACGTGCCGGGCGTCGCCGGCACGTGGAAGGATCTGACCGACAATGTGAACGCGATGGCTTCGTCACTGACCAGCCAGATCAGAAACATCGCGCTGGTGACAACGGCGGTCGCAAAGGGCGACCTGTCGCAGAAGATCTCTGTCGAAGTGCGTGGCGAAATTCTCGAGCTGAAAAACACTGTCAACGCGATGGTGGACTCGCTGCGAGTGTTCGCCGACGAAGTGACGCGTGTGTCGAAGGAAGTAGGTCTGGAAGGGAAGCTGGGCGGACAGGCGGAAGTGCCGAATGCTTCGGGCACCTGGCGCGCGCTCACCGACAACGTGAATGCGATGGCCAACAGCCTGACGGTGCAGGTGCGCGCGATCGCAGACGTTGCAACCGCAGTGACGCGCGGCGATCTAAGCAGGCAGGTCGCGGTCGAGGCTCAGGGTGAGCTGGACGAACTGAAGACCAACCTGAATCAGATGATCCTGAACCTGAAGTCCACCACCGAGAAGAACGCCGAGCAGGATTGGCTGAAGACCAACCTCGCCAAGTTCTCGCGGATGATGCAGGGACAGAAGGATCTCGAAGCAGTGTCGAAACTCATCATGTCGGAGCTGACACCGCTGGTCTCCGCGCACCACGGCGCGTTCTACATCATGGAGGACGAGGGCGGCACCCCGGTGTTGAAGCTGATTGCGAGTTACGCTTACAAGGAGCGCAAGCATATCGGCAACAGGTTCCACCTCGGCGAAGGACTCGTCGGCCAGGCAGCGCTGGAGAAGAAGCCGATTCTCCTCACCAACGTCCCCGACGATTACATCCGCATCACGTCAGGTCTCGGTGAAGCGCCACCGCGCAATGTCCTGGTGTTGCCGGTTCTGTTCGAGGGCGAAGTGAAGGCAGTCATCGAGCTCGCCTCCTTCCTGCCTTTCAGTCAGATCCACCAGCTCTTCCTCGACCAGCTCGCCGAGACGGTGGGAGTCGTGATCAACATGATCGCGGCGAACATGAGAACCGCGGAGCTGCTCGAACAGTCACAGAGCCTGACTCTCGAGCTGCAGAGTCAATCCGAGGAACTGCGGAAGCAACAGGAAGAGCTCAAGAGATCGAACGCCGAGCTCGAGGCGCAAGCGCAGACGCTGCGCACTTCCGAGGAGCTGCTCAAGGACCAGCAGGAAGAGCTGCAGCAGGTCAACGAGGAGCTCGAGGAGAAAGCATCACTGCTCGCCGAACAGAATCGCAAAGTGGAGCAGAAGAACGAGGAGGTCGAAGCAGCGCGTCTCGCTCTCGAGGAGAAGGCGGAGCAGCTCCAACTCAGCTCGAAGTACAAGTCGGAATTCCTCGCCAACATGTCGCACGAGCTGCGGACACCGTTGAACAGCCTGCTGATCCTGGCGCGGCTGCTCAGCGAGAACAAGGATGGCAATCTGACAGCGAAGCAGGTCGAGTTCGCGCAGACGATTCTCTCGTCGGGCAGCGACCTGCTGAATTTGATCAACGATGTGCTCGATCTGTCGAAGGTCGAGGCTGGCAAGATGGATGTGAGTCCGTCCGACGTCCGTCTCACCGAGGTCAAGGAGTTCGTGGAGCGCAGCTTCACCCCGGTTGCGGAGCAGAAGGGCCTTGCCTTCCGCGTCGAAGTCGGTCCGGACCTGCCGCAAACGGTTTATACAGACGGCGCCCGACTCCAGCAGGTGCTCAAGAATCTGTTGTCGAACGCATTCAAGTTCACACAGGAAGGCGATGTCACGCTGACGATGCGTCGCGCCGAAAAGGGGCGTCGCTTCCAGAACTCTTCGCTCGACGCGGCGTCGGATGTGATCGCATTCGCCGTCCAGGACACCGGTATCGGTATCGCGAAGGACAAACAGCGTTTGATCTTCGAGGCGTTCCAGCAGGCGGACGGTACGACGAGCCGCAAGTACGGTGGCACCGGACTGGGCCTTTCCATCAGCCGCGAAATCGCGCGACTGCTGGGAGGCGAGATTCGCGTCGAGAGCGCGGAAGGCAAAGGCAGCACGTTCACGCTGTTCCTGCCGACGCAGTACAAGGGAGCTCCTCGCGATCTCGATCGCGAAGAGTCGCAGGCGGCTGACCGCCGGGAGCTGTCGTACGCAATCGCAAACCGCGAGCGTCAGCCGGCCCCCGCCAATCGCGGCAACGTCACGAGAGGTCCGCGACCGAATCAGCGACGCAAGCCGATCGGCGATGCGATCCAGTATCAACCCGAGCGTCGTGCAGTACCACAAACCGTGATCGCAGACGATCGCGATGCGGTGGAGGAAGGCGATCGCACGGTGTTAATCGTCGAGAACGATCAGAACTTCGCCAAGGTTCTGCTCGACATGGCTCGCGACAAGGGCTACAAAGGCGTCGTGGAGCTTGATGGCGAAGCTGGCCTCAAGGCGGCGCGCGAGATTCGCCCGGATGCGATCACGCTCGACATCGACATGCCAGGGCTGGATGGACTGCAGGTCCTCGACCGACTGAAGCGAGATCCGGAGACGAGGCACGTGCCGGTGCACATCATTTCGGGCGTCGAGGAGAAACGCGAAGGACTCAAGGCGGGTGCGATTGCCTATCTGGCCAAGCCCGTCAGCAAGGAAGGATTGGACGCGGCCTTTGCGCGCATCTCGTCATTCATCGACACCGTACCGAAGAAGCTGCTGGTCGTCGAGGACAACGAAGCGCAGCGACAGAGCATCGTCGAGCTGATAGCGCATGAGGACGTCGAGATAATCGCAGTCGCGTCCGCTGAAGACGCGCTGCAGAAGATCAAGGAGCAGCACTTCGATTGCATGGTGCTCGACCTCGGCCTGCACAGCGGCCAGATGACGGGCTTCGATCTGCTCGAGAAGGTGAAATCAGATTCGGACAATCATGACCTGCCGATCATCATCTACACCGGCAAAGAGCTCAGTCAGAAGGAAGAGACGGAGATCCGGAAATACGCCGAGACCATCATCCTCAAGGATGTGAAGTCGCCGGAGCGCCTGCTCGACGAGACTGCGTTGTTCCTGCATCGCGTCGAGGCGAAGCTGCCGGAACAGAAGCGGAAGATGCTGGAGCACCTCCACGATTCCGATTCAGTGGTCGCCGGCAAGGTAGTGCTCGTCGTCGACGACGACGTCCGCAACATCTTCTCGCTGACCAGCGTGCTCGAGGATCACGGCATGATCGTCCGCTTCGCGGAGACCGGCAAGCAGGCGATCGACGAGCTGAAGAAGGATCCAAACGTCGATGCGGTACTGATGGACATCATGATGCCTGAGATGGACGGCTACGAGACGACTCGCGCGATCCGCAACATGGATCAGTTCAAGACGCTGCCGATCATCGCGTTGACGGCGAAGGCGATGAAGGGAGATCGCGAGAAGTGCATAGCCGCCGGCGCGTCCGATTACATCACCAAGCCAGTCGACACAGAGCAGCTGTTGTCGCTACTGCGTGTATGGCTATACAGGTAGCAGAGACGCCACGCCCTCCGCAGGCCGGGGTCGACGACCCTCCGGCCTTTAAGCCCGATCTCGAGCGAATCGAGATCGAGCTGCTGCTGGAGGGAATCTTCCGCCACTACGGATTCGATTTCCGCTCCTACGCGTACGCGTCGATCAGGCGACGGCTATGGAAACGCATCGAGGAGGACGGTCTCTCGAGTGTGAGCGCGCTGCAGGAGAAAGTGCTCCACGATCCGGCGATGATGGAGAAACTTCTGCTCGATCTCTCCATCAATGTCACCGCGATGTTCCGCGATCCGGGTTTCTACGTGACGTTCCGCGAGCACGTGGTGCCTCTGCTGCGCACGTACCCATTCATCCGGATATGGCACGCAGGATGTTCGACCGGCGAGGAAGTGTACTCAATGGCGATTCTGCTGCGCGAGGAAGGTCTGTACGATCGAGCGCGAATATACGCCACCGACATCAACGAGGTTGTGTTGCAGCGCGCCAAGGCGGGGATCTTTCCGCTGGAGCGGATGCAGGAGTACACCGACAACTACATCAAGGCCGGCGGCAAGCAGTCGTTCTCCGAGTATTACACGGCGAAGTACGGTGGCGCGCTGTTCGATCAGACGCTCACCAAGAACGTGGTGTTCTCGCAGCACAACCTGGTGACCGATCGCTCCTTCAGCGAGTTCAACGTCATACTGTGCCGGAACGTCCTGATCTATTTCGACAAGACGTTGCAGTCCAAGGTGCACAGCCTGTTCTACGACAGTCTGGTGATGTTCGGCGTGCTGGTGCTGGGGAGCAAGGAAACACTGCGCTTCATGGCGCACGAGGAGTGCTATCAGCAGATCGCACCGCCGGAAAAGATTTTCCGGAAGGTGCGATAAATGTTGTACTCCATCGTCGCGATCGGAACGTCGTGGGGCGGACTGATGGCAATGTCTAAGCTGCTGTCCGAGCTGCCGGCGGAATTCCCGATACCGATCGTGATCGTTCAACATCGCAGCAAGGACTCGGACAAGCTGCTGTCGCAGCTATTGCAGGACGCAACTCCTCTCACAGTCTGTGAGATCGAGGACAAGGATCTCCTCGAGCCCGGCAAGGTGCACGTCGCTCCAGCCGATTATCACGTGATGATCGAGCGTGGGTATGTATCGCTGACGGTGGAGGAGCCGGTGAGGTACAGCCGCCCGTCGATCGATGTTATGTTCACGTCGGCGGGAGATGCGTATGGCAAGGAAGCAATCGGCGTGGTTCTGACCGGCGCGAACGAAGACGGCTCTCGCGGACTGGCCCACATCGTCAAGCGCGGCGGCAAGGCGCTGATTCAGTCGCCGAAGACGGCCGAGATCCCGATCATGCCTGAAGCCGCGGTACGGGCAGTTCCGACGGCGGAAGTGCTGCCATTGCCACAACTCGGCAAGCGTCTCGTCGAGCTCTCGCAGGAGACGGCGTCAAGGCTCACCGCAAGGAGAGCGGGAGCATGAGCGGCAACCCGAGGGCAAACGGCGCCGCGCGTGACGATCGCGTCAACATCCTGCTCGTTGACGATCGGCCCGAGAATTTGCTAGCGCTCGAAGCGATTCTGGAGCCGCTGTCCCAGAATCTGATTCGTGCACACTCGGGTCCGGAAGCGTTGAAGCGCGTCCTCGAGATGGAGTTCGCGACGATTCTCCTTGACGTGCAGATGCCGGACATGAACGGGTTCGAAGTCGCGGAGATCATCAAGTCGCGCGAGAGATCCAGAACGATTCCCATCATCTTCCTCAGCGCGATCAACAAGGAAGAGGCGTACGTCTTCAAGGGCTACTCGATGGGAGCCGTCGACTACGTCTTCAAGCCGTTCAATCCCGACGTGCTGCGGATGAAGGTGGCGGTATTCGTCGACCTCTTCATCAAACAGCGGGAGGTGCAGCGTCAGGCGGAGCTGCTGCGCGACGCGGAGAAGCGCGAGCTGGAACTGGAGCATCGTACGTCGCTGCTGGAGGCTGAAGCGCGGTCGGCGGCGAAGCTGGCGCAGATGAATGACGAGCTGCACAGGCGACAGGTAGCGCTCGAACAAGCGATGGGAGCGCGCAACCGCTTTTACGCTTCGATGAGTCACGAACTGCGCACGCCAATCAACGCCGTCATCGGTTACAGCACCCTGATGCTGGACGGCATTTACGGGCCGCTCAACGCAAAGCAGAAAGAAGGATTGCAGCGCACGCTCAAGGCGGCGCGTCATCTGCTCGAGCTGGTCAACGACGTGCTCGATCTGTCGAAGATCGAAGCAGGGAAGATCGAGCTGTCGGTTCAGCCGGTAATGTTCCCGTCGCTGATCGAAGATCTTTTCGTGACGGTGCGTCCGCTCGCTGACGAGTACGGTTCCACGCTGACGCTGGAGATGCAGAGCGAATCGTTCAACATCGTGAGCGATCCACGTCGGGTGCGGCAGATCATGATCAACCTGCTGTCGAACGCAATCAAGTTCGGCGAGGGCAAGCCAATCCTGGTTCGTTGCAAACAGTCCGAGGCTGGTGGTGTAGAAATAGAGGTCGTCGACCAGGGCGTTGGCATAGCGCAGGAAGACATTCCGCGGATTTTCGAGGAGTTCGTGCAGGTTTCGGAATCGAAGCAGCCGGGTACCGGACTCGGCCTGCCGATCTCGAGGCGACTGGCTCAGCTGTTGGACGGGTCTCTGACCGTTTGTTCGACGCCGGGCGAGGGGAGCACGTTCCGTCTCAGTCTGCCGCCCTCTTTAGAGGACGAGTTGGTCGACGAACCCCTGTTATCCGCGGCTACCGTGGCCTAACTACATCCTTTTATTGGCATGTCACCTGCCCTTAATAATAGAACCGTCGCGCTACGCGGGGGTCTTTTCTGGAGGCTTTAAAATGTTCAAAAAGATACTAATCCTGCCGGCCGCGTTCTTGGCTTTCGCTTGCTCGAAGGGCGACAACAAAATGACCGCGGCGGATAGCGCGCTCAATTCGGATCTTTCGACTGCGGCTGCGAGCCGTCCGTATACGCCGCTCGACAGCGTCACAGCTGCGGAGCGCGCCGGAACGGCAACTGCTCCGACAACGGCGCTGAGAAGCACCGCATCGACCCCGCGTACGACGACCGTTCGCAGAACGTCGACCGCGCGTCGCAGCAGCTCCTCGGGCGGGTCATATTCGTCGGCGCCCGTCTATAGCGCTCCGGCACCAGCGCCGGTAGTAGAAAAGCACACCAAGCGTGACGCCGCGATCGGCGCGGGCGCGGGTGCAGTGATCGGCGCAGTCACCAGCAGGAACAAGGTGAAGGGCGCAGTCATCGGTGGCGCGGCCGGCGCAATTCTCGGCGGCATCATCGGCAACAACGTCGACAAGACGAAGCACTAGCCTAGCCGTCTAAGGCTGAAGAGTCCCGCACTACCTCTAGTGCGGGGCTCTTTTTTGTTACGACTGGGTGGGTGCGGGGTCTAGCTATAGCTCCCGCCGTGCTTGCTTCCGTGGTCACCACGGCTTACGATGGACCAGCGATGCATTTAGAGAACGACAGAGACGCCGCCCAGAATACGGCGCCTTCAATACCGACACCGACCTCGCCACTGCGCGCACTGTGCATTGCGCGCCACTGCATTTTGAGCGAGCACATCGCGCGCTACTTCGCCGAGATGGGCGTTCTCACGACGAACGCAGTCGGTCTCGAATCCGCCCTCGCTGGTACGGCTGACTGGACGCCCGATGTCGTCATCTGCGACTACGATGTCCTGGCGATGGTGCCACTCGAGAGCTGGGAACAGGATAAGCTGCTCTCGCGAACACCGGTGGTCGCGGTGAGCCTCACGCGTCATGCCGAAGAGCTGCAGCTGCTCGATGTCAATGGCATCGCCGGATTCCTGTATCTGCCTACGCTCGACCGGTCGGCCGCATTACGGATTCTTTACGCGGCTGCGGCCCGTCCCAGATACGTCCTTCCTTCGTCCGGCGCACCCGCGAGGCCTGTCGAGCACAGTTAAATTTCAGGCATGAGTAACGACCCGATCACGGGCGCCTACAACGACGCTTTGATCGCCGAGGCTTATGAGGCCTATCGGCGCGACCCGTCGTCAGTAGACGAATCGTGGCGTCAGTTTTTCAGATTTGCCGAGAGCATTGCCGGCGCGCCGCGGCCGGCTGCGGGTGCAGGTCCTTCCACGGCGGGAGATTTCGATCCCGCTTTTCTTCGCGACGTCGCCGCTGCTGCCGAGCTTGTCGATGCGATCCGCAGCTATGGGCATATGGCGGTCGCGCTCGATCCGCTTGGCACGCCACCGGAAGGCACGCCCGAACTGAATCCGGAATTTTACGGGCTTAGCGAAGAACATCTGCACAGCATTCCCGGCATCGCACTCGGCGCGTCTGGCGGAAGCGCTGCCGATGTCGTTGCGCGTCTGCGTCAGCTCTACTCGACGAAGATCGGATTCGAGATCTCCCACGTTGGAAAAGCAGATGAGCGTGAATGGCTGCGCGCGGAAATCGAAAGCGGCCGACTGAACAAACCGCTGAGCCCGGAAGAAAAGAAAAGCATTCTTGAGCGACTGACCCGCGTCGACGGGCTGGAGCGTTTTCTCGGTCGCGCCTATCAGGGCTACAAGAGATTCTCGATCGAAGGCACCGATATGCTGGTGCCGATGCTGGATGTCGCGATCGAATCCGCCGCGCAAAATGGCGCGCGCGAAGTCGATCTGGCGATGGCGCATCGCGGCCGCATCAACGTCTTGACGCATACTCTGGGCAAGCCTTACGCGACGATCTTCGAAGAATTCGAGGGCAAGCACGCGGCGACGAATGCGGTCAGTGAGACTGGCGACGTCAAATACCACCTCGGCGCTGTCGGCACGCGGCAGGTCGCGAACGGAAAGGAGATGGCGGTAGTGCTGATCCCGAACCCGAGCCACCTCGAAATCGTGAACCCGGTGCTGGAGGGTGTCGCGAGAGCGAGACAAGTATTGGCGGGACGGGGGGCGCGGGATGGGGGATGGGGGATGCGGGATGAGTCTGCCGTCGTACCCATTTGCGTGCATGGCGACGCGGCATTTCCGGGAGAGGGCGTTGTGCCTGAGACGTTCAATCTCTCGGGCCTGGAAGGATACCGCACTGGCGGCACGCTCCACATCATCGTCAACAACCAGGTTGGTTTTACAACGGATCCGATCGACGCGCGATCGACGCGTTATGCGAGTGACCTGGCGAAAGGATTCGAAGTGCCGATCGTGCACGTGAACGCCGATGACGCGGAGTCTTGTGTGCGCGTCGTTCAGTTCGGCATCGAGTACCGAACGAAATTCGGCAGGGATTTTCTGATCGATCTCGTTGGCTACCGTCGTCACGGACACAACGAGACCGACGAGCCCGCGTTCACGCAGCCGACGCTGTATCAGAAGATCAAGTCGCACCCCTCGCCGCGCGAAGTGTGGGGCAATCGCCTGGTCGCAGAAGGAGTCGTCTCCGCCGAGGACGTGAAGAAGCTCGACGCGGAAGCTGCCGCGGAATTCGACCGGATTCTCACTGCGATGAAGTCGGGTGAGCTTCTCCCGCCGGAACACAACCCGGTCAAGGATGCGGAGGCGGATCAATCGGGAGCAGGAAGCGGCGACACTGCCGTCGATGCCGATCGTCTGCGTGAGCTGAACGAGAAGCTGCTCAAGTGGCCGGCAAACCTGAAAGTGAATCCTCGCCTGGCGAAGACTCTGATGCGTCGCGCCGATGCGCTGGGTGACGCGGGCGGAATCGACTGGGGCCACGCGGAGGCGCTGGCGTTTGCGTCGCTTCTCACTGATGGCACTTCGATTCGTCTGACCGGTCAGGATTCGGAGCGTGCGACGTTCTCGCACCGCCAGGCGGTGCTGCACGATGCCGAGACCGGCGAGACTTATTTCCCGCTTCAGCACGTGGCTGAAGGCTCTGGCAGTGGCAGGATCGAGATCTACAACAGCCCGCTCTCGGAAATGGGCGTGCTCGGATTCGAGTACGGTTACAGCACCGCGGCGGAAGACACTTTGGTGTTGTGGGAAGCGCAGTACGGTGACTTCGTCAACGTCGCGCAGCCGATCATCGATCAGTTCATCTCTGCCGACAGGGCGAAGTGGGGACAGGATTCTTCGATCGTGCTGTTGCTGCCGCATGGATACGAAGGACAAGGTCCGGAACACTCGAGTGCGCGTCTCGAGCGATTTCTGCAGCTGTGCGCCGAGGGGAATCAGCGCGTCGCGTATCCGTCGACGCCGGCGCAGTACTTCCACATCCTGCGTCGCCATGCGCAGTTGTACGAGCGCCGGCCGTTGGTTCTCATGCAGCCGAAGAGTCTCCTGCGTTTGCCCGAGGCAGCGTCGAAACTCACGGACCTGACGAGCGGCAGCTTCCGCCCTGTCATCGACGACCCGGTCGCATCGCAGAATCGCGAAGCGGTAACGCGGCTGGTGTT
>Ga0207665_10000794_pt1 | contig 21330 bp, 20 predicted proteins | sample LARL112metaG_FD_184351 | JGI IMG/M metagenome (GOLD analysis project Ga0207665, IMG submission 184351) | Corn, switchgrass and miscanthus rhizosphere microbial communities from Kellogg Biological Station, Michigan, USA - LAR L11-2 metaG... | ecosystem: Host-associated > Plants > Roots >...
GCGCGGACCAGGATCGACCGTCCTCTCATCGTTGGTGCGGCGATCTTCGGCGTCGGCTGGGGCCTGTCGGGCTTCTGTCCCGGTCCGGCGTTCGCCAATCTTGGGCTGATACCGCTGAGCGTCATCCCGTTCGGATTGCCGTCTAGTTGAATACGGCCGGCAAATGACCCTGCGGTGGGACTCGAAACGTTCACAGCCACGATTTCACGATCGCGGTCGGCGCCCACGTAAGCAATGGTGCCGTTCAACACCACCGAGTACGGAAAGGTTCCACCCTTGGTGCCGGCTGGAGCGCCAGAAGTGGAGAAGGGCCGCAGATCGTATTCATACCGTACTGTTCCACTCGCCGTGTCGATTACGCTGATCGAGTCGTTGTAGTTGTTCACCGCAACCAGTGTTTTACCGTCGGCGGAAATCGCAAGACCGGCCACGTTGGGCTCGACACTCAGACCAAGACCGGTCCGATTAGCGGTGTTCGAAACGCAGCCGTCGGGTGCGTGACCAAGCCCGATCTTTCCGTTTAGCGCGAAGCTGGTTCCGTTATTTCCGTACACATACACCGTGTCGTCGCAGCCGCCGGACGCATACAACGTCTGGCCGTTCGGTGACCACACCAGTCCTACGTGCGCATTCAGTTGCTGGATAACCTGCTTCAAAACGGGTTTTGTCTTGTTGTCTCGGTTGATGTCATACAGAAAAAGAAATTGCGTGGATGCCGCCGTGTCCACGTTTCCGTTTGCGTCATAAAGAGAGTTCATTCCAGCTGTCAGGATCGCCAACGTCTTTCCGTCCGGGCTGGCCGCCACTTTTACAGCTTCACCCGCGATGAAGTTCGGATAGTTCGGAAGGCCTGGGTTCAGTGTTTGCTGTTCTGCATGAGACAAGGCTGTTGGAGTGATGAAGAGACCTGGGGGAGTCGGCGATGTACGACCGCCGTTGTGGGATTGCGCGTTCGCAACACTCGCAACGACCGGAACGGTCAAAGCGAGAACAAGTAGTCTGCGCATCTCGAACCTGAACAGTCTCATACTGCAATTCTTCTCCTTCTGAATTTCCTCACCGCGTGAGGCAGATTTTGGACGGAGCCTAACATCGCTCTCCAGCTCGCGACAACGAACTCGCGATAAATTCACATAGTGTTTTTATGGCTGTAACAATTCGATCTCACGAGCAGATGCGAGGAGAAGTAAGGAGCGGTTTCGATCACTACTTACAATCAATGAATCGCGGTCCCGAATTGAAGTAATGCGCGAAGGTTGGACCCGGAATGTGAAAATTCTGAGAAATACCAGAGTATAAGTCTCTCCGTGTCGCTGGGGAAGGGTGCGCAAAAATGAAAGAATAGCGCCGGCATCTTGCCCTGCCCACGCTATGTTCTAATGCAACAGTGTCCTGGCTTACCGTTCTGAATCGTGAAGTCATCGCCTGCACTCGCTGTCCGCGTCTGGTCGAATATCGCGAGCAAGTCGCGCGAGACAAGCGTCGCGCTTACCGCGATTGGGAGTACTGGGGAAAGCCCGTGCCGGGTTTCGGCGATCCTGAAGCTCGCGTTCTCATCATGGGATTAGCTCCCGGAGCGCACGGCTCCAACCGCACTGGACGTCCGTTCACAGGCGACGCTTCCGGCAACTTCATGTATCCCGTGCTTCACGAGACTGGCTTCGCCAACCAGCCAACCGCAATCAATCGCAACGATGGCCTGAAGTTGATCGATCTTTACATCACTGCGGCCGTCCGATGCGCTCCGCCAGACAACAAGCCGCTGCCGGGGGAGCTCGCCGAGTGCGCCGTATTCCTGGACCGCGAAATTGCCGGGCTTAGCAAGGTCAAGGTTGTGGTTGCGCTCGGCAAGATTGGCTTCGACGCTTATCTAAACAATCTGAGACGCCGCGGGCTGGTTACCAGCCGCGCGCCCTACATTTTCAAGCACGGCGCACACTACCCGATGCCCGATGGAAAGGTGCTTCTGGCGTCCTATCATCCATCGAACCAGAACACGGCGACTGGCAAGCTTACGCGGGAGATGTTTATGGCGATATTCAAGCAAGCACGGAAACTCGCCGATAAGTGAAGCAAGCGCCGCGCGGCCGGATCGTGGAACCTTCCCGTTAGGGAATCGCCGGCAAAAGCAGGTTACGATCCGGGGCGGCGCTTTCTGGACGGGGTCACTTCAATTTCGTCACCGTGACTTCCAGTTGAAACTGGCGCTTGGAATTCGGGTCGTCCATGCCGCCGATAAGGATTGGTTTACCAACGACTAGCAACGTGCTGCCGGAGATCTTGATCTGCCGGACGATAGGGAGGGACACGCTCGTATGTTCAGACTCATTGCTGGTATCAAGGTTGCTAACGTCACTACGAACAACCAACAGCAATTCTTCACCATGCTCCCGTAGTTGAGCCCAGATGCTCGTGCCCACATCTAGATATTGGTATTGCACCTGCGCCGAGGTGTTGGTACTGGAGGCGGCGGCTACCGGAACGCGCGTCCCGATCTTGATCTCGTTAGATTCGCTCGCGGTCAGATTCATGGAGTAGCGCCGCGTGTTTAAGACTTTTCCGTCGGACACCTCGTTGAAAGCAAAATCAAGCCGATAGGGCTGCACCGGTTCGAACTTTCCCGATTGTGCCGGGACCTCTTTCTTGGATTCGTCCTGAGCGCTAGCCGACAGAAGCCCAGAAGCGAGTCCGATGCAGATAACGGGGATAAGTAGCGCGATTGTTTTTCTCATGGTTGCTCACCTTTCTTCTTCAATGGAAGTGGAAGGCCGGGTTTCTGAACCGGAATCGTTCATTACTTTCTGTGTTTCAAGCGCGAATTCTTCTTGTGCCTGGGCTACGAGCTGAGCCTCGTTGGGGAACTTTTTAACGTACTCGGCCAAGGCGATCTCTTCTGTGCTCAAGGGTTGGGGAGAAGGGAACTGATCGAGCTTGGGAGGGCTGTCCCTGTGAGAGGTTCTTTGGACGACACGCTTTCGAACCGGAGCGATGTCTCGTACGATGGTGTTCTCAGTTCTGTGCGGGACGGCGTGATTTGCAGGGGGTTGTTGAATCGCTGGATGATTTGCTATCGGGGGAAGAGTGTGTCCGTTGAAGTGCCAGGCTACCGCCACGATAATCATTGTGAGTACCGCAGCCGCTAATCCCCAGGTCCACCACTTCGAACGTGTGCTGGATTCCTGAGAGCGAAGGTTGGCCAAAATGCGTTGCTCTAATCCTTCGCGAGCTTCGACCGTCGCGTACATGCCAAGGGCGGTGTTCAGCGCACGATCCAGATCATCGTCCTGCTCATTCGAATTGCTTGCATGCATTCCGTAGTCTCGCTCTCGCATCGTCATCACCTACTTCCTGCCCAATCGTTTCCCCATCTTCTCTTTCAAAATCTGTCGCGCGCGGAATACCCTCGACCTGACGGCGGCTTCGTTGATGTCAAGCGTAGCCGCGATTTCCCGCGGCGACATCTCTTCGATCGCGGATAGCAGCAGAGGCGCGCGCAACTTCTCCGGCAAACCTGCGATCAGCTTTTCAAGCAGCGAGCCAACCTGAATGCCCAGGACTTCTTCGTCCGCCGGCGCGTCGAGAGAAGCGATCGCGGGCTCAGCCTGATCCGGAGCATCGAGCGGTACCTCGACATCGCGCCCGTGTCGGCGGCTGTAGTCGACCGCGACTCTCCAGGCAATGCTCGCCAACCAGGTCTTTGGATTTTCGACGGCCGCGAGCTTTGAGCTATACCGCAGAATGCGCATAAAGGTTTCCTGTGTGGCGTCTTCGGCGTCCTGATGCCGATACAGCACTGCAAACGCGATCCGATACACGAGCCGGGAGTGCGCCTGGACCAGTTCTTCGACCGCATTACTGGCACTTCGCTCAGCCGTTGCCGCCCCGTTCAGGATCGCTTCTCCCGCCAGCACTCGTCTGCCCTCAATCATGAAGACCGGTCTCACCTCGATTGTGTTCAGGAATTTCTGCGGGAAGAACGCTCGTAGAGACGTTGCTTGCAACGTCTCTCTGGCCACGCCCTAGATGTCAAACGCGTTGATACGCTTTTCCGGGGCTAGGAAGGGAATTGGCGGTAGTCCATGTAGAGAGAGAGAGACGTAACAAGTTACGTCTCTACGAGAGGATTACGGGTTCCGGCTCCAGCCGGACGCCCCAGATGTTCTCCACCCGTTGCTGGATTTGATCTTTTAAGGCAAGGATTTCGGCAGCGCTGGCGCCTCCGCGGTTCACGAGTGCCAGAGCGTGCTTGCTCGAGATTCCGGCTTGCCCGAGCGCATAGCCGCGGACAAACCCGGAGTGTTCGACCAGCCAGGCAGCGGAGACTTTGTGATTCTTCTCTAGTCCTGGATACGTTGGGATCGCCAGTTGCTTTCCCGAAGCTCGTTTCTGAAGATCCTGGTGCTGAGTCTCCGAGAGAACCGGGTTCTTGAAGAACGATCCCGCGCTCTGGCAGTCGGGATCGCCCTCGACGATCAACATCCCTTTTCGCGCGCGAATCTGCCGGATGGCTTCCCGGACTTCTCCTAAAGCCGGAACTGATTCCCGTTCTGCAAAATGACGCTTCAGATCTCCATATTCCAAGTGTGCATCGCCTCCCGGGATCAGCGAATACGTGACCCGGAGAATAATGAAACGCCCGCGTTCGCTCGTGTTGAAGATGCTTGATCGATAAGAGAATCCGCAAGCTTCGTGACACAACTCGCGCACGTGGTTTTCTTTCAGATCGAATACCTCGACCGACTCGATCGTTTGGGAAACGTCCTGCCCATACGCGCCGACGTTTTGCACTGGTGTGCCGCCGACGCTGCCTGGGATACCGCTGAGACATTCAATTCCGGCACAATTCTGCGCGATCGCGTGCGAAACGAAATGGTCCCAGGATTCTCCAGCGCCCACCTCGAAAAAAACTTTGCCTTCTGCGCTCGGGCGCGCCTGCCGGTCGATACCCGATATCCCAATCTTCAGAACCACTCCCGGCCATCCAGAATCGGCGATCAACAGATTGCTGCCGCCACCCAGAACAAAGAATGGGACATTCTTCGTTCGCGCCCACGAGACCGCTTCTTGCACCTCCGTGGGTGACGCCGCTTCGACGAAATACCGGGCGGGTCCGCCGATCCGGAAGGTAGTCAGCGGCGCGAGCGCGACATTTTCTTGCAGCAGCATGAAGCAATGACTATATCGCAGCACGTGCCTTCGAGCGCCAATACGATTCAACCGTTAGAATGATGATGAGGAACGAACATTATGCCGATGTATCCGGAAATCATGGTTGTGCCCATGCGCGAGGAATTGACGCGGCTGGGAATCGAAGAACTGCACACGCCGCAAGAAGTGGATCAGGCGCTGAAGGATCGTCCTGGGACCACGATGGTGGTCGTCAATTCGATCTGCGGATGTGCCGCTGGAAGGATGCGTCCGGCCGTACGGATGGCGATGCAGAACTCGGCCAAACCTGCTCGATCTTACTCAGTGTTTGCCGGACAAGAGAAAGAAGCCACCGACCGGGCGCGCAGCTACTTCACTGGATATCCGCCGTCGTCGCCCTCAATTGCAATTTTGCGTGATGGCCAGCTTGTCTACATGATGCCGCGACGCGATATCGAGTCGCGCGAAGCGCCCGCGATTGCAGCCGATTTGAAGGCTGCCTTCGATCAATTCTGCTCGTAGGAACTTTGCTCAACGCATTGCTTGCGTTTCGCGTGCCTACTTCTCTGACTTGTTCGCCATGAACGTCTTCACCACGATGGCATTCGGCTGCACGCCGACCGGAATCAGCGTCAACAGCGAATATTCACTGGGCTCGAGTTTTCGCGGCTTGCGCTTCTGAATCACCGTCACGTCACCCGATTCCGTTCCCAGGACAAGCAGATAGTTCTGATCTGGCGTGAGCGCGAGTGCATCAGGGTGGCTGCCAACATTGAAAGTTGCGATGCGGCGCCCCATCTCAATGTCGTAAACCGCCACGCTGTCAGAACCGAAATTCGAAACATACAGCCGGGAGTTGTCGAGAGTCACGACGCCGCGTGAAGGGTGCTGTCCGATTTCCGGGCTGCTGCCTACTTCGTCATTGTACGTTTCGATAATGGAGATGCTGTCGGAATCGAAGTTGCAAACGATCATCTCGCCGCCGTCTGGTTTAAGAGCAAGGCTCACGGGCGTGCGTCCCACGTCGAGCAGGGCGAGCACGCGGTCGTCTTTTCGCGGTTGGATCTTGGGATCCTCCGTGGCCAACTGGATCGATGCGACTTGCGATGATCCCGAGCAGGAGACAAAGGCCTTGGTGGAATCCGGCAGAATCGCGATGTCCTCCGGATGTTGACACACGGGCAGAGTGGCACGAACGCGCAGAACACGCGTGTCGATGAGTGAGACTGTGTTGTCGCCCCTATTGGCAACTACGACGGTCGATCCATCAGGAGAAACGCGCGCTATCCCGGGAGAAGGTCCGACGTGTACAGTGGCGACTATAGAACGTCTTTCGAGATCGATGATGCTCACATTCGCGGATCCCGAGTTCGCGACATACGCGTACTTGCCGTCGCCGGAGACGTCGATGAAATAAGGTCGTCCCTGTACACCGATGGTCGCGGCGATCGTGTTGGTCTCGGCGTTGATCACCGTGACGTTGTTCGATCCGCTATTGACCACGTAAATCTCATTCTTTGTGCTGTTAGCAGCGATACCGGTCGGATCGCTTCCAACATGAAGAGTCTTCGCCAGTCGGAAATAACGAAGGTCGATCACGCTGACAGTGTTGCTCTTGCCGTTGGTGACATAGGCGAATTCACGAAAGGCCGGTCCGTAATCGGGCAGTTGCTGCTCGCGGAAATACCACCATCCGATTCCGCCAAGGACGGGCACGAGCACAGCGATGACGAGGAGTTTGCGCAAGGCAGTATCAGTTCGAGAGAAGAAAAGAGTAGCAGAGGTTGGCTCCGCTCGCTAATGCATCGCAATGGATTTCGAGGGAAGGAAACAGGTATCGACTTTCGAAAGGCCGACGAAACTGCAATAGCCTTACCTACACCCGCTCTTCGATCCGAGTGGAGTATCGTTGTCCGACCTACAAGCCGCCATTTGCGGAGGTAGTCAGTGTGTGTTCTTTTTGATCTGAAAGTCAAATTCAACTGCAAGCTCTACAGCGACGGGCTTTCCGTCCTTGCTTGCAGGCTTGAATTTCCATTGCCGGACCGCTTCGATTGCCTTCTCATCCAGACCGCTGCCAAGGCTCTTGGCAACTCGAATGCCTGTGACATCTCCTGTCGAGGTCACGATTATTTTGAGCACTACGATTCCCGAAGCCGTCTTCCTTCTCGCCTCTTCACTGAACTCCGGTTCGGGCTGAAAGAGCGGCGTTGGAGCCGTTACCCCTCTGCCCACTGGATAGATTGGCTCATCCACGCCGCGCACGTTCGATGACGTGCTTCTGAAGGAGCCTGTTGAGGCCATTCCGCCTTCGTACCGGAATCGAGCCCGGATACTGAGCGAAGGGGCTGTAACGTCCGCTGGCAGTGCGGGAAAAGGGGCTGAATTCTTAACCGCGCGTGAGGCAAGATCTCCGAGAACCGCATGACCGGCACCGTCTGAAAGGTCGCTATCCACTAGACTTCCATCTTTGCGAATCGTGAATTCTACCGCCGCGTCCCCGCCTACGTTCTCGCTAGATTTAGAAACCAGTCGGTACCAGTTAGCGCGGATCGCAGGAAGGATGCTGTTGTTGAGATATGCTTCGATCGCTGCACTGGGTGCTTCATGAACGACCTCGGCTTCGACCCGCGTGAGGGGCTTCGAACTCGACTCGTCGGAGATCCCAGGGTGTGGGGGAATTAAAATCGACGGGGGAACTAGATCAGTGTTAGGTGCGGGCGCTGCAGAGTTTGGTTTTGATTGCGCTTGCGACTGGGCCGAGGAAGATTGCTGTGCAGGCATCGCGACGCAGACGAATAACAATGAAGCCCACGCCCAGATAATCCGATCGTGCGGCACGGCGGCGCTCCTTTGGAAGAGTGAAGAATCGGCCTGCTGAACGAATTACTTCGCTGCCACGGTCTCCCGGACCCCAATCTCCGGCACACTTCGCCCCACGACCGCCGCGATCTGACGCACCTGCTTCATCAGTTCGTCGAATTGATCAGGGAAGAGCGACTGTGGACCATCGGACAAGGCTTGATCCGGCTGCGTGTGAACCTCCACCATCAATCCATCGGCGCCCACAGCTACTCCGGCCCGCGAGAGCGGCGTAACCTTGTTTCGCTTGCCAGTGCCGTGGCTGGGATCCACCAGGATCGGCAGATGGCTCAGTCTCTGTACGGCGGGGACAATGCTGAGATCCATAGTATTCCGCGTGTGATCTGCAAACGTGCGCACGCCGCGCTCGCATAGTGCAACGTTGTAATTGCCTTCGCTCATGATGTATTCGGCGGCCATGAGGAACTCTTCGAGAGTAGCTGACATGCCGCGTTTGAGAAGTACCGGCTTGCGCGCGCGTCCGGCACGCTTGAGCAAAGAGAAATTCTGCATATTGCGCGCGCCAATCTGGATCACGTCGGAGTACTCGTCGACCAGGTCGAGCGACTCGTGGTCAATCGCTTCCGTGATGATCTTCATCCCAAACTGCTGCCGGATATCGCTCATGATGCGAAGCGCTTCCTCACCGAGTCCCTGGAATGAATAGGGTGAGGTGCGGGGCTTATATGCGCCTCCACGAAAGAACTGCGCGCCCGCGCGATGGACCCGTTCTGCCACCGCAAACGCTTGCTCGCGGCTTTCGATCGCGCACGGTCCAGCGACGATAGCCAAACCAATCCCGCCGATAGTCGCGGCCGTTCCGGGAAAGCGAATGACGGTATTTTCTTCCTTCACATCGCGGCTCACGAGCTTGTAGGGCTTCGAAACCGCGATGACTTCTTGCACGCCCGGCATCTCTTCCAGCGAGCCTTGTTCGACTTCGCCCTTGTTGCCTGTTATGCCGATGGCCGTCCGGGTTGCGCCCGGCATGGGATGGGCACGATAGCCCAGCTTTTCGATTTTTTGGCAAACGGCGCGGACCTGCTCTTCGGTGGCCTGCGCCTTCATGACGACTAGCATAAATTCACCCTGAGAAAAGACGTGTAGGGACGGACGCTAAGCCTGCCCTGAGCGAAGCCGTGGGCCCGTCCGCAAGCGGCGGCCGCAGGAGAACCCGCACAGTTAAGTGTACCGTCCGGCTGGATGCACCGCAAATGGAGCACGCGGCCAGCTCCCAAAATGAAACGATTCGTAGAGACGTAGCTTGCTACGTCTCCCTATCCAGGAGCAAATCCACAGATAATGCCAATTTACCAACCAGCAAGGGTGTCCGATGACCTTGTACGAGGGCAAGTACCGTATCGAATCCACACGCCTAAAACGCTGGAACTACAGTTCCCGCGGCTGGTACTTCGTTACGATCTGTACACACAATCGCCGACCGATCTTCGGCAGGATTGTTAACCATGAGGTCCATCTGTCTCCACTCGGTGTAATCGCCGATGCGGAACTGAAGAGTCTCAATACTCACTACAAAAATGTTGAATTGACCGATTACATCGTGATGCCGAATCATGTTCACGCGATCGTAATGATTGATGGCGAACACTGTTTCCCTCCGCACGAAAAAAGGGTCTTCTGCAACGACTCTCCTAAATCGTTCACCTCGCCCAGCGCAGGATCTCTGTCGGCCATAGTCCGTTCGTACAAAGCCGGTGTGACGCTCGAAGCCAGTGACCTTGGTTTCCGACAGGCAATCTGGCAAGCCCGCTTCCACGATCATTTGCTTCGCGGAGATAAAGTCATCGCCGCCGTCCGCGAATACCGCCGCAATAATCCCGCCAATTGGGCAATCGATAAAGAGAATCGTTCGTAGAGACGTAGCTTGCTACGTGTTGTGCCGACATCGACAACCGTCTTCGTGGTGAGAGAGACGTTGCAAGCAACGTCTCTACAATAGATACTCGAACAATGCCTCGCTCCATGGCGCAGGAACAGGACATCCTCAACCGTCCTGCTCCGAAACGCCCGCCCCGCCTGACTTCCCGCCGCATTGGGATTCATACCTCGACAGCAGGAGGTGTGCAGAACGCCGCTGAACGGGCTTACCGCCTCGGATGCAACACGCTGCAGATTTTCTCGACCAGTCCGCGTCGATGGGCTCCTTATGAACTCGGCGAACCGCAGTGCGCCGAAATGAATCGGCTACGGCTCCGATACGATCTGAAACCGCTGGTCGTACACACGAACTATCTGGTTAACCTGGCTAGCTCGAACGAGCGGTTCCTGCAGATGTCGCTGGAAGCGTTTCGCGGCGAGGTGGTTCGCGCTCTGGCATTGTGTGCGGATTATCTGGTGCTGCATCCGGGGTCGTTCCGCGGGGCGGATCGCGAGCAGGGTTTGCTGCGCACTGCGGCTGCGATCACCGCTGCGACGCAAGGGCTGGATCTCGCACAGGGGGGCCTGACGATTCTGATCGAGAACACCGCGGGTGCCGAGTTTTCCCTGGGCGGAAGCTTTGAACAGGTCGCGGAAGTTCTTCAGCGGCTGGAAGGGATTGTTCCGGTAGGTGCCTGCATCGATACCTGCCACACGCATGTCGCCGGCTACGACATCGTAAGCGAAGAGGGCTTCTATCAGACATTGCAGCACCTGGATGCAGCGATCGGGCTGAGCCGAGTGAAGGTGTGGCATTGCAATGACGCCAAAGCCGCGCGCGGATCGAAGCTGGATCGCCACCAGCACGTCGGGAAGGGAATGATCGGCAAGGAAGCATTTGCGCGTCTGCTGAACGATCTGCGGCTGGCCGGTGTAGCTTTTATTGCGGAAACGCCGATCGACAAACCCGGAGATGATCGGAGAAATGTCGACGCTCTCAAGAATCTGGTCGTAGAGACGTAGCTGGCTACGTCTCTTGCCGGCATCGGCAAGCATCTCCGTGGCGAGAGAGACGTTGCAAGCAACGTCTCTACAGAAGATACTTTCCTCGCATGAAACTCTATCGTTGCCGTCAGGCTATCGTCGCCGAGCAGGATGCCCGGTTCTACCAACTTCCGGACCCTTCCTGGGATCCTGTTGTAACTCGGGAGGATCTCCTTTCCCATTTGACCGATGTAGTAAGGTCGGCAAAAGCGCTCGATCAACTGCCGCGGGACATCCTTCCTCCCATCGGAAACCAGGAGGTCTGGGCCGCGGGCGTCACCTACTTCCGCAGTCGCGACGCGCGTATGGAAGAGTCGAAAGACGCAGGCGGAGGTAACTTCTACGATCGTGTCTATTCCGCTTCGCGCCCGGAACTGTTCTTCAAGGCCACGCCGCACCGTGTCGTCGGTCCCGGAGCGAAAGTCGCGATCCGCAGTGACGCGTCCTGGTCAGTTCCTGAGCCGGAGTTAGTTCTATTCATCACTCCGAAGGGAAAGATCGCGGGATACACCATCGGCAACGACATGAGTTCGCGCGATATTGAGGGTGAGAATCCGCTGTATCTGCCGCAGGCCAAGGTTTACGACCGTAGCTGCGCGCTTGGTCCATGTCTACTGGTTTCCGATGATCCCTTGCCTGCCTCAACGGAGATTGCGATTGAAATTCGGCGAGACCAGAACGCGATCTTCTCCGGCAAGACCACGTTGAAGGAGATGAAGCGGACTCCTGAGGAACTGGCACGGTATCTCTACCACAGCAGCAGCTTCCCGGTCGGATGCTTCTTGTTTACTGGCACGGGCATCGTGCCTCCGGACACGTTCACGCTGCGGAAAGGCGACGAGATCAAAATTTCAATTCCGCCTATCGGGACGCTAGTAAACAGTGTGGGGTGATCGACGAAAAGCGTTCACCACAGAGGTCAGAGTCTCACAGAAGACTGATTGGTTTTGCCCCTGTGTGCCTCTGTGTACCCTATGGTGGAAGGGCTTAGCTGCCTCGCTTCACGTGTAAAATAAAGGATTATTCGCTCCTGACTGATCTCTACTATGGCGATCGAAGACAAATCTGCCGACGTGATGACCAACGGTTCCGAAACCAGGGCGCCTGCTTCTCGTCCGAACGACGAACGCTACGACGCGCAGAGCGTCGAAAAGAAATGGTTCGAACGCTGGCAACAGAATGCGTCGATGTATGCCGCCGAGCCGGACTCGACCAAGAAAAAGTACTATGTGCTCGAGATGTTGCCGTACCCTTCGGGCGCGCTCCACATGGGCCACGTGCGCAATTATTCGATTGGCGATGCGCTCGCCCGTTACATGTGGATGAACGGCTACAACGTGCTCCATCCCATGGGGTGGGATTCCTTTGGCTTGCCCGCGGAAAACGCCGCCATTTCCAATAACACGCCGCCTCGCGAGTGGACGCTGCGCAACATCGCCAACATGAAGGCGCAGATGAAGCGGATCGGTTTCGCCTACGACTGGGAGCGCGAAGTCACGACCTGCTTGCCGGACTATTACCGCTGGAACCAGTGGTTCTTCCTGAAGCTCTACGAACGCGGATTGGCCTATCGCAAAAAGAGCAAAGTGAACTGGTGTCCGAAGTGCGCGACAGTACTGGCGAATGAGCAAGTGTTGAGCAACGGTTGCTGCTGGCGCCACGAGGATACGCTCGTCGAGCAGCGGGAGTTGGAGCAGTGGTTCGTGCGCACGACCAAGTACGCCGAAGAGTTGTTGCGCGATCTCGACCGCCTCGAGGGCTGGCCGGAAAAAGTGCGGACCATGCAGCGCAACTGGATCGGCCGCAGTGAAGGCACGCTTGTCGATTTCCAGCTTGAGGGAAACGCCGGAGCCGCAGGCTCGAAGATCAGCGTCTTCACCACGCGCGTCGACACGATTTACGGAGCAACGTCATTGCAGTTGGCCCCGGAGCATCCCATGGTGGCCGACTTCACGCGCTATAACCAGCCGCTCGGCGATGCCGTGCAGCAGTTGATCGCAGAACAGCACAAGGCCAAAGAAGCTGGAGACATTGGCGAGATCGAAAAGCATGGCGTGAACACGCACCGCTTCGCCATCAACCCATTCAACGGCGAGCACATTCCGATCTGGGTTGCGAACTACATAGTGATGGATTACGGCACAGGCGCGATCATGAGCGTTCCGGCGCACGACGAGCGCGACTACGATTTCGCGAAGAAATACAAGATCGAAATCCGCCTGGTCATTCTTCCGGCGACCGGAGATCCGGAAGAAACGATGGCAGAACCGAAATTGCCCTTCACGACGCATGACGGCATGTTGATCAATTCCGGACCGTTTAGCGGGTTGCGTTGTGATGACGCAATTCAGAAAATGTCCGCACACGCCGAAGAGAAGGGCTTCGGCAAAGCCACCGTCACTTATCGGTTGAAAGACTGGGGCATCTCGCGTCAGCGTTACTGGGGTACGCCGATCCCGATGCTCTATTGCGAGAAAGATGGGATCGTTCCAGTAGCGGAAAAAGATTTGCCGGTGATCTTGCCCGAGAACGTGAAGGTCACACTGGCTGGCGGATCGCCTCTCGGTGATGTGCCGGAATTCGTCAACGCCACATGTCCGAAGTGTGGAGGCCCGGCGCGCCGTGAGACCGACACGATGGACACATTTGTCGATTCGTCATGGTACTTCTATCGCTACACCGACGCGCGTAACGACCGGGCTCCGTTCGACGGAAAGATCACTCAGTACTGGTTCGGCGACCGCGGCATCGATCAGTACATCGGCGGCGTCGAGCACGCGATCTTGCATTTGATCTATTCGCGCTTCTGGACAAAGTTCATGCGCGATCTCGGCATGATCACCAACGACGAGCCCGTCGAGCGGCTGTTCACGCAGGGCATGGTAATCAAAGATGGCCGCAAGATGTCGAAGAACTTGGGAAACGTCGTCTCGCCCGACGAGATGGTCGCGCGCTACGGAGCAGATGCGGCACGCTTGTATAGCTTGTTTGCCGCGCCACCTGACCGCGATCTCGATTGGCAGGATTCCGGCATCGAAGGCATCCAGCGATTCCTCGGGCGTGTGTATCGTTTCTTCATGCGCAACGCCCGTCCAGATCATCCCGACTGGCGCAATCCCGTTCCATCGGACTTGTCCCCGGATGCCCGCGCGATTCAACGTAAGTTACACCAGACGATCAAGCGTGTTAGCGATGACTTCCAGTGACGCTGGCATTTCAACACCTGCATCTCGGCGATCATGGAGTTGGTGAATACGCTGTATGCCTCGGAAGAAAACATTGCGAAAAGCGCCGTGCCGATGGCGTTCCTGGCTGAGGTGCAACGCAGCCTTGCGTTGTTGATCGCGCCATTCGCGCCCTATCTCGCGCACGAATTGTGGGAGATGTTGGGCGAGAAAGGCAACTTGCTCAAGACGCCGTGGCCGAAATACGACGCGGAGTTAGCTAAAGAGGAAGAGATCGAAATCCCCGTGCAGGTGAACGGCAAGTTGCGCGGCCGGGTCACCGTGCCCGCCGATGCCGAAGAGTCTTTTGTGATCGAACGCGCTCTTGCGGATGAGAAGGTCAAGGCCGCGATCGCCGGGAAACAGGTCATCAAGAAGATTTACGTGCCGGGGAAGATGGTGAACCTGGTAGTGAAGTAACCCTTATCGCCCGACCCTTTCAATTGTCATGCTGAGCGAAGTGGCTGTTTCGCGAATGCGAAACGGCCACGCGGTCGAAGGATCCCTACCTTCTGAAACAACTCTGAGTGCTTCTGTGCGTTCTCCCACGATGTATTGAAAGAGCCTCGGCAGAATCAAGCGTAATGACAAGGGTACAGATCCTTCGACTCCGCATTCGGCTCACTGCGTGAACCGAATGCTCCGCTCAGGATGACATGGTTTGGTTTATGCTAAGTCGGACGGGCCATCGATCGAGCGCGTCGCTGGCAACTGACCACAGGCCCCTGAACCCTGACCATGCCGATCTCTCCTACAGCCGAGGCTTTCCGCGCCGGGTTCCGCCGGCCGTCCCTGACGTTCGCCGAGATCACATGGCGTTGGGTCGTCGGCGCCACAGCCACACTTCTTTTCCTGTTTGGATTGATTGAGTACCTCGACATTCTCCGCGTGACCAGCGGCGACATTCTGTTCCTGCGGACGCGTAACCCCTTCCTTGTGTCGCAGGCGATCGGCCACATCCTGCGCGGCAGCCTTAGTCGCGCCCTACTTTCGCTGTTAGTTGCGACGATGCTTCTGGCGTTGCTATGGATGGTCGCCGCATCACTCGGGCGGATTGCCACCATCGAAGCAATGGTTGAGTACTTCCGCTCTCGATTTGCTGCCGAGACGGAACAGATCGGCGAAAAGGATTCAGTACTCACCGTCTCCAGGCGTGGGCGTTTCACCAGCCTCTTGCGATTAAACTTTCTTCGTGTTGCTGTCATCGTTGCCGCGGTGGTGGGATTCGCAGGCGCGTTGGTCCTTGCAAGCTTTGCTTCGACTCCCGCGCATCCCAGGCCGGGCTTGGCGTTTCTCGTTTTCCTGCCCGTTGTCTCGGTTGTCTCCATCGCAGGCTACGAATTGAACTGGCTACTCTCGCTGGCTGCAGTATTCGTAGTGCGTGACGGTGACGATGCCGTGGAATCGATCGAGAGCGCGGTTGAATTGTGCCGTAAGCGGACGAGTGCGGTCTTTGCGGTCAGCACATGGACGGGTCTGGCGCATTTCATCGCTTTTGCTGGCGCGAGCACGGTAGTCGCCTTTCCGATCGGGCTGACAGGTTTACTGCCCTGGAGAATGGTCGTGCTGCTCGTGATGTTGCTGACTCTAGCCTATCTGGCGGTCGCCGATTGGCTCTACACGGTTCGTCTAGCCGGTTATGTTTGCATTGCGGAGCTGCCGGACAGCTTGCTCGCGCCTCCGCCCACCCTCCCCCCGCCTCCGGTTCCGGTCGAGACGATCGACCGCAATGAGTTGATCCTGAGCGACCTGCCGAATCCTGCCGTCTCATGATGGAAGCGTAGTCTTGTTTTATCGCGGTGAACCGGATTAAACTCGCCGTCACGATGAAACAGATGCGGCTATGCCTTCTTCCTCTGCCTGTCCTGATGTTTATTCCGTCCACGGGGACCGCGCAGGTCGGCGTCAAACCAAAGAGTGACTTCAGTTTGAAAGATCGGAGCGATGCTAAATTCCACGTTGGTGATGTGTGGAGCTATGAGACTCGCTCGAGCGAGGACAATTCCCGCGTCACGATCGTGAAGATTGATGAGTCACCCGAGTTGGGGGTGATCATCCACTAGCGGTGGACAATATTACGTTTAAAGTGTGCGACGGTTCGTCCTTGCCTGAGTCCATTCCTCACATGCCATTCCTGCTCAAAGCGATTGAATCAAGCGTCACGAAAAGGATAGCCAGTGGTCAGTCTCTCCCCGATTATCGTGAAGGCTACGACGATTGGAGAACTGCCTTCTCCGATAAAAAAGCCGGAATCTACGTCGTACAAATTGGAGACGCAGTTTCCGTAGCGGAGGAGACCTACCGGTCCGGAATTGGTTGTGGTCGGCAGAGCAACAAAAAGTCCGCAGGTTCTTAAGACGGTCTTTACACCCTCTCCCCGAATTTGAGAAACTCATTCGTGGAAACCAAATCCCCGCACAATCAAACTTCAGTAACCCAGTCGATCGTCATCCTCGATTTTGGGGCCCAGTACACACAACTGATCGCGCGCCGCATCCGGGAACAGAACGTTTTCTCGGTCGTTCTGCCTTGTACGGCGTCACTGAAGGAAGTGAAGGGCTATAACCCGGTCGGGATCGTGCTCTCAGGAGCGCCGTGGTCCGTCTATGACAAAGACGCGCCCCCAGCCGACGTCCATGTCTTCGACCTGGGCCTGCCTGTGCTCGGCATCTGTTACGGGCTGCAGTTCATGGTGCACACCCTCGGCGGGAAAGTGCGCCCCGCGGACAAGCGCGAATACGGTCACGCTGAGATTGATGTCGTATCCGACTCTCTCCTTTTCCAGGGACTGGCTAAGAAGCTGGCTGTGTGGATGTCGCACGGCGACGAAGCTCTCGAACTGCCTCCCGGTTTCGAACTCATGGCGAAGACGCACTACGCCGTCGCCGGTATTCAGAACGTCGCGAAGAGATGGTACGCGGTCCAGTTTCATCCCGAAGTCCATCACACACCGCAGGGCACGCAGATTCTGAAGAACTTTGTCTTCCAGATTTGCGGTGCCCAGCCTACCTGGACGCCGCAGCACTTCATCACTTCGACCGTGGAGCAGATTAAGGAACAGGTAGGCACCGGACGGGCTATCTGTGCGCTTTCTGGAGGCGTGGATTCGTCGGTCGCCGCCGTTCTGGTGGACCGCGCATTGCGCGATCCCAAAAGGAAGTCACGCCTAACCTGCATTTTTGTGAACAATGGCGTTCTTCGCAAGAACGAGTTCGAAAAGGTACAAGCCAATTTGCGCGACAAATTGGGTTTGCACCTCGATGCCGTCGATGCGACAGACCGCTTTCTTGGCAAACTTGCGGGCGTCAGCGATCCCGAAAAGAAACGCAAGATCATCGGCAACGAGTTCATCAAGGTATTCGAGAAGGAAGCTAGGCGCATTGAGAAGACCGAAGGTAAAGTGAAGTGGCTGGTGCAGGGAACGCTTTATCCCGACGTGATCGAGTCGCGCTCGGTGCGCGGACCGTCGCAAGTAATCAAGTCGCATCACAACGTGGGCGGCCTTCCCGAAAAGATGAAGTTGAAACTGATCGAGCCGCTGAAAGACCTTTTCAAAGACGAAGTCCGGCGCATAGGCCGCGAACTTGGCATGCCTGAAGACATTCTGCAGCGTCAACCGTTCCCGGGACCGGGTCTTGCCGTGCGCGTGCTGGGAGAGATCACTCCCGAACGCCTGCGCCTTCTCCGCGAGTGCGACGATATCGTGGTCAGCGAAATCAAAGAAGCCGGACTGTATACGAAGATCTGGCAGTCGTTTGCAGTGCTGCTGCCGGTCATGTCCGTCGGCGTGATGGGTGATGCGCGTACTTATGCCTGTACGTGCGCGATCCGCGCGGTGCATTCCGAGGACGGCATGACCGCCGACTGGGTGCCTCTGCCGCATGAAGTGCTGAAGACAATCTCAACTCGTATCGTGAACGAGGTCAAAGGCGTGAATCGCGTGGTGTACGACGTGACCTCGAAGCCGCCTGGAACGATTGAGTGGGAGTAATAGAAACGGGCTTCCGGCTTCCGGCGCCGGGCTTCGGAAACTGTTCAGACTCACCAAGTGTTCCGGGCGTTCCACGCCCATTTCCCCTGTTACTTCCGTTTGATTCCTGCATGATCTTTCCTTGCTCCTCTACGGGATTCGTCCTACAACGACCTTCACAGCCTTTGCGACAAAGTAACGTTTGCATGTGTTGGATCGCTCTCGGACGGTGTAAGTCATGCTCGACCCGGTACGTTCGGCTCTACCTACGCTAGCCCTCGCTCTTGTTTTCGTTTCCTTTGCCGCTCACGCGCAGACCTCTATCAATGACGTGCATATCGCTCCTCGCGACGCCATGCCGCGTGTGAGCGGGATCGAAATGGCTACGGCTACGACCGGGCCGAAATTCTCAGGGGACGCGTTGATCCGAACCAGCGCCGACCTGGTCATGGTTCCCGTTACCATTACCGACGACTTCAACCGGCCCGTGACCGGACTCGACCGCGAGAATTTTCAAGTTTTTGAGAACAAGAAAGTTCAGCCGATCAAGAACTTCTCCAGCGAAGATAGCCCGGTATCGATCGGAATCATCGTCGACGTCAGCGGCAGCATGCATGACAAGCTCGAGCGGGCACGCGACGCTGTCCGCCAGTTTTGCGACGAATCAAATCCGCAGGACGAGTTCTTCGTGATCACCTTCAGCGACGTCCCCAACCTAGCCTCTAACTTCACTGACCGTCCCGAAGAGGTGGAGAACGCTCTCCTCACCACGCAATCGAAGGGACGAACATCGCTGCTCGACGCCATTTATATGGGAATCCGCAAGATGAAGGAAGCGCGTTATTCGCGCCGCGCTCTGCTCATCATCTCCGACGGTGGAGATAATCACAGCCGCTACAGCGAGCGGGACGTCAAAAATGCCGTGAAGGAAGCCGACATACTCATCTATTCAGTGGGCACTTTCGATCGCTATGTTTCTACCCAGGAAGAATTACTAGGCCCGCAATTGCTGCAATCGGTAAGCGAAGTCACCGGAGGCCAGGCATACACGCTAACCAACGAGGCCCTGTTGCCCGCCGTGACCCGGTCAATCGGCACGCGACTTCGGCATCAGTACATGTTGGCTTACCGGCCCGAAACTCAGGTCCGCGACGGAAAGTGGCACAAGATCGTCGTAAAGTTGCGTTTGCCAAGTAAATGGCCTTCCATTCTTCGCGTGAATGCCCGAACCGGGTACTACGCACGAGAGCAGTAGCGCACAAATTGGCTATCCATATCATCCGTGGGACACGGGTCCGATAACAACCACTCTTCCACTTGTTCCCGGAGATCGCCCTCGCATACTATCTAGGCACTTCTGCGCGGCCGCCGCATGGCGGAGCGAATGGGGAATCTGTTGTAGACCGAGCATTGAAGTGTCTCTTTATTTTGACTACGAGAACTCCGCGCGCGCGATCTCGTCGTGTATTTGCGTTTTGTTGCTGGTCGGGTGCTTGCGGGCACAGACTCCCGCCGATTCACCCAGCGTTACCATCCGCAGTAACGTTCGTCTCGTGCAAATCGATGTGATTGCCAAGGACAAGCATGGCAATCCCGTGTCCGGGTTGGAGGCGAAGGATTTTACCTTGCTCGATGACGGAGTTCCGCAGAAGGTGACCCGCTTATCCGTGGAGCGCGGCGCGGTAGAGAGTGATTCGGCAAACACCACTCCGGACGCCGGCAAACAGCATGGTCCCGCGATCTACTCGAACATTCACCCCGATAACGTGGTTCCCACCGTAATTCTCTTCGACGTTCTGAACACATCCATCGAAGATCAAGCGTCTATGAGAAAGGGCCTCCTGCAATCTCTCAGTCGCATGAAAGACGGGACGCCGATCGCACTGCTAATTCTGGGTGACGATCTCACCGTGGTAAGCGATTTCACCACCAGTTCCATATCGCTCAGTAAGACTGCCGAGGCCGGATTTCATCCTCGCGCGGAGGGCTTCGGCCCTGCACTTACCACGCGTAAGACGGGGAATCCGGTTGCTGACGCGATGATCCGGAAGGTCATGACTAAGGCATTCCGCGCCGAAGAACGCGAAAAAATGGTACGCACCGTGTTGGCCCTGCGTATTATTGGCGAACAATTGAGTCACATGCGTGGACGCAAGAGCCTTTTGTGGATTACGGGAGGAATAAGCACTCCAGAGGGATATTCTCCTGTCGAAGAAGCAATCGACAAACTGAATGACGCGAATGTGGCGGTTTATACGGTGGATGTCCGAGGCGTTGTCCTCGGTCCGGACGACAGCGCAGCAGCTGATCCGAATGATCTAATCGCCGATATCAAGGCGGCGCATGAGGAGGTCCGAGGCGATGTTCTATCCGTTGTTGCCGCTGCTACCGGAGGAGTGTCTTATCACAACACGAATCGGCTGGACGGACCAATCAGTCAGGCCATGGCGGACCGCGGCCTCGTCTACGTGCTCAACTACTATCCAAATCACGGCGACTGGACCGGCAAGTTCCACAAGCTCCGGGTGAAAACCTCGCGCGCAGGAGTTCGGCTACGGTACCGCGCCAGCTATCGCGCCACATTGCCTGCGCGTCCGAACGCGCAGGAACAGAAGGAGATGTTGACGACCCTCGCGACCTCGCCGCTGGAATACTCGGGCATTCATTTCAACGTACAGGGTGAACCCGGGCCGACGGCTGATCCGCGCTTCGTGGTGCACATTCCTGCCGATCAACTGCAATGGTCATCGCAAGAGGCGAACGTGCACAGCAAATTACAGGTATGGTTCCTCCAGAAACGCGCTTCCGGCGAAGACCTGGCGACGAATACCTTGAAGACTGATCTCCGACTGACCGCAGATGCCTACGAGGAAGAACCCGACCAGGCTGTCTCGTTCGCGAGTGATCTGAAACTCGATCCGTCGGCTGCAAAAGTCCGCGTCATGATACTGGATGAAAACTCGGGAAAGATCGGAACGCTCGATGTTCCGATCGATTTGAAGATTCCGGCGCAGAAGTCGCACTGAACCCAAGCGGGTCAGGCGTCGCGGTGCACACTCTCCATGGAAAACGCCGGCAGGCAAACGGCGATGTACTCCGCGCCGCCATCTTTGGGTGTTGAATAGCGCACCCATTCACCCGCGTGAGTGATGACGGCTTGCCCGGCGCGGATCTCAAGCGCGCCATTCTTATGCTCAACTCGCA
>Ga0207665_10000796_pt1 | contig 21327 bp, 30 predicted proteins | sample LARL112metaG_FD_184351 | JGI IMG/M metagenome (GOLD analysis project Ga0207665, IMG submission 184351) | Corn, switchgrass and miscanthus rhizosphere microbial communities from Kellogg Biological Station, Michigan, USA - LAR L11-2 metaG... | ecosystem: Host-associated > Plants > Roots >...
TGTTCGTGAAGCTGGTGGGCAAGTACGCCTGGGAGTCGTGAGAGCCCGGGCCTGACGGTTACGGACGGGGCGTAGCGCAGCTTGGTAGCGCGCCTGCTTCGGGAGCAGGAGGTCGCTGGTTCAAATCCAGTCGCCCCGACCATTTTTTCTCGCGAGTCGTCGTCGCCGGAGCCGGCATGGGCGTCACGGGACTGCGCAGCGCCGCCGAGATCGTGGTGGAGGGGCGCGTGCAGGGAGTCGGGTACCGTGACTACGTGCAGCGGAAGGGCGCCGCGCTGGGGCTGGCCGGCTATGTCATGAACCTGAAGAACGGCAAGGTTCGCGTGCGGGTCGAAGGAGGACGCGATCTCATCGAGGAGCTGATGCACGACCTGGAGAAGGGCCCGCCGCTGGCGCGGGTGGATCACCTGACCGTCACGTGGCGTCCGCTCACCGGCCGCTACACCGGCTTCTCCATCCGGTACGCCGAGTTCGATCCGTGAGACACGGCCCCGCGCGGGCCCGACGACTGCTCGGCCGCGCGTTGCTGCTGCCGGTCCTGCTCGTCCCCACCGCCCTCGCGCCCGCCGCCCCCGCCCACGCCCAGAGCAAGACCGTCGACGCCACGCCCAGTCCGGCGAAGGCCCCGACCCGGGAAGCCAAGTCGAGTCGCAGCACGATCGGCCGGATCTCCTCGACGTCCCGGAGCGCGACCCGGGCCAAGACCACCGAGAGCGCGTCGCCGTGCACCCACGTCGTGCGCTCCGGCGAGTCGGTGGGCCACATCGCCGCGCGCTATCGCGTCACCCGCGCCGCCGTAATCGGCGCGAACCACCTCGACGACCCGCACACCCTCAAGCTCGGCCAGCGCCTCGCGATCCCGGGCTGCCGCCCGCCCGCGCCGGCCGCGAAGGAGGAGACGCCGCCGGTGCTCTCCGCCGAGGGCAGCGTGCTGAGGCGCGTGGGCCCGCTGCGGGTGCTGACCGAGCTGGTGCTGGCCCAGCCGGACTTCCAGGATGAGCGCATCGCGCTGGCCTGGCCGATCGAGGGCCCGGTCATCTCCACCTTCGGCCGGCGGACACGCGGCTGGCACGCGGGCATCGACATCTCCGCCGACATGGGCTCGCCGATCCACGCGGCCGCCGCCGGGAGCGTGGTCTACAGCGGCTGGATCCGAGCCTACGGCCAGATCGTGAAGATCCAGCATCCGAACGGTTTCATCACGCTTTACGCCCACAACCTGAAGAATCTGGTGGAAGAGGGCGAGGAGGTCGAGGCCGGCCAGCCCATCGCGATCGTGGGCCGCAGCGGGCACGCCTCCGGACCGCACCTGCACTTCGAGGTGCGCCGCCACGGGAAGGCCTACAACCCGCTCCACGTGCTCGAGCCCTCCGAGCAGTCGCCGATCTTCGACGACGACGTGGCCGCCTCGAGCTCCGACCTCGACACCCACGAGTGACCCGGTGGCCCCCGACGCCGACACCGACGAGCTGGAGGGCGGCGACGAGCCCCTCGAGACCCTCCTCGAGAAGGATCCGGCGGAGCTGGCCGAGAAGCCGGAGGCCCGCGAGGCGGGCGACCGCAGCCGCGAGCTGATCGCGCTCTACCTGCAGGAGATCTCGCGGGTCAAGCTGCTCACCGCCGAGGAGGAGCAGGACCTGGCGCGCCGGGTCCAGGCCGGCGACACCGACGCCGAGCGCCGGCTCGTCGAGGCCAACCTGCGGCTCGTGGTCAAGATCGCGCGCCGCTACCTGCGCCGCGGCCTCTCTCTGCTCGACCTGATCGAGGAGGGCAACGTGGGCCTCCTGCACGCGGTCCGCAAGTTCCAGGCGGGACGCGGCACGCGCTTCTCGACCTACGCCACCTGGTGGATCCGCCAGGCGGTCGTGCGCGCGCTCGCCAACCAGGCCCGAACGATCCGCCTGCCGGTCCACGTGGAGCTGCTGCTCTCGCAGTACCTCAAGCAGCGCAACGCCCTCACCCAGAAGCTCGGGCGGCCGCCCACCATCGAGGAGGTGGCCGCGGTGATGAACCGGCCCGCCGCGGAGCTCGAGCAGCTCGAGAGCCTCCGGCAGCATCCGGTCTCGCTCGACAAGCCGAACCCGCTCGACGGCAAGGGCAGCCTGGGCGACTCCGTCGAGGATCCGAGCGCGGCGGCCGCCGCCGGCATGGGCGCGGTGCTGCGGGCCCGCGCCGACCTCGCCAGCGTGCTGCAGGATCTGCCGGATCGCGAGCGCACCGTGGTGACGCTCCGCTTCGGCCTGGGGGGCGAGGAGCCGATGACCCTCGAGCGCATCGGCGGCCGCCTCGGTCTCACCCGCGAGCGGGTGCGCCAGATCGAGGGCGCGGCGCTCAAGCAGCTCCGCAGCCTGCTGGCCGCGCGCAACGTCGAGCCCACCGACCTGCTGTGAAGGCCGCGTGAGCCCCAAGGGCAGGAAGCTCGGCGAGATCGTCCGCGAGCTGCGTGAGCGGCAAGGCCTCACGCAGCCCCAGCTCGCGGAGCGCGCCCAGCTCGCGGTCAGCTACGTGACCCTGCTCGAGGCCGGGCAGCAGGTGAACCTCTCGCCCTCCGCGGTGGGGCGGCTCGCCCGCGCCCTCGGCGTCACCAGCAAGCAGCTCTCGGAGAGCGACGACTAGCCCGTGGCCGTCGACCGGCTCCGCCAGACCCAGACGGACGGCCAGCGCCTGCGCGAGGCGATCGACACCGAGTACCGGGCCGCCCGCCGCGACGGCACGTGGGGCCGGAACGAGCCGCAGATCGTCGAGCGGTGGCGGCTGGCGGTGCGGGCCTGGAGCCAGGCCGTCGAGGCAGCCCTGGGACCCGAGGAGGCCCTCCTGGGGCGCTTCCGGAGCGCGCCCCCGGCCACGGACGCGCCCGCCGGCGAGAGCCTAGCCTGGATCGAGCTGCGCAGCGCGCTCGCGGGCAAGCTCGCCGTCCTGGGGCGCCTGATCGCGGAGCGGGGCGCCGGAGGCGCGGGCCCGGGCGCGGCGGCGCCAAGCCCGTTCCGCAAGCGCTGAGCGCGGCGCGCGCGGGCGGCCCTCAGGCCGGCGCGCGCGCCGAGAACACCGTGATCGGGTAGAGGCAGTAGTAGGCCGCGCTCTTGAGCACGTTGCCCGCCGAGCTCTCGTCGCAGAACCGGGTGCGCGCCGCCCAGTCCTCCGCGGTCAGCAGCTCGCGCAGGCGATCACCCCAGTTGCGGGAGAACACGGTGTGCTGGATGTAGTCGCGGTCGGCGGGCGCGAGCGGCGCCCGTCGCTCGAGCACGTAGCTCCGCGGGCTCGCGCCGGTGAGCCCGACCGCGTGCAGCGAGGCGAGCGTGGTCTGCCGGCGCTCCTGGAACGAGCGCCCGGCGCCTTCCCCGATCGTGCGCCGGATCTCGGCGAGCTGGATGCGCCGCTCCAGCTCGGGCTGCCCGGGCAGGAACATCGCGGAGGCCACCTGCGACTCCTTCACGACGATCTGCCCGCCGGGCCGGATCACCCGGAGGAACTCGCGCAGCGCACGCTCCGTCTCCACCACGTGATGGAGCACGTCGCCGCACCACACCCAGTCGACGCTCCGGTCGGGCAGGGGAATCGCGGTGGCGTCGCCCGGCGTGAACTCGAGGCGCCCCGGCTCGCTCTTGCCGCCCACGAGCGCGCGGGCAGCCTCGACCTTCTCCGCCTCCGGCTCGATGCCGACGACGCGGCCGCCCGGGCCCACCGCCTCCGCCAGCCAGAGCGCCCAGAGCCCGACGCCGCAGCCGACGTCGAGGCCGTGCGAGCCGCGGGGCAGCGCCAGATCGGCGATGATCCGGCGCGCCTCCGGCTCCTGGAAGCGGTTCATCCGCTCGAGCGAGGCGTGGGGCCCGCCGTCGGCCGGGCTCATGCCCGACGTCATCGCTCGCTCCTCCCGGTGCGCTCCATCGGTCCGGCGCCAGGCTAGGTGAACCCCGCGGTCCTGTCAATGCGTGCTAGGCTCCACGCAACCGGCCCTGCCGGGCGATGGGGCCGAGAGGAGAGCGCGCTCATGAGAGGACGGGCGCTCGGGATCGGGTGGCGCGCAGGGGCGCTGGCGCTCCTGCTGCTTGCGCCCGCGCCGGCGCTCGCGCAGCAGTCGGCGGATCTGCTCGGGGCCTTGCGGACGGGCGGCCACATCATCTACTTCCGCCACGCCGACACCGACCACAGCCAGACCGACCAGCGCGGGATGCGCCTGGAGGACTGCACCACGCAGCGCAACCTGACCGACCGGGGCCGTGAGCACGCCCGCGCGCTGGGCGAGGCCATCCGCGCGCTCGAGATTCCCATCGGCGCCGTGCTCGCGAGCCCACTCTGCCGGACCATGGAGACCGCGACGCTCGCCTTCGGGACCGCGCGCCCGTCGCCGGCGGTTCGCGAGGGCGGCCTGCTCGCGCCGGGCACCCCGGGACGCTTTCCGGCACTGCGCGCGCTCCTGTCCACGGCGGTCGCGCCGCCCAGCACCAACACCGTCGTCGTCGGGCACGCCTATCCCTACTTCACGCTGGTCGGCGGGCAGTACCTCAGCGAGGGAGAGGCCGACGTGCTTCGCCCCCGCGGCGGCGACTTCGAGGTGCTGGCGCGGCTCGGTCTGAAGCAATGGCGCGATCTCGGTGGCTCGGGAGGGAAGTCTCAGTGAGACCGCGCTGGTTCGCGCTAGCGGTCGCCGCCCTCGTCTCGCTCACCGGCGCGTGGTCGACCCATGCCGACGGCAGCTGGGTGCTGTGGACCCGCACCTGCAGCGTCAAGGCGCAACCGTGCGGGGCCGAGTGGCGGAAACGTCAGACCTACGAGGCCGAGCGATGGTGTCGCGCGGCCAGGACCACCCTGATCAATCAGGCCTTCTCCCAGGAGGCGCAAGAGCTCACCGCCGCGCGGGGCACGCTGATCGACTATCAATGCCTGCCGGAGTCGGTGGACCCGCGCGAGGCCAAAGGGAAGTAGCGCGCCGGCAGGGTGCTAGAATCGACCTCGACCATCGCGTAGACCCTGATGCCCCCGTAGCTCAGGTGGATAGAGCAGCAGTTTCCTAAACTGCGTGCCGGGTGTTCGAGTCACCCCGGGGGCACCACTCACTTCTCCAAGGATTTACGTCACCTGCGCCCTCGTCGCTCACACCGACTCTCGCGCCCGAGATTCCCCGAAAGTCCCCCGCATTCCCCTACATTCCCCTACAGGGGCCCTACACACTCGCGGCCCGGATTTTCGCGCGGTGTCCGCGCGCTTCGGCGTGGCCACCTTGTTGGCCTCTTGTCCCGGCACGCCCCGGTTTCCTGTTCCCAGGGGCAGGCGACGTTCAGTGAAGACTACGACTACGCGCTCATTCGAAGAGGCTGCACTCCAATAGTCCCTTTGCTAGACTCCGCCCGGGATGAGACCGGCGGTAATGGACCGGCGCGTGTTTATCGGCACCTTGGCGGGCGGCCTCCTCGCCGCCCCGCTCGCCGCCGAGGCGCAGCAGGCGGGGACAAAGCCGCGATTGGGCCTGTTGCTCTCCGGTTCGCCGTCGGACAAGACTCAAACTCGTGAACTTAGTGCTTTCACCAAGAAGCTGGGCGAGCTGGGCTGGGTCGATGGGCAGACGATCACGCTCAACGTCCGATGGGCCAATGCGCCTGATCGTCTCCCTGCCCTCGCGGCTGAGCTGGTCCAGACGGGCGTCGATCTTTTCGTGACACCTGGCCCTGCCGCAACAGATGCGGCACGGCACGCGACCTCCACGATTCCGATCGTCATGATCGCGGGGACCGATCCTCGCCTGATGGGTGCCGCAAGCCTCGCGCGGCCAGGCGGCAACCTGACCGGCCTGACGATCGGAGAACCGGAAGCCGTTCACGGGAAACGCCTGGAGCTTCTGAAGGAGGCTTTGCCGAGTGTTCGGCGGGTGGCGATCCTCTGGGACGTTGAGGGTTATGAGAAAGGTGTGGGCTTTGCCACGCTCCCCGCTGCCGCCAAGTCTCTGGGCCTGGCGCTTCAACAGGTGGACGCCACCGGCAGCGGAGGATTTGAGGCCGCGTTTAATTCAGCGGCGCGAGGCGGCGCTGAAGCCGTTTTGCTAGAGGAAAGCCCGCGCACGGTAGTCCACCGAGCCCAGATCGCCAAACTCGCCCTCAAACATCGGCTACCCGTCATGAGCCAGTTCAACCGTCTGGTCGAGGCGGGGGGGCTAATGTCGTACGGACCAGAGCTCAGCGATCTATTCACCCGGGCCGCCGATTTCGTAGACAAGATCCTCAAAGGCGCCAAGCCCGCCGACCTGCCAATCGAACAGCCGACCAAGTTCGAGCTCGTCATTAACCTCAAGACCGCCAAAGCCCTCGGCCTCACCATCCCGCCGTCGCTCCTGCAGCGGGCGGATCAGGTGATCGAGTGATGAAGAGGCGCGTAGTCATCGCCCCGGTCGTCGCTCGCTGAGCCTCAGCCCCCATGTCCGAACTGCCAAGTGGCACGATCACGGTGCTACACACCGACGTCCAGGACAGCACCCCCCTGGCGATGCGCCTCGGGGAACGGTACGTCGACGTATTGGCGACCCACCGCGCCCTGTTGCGAGCGGCGTTCGCTGCCCACGAGGGATACGAGGTTGATACCCAGGGCGACTCGTTCTTCGTGGTATTCCCCCGCGCAACCCGAGCGACCACTGCGGCGGTGACGATTCAACGGGCGCTCACCGCCGAGACCTGGCCGCAGGGCGGGGCAGTGCGGGTGCGCATCGGCATGCACACAGGGGAACCGATCAGGACCGCTGAAGGGTATACGGGGCTCGACGTCATCCGCGGCGCACGCATCAAAGACGCGGGGCATGGGGGGCAGGTGCTCCTCTCCAAGTCGACCGCCGCCCTGATCGAGCACACCCTGACCGACGGCCTAGGTCTGCGTGACCTCGGCGAGCATTGGCTCAAGGGCCTCCCGCAACCCGAACGCATCTTCCAACTCCTCATTCCGAATCTATCGTCCGACTTCCCGCCCCTCTGGTCCCTAAACACCCGCGGGCGCGACCGCGCGGGCCTTGAGCCAGGGCGCGTACTAACGACCCTGCTTTCCTGCGACATGGTTGGTGCGAGTGCCCGAATCGTCGCGCTGGGTGACCGCCGCTGGCTTGACCTGCAACGTGAATACATCGCGCTCGTCCGTGACAAGCTAGCTCGTCACGGCGGGGAAGCAATGAATATTGTCGGCGACGAGATACTTGCCAAGTTCGATGGCGCGGCTTCGGCCATCCGCTGCGGGTTCGCAATTCGAGACGCCGTATTGGCCCTTAAAGTGGCGGTGAAGATCGGCATACATGCGGGCGAGGTTGAAGCTACTGAGGTCAGCGGCATCACAGCAGTCACGTGCGTCCGGATCAGGGCGATTGCCCAGCCAGGGGAGGTCTTAGTGTCCAGCACCGTCAAGGAGTTGGTGACCGGCTCTGGCATCACCTTCACGGATCGGGGGACACACGCCATTAGGGGGCTGCCGGGGGAGTGGCGACTCTTTGCGCCGGTCTGATCCGTCCCAGCTATCGCCCGAGGGGGAGGGGACGCCGGAGGATTCCACTACGTTGGCCCTGCAGCGGCCGGAGTCCCCGGCGGCAAGTGCGCAGAGCGCTTGATGGAATCCCGCGCGGCACGCGCGATCCGCAGAAACCGCCGTGGCGAGGGCGAGTAGGCAGCAGAACGCGGCGGTAGAACTGCGGGCGTAGATGGCGGCGATCATGCAGAGTCCTCCTTACTGTCGCGCCCTTTGAGTGCTTATTGCCCCGTTCTTGAAAGCCTTTCGAGTACCTCTGCCCGTTCCTGCCGCAAACGTTCTTGGGACGCCCGGTAGGGCTGCCAGCACCACTCGGCGAGCCAGATCGTTCCAGTGAAAAGGGCGAACCAGAGCGCCCACGCCGCCAGCGACACGGCCCACCCCCAGCGCTTGGCATACAGAAACGCGAGGCCCAGGAACAGACAGGTCAGCAGCCCGGCAAATCCATAGGCAGCCAAGCCAGCTACGCGCCGCCATCGCGGAAGGACGGCCGCGATGCGCAGCGCTTCGTCCTGCGCCCGCAGGTATCCCGCTCGGTAGGCGATGACCGCCACGGCGCCGAGGGCAAGGAGGACCAGGACCACTCCGGCGACGTTCACGTGTCCTTCCCCTACCTCAGGTACTCCGCCAACCTCTCCCGCTGCCGGCGCGTGGTGAGGTGCGCGTACGCAGTGGTCATCACTGGATATCTCCTCGCTGGATGCGGCGGCGGAGCGCCTCGATCTCGTCATCTCTCACGATGAGTAAGGCCAGTGCCGCCTCGGCTCGAGCCTCCCAGCTCATTGCCCCAACGGCCTTACGCCAGAGATCGAGCGCTTGGAGCAACGTCTCCTGCTCGCGTACGGTCATCACCACTGAGGACCCTCCTGCTGGTGTCGGCCGGTGTTCGTGCGGGCGTCGAGGGCGGCGGTCACAGGTTCGACGGGGTTGTGGGTCAGCCTCGGCGCCGTCACGAGCCGCGTCGGGGGGTGTCTTCTTCTACGTCTCCTTCTCCAGCTTCGCGATCACCTGCACGAGGATGGCCTGCAGGTGCTCGCGAACTTGGTCGTCGCTACTGAGCACGGCCAGGGAACTGAACTCGAGGAACTCGCCAGCCCTCCAGACCTCGTCATTCCGCTCCCCCCTCAGGAGAGCCCCGGAAGGATCGCGGGCGAGCCGCCAGGGGAGCGGTCCTTGTCACGCCGGGAGCGACCCGGCGCTAGCCCGCGACGTTGATTCTATGCCAGGTTTACGCCGCGATCCGGATCGAGATTTCTTGCTGCGCTAGGCGCACGAACCCCTCCGGGGGCACCACCAAGCCCGCATGCTGGATCCCGCCCGATAGCACCGCCGACCAGGCCGCTCGGCCGCGGAAGTGAACGTCTGTTCGGGTGGGCTCCAGCACGATGGGCTCCGGCAGTAGCTTCCGCGGGAGTTGCCGCGCCCTCGGGCGTCTGGCGGAGCAGGGAGCAGCGCGCATCTTGACACAGTGCCCGCCCTCGCGTCTATTAGGTAGGCTCGGCTGTGTCGAATCCCGTGCCGAGGAGGCCTCTGACATGCTCAAGTTCGGTTCGCCCCGGAAGGACGAACCCCCCGCGAAGGCCGAGCCCGCGGTCGAGCCGCCCATCGCACGCGCACCGGTCCTGGTTCCCGACGCCCCACGAGTGGAGGGCCCTCAAATGCCTATGAGTAGCGTGAACAATGTCGAATCCATTCTGGCCGCCGGCCTCACGATCGAGGGGAAGATCGAGGGCACCGGCAACTTTCGCGTGGTCGGCCGCTTCAAGGGCACCGTCAAGGTGAATGGCGAGCTGACCATCGAGCCGGGCGCCTTCATCGAGGGCGAGATCACGGCCGAATCGGTCCTGGTGGCCGGCGATGTCCGCGGTCAGATTGCCGCGGCCACTCGGGTGGAGTTCAAGGACTCCGGCACGCTGATCGGCGATGTGAAGGCCAGCAGTGTGGTGGTCTCCGCCGGATCCAAGATGCGCGGCAAGATGGAGTTTGGGTGGAAGGAGGGTGAAGGCGAAGCCGGGCCCCCAGAGAACGGCTCTCAGCCCTCGTCGCACTGAGTCGCCGGCACGATGGTGGGCGAGTCGTGGAAGTGCCCGCACTGTGGAGAGCGCATCCTGCGGAGCGCGCTCACGTGCCCGGCTTGCCGGCGCCACCTGCGCTTCGACGCGGTCACCAATGCCCGTCCGGTCGTCCGGCCCACGCTGTGCCCGCTCAACGTGGAGGGCACCATCCGGCACTCCGGTAGCGCCCCACTCTCTGAATACTCCGTGATCATCGAGGTGCGGGAGGACCGGGGCGAGCTGATCGCCCGCCGCACCGTGAACGTCGGGGCTCTCCAGCCCGGTCAAGCCCGGCGTATCTCGCTCCGCGTCGAGATGCAGGCGGCGGAGCCCTCGGCCTCGCCCGCCGCCCCCACCAACGCTAGGCAGCCTTGATCACCGCTGCCCGAAGAGCCGCGCCACCCCTCCGCCTCGGCAGGTTGACCCCGACCTCGTGCTCTTCCGGTCAGGGGGCCTCGGGCGTTACCACCCATTCGGCATTGACTATGGTCACTCGGTAGTCGGCGGCGCCCGCAGCCATGGTGAGGCAAAACCGCCCGAGGCCCTTCGAGGAGACCTGCCCGAGAACGTCCCCATCCCGGCGCGTGATCACGCCACCGCGCTCGTCCAGCCCCTCGACCCGGACCCGAACGCGCCTGGCATCCACCGGTCCGTCGTTGAACACGCGTCCACACACCGCCTGGAACCCCTGAGCCGGCGCGTCCAACTCCCATGCTATCCGCAGGGGGGGGCTAGCGCCCACACGTTCCTGAGCCTGGCTCGTCGATGAAGACAAGGCCAGCAAGCACATGAACGCCAGGTGCTGCATCGATCTCATCCGTGCATCCCGCCGGTTCATCACTCGATGACCTGATCCGCGCGCTGCAAGAGCGACGGCGGGAGCGTCAGGCCGAGGCCCTTCGCAGTTTTGAGGTTGATGACCAGCTCGAAGACCGCCGGGCGCTGGACGGGCATCTCGGCGGGCTTACTGCCGGCCAAGATGCGAGCCACGTAGACCCCGCAATGACGGAACATATCCGGCAGATTCGGTCCGTACGACATGAGCCCCCCGGCGTCGACGTGGGACCGGTACACGAACATCGTGGGCAGCCGGTGCGTGACCCCGAGATCCGCGATCTGTCGGCGATGCGTCAGCGTGAGGGGTGACGAGAGGAGCAGGAGGGCGCCCGCCTTGCTCCGTGCGGCGGTTCCGAAGGCTCCCGCCAGGTCATCCGCGTGCCGGATCTCGAGCGTCTCCACCTGAACCGACAACGCACGGCCGGCCGACTCGGTGGCGCGAAACTGGGAGCCATTGATCTCGGGATCGCCGAGCACGGCCAGGCGAGTCAGCTTGGGGCGCAGCTCCTTCAACAGCTCCATGTGTTTCCCGCTCAGGTCCGCAAGATCGAGGAACATCCCGGTCACGTTCCCCCCGGGCCGCGCCAGGCTCTGCACGAAGTGCGCGACGATGGGGTCGGTTTCGAGATCGATGGCTACGATGGGGATCGTATTGGTTGCCTGCTTGGCCGCCCGCACGGCGTGCCCGCCTCTGGCAAAGATGACCGCGACCTTGTCGCGAACCAGCTCGGCCGCCGCAGCGCGGAACAGCTCCGGTCGGTTCCTGGCGTCCCGGTGCTCGAACGTGAAGGTTTTCCCCTCTTCGTAACCGCCCTCTCGGAGTGCCGCCAGGAAGGCATCCCAGTTCTCCGGCGGCGGCTGGGGAGTGCTGTTCGGACCCGCAATGGCGAGATGACCGACACGGGGAAGACCGGCCTCCACAGCGGGCGGCACCGCGAGGAGTCCGCCGGCCAGGGTGCCGAGGAACGCCCGTCGATCCATCTAGCCGATCCTCCGTCTGGCCGCGATAGGGAGACGTGACGGATCGGCCAGCGGGGTGAATCTATACCAGCAGGCGCGGAGCGAGCTACATCTTCTTGTCCATGGAAATATCAGATCCGGATGACGGCGACTCCCTTCGCGGCCAGCCACTCCGACACCTTGCTCCAGCCGACTGGGTCGCGCTCGGCCCACGCATCCAGGGCCTTGGCGGGCACGACGACCCAGGGAAGGTTATTGCGCGCGACCCGCTCGACGAGCCAGGCGAGATCGGTGTTCGTCTTGAGGTCCGCGATGAGCGTGTCAACGGGGCTTGGCTCCGGGGGCTCTTCGATCTCACCCATGAGTTCTCCGCTCGGTCTTCGACCGCTCTCTGCTGCACCCGATGAGTAGAAAATGTCCGTGGGGATGATGACAACGTTCATGCCACGCTCGGCACCGCGCTAAAGAGCGGATACCGTGTGGCTGTCCATTGAGTCGGCCGTCGGAAGCGGTAGAATCTTCCCACCCGCGTCGGAAACTCTTGGGCGCGCCGGACTAGGAAGGAACTACCGACTTTGCTAGACTCCGCGACAGCATGACGGCACTAGTCCGCCGACGCTCCTACAACGCGCAGATCAGCTCATCGAGTCGTGAGCGGCTGGCTGGGCGGACTCCTGGTCGGACTGCTCGTGGCCGGCATCCTGCCCGGCTGCTCGATCTCGCCGACCCAGCAGGACGCGATCCGCCGGGCATGGGAAGCGCGAGACGCCGAGCGGGCCCGCGAATGCGAGCGGGTGGGGCGAGGGTTCGTGGCGGGGGGATGTACCGGAGGCGGAGGACCCTGAACGATGTCGGGTGACTAGACGCGCAGGGCGTCCCACTGCTGCTGGACGCTCGTGGCGACCACGCGGGCCCCGAAGTCCTCGACGGTCACGGTTACGCTGGAGCCCATCGGGATAACCTCGGGGACGGAGACCTCGGGCGCCAGTGCCAGCCGCAGCCCGGCGACCACGACATAGCCCTCCTCGATGGCGTCGAGCGTGCCGACGACGTGAGCCCGGTGCGGTGCGACGCTCGGATCACCAGTGGGCGCATCACCCACCTCGACGTCCCCGACCTCCTCGATGCACTGGCCGACCGCCGCGGTCAGCGCGGCCAGGAGCCGCTCGAGAGAGGGCGGGGGCGTCCACTCCTCCAGCAAGGTCACGTAGTCGTGGCCCTGAAACCGAACGGTCACCGACAGGCGATTGCCGATGCTCCGGGCGCTCGCCAGGATCCCGCGGCGTCGCAGCTCGGGCGTGTCGGGCGGGCCGTGCGGGGTCCACGACGGTGGCCAGATGGGCGAGCGGGACCGGGCCCGCTCGAGGCTGCGGAGGAGCATGCTGCCCACGATACGGGGGGCCCCGCCGCGGACCAAGCAATTGCGACCTCCTGCTGCTATGCTCCGGCCCGCATGGGCGGTCTCCTCCGATCGGCCTGGCGAGGCACCCGGAAGTACGTCCTGGCCGGGCTGGCCATCGGCGTCGTCGTCAGCCTCGCCGGCTACGGGGTGTGGAGCGTCTGGCACGCCTGGCACGTGCACGAGGAGGCAGCGGCCAGCAAGACGTGGCCGACGAGCGGGCTCTTCGACGAGGCGACCGTCGAGCTCACCACGAGCTGCACCGGCTCCGTGCTGGCCTACATCGTGCTGATCGTCCCACCCATCAGCCGGGGCGTCACCCTGCCGGACCGCGTCGATCAGAGCAAGGCCATGACCGATCGGATCAGGCAGCGGCTGCAGGCGATCCGCCTCGAGCTCCTGGGGGAGAAGGGGACGGCCCCGATCGTGGCCATCGAGCCTAGGGTCGACGAGTTCGTGAGGATCTACTCGACCAGTGACCGCCGGCTCACGAGCCTGGAGGCGAGGGGAACGGTGCGCTGTGACGCGGCGAGCTACGTGCGGGCCGAACGGCTCCAGGTCACCTGGCGTGAGCGCCCGGAGTGACCACTCACGCGGTAACTTGGTCAGGGTCAACATGACGCACCGGCACCGCCGGGAGCGGCGCGCCTGGCCATTTTCGCGGGTTTGGTGGCGGCACGCCGATTGCCTTCCAGATCAGGAGGCGAATATGCCCGACGCAGATGCCGAGAGGTCAGAAGCGGAGAAGCCCTGCCCGAGATGTGGTGGCGAGTTCCAATCCCTGCGACGCACCACCCGGTGGGGTCGCTCGGTCGTCGTGCTGATGTGCCGTGACTGTCAGTACCTGACGCAGGCCGACATCCTGAACCCTGACCCCGACCCGGCCCCGGTCGAACCTCGCTAGCTCGCTCGGCTCACGGGCTCGCCGACCTCGGTTGCGCTAGACTGCGACCATCCGTAGCCAGCCGCACCCGCTGGAGGACCGGATGGGCACGTTCGTCGTGAGCCTCACCCTCGAGACCCCCGAGGAAGACGAGATCGAGAGCGTGGTCGTCGAGGAGGCGCTCCGCCTCATGGCGACCGAGCAGGGATGGGAGGTCGAGCACGTGATGGTGGTCGGCGCGTGAGCGCGCGCCCCGCGTCGGCCCCATGAAGGTCGGCGTCGTCTTTCCCCAGACCGAGATCGGGCGGGATCCCGCGATCATCCGCGACTACGCGCAGGGGGTGGAGGCGATGGGCTACACGCACATCCTCGCCTTCGACAGCGTCGTCGGGCCCAACCCCGACCGCCCCGGCGGCTGGGACAGCCAGTACGACTACCGTCACGCCTTCCACGAGCCGCTCGTCCTCTTCGGCTTCCTCGCCGCGGTCACGCGCCGCATCGAGCTGGCCACCGGGGTCCTCATCCTGCCGCAGCGCCAGACCGCGCTCGTGGCCAAGCAGGCTGCCGAGGTCGACGTCCTTTCGGGTGGCCGGCTGCGCCTCGGCATCGGCGTGGGCTGGAACCCCGTCGAGTTCGAGGCGCTCGGCGAGGACATCAAGAATCGCGGGCGGCGCGTCGAGGAGCAGCTCGAGGTCATGCGCCTCCTCTGGACCAGGGAGCTGGTGACCTACGCGGGCCAGTGGCACCGCGTGCCGGACGCCGGCATCAACCCCCTCCCGGTGAAGCGGCCGATCCCCGTCTGGATGGGCGGCGAGAGCCCGGTCGTCCTCCGCCGCGCCGCCCGCCTCGCGGACGGCTGGATCACGCTCCAGACCTTCCGCCCGGGGCCGGCCGCCCAGAAGACCGTGGACGAGCTCCTCGGCCATGTCCGCGAGGCGGGCCGCGATCCCGACGCCTTCGGCATCGAGGGGCGCGTGGCCCTGGCCAGTGTGCCGCCGGATCAGCGCGAGAAGGAGATGGCCGCCTGGCGCGAGATGCGCGGCATCACGCACGTGTGCGTCAACACGATGGGGCTCGGCCTGCCGCGGCCCGAGGAGCACGTGCGGGAGCTCGAGCGCTTCAAGCGCGAGGTCCTCGGGTAGCGGGGTCCAGGCCGGCCTGGCCGAGCTACGCGATGCGCTCGGTCCGGTTCACGTCGAGGGGATGGTCGATCAGCGGCGCCACCCGCTCGATGAACCGGACGGTATGCGGCAGGCCGGCGTGAACCTCGAACGCGGCCTCGTCCTTCCAGCGGGAGTGGATGTAGAAGAGCCGCCGGTCGCGCACCGAGCGGAACGCGTGGATGCTCAGGCAGCCGGGCTCCTCGCGCGACGGGGCGACGGTGTCCCGCAGCGCGCTCTCCACCGCATCCTCCTGGCCGGGCCGCGCGTGAAACCGGGCGAAGATGAACAGCTCCATGTCGGGTCTCCTGGCGGAAACGCTCCGACCCGGATGCTATCATCGGGAAAGGTTTCGGCAGCGACGGGGCTCGCCGGGGGCAGGGGGCCGAATCTCACCGGGCCGGGGAGTCATCCAAAGCAGGACAAAGGAGATCGTCCATGAGCGACGGGGGAGCGCTGCACATCACCACGGACATGCTCGACGCCACGCTGGCTGACTCCAAGGGCCCGGTGCTGCTGGACTTCTGGGCGCCCTGGTGCGGCCCCTGCAAGGCGATCGCGCCGATGATCGACGACCTCGCGCGCGAGCTGGCCGGACAGGCGACCATCGGCAAGGTCAACGTGGAGGCCGAGCCGAAGATCGCCGAGCGCTTCGGGGTCCAGGCCCTGCCGTCGCTGCTGTTCTTCAAGGGTGGCGAGCGGGTGGACACCCTGGTGGGCCGGGTGCCGAAGGCGGTGATCGCCGACCGGCTCCGCGCGCTGCGCGACTGAGGGTCTTCCTGGCCGGAGCCAGCCGCGCCCTCGGCCGCCGGCTCGTCCCGCTCCTGCTCGTCGCCGGTCACCAGGTGACCGGCACCACCCGCGTTCCGCGCCCGACGCGGAGATCGCCCTAGGCGGGGCCGATCTCGCGCTCCGCCTCCGCGAGCAGACCCTCGAATGACGGCGGCAGGTCGACCGGCCGGCCGACGACGGCGGGGCTGTAGCCCTGCAGCCAGTAGCTGTTGGTCGGGTGGCCGCCGCCCGCGACGACGATGACGAAGTTCTCGGGCCGGGCGGTGATCGGCCACGGGTCGAGCGCGAGGCTGTCGCGCGCGACCTTGCTGGTGTCGATCTCGATCCACGCCGGGCACCCCGCTCGGCGCAGCTCCGCGGCGGGGATGCGCGAATGCTCCCACAGGAACTCGCGCATCGAGGCCTTGGTCCAGCCGAGACCGGTCATGGTCTGCGCCACCACGCCCGGGAGCATCAGGATGCCCGGGGTGCCGTGCTCGTATCCGGCCAGCCCCGCCATGTTCGGCACGCGCATGAAGTCGGCCATCCGGTGCATGCCCTGGAGCGCATCCTCCGCCGGCGTCTCCTTCTTGGCGCCGCGCCGCCGGATGTTGGTGGCCCCGTTGGCGAAGGCGAGCGAGATGGAGCTCGCACCCGGGGCGAAGCCGTGCCGATCGGTCCCGTGCGCGGGCCAGCCAGTGGGCAGGCTCGCCTCGTCCTCCGCGAAGACCACGTTCGTGTAGCGCCCGCCGCCGTAGTTGGCCATCGTGCCGATGCCGGGCAGGGCACCGCCCAGGTTCTGCTGCAGGAGCCGCAGCGCGCGCCCGATGCTGGCGCCGGCCGGCCGCTGCGGGTCCGGGCCGAGGCAGCCGAAGCCGGCGTTCAGGCGGATCCGGGCGCCGACCGGGCCGTTGACGATCACCACCGGAAACGCGCTGCCGGACGCCGCCTGCAAGGCCTCGCTCCCCGACTCGGGATCGAGGAACGCCTCCACCGCGGCCACGAGCACGGGCAGGTACTCGGGCCGCCCGCCCGCCATCGCCAGCGCGATCGCGCACGACTCCACGGTGGTGACCCCGCCCCGCGGCGGGAAGGTGCCGAGCCGTCGCCCGCGCGGCTCTGCGCTGCCCCGCAGGATCCAGTCGACCCGCACCCGCGTCGGCGGCCAGAGCGGCAGGCCGTCGCCCCAGCGGTTGGCCAGCATCAGATGATTGGCGCGCGTGAACGCGTCCTCGACGCTCGAGCCCTCCACGCGCAGCATCGGCGGCTCGCCCGCGCCGTCGCCGGCGAAGGCGGAGCGCCACCGGGTCAGGCCGTCATAGAACTCCTGCTTGCGCGCCTCGACCGGCGAGATGTCGCTGCCGGGCAGGAACAGCTCGATGGGGAAGGTGACCATCGCCGCGTCGGGGGCCAGCCCGAGGCCGGCCACCGCGTTCGTCATGACCCCGACGAAGTCGCCGCGGGTCAGCGTGACGGTCGGAATCCCCTGCGCCTCGATCCTGGCGGCCGCCCGGCCGCACGCCGTCGCGCAGGTCCCTCAGGCCGCGTTGCCGATGATGACCGCGTCGACCCCGCTGGCCCGCACGAGGGCGGCCGTCTCCTCGGAGCCGATCACCGCGTTGCCCTGGGGGAAGGCGTCGATCGGGAGCACCTCGATGCCCGCGAAGTCCGCCTCGAGCAGCGCCTTCAGGCGCGGGAGCATGCGATAGGCCTGCCACTGCTCGTTGCTGACGAAGCCGACCCGCTTCCCCGCGAGGCCGGCGACGCGCGCGGCGTGCGGCCGCTTCACCTCGATCGCGCCGGATGGGTCGTGGAACTCGAGGCTCGCGGTCACTTCACCGACCCCCGCAGCGCGGTCACCTGCTTCTGGAGGTCTCCGAGCTGCCCCGCGAGCTGGGTGAGGCGGCTCGGCTCGACCTGCGGCTTGGCCAGCTCGGTGTTCACCGCGGTCGCCTTGGGCAGCAAGGAATCGACCTTGCTCGTGTCGGCCGCGTTGAGCTTGCCGCTGCTCTTCATCGCGGTCAGCTCGGTCACGAGCTTCTTGGCCTGCTCCAGGAGCTGCGTCTTGTCCGGCAGCATCGAGCCGATGTTGGGAAGCTGCGCGAAGGCGACCGTGGGGGCCATCGCGCATACCGAGATCGCGCACGCCAGCACCGGCCACGTCAGCCACGTCATCCGACCCATGTTCATCGTCGTGGTCCTCCCGTGCCGCGCAGTATACCGCCGAGCGTCCGGGCGTGCCCATTGCTGCCACGGCCGGCGGACGCTACAAGTAGGTCATGCGGGCGCTCCGCCTCGGCGTGGCCTGGGTCCTGCTCGGCGCCGCGACGGTGGCGCGGGCGGACGAGCTCTGGGATCTGTGGGAGGAGCGGATCGTCGGGAAGGAGCCGCTGCGCATGGTGTTCGTCGCGCGCTTTCCCTCCTCGCCCGCGTGTCAGGCGAAGGCGTCGGCGCTGTGGAACAGCCCGTCGCCCGCCGGCGTCACCCGTCTCGGCTACATGTGCCTGCCCGCCGAGCCGTCGGCTCAGCCCGCCCGCGAGCCCGACCCCGCCTCTCGCTAGCCCGCCCGACCTCTGCTAGACTCCGCGCCATGGCCGGCACGCTGATCGCGAACACGATGATCCTCGACGGGACCGGCGCGGCGCCCTTCGCGGGCGACGTGCTGGTGGAGGGGCCGCGCATCGTCGCGGTGCAGCCGGGCGGGGGCCTGCCGCGCGAGGCGGCCCGGGTGATCGACGGCGCGGGCGCCACCCTCATGCCGGGGCTCATCGAGCCGCACGGGCACGTGAGCTACCCCGACGCGGCCCGCAACTCGGACTTCACCCGCCTGCCGCCGGAGGAGCACGTCCTGGTGACGATGCGCAACGCCCGCACGCTGCTCGACTGCGGATACACCAGCGTGCTCTCGGCCGCCGCGGCCAAGCCGCGCCTGGACATCGTGATCCGGAACGAGATCGAGGCCGGCCGCATTCCCGGTCCCCGCTACCTCGCCAACGGCCCCGAGATCACGGTCACCGGCGGGCTCGGCGACGAGAACACGCTCCACCTGCCGTATCTCGAGACGCCGACCTTCTCCTGGGTGGCCGACGGACCCGACGCCATCCGCCGGGTCTGCCGCATCCTGGTGCGCGAGGGCGCCGATCTCCTGAAGCTGAACATCTCGGGAGACACCGGGCCGCGCAACTCGCGCTCCCAGCGCGCGGTGATGACCGACGTCGAGGTGGCCGCGGCCACCGAGATCGCGCGGGCGGGGGCGGTGCGCGTCTGCGCCCACGCGCGCAGCGCGGAGTCGGTGAAGATGTGCGTGCGTCACGGCATCGGCATCATCTACCACGCCAACTTCGCGGACGAGGAGGCCCTCGACCTGCTCGAGGCCAACCGCGAGTGGTGCTTCGTGGCCCCCGCGGTGGGCCTCACCTACCAGGCCTGCCACGCGGCGAGCGAGTGGGGCTTCACCCCGCAGATGGCGCGCGACCTCGGGCTCGTCGACGAGCTGGAGGTGTCGGTCGAGACCATGGGCCGCATGCGCAAGCGCGGCATCCGCGTGCTTCCGGGCGGCGACTACGGCTTCGCCTGGAACCCGCACGGGACCTACGCGCGGGACCTGATGCTCTTCGTCGATCTGCTCGGCTTCTCCCCGATGGAGACGCTCGTGGCCGCGACCCGCATGGGCGGCGAGATCATGGGCCGGCCCCACGAGCTGGGGCAGGTGAAGCCGGGCTACCTCGCGGACCTGCTGCTGGTCGACGGCGACCCCCTCACGGACATCAAGCGGCTCCAGCGGCAGGACGCGCTGCTGATGATCATGAAGGACGGCCGGCTGCACAAGGCGCCGGCCGCCTGACGCGCTAGCGCCAGGCCCGCTCGGCCGGCCGCCCCGGCTGGCGGAGCAGCCCCACCGCGATGCCGACGTTCAGCAGGTTCCACAGGATGCCGTTGACGAACGCGGCCTGGTAGGACCCGCTCAGGTCGTAGATCACGCCCGACATCCACCCGCCGAGCGCCATCCCGAACAGGGTGGCCATGAGCACGGTGCCGACCCGCACCCCGGCCTCCTCCGGCGGGTAGAACTCCCGGATGATGACCGCGTAGGCCGGCGTGATCCCGCCCTGCGAGAGGCCGAAGAGCGCGGAGAGGATGTAGAGCGACGCGAGGCCGTCGAAGGGCAGGAACAGGACGAGGGCCAGCGCCTGCAGGCTCGAGCCCAGCAGCAGCGTGCGCCGCCCGCCGATGCGGTCGCAGATCCAGCCCGACGCGAGCCGGCTCACGATGCCGGTGGCCAGCATGAGCGAGAGCATCTGGGCGCCGCGCGCCGCTCCGTGCCCGAGATCGCCCGCGTAGGCCACCATGTGGACCTGCGGCATCGACATCGCCACGCAGCAGCTCAGCCCGGCGATGACCAGCACGGCCTGCAGCGCGCCCGGCGACATGCCGAGCGGCCGCCCCGACCACGCGACGGCCCGCGGCGCCGCCGCGACCGGCGCGAGCAGCGGCGAGCGGCGGCGGAGGGCCATGGCGAGCGGCACCATGCTGGCCACGCAGAAGATCGCGATGCCCACGTAGGTGCGCCGCCAGCCCAGCGTCTGGATGAAGTGCTGCACCACCGGCGGCCACACCGTTCCCGCCAGGTAGCTGCCGCTCGAGATGATCGACACCGCGAGGCCCCGGCGCCGGGTGAACCAGAGCGAGGTGTCGGCGATGAGCGGCGCGAACGAGGCCGAGCCGGCGACGCCCACCACCAGGCCCTGGGCGAGCACGAACTGCCACAGGCTCGTGGACTGGCTCGCGACGAGATAGCCCGCGCCCAGCACGAGCGCGCCCCCCGTGACCGGCGCGTAGATGCCGAAGCGGTCGGACAGGCGCCCCATCAGGATGCCGCCGAAACCGAAGGAGATCATGGTCACGGTGTAGGGCAGGGAGGCGGCGGAGCGCGCGACGCCGAACTCGGCCTGCACCGCCGGCAGCACCACGATGACCGACCACATCCCGATGCCGCCAATGGCCGACAGCAGGAGCGCGGCGAAGAGACGGGTCCACGCGTAGGCAGATTCTGGGGCGCTCCCGACGTCGGTGGCGGGCTCGAGCATGGCGGGCGACGCTCAGTATCTCGGCTCGATCGGGGTTTGTCCCCATCCAATTCGTCGAAATTCGACCCTGCCGATACCGAGAGCAGATCCTCAGATATCAGAGGCCAACTAGCTGTTGTTGTGGGGGTTATATGATCTCTAGAAAGTCGGTCAACCGGGAAGGCTCGTGGATCGTCCTTACCCGCGTACGTCATGGAATCGTCGCGGGAAGCCACGGCGGCCCCGGTCGTCGCGCTCCGACCGGCCTGGCGCTCGTCGCCGTGGGCCGGGCTGGGCGGCGTGATGGCCCTCGCGCTCGGGCTGCGCCTCTGGCGCCTCGACCAGAACGGCTTCGGCACCGAGTACTACAGCGCGGGCGTCCGGAGCATGCTGGACAGCCCCCACAACTTCCTCTTCAACTCGTTCGACCCTGCCGGGTTCGTCTCGCTCGACAAGCCGCCGATCGCGCTCTGGGTGCAGGTGGCGAGCGCCAAGCTGCTCGGGTTCAGCAGCCTGAGCGTGCTGCTGCCACAAGTTCTCGAGGGCCTCGCCTCCGTCGCGCTGGTCTACCACCTGGTGGCGCGCCGGTTCGGCGTGGCGGCCGGGCTGCTGGCCGCGCTCTTCCTGGCCCTCACGCCGATCAGCGTGGTGATCGACCGGTCGAGCAACACGGACAGCTGCCTCGTGCTCGTGCTCCTCCTCGCCG
>Ga0207665_10000800_pt1 | contig 21293 bp, 24 predicted proteins | sample LARL112metaG_FD_184351 | JGI IMG/M metagenome (GOLD analysis project Ga0207665, IMG submission 184351) | Corn, switchgrass and miscanthus rhizosphere microbial communities from Kellogg Biological Station, Michigan, USA - LAR L11-2 metaG... | ecosystem: Host-associated > Plants > Roots >...
AGCATCATTTTTTGTTGATGGGGGCATGACATTATACCCTGGTTTTGGTGTAAGTGCTGAACATGATACAGAGAATCATAGTAATACAGCAATTAGAAAGTAGTCTTTTTCTGCATCAGCATCTCTTTTTTGCCTCATGTTTGATATATTATAGATTTCTACTTACATAAGTGCAGCCATATGTATACAGGAGTTTAAGTTGCCGAAATGGATATATCTATCTGTGCACGTTTTCTATGCTCTGAAATAAATCAGAAATTAATAGTGAATTTAGGCCGTAACCACAATGTGGAACGATGCCTGATAATCTCTCATAACGCGATACACTCTTTAGTAGTTAGACATATCTTTTTGTCACGCAAATTGAATACATTACCTTTAATCAATTGATTGTTGCTCTTCTAACGTCTTTTTGAACAGAGAATCTAGGACGGAGACTTCAAGGTGATGTAGACAATACTACATTGCACCACTATGATCAACATTCTATCATCACTGTCCAGAAAAATAGACATGATCTTAAATACATCATAATCATTAATTTACCACAGCATATGCCCTTTGGATTTGGTAGCAGCAAAAAAAAGAATGCCAGCCTATTTACTACAAAGATAAAGGATAGAGATGAGTTAGCTGAGATAACCAAGATTGCTGAAATGTTAAATCCTGATGAGCAAGTCTTACTTGTTGCAAAACAATCCAGAATAAAGCCTGGTGGATCCTACATGACACCAAATATAGTATATGCTACAGACAGAAGGATAATCATAAGAGATCCATACATGTTAGGACTTAAGGAAAATATTGTCGATATCCCATATGATATTATTACAAGTGTCAAGCTTGAGAAGAATATACTGTCATCTACAATTAAGTTCAAAGCTCCTGGTCTGGTTAGTTCTACTAGACTAGGTATGATGGAAGAGATCATTGATGGACAGGAGGATGAAGAAGGTGGGAAAATTGAATCAATATCAAAGAAAAAAGCAGAGGATTTAGTTGAAATAATAAGATCCGGAATGCAAGGTAGTAAAAAAGCACCTTACACTCTATCAAACAAACAAGAAGGAGCATCAGTTCAAGTACAATCAGAACCTCTAGAAAACAAAGGAACGAGGATCAGTAATCGAATTCAATCAGATAACCATTCAGTAACATCGATAGCTGATGAATTAGCTAAACTTGCGAAGCTAAAGGACCAGGGGGTAATTACGGAGGCAGAATTTGTACTAATGAAAGGTAATCTGATAAATAAAACGTAGTGGGTAGTAGGCCCAAGCCATCATTATGTCTTAATATCTTTAGAAAATCAGAGTCAATATTATCATATTATCATATTCGATAATCGTCCTTAGACTCTTCTATAGAGTAATAGAATTCTTAGGTGAAGTCGCACGGATCCAGTTCTATATATAGAGCGTGCAATCGTTATTCTTGATATATTATTGTTATTTAGATTAATTTCCCTTAGATTATAATATTATATAGAACCAGTCGTTACCTGAACATAATATAAAACATTCGTGTATATAGGCATATAAATACTAATGTAATTGCTTAAAAGAACTGTATTGATACTCCAGAATAAGTCTGGTCATAGGTGGATAATATCAATTGGTTCAAATAAACTATTACAATATGATTAATGATTAAACCAAATATATTATCATAACTAAGGAAGCTAAGTTAGATAGAGTTAATTCTTAACTTTGATATATCAGATTTAATGAAGCATACTGATCACCCTAATCATAATAAACCATCAGATCTATCTATTCACAGAATTATATGAACAACAAGACGATCGCAATTATGGCAATAGCAGCAATAGGTGTTATGCTGATTGCTACGGCTTCTCTGACCACAATAGATCATGCAGCGTTTGCAAAAAAGCATAGACATCATCATCACAATGGAAATAACAATAAACAGTCACAGGCAGCGGCTCAGGCTAATGTCTGCGGTGATGGAACTTTACCAATGAAAGTCTTCTGTCAAGCATTAAGCAGCCAAATTCAAGGCGACGGTAACGCAGTAAACGTAATCGGTGTACAACCATCCTAAAAAGATAGAGAAAAATATTCTAGCCTGAATTTATCAACACTTCTTTTTTCTTTTTTTCAGTTTGTAGATGACTGCAAGAGTTCTAACCGACCTATTAAACAAAAAACATATTTTTATTGTTTGTGACTCTACTGTATAGTAGAATAGATCGCCAGCCAAGGGTTAGGATTCTATCAAAAGTAATAGATATCATAACATGTACACTATTAGTGGAAGTGACTAAATATGAAAGGTCAAATCAAGACAAGGCAGCAGCAACAGAATGGCTTTTCATATGATGGTCTTGCCCCTTACTAACTCGTCTATATTCTTTTTTTATTAACTAATTTGAAGCTCACCAGTCTTCATTCGAAACTGTTGCTGCACGCACTTCGGATATGCCATGATTCTATCTTTCATAACCATACCTTTCATAACGCGTCATGGCATAGATACTTCTAATCATTTTGAAGATAGATTCGAGTAGAATTCACTCAACTAAAATCAATATTCGACCATTGTTTAGGACCTAAGTATAAAAATTGGGTTCAGATTGCGAGTACACCACGGAATATTTCGAATCTATGTCAATAAAAGCCCTATTGAATAAGCGTCCCTGCAGCCGATCCCAATTTCATACATTACACTACGATTGGCTCTCAAAATCAGTCATGCCAACTTTCACGTACACCTTACAGCATATGCCTTTCTGGCCGCGAGTCTGCCTGACATAGCCAACTGTAATAATGACATTCTCATCTACTGAGGTAACTTAGCCGCTAGGACTGTGACATTTTCTATGCTAGGTGATCCTACCAAGAGTTCAGAGGCCTTTTCCTTTAAGGCCGTTGCTACTCGTCCCGCGAGGTGAGCTTGCCTGCCGGACTCATCTGGAAAGGCATCGAAAATACCAAAAGTGGATGGCCCTAATCGAATTGCAAACCACGCAATAGTTGATGGTTCCTCTTGAACAATTGATAAACCACTTTTGAGAAAATCTTCGACTTCAGATTCTTTTCCAGGCCTTGCCTGTAGCTTAACAAAAAGCGCGACGCTAACATTAGTCATGATCTGTGGCTCCTTTGTAAATTGATATCAACTGTAAAACACTTAGGCATCATGAAATTTAGCAATACAGATTATTTAAGAATTTATTTAGGCCACGCTAGGGCATTCCAACAGTAAATTGTAATGTCTGAGCAATTTAACAGTCTGTGTTATATACCTAAAGCATATTTCCTTGTAGACTGGCAGTAATCCCAGCTTTTAGGTGAAGATACTTAGGAAGAGTAAAACATGATGCTATTCGGAAGTACTATACCGCTTGTTTAAACTTAGTAGATATGCTTCTACCTTATGTATTCAAACATTGTTCAGTAATAATTTTGATGTGTAACCATGAGCGTTACAATCCCAATTTTGGGACACCAGCCATCAAAATATCTCTTGAAAATTATATCAGAATATAAATAGACAATCTTATCAACTGGTTTGAGACCTCAGGCTATGCAACTTGTCTTCTGAAATAGTTATTGACTTGGAATTATTTTTTGGATCATCTGTTATTCTTCCCGAGCGTCTGCACAACATTCTAAAAGAATCTAAGACATCCGTTTCAATTACTCCTGGCAGGTGTTGTATAGTAGGCAGGTAATTATTTATTGTATATAGGTTTTGCATTCTAACTTCTATTTTAATGTCGGAGCTTTTCAAATCTTCAGAATCAGATCTATTTATGACCTCTACTGAATCTGCTAATGTCTTTTGTTGCAGATCTTCTAACGGATACTTTCCAGATCTGATTGAGCTTTCAATCATTTTGCATAATTCTGAAATCTTCAAATCTTTCCTTATTGAATTATAGTTGCTTTTATTTATAGCAATCATTTAGACTAGTATCTGACTAATCATTCTCTTTCGCTAATGCTAGTAGAACGCCCTAAATATACAAAAACCGAAAAGTTATTCTACATCATTTTTCATCCACTCTCTGACATCCAAATAATCTATTAACTTCATCATCTGTTCAACCCTTGCTTTCCCACCAACTTGGTCTCTACAAAGTGCATAATACCTCATCAACATTTCATCTTCTTTAGTTGAGATGCGGCCTCTATCCTCAATTAAATCAAAGAATTTGTCTTCCTTTCCAGTGTGATCGGTTATAAAGACTGCATATGACTTTAAAAATCTCGCAACTGGTTCTCTAGAGTCTATCCCTCTTCTCCATGCTTTTATTTCTCTTGAAAGCATTCGCGCGATTCTCCTCCCCAACTCATGTTCAATTAGAAATTTTCGAATATCCTCATTGAATCCATTTTTATCTCTGGTCTGCGGAAAGTATGCCTTTTCCTCTTTTCCGTGATGAAATGCATCTACAAATTCTTCAATTACTACAGATATAATTTCAACATCCTCAAGTGGGATATTCTCATTTGCATATAGCTTATCTGAACACCTCACGGCAATATTGCGAATCCTGCGGATGATTAGATGATCCAGCTTGAGATCGTGAGTTGCATTCAAGGTATCCAGTAATGTGCTAAATTCGTACTTTATTAACTCTTATTGGTTTTGCACTACATTCTTTTATCCTAGCTGACTGAATTATCCCTATATCAATGCCCTTTAAATGTAAAGAATGTGGTACACAATTCGAAGAGAAAAGGCGTTTAGAAATCCATAAAAAAGTACATGGAAGAAAGTCAAAAATAAGTGAATATGGTAGTCCAGAATTTAATCAAGATAGATTAAGAGGTTGATCAAGTCCATCATCTAAAATCAGAGAGTTTATGAGTATTAGTAAATATCAGTTCGTAATCCGAATTGTGATCAAATCTTGTTCCAACTCAATTGTTCTACATCTGGTTTGAAGTTAGATGAATAGATAGTACCAACTCTTGTTATCTTTATTCAACTCCTATTCTTCATTAACCAAACAGTTCATGACTTACAAGACGTCTATCTTCATGTTTTATTAACTTAAAGTCAAGGACTCCTTGTGAAAATATGAGGTCTATAGAATTTAAATAGTAAAAGTTAATGCTGTTAACAAACGATACGATGATTACTTTTAGCTTATGGGTGCTTTTGGTAGCTTGTTTAAGTATCAGTAAAGTAAATTTCTTTTCCATTATCCTAAAGGAGTTATTTATCAGACACAACTTCATGTTTTGCTACATCCATTGAATTCCTTTCTTTAACAAGTTACTGATCGTTCACAATCCTTCGATATCATCACTTACCGGCTTGCCTTTCGTTACCTAGTATAGTTTGTTAGGGAAGCTAATGGATGAAAAATCCAAAACTAAATGATAAGTGAGAAGAGAATTTGAATCACAAATTACAGGATGAATGCCAATACCATTTGTACAATTTGCCCGAGATTGTGTTAGTTCTTTCAACTGACTAAAATTTACTTATGCTACTATAGTTAATGTTGCTATCAGATTTGTAGTTCAAAAATTTTTTAATGCAAAACGTAGTAAAAAAAGACATTCACGAGGACTACAAAAAATAAGATCGATGAAAGTATAAGAAACATGACCTTCTGAACTTTCTGTTTTATTCTTAATACTTTTAGACGATGCTAAAAAGAGTAGTCTGTATCTTAATTCAGAAATAACTCAGCTAGAGCATTAGTCAAAAAAATGTAAAATGGGATAAAAATTTTGATTCATTGCCAGCTTCCTATATTCCATCGTTGCCACATCTCTGCAAGTTTTCCCTCTGAAATCCTAAAGAGGTCAAAGCCAGTAACTGTTATTGGCTTGTCGCTAGCGGGTACACCTATAAAGTCTTTTTTAGGCGTGCCAGTAACAGTCCATCGAATCAAAACCTTGTCTCCCTTGGATATTGCTTCATGATGTGTGAATTGACGATCGGGAAGACAATCTATTACTCCTGATGCAAATCTCTTTATGCTTTCTGGACCTTTGGCGAACTCCGAAGGAAGGACATTATTATGCAGGACGAAATCTGGAGTCAGAATTTCATCCGCTAGAGCTAATTTTCCTTCTTGAAATATTTCCATATGAAATCGGTGAGATATAACCTCATTTTCTTGTTCAGTGTTTGCCATCGCTGTTGTTGAAGATGTATTTAACATTCTTGCACTCTCTTACTCCATCATAACTTAAGAAAACAGCTCAGTATTAGACTATATTAATAAGAGAACATATGAAATTATAAGCTATCTTGTGAATAGTAATTCGAGTCTAAATCGAGCAAGGAACAATCACCTATTAAATTGACAGGCTTTACATAATAGTCTCAGCTTGGGTAATCCCTTGCAACAGTGGATAAATAGTAACTGATAGACAAGGGAAAATCGTATCCCCGCTAGAGATAATCACCGAAAATGAGGTGATGAATAGCTTGCTTAAACTACTAGATTTAGTCCAGAAAGATGCCGATAAGGAAGGAGGTCAACATCGCCTTGACCTACTAGAATCTGTATTTGAGCACGATACACAAAGAAAATAAAAGAAATGCCTACGATTAAAGAAAATGCATCTCATCTTACAAGAAAGGTGTTATGCAGGTGAATTACAAGATTGGGAGGAAAGCAAGCTATCCCATAGCAGGAAATCAAGTGGACTAGTTCAAGAAATGCTTTAGGTTATATCATTGGAATATATATTCTCAATATACATAATTGCTCATAAAAAACATGTACTAGTTTATTAATAGACAATAGGCGGCTTACAGCTTTGAATCAGAATTCGTATTTCCTCTAAGATTTGGGTTTTTGCTATTCCTGTGGCTTTATCCATGACCAGTACCTTTCTTTGAGCCCATCTTTATAAATAATTGGCAGACGAACCTGAAAACGAGTCTCTCCTGGTCTAGAATATACCCGTATGTCTCCTTGATGCGTCTCAGTGATGATCCGATGACTTATACTCAATCCAAGGCCAGTACCTTTTCCCGGGTCTTTTGTTGTAAAGAATGGTTCAAAAATCCGTGATTTTATATTTTCTGGAATGCCTTGACTTCCATTGTCTGTTATTTCTACAAGTATATGATCGTTAGCCTCGTTTCCGGTACGAATTGAAATAGTTCCATGTTTTCCTATTCCATCAATAGCATTATCTATTAGATTGGTCCACACTTGATTTAGCTCATTTCCATAAGCATTAATATGCGGCAATTTAGAATCATATTCTCGAGTTATAGCTATCTCTGTTTTCTTAAGTTTATGCTGAAGGATGGTCAAGGCGCTCTCTATCCCTTTATGGATATCGATATCCTGAAGAGGAGTCTGATCTACATAAGAATATGATTTTACCGCAGAGACTAGGTCGCTAATACGCGTAGTGCTGCTTTTAATCACATAAAGCAAACGATCTACCATTATTGTTGTAGTGAACCAACCTAAGACATCTTTAAGATTCTGCTCTACTCTGCTGCTATGGACATCAGCTTCCGGCGACATTAGGGTACTAGCGATATTCTTTATGGTATCGATAGTGATTCCTATATTGACTAATTCAGATGCCAGCCTCCATCCATCATTAATACCATGAGATTCAAGCCATCCTATGATCTGCTCCTCCTTTTCGCTTTGTGCTATAATATCATTTGTACCACGATCGCCTGTAACATAAGTCGTGGAGTTCGAATCAAATTTTATAAAATCATTCCTTAATTTAGTAATGTACGACCATTGTGCAGAAGTTATCCCTTCAGGACTATTTAACCTTTGCATCAGAGACCTCCATTCCAAAATAGAATCAGATAGCTGTGAGACAGATCTGTTAGCAGCTGCAGCAGGATTATTTAACTCATGAGCAAGACCTGCAGCCAAGCTACCGAGTGCTATCAGCTTTTGATTCTGCTCTAATACTGTCTCCAATGATTTAAGAAGGCGCGCCATTGAATGTAGAATCTGTCTAGTCAGAGAAGGTGAACTGTACACCATTCGCCAGAATGCGTCTTTATCCCATCTTAGTAAATGGCTTTTTTCAGCAGCAAAAGCAGCACATTTATGATCTGAAAGATGCTCACCAAGAATTATTAAAAGCTCTCCAAAATGGTCACCTGAATCATATGTAGAAAGGAGTGCTTCTCTTGGCCCATCCTTTAAGATGATCTGCACCTTTCCGTTTAGTACAACATAGAATGCATCATTTTCACCTTCGGCAATTATTTTGTCTCCCTTTTCATACCATTCCTCCTTTCCTTTTTCTAATGAGTTTAGCTCTTCATGTGAGAGCCCAGAAAATAGCCGTATTTGATGAAAAAGACCCTCTTGATCACGAGTAAGATTGCTACCCTTTGAACTAATCGTCATACTCTTCCGTTCTTAATTTGTGATATGAGTATTTTATTTGTACTGCCAGTAAAGATACTGTATTTATTTGACACTCTTTAAATATTGGTGTATTAATTGAACAGCTAGCGATCCCTCTCCAACACCTGTAGCCACTCTCTTTGTAGAGCCATGGCGTACATCTCCAGCAGCGAATATCCCGGGCACATTTGTCTCAAGTAAAAATGGGGGCCGATCGAGACTCCAGCCTCTAGGATGTTTACGTCCATCTTGTATCAAATCCTGGCCTGTCAAGATAAAGCCATTTGCATCTCGTTCTATTATTCCAGCAAATACTTCCGTATGGGGTACTGCACCGATAAATATATAGAGTATAGAACATGGTACAGTATACTGTTCTCCTGTTTGAGTATTGTACACGGTAACAAGTTCAAGTCTATTTTCACCCTGTACTTCTGTAACCTTTGAGTTTAATAATATATGTATGTTAGATGTGCCGTTTATTTGATTAATAAGATAGTATGACATACTTTTGGTTAAAGAATCGCCACGAACTACAAGTGTCACTGTTTTGGAATATTTGGAAAAATGAATCGCGGCTTGACCTGCAGAGTTTGCTCCACCAACCATATATACATCTTCACCTTGGGATGCTATCGCCTCCACCATGGAAGCACCATAATATACACCAGCTCCAGTCAGTTTGTCTATTCCATTTATATCTTCCAATTTACGGTATGATACTCCACTAGCAATTAGAAGGGCATGGCAACTTATCTCTGTCCCGTCTGTCAAATGAACTATTCTATATGGACCGTTGATTTGTATACCCATAACCTCCTGGGGAGTTAGAATCTCAACGCCGAATCGGACCGCCTGTGCAACAGCTCGTCTAGCAAGATTACTGCCAGTTAGACCAGAAGGAAAGCCAAGATAGTTTTCAATATTAGAGCTCATAGCCGCCTGCCCACCCGGTGCTTGTCTTTCAATTAGTAATGTACTAAGACCCTCGGATGCACCGTATACTGCTGCCGCCAATCCGGCGGGTCCTGCTCCTATTATGATTAAATCATAGAAAGACATCTGTGCCTGAGTCTTTAGACCAATTTTTTCTACAAGCTCGGAATCAGACGGTTCATCCAAGTAAGAGCCATCGGGAAAAATCACAAGTGGTAGATTTAAGAATGAAGGATATAGTGAAGACGAAGACTGTGGTGATGATGACGATGATGATCTAATCAAGGATGCTGTAGTATCATCGTTGTTTTTAGGCTGATTGCGATTAAAATCTGAAACGATACTGGTGGTGGAAATATGACCAGATCCTTCATCCTTGCTTGTAGAGGCGACAAAAGAAACTAAACGGTGACCTTCATCAGATTCTATATCTAACCATTGATAGGGTATACCATTTCTGGCTAGAAAGCGTTTTACCTCATATGATTTCGGTGACCATCTCAATCCTATAACCCTAATTCCTTCATATGGAGGTTTAAATGAAGCCCACCAATCATCTAATAAATCATCAAGGATTGGGAACAAATGTTCTTCAGGAGGATCCCATGGTTTCATTAGGTAATAATCGATTCTGGCTTTATTGATGGATCTTATTGCGGCCTCTGTATCTGCAAAAGCTGTAAGTAATACACGCTTAGCTTCTGGAAATATATCGATAGACTGTTCTAGGAATTCCACTCCAGACATCTGTGGCATACGCTGGTCTGCTAAGAGCAATGCCACGATCTCATTTCGTAGTTTTAATTGCTTCACTAATCCAAGAGCTTTTTGACCTGATTCAGCTCTAAGAATACGAAAGCGTTTTCCGTATTGCCGCCGTAGATCACGCTCGATAGCCCAGACTACATTTGGATCATCGTCCACAGTAAGCAAAACTGGTCTCACGCTTGTATCGATACTATAGATGCCTAATTTTATATTTACTTTTAAACCATGATTATGTCATTTACGCTGGTGAGACTTTCATAATAGTAATTAGTGTATAATTATTGTTGTTTAGGATTAATGTAAGTATTTTATGTGGCCATAATATAGATTTTGTTAGAGAATGAATTTCTTTATGCGTAGCGAGAGTTTGTAGATTGCACTAAGGTTTTGGAGATACGATTGATCTTCAGATCTATATTCAGCATGGCCTTCATTGAGAATCTTACTTTAGCTCTTTCTTTACATTTCTTATCAAATCTTCGATGGTTAAGGGCTTTGGGATAAAACATTTCACTTCATTGAGAATCTGTTTTGTTGGATTTCTTAAGCTCTCGTTATGTAATTCAGATGCAGTCAAAAAACCGAGGTCATAAAATCAGCAGTATTTTCTCTTGAAATATGACTTTACCTTTTCTGCTTGATATCCTGCGGCTCACATATCTTGTGTAATACAGTTCAATATATTTATTCTATTTCTTGCGTCCATGTATGACTTTGAATTCCTTTTCCGTTCCTTGAGAGTTCCCATCTTGCTTGTTTTATTGTGCTATCATTACGATATACATTAATCTAATACAATGACCTTCTGCTATTATCTTGACGAATAATTAAAGTAGATTCTCATCCTGACCTATCTTATTTAGTCGCTAATGTTAATCATGGAACCTTGAATCTGTATAAAGTATAATATAAGCTATGAACCTATGTGAAATTAAAAGACATTACAAAGTATCGGGTAATTGAAAGGTACTTATCTCATCGGTCTAAACAGCACAGAAAAATTGATTCTTCTTTTAGTATCACTGATTCGAAAAATGAATTGGATTATTATCATTTTGATGTTACCAAGCCTCCAGAGATCTGTGACTATATAAAAAATAGATTCCTTCCAATATTAAGACAATATAAGAATAATGCTAGAATAAATACTCGCAGATTACGTATGGAGGGTTTCAATCATCGTTCTGACAATATTAATAATAATATTTAATGTAATAGATATATCAAGTAATAATAGCACAAATAATTGATCCTTTTCAATTATTACCAGGGAAATGTCTCCTCTATTGCTGCCGCTCTCATACTCGGGTTTACTGCATTTTTGCAATTGACTAAATCTCAGGAAAACTGGCTTTTGTATAGCACGATATCTGAAAAACTAGAGCGAGAATATAATCTGTTCATGTTCAAAGGCGGTCCATATTCCTTATCTGCAAATAAAGAACCAAATGATGTAAACAAAATAAATAGGTTATTTGTAGAAATCGTTAAAACATAATTTTAACACAGGAGTCAGATTCTAGACCTAGGTCTTCAATTATAACTACTGATACTATAACTACTGTCAATCATCCTTAGCCAACGTCATCTCCGGCAACAAGTGCACAAGAGAAATAGAAAAGAGACACTTGGATTTTAGATGTATGTAGCATAATAATCCATGATTGAGCTAGATAGACATCGACATGTCCATATAGTTCAGGTCCTATCAATAGTCTTATCTATATAATACACATTACCTATTCCCTATCAGGAATGTATATTCCAAATTGATTGAAAGCGCTCATGTTAACTATTCCATCATGTCTTGTCTGAGCTTGCAAGCATACCTAATCGCATAATAATGATAGACAAATGCACGTAGGTGAGATGATTTATCTTACTGTAGCGACAGGAACAATACTTATAGCAGCTACTACTAAACATATTATACTAGTATGTTAGTTAACGTAGAGATTATAGAGAATTCAAAGGAATCAATAGATCGCGCTTATGATATTTCGATCTCTGCAAAAGAAGAGTTATTGATAGCATATCCTACAGTCAATTCTTTTCGACGCAATGTACGCACTGGCATATCTATGCAGCTTCTAAAAGAAGTGTATTCAAAAAATAATGTCAGACTTAGAATACTTACACCTGTGGACAATCAAATTATGCAGATAGCAGAGGAATTAAAAAAGACATTATCCGGACTTAATATTAGAGCTCTAAATGAGAATACAGAAAGCAATAGAGTCGCCATTGTCCTAGCTGACAGAAAAGAATCTATTATAGTAGAGATAAAGGATGATACCAAAGATAATATGTATGGTGCAGCAGGCCTATCGATCTACTCAAATAATAAATCAATCGTTTCGTCATATCTTGCAATATTTGATTTTCTTTGGAAACAAAGCCTGGCACTTATGTGACTTACAACACCATTACTGCATTTTTTCGAATTTGGTCCTCATTGTCATTTTCTTCCAAGTTGTAGATAACCAAATATTGAAGTGAACACGCTGTCTTTCTGCTTTGGTTGTTGAAATCGAAGGATCCTTGACTGTACCGTGGGTTGAAGGGGATGATATTTGGAAATGATCTGTACCCATCGACTATACATATTCGCTTGAGAGACCACGTAGCCATGACTAAACAAACAGACTATACACTTACTGCTTTGGTAGTTAGGAAATCCATGGTCTAATCTGTCATGGATTGAATGTAATAGTACTCGACACTGTCCTATGCTAATTTTGCCCTATGAGTACCGAAATGTGAGCACGCCAGATTAGTTATCATATTGATGAATAATTTAATAACTTAACTTTTCTATTACTATCAGCTGAGTCGACTGGAAAAGCAGTAGACGATTATTATTTGCTAGGCAAGATCTTCAATATTCTATAGCTGGTGCATTGGTTAGTAAGTTAAATTATTTCTGGTCTGCTCATGACTCCTTCCATGCTAAATAATAATGTCAGGTACGTCCTAATTCTAATTGCATAGTAACATCAAGATGGCTTCTGTCGGTCTCCGAGGTTCATCGCCAAAGATGATAAACTAATGGATTGAGAAATACTTTTGCTTAGGCATGTTAGAATGATAAAGAGGCCGTTAAGCATAATGACAACTTCACCTAATGTTAATTGTTGTATAACCTAGTCGTTTGAAATGAGTTACCTTTTCCAACCTACATGAAAATATGATATATCTACCATGGGCCTACAAATATATCCTTAAGTCTTGTGGAATAGATCCGAAACAACCTTGACTCCTGGAAAGATCTGTGAATTTACTTGATACTTATTACTGCTTACTATAATCCCAAGTAGAGTAATACTTTGGGCTAATTTCTATGACAACTGATTGACCTTTCTTTTGAAAATCTAAAAGTGTCTTAGCCATTGGATGTTCTAGATTTCCCAAGTACTTGACCATAATCTTCTCTGCTATTGGAATATTAAAGTTCACATCTTCATGTATCTTCACTGTTCCCTTGCCACGCGCCCCCTTATACGGGGGATTCGGTTCATCAATACAAAAGTAAACATCCTCTTTTTTTCTAATATTGTACGTTTTCTTCGCCTGCTTTGATGTTTCAATGTATATCTTGTTAGTTAGAACATCATAATGGTACCATGCAGGATGAATGTTTGCATCGCCCTTTTCATCCACTGTTCCAAGGTGTAAGTTTAATTTAGCAGCCGCCAAAAAATCCTTTGTCTCTTGTTCATTCAAAGGCCCACCAAATCCAGGACTTGCTTCTAAAATCTTCAACATAATTAAATCTATAGCTTGTTTACATATTTAAATTCTTTCTGGGACATACAAGTCTTTAACTTAAAGTACAAGTCAAAAAATTGAAAAGTATATTATTAGTATTGGAAAACCGGTGCTTTCCATACTCGTATTACTGATCCTAACATAGAGGATTTATGTAAAAAAATGCGATACTAGTGGAAGCAGCTCACCGATATTTTGTAAGTAAATAATTAAGCCACATCATAAAATAGCTTATAGTCTGGATCTATTTTGGGAATATTTCGAAATTTTCATACATGGATATGAACCGTTTTATGCCAATACCGAATATGTTTTAAACTCCACATTTCTCAATAGACAATAGTTTAAACAATTATTATCAATTCACTATGAAAATTGGACACATTATGATTTTAAATGATACTCATTCTGTAAATAATTTGCAGAAGTTATTTGAGAAACAACAAAGCACTAGACAAATCTCGTCTTCTTCAGAACTATATGAATTTGGTACTTTGTATGTCCAGATGTGATTATGAATCAAAGAGTGTCTTAATACAGTGAGGAAGATTCATTCTGTTATTTCCGATTGTGTTACTAATCTAGTTTTAACTAAATTGTGATCAATAATTTAATACTTGTGGCGGCTGTTACAGATCATAACAGTGTTTGCCAGTTGATTATATATGCATTGTGAGTTTCAGCCATAAAAATTGAATTTATTTCAAAACTTGGAATAATGTATAGTTCAGAGTAATCGCATGGATGGGGACGTCCAACCCCATCTAATAATTAAAATACGTAGAACCTATAAAATATGTATGCAGATATTTCTATCTTTATTTTTTCAGCTACACTCAAATTTTATACAGAACATGTAACGCGCAATTCCTGAATCTTAGTGGATCTAGATTCAGTTCTACTGAAAAGAACTTGTAATATATCTAATGAACAGATAATAGCTTTAGACGGATTATTTATGTCATGTTGTCATAGACTACCATTTGGGTCATAAATGCAATTTCACCTGTCATATCACTTCAGTCTTTCGGTCTGGTGATAACAAGTTTATCTTTATCTATTTTGACGACTAAATTTTCACCAGCTTTAAATGGGAATAGGCTATCCTCTACAAAAGCCTTTTCAAGAAATATTGAATGCCTATAAGTTTTTACTCCAGTTTTTGGAGATTTGGACCCAACTTTATATAATTTTGTTTTGGTTTGCGAGGCCATATTAGAATTCGATAGATATATTGTAGGAGGACACATATAAGTATATACATATGATGTCTCTATAGCCATACATAGGCATACAATTGTTTTATATCATATTGGATACACATAAGTATGAACCTAAGATTATCTAACTCTGAGAGTAGTCAAAGTAGGAAGGATAGGGTTATTTCATATCTTCATCAATGCAAACAGTGCGGCGTACTTTTTGAACGGTTTGGAAAGGCTAGTGACTCCGGGCTTGGAGAATTTTGGCGGGTTAGTAAGTTCATGATAGATAAATGCGAAATGTGTAAAAATTTCAGAACATCTAGTGTCTACAACTAGGTAAACAGGAGTAGATAATAAAAATGACTACAGGTAACTCAGTAATGCAACCTTATGGCATAATTGCAAAGCTGGTCGAAGATTGCTATATGGAAGAGAATGTTGATAAGAAGATTCGTATTCTGAATAAAATAAATTCGATACTTCCTAAATCATGTTGCATTAATATACCTCCATTAATTACCAATGACTATATAGACACAGCATTGTATAAAATTGAAGAAAATGTACGAAAGATAATAATCAATCATCAAATGGCTAATTAAATAGTCCCCTATCTTATCAATTCAGCAAATACAGTTTGAATTCTAAAATGTATATCATCTTACACATAATGTCTTCGTAGATGATCTATGCTAGAAACCTTTATTGCTTCTAGTTTAGATAAAACGCCTTACATCTATCTTGGGTTATACGAATTGACGAATTTTTCTTCCTTCCTTTTTTCTTCCTGCATTCCTTTTTAGCGGAACTTATGATTTACTGACGTTAGCAGTTAGCAACTAATAGGTAAGAGATATAAGTAAATAATGGTGACTTTTAATACGCGTTGTATAGATAGGGCTTGAGAGCTAATGTATTCTATGCTATTTATTTCCCAGACTGCCAGAGCTTTTCCGTATCATTTTTTAAAGAAAAGCGCGCTCAAATTCCAAGTAATATAAACTGGAAAAATGGCCGTTTGGTGAGTAGTGTATCATCCACGTTCCGCCGTTACACGACTGTTCAACATGGAAATAGCGATATACTAGAAGTCAGCTCCATAACCTAATTTTTTTACGGCGATCTAGGTCTTATCCTGAGTATTCAGTAACATTTCTATAATATTAGATTAATTCAGTTAACTACCTTCAAAATCTCATTAATAAGGAAATGCCAGTATATGAGGATAGAAGTTTTTCCGAACTAGAGGCAAACGACAATTCTTGTTACTATAAACCGAATTTGTGCCAAGTCAAAATGTCTACCAGTAACTGTGATGAAAATTCTGAAATATATTACTAAGCAAGAAAGGTTTAGCTGATCATATATTATCACATCTTATAATGAATGCAGATGAACTCTTAATTAGTGTAAGATTCTAAATATATCAATGGGATTTGATGTATACAACCCCCCTGAGTATTGGTATAAACATGGAAAGACGTACAAAGAACAATTTCAATATAACAAAAATTTTGAGCTACAGGAAAGTCTAGTAATTGATTATTTGAAAAAAAATCTTGGTTCATTAACACCCTTTTCGACTGTACTTGAGGTAGGCTGCGGGTTCGGACGTATAACCAAATTGCTGCTATCAAATTTTCCCAATATCCATGAATATCTAGCTATAGACCTGTCTCCAGATCAAATAGAAAATGCTAAAGAATTCACCAGACCTGTGATAGAGACAAGAAAAGACAATCCGCTTAATTTTATTGTTTCAGATCTACAATCTTTTCAAAACCAAAGAAAATACGATTTGGTTATAGCCTCAGAAGTCCTCATGCACATATTACCATCGGAAATTGAAAAAGCCATGATCAAGCTTGTTAATATGTCAAACCGGCACGTAGTAAATATTGATTGGTATGAAAAGGAGAAGCCGAGAAAGAGAGCACCACACAATTTCATACATGAGTATGAGAAAATATATAGAAATATACCATCAGTAGCTGAAGTATATCAAATTCCTATAGTCAATAAAGGATCTTGGCTTAGGTCAGTAAACACAAAACAGTATATTTTCCATGCGTTGACAAAAAATGACCAATAGATTAGCCTACGCAAAAATTTTTTGATTTTGTAACGTAAGATCCAATTGCACTTCTGATGCCCTAACCTCTATATCGGCAGACAAATTAAGACCAATAAAGAGCCAGTTGCAAAATTCATATCGGCATTCGCAAGAGGAATGGATCGAGACTATGTTGCCAAGGTCGAAAATTAAGAAGAATTATTGAAAGATATTAGTTAAAATGCTGTATAGGTATCGATCTAGTATAAGAGTAATTACAATAAGTTGTAGTAATGAAAAAATTCTTTTTCTAAAAAGGAGCGAACAGAATCGAACGCTTGTTATTGGACTCTAGCATTAATTGTAGAAAAAAATATTTATCTATGCACCAGGCCGTTTCGCCGAACCTGAATCCCATGAAATAAAGACCGCGTGATTGAATCGTCGATATCATGATTATATGGACTTTGCAGTTATTGTAGATTAAATAAGAACACATTAACATCTTATATGTCTTTGACAGGAATTGTTCAGACCTTTAAGCCAATGTAGTTTATAGATTCCCTGTCATACGTACAGCCTAGATCACATCTTTAGACAAATTAATTCGTAATCAAGTCTTGTAAGTTCACGTTAGTAAAATTTCGAGAATAGATTAAGCAACTCTCGAATCGGGGAAACCTTAAGGCAACGATCAAAGATGTCTATCCATAATTTTGCTAGTACTCTCATGTATTACGTGAATAGATGGATTGGAATGTATTATCAGATGAAATCATAGTGTTCAACAAGAAATGATATTATCTAAAGAACATGAATCCAACAAAAGATTACCGGTGCCTCCGTCTGAAACGAGCCCTATCTACAGTCTATCAATAAAGCTAATCTTTATTAGGAATTGAGATTAGCTGGCTCGTTTTCGCGGAAATCACCAAGCCTTATCCTTTCGTCGTTTTTCTTGTATCAACATAATCACTAGAATAATAAATGCAATGGGTCCAATTATCATACCTAGACTACTACCCAATAAAGCTAATACAAAACTAAGAGCTGTAACAAAGGCAAGCATTCCAAGAGAAGCTATTTTAAGAATATTCATTTTGAAACTTGAGGCCTTTCCGTAGATCTCTGTATAAGCAACTAAACTATCTTCATATTACTAGCTTTGTCTAGCATATAAAGTAAATCTTGTTGATTAATTTTAGACCAAGATCCTTCATACCATTTTTTATGATAACATAGCAAACGCTTAGCATTTGCTCGCGAACAACCAGAATAAAGAGGGAATGCTAAAATATCATAGCATCTACTGATTTGTGATATGGCAGCAGCGACAGCGACAGCGACAGCAACTACTGCCCGATCTCAAGAGAAAATTCCTAACTGGAGAGTCTCAGGAGATTGGTTTGATGTTTGTAAGTGTAATATACCATGCCCTTGTGAATTTGCCCAAACTCCAACCTATGAAGAGTGCGGTGGTATCTTTGCATATAATATCAAAAAAGGTAGTTATGGTCAAACTGTCCTAGACGGTTTGAATATATTAGCTCTTGGTAGATTCAAAGATAATATTTGGTCAGGCGATGGAACAACGAAAGTAAACTTGGCTCTCTTTTTGATGAGAAAGCAAATGCTCAACAACGAGAAGCTCTAAACATGATTTTCAGTGGAAAAACTGGTGGTTTTATGGCTGAATTTGCAAAGCTCATAGGTGAAATTCGTGGAATAGAATAAGCCCGTATATATTGTATTTTATGAAGATGTAGGTTAATTCATCAGATCTTTGCTAGTCATCTTGTCATCCCTTTCCCTGCATTGGACGCGCTGACTTTCATTGTCGACAAGTACATTCAAAAAATGCAAGAAGACGAGTGTTAGTACCTAACTGTGGACCCAAATTACTGGTCCATAGTGTTTTTAAGCGATATCGGCCAGATACCACTGACAAATGAATGCTGAGGAAGCCAAGGCATTTCTGAAGGATAGAGGAATACCGACTATGAATTATCCTCACGGTTATCTACTAAAGGTATCCAGAAGGGAAGGCAGTCCATCGCGCTGTATAGAGATGGATGAACTGGATACGATTCTAGTATTAGGCAAAGTTAGACTGATTGCAGTTGAGGACACTGTGGGAGACATTCTTATCGAAGTTGAAAGGAGGAACCTAATCTGAGACTAATGCGAAAACATCAACGATCCGTTACTGTAGCGGATATATAAGTGAGAGACTAATACTATAGGCTTTACCTTTTCTAATGCTAAATTGGTTGAACAGCAAAGCTCAGTTACTCTTATGGGACTTTTTCACTGGAAATATGGTATAAATTTAGTATAATATTCCGCATCAGTATGATCATGTATTGAGCGATGGGGACATTAAAAGGATAAAAGATCAGGGAATATTTTCAAACGATCCGCAGATTATAATGAGGGCAATCGATGCGCCTGAGCCTTATGGAAAGAGAATGATAGAAGATATCACGGATATAGTTGCAGCTGATTATCATGATGAAGTTAAGAAACATGGATTAGAGGATACTAAAGAATATCAAAGGCTTCTAACTAGCAACAGCACTACCGGACCTAGGCTAAGTTAAATCATGATAATAGGCTAGTCATTATTTACTAATTCGCCCATTTCTCTTCTTCCAATCTCGCAATTTCCTCACATATCAGGTCAGCGACGCGATTACCGTTTTCCATTCGTAATTCTTCTACCATGTTCTTTAATCCCTCAATCTCTTGTTGTCTAGTTGGTAACTTGGTCATTTTCTAGCTAGCACTCCACTCATTCCATCCTCAGCGTCAGTCTGAATAATATGACATGTCTTCAAATGTTTCACCATTTCGTTTGTGTTTACCAATGTACGACAGAACCTGCAAATAAAGTAGTCCCCGCTATCTGCTGGTAATTGTATACCCGTACGTAACTTACTAATAGTATTCATCATTTGCTTCACTCCATACTTTACTACAAGTCGGTATCTTAAGTCTCTAGGTGTACTGTGCCGTGTCTTGCATTTGCATTTTAGGATAATAGATAGAGCGACTATCAAAATTACGTAGTTTAAGCTGCAGGCCTTCTTCAAACACTTACTTCTGGTCCAGAATTATATGTATCTGACGGTTTTGGAACCATCAATTGGAACTAGGATTCTTTCTACATGATGGATTAATCAATTAATATGTAATAAATAACCATTAGTACAGTATAGAAGTTGGACAACAACAAATAAGAAGAACATAACACTAACCTAAGATAGTCAAGAGAAGAGCATATTTTGGTATTTTCGTATAACAAAATCCTTCTTCCATACGTTGGTTCTAAACCATCAGAGAATGCCTTGCAACAAGCGATACACATAGTTAGTGATTTGCTTGCATGTGGAAGAGAAACTACAAATACAATGCAAGGAGAATGAATTCAAATCATACTATTGCATGTAGTAGAGGAAGTTCATGTTCGTTTTCCTAATATGTATATAGGCCTGAGACTGTTCGCAGGTAAACCCTTGAAAATATTCTACAAGGAAGTATATGAAGAGATGAGAAAAGAAGCTTTCAAAATGCTTGAGGATACAAAGAAACAATTAGAGTCAGCCATGCAGATAGACAGAGACAATAAAAGTACAAAAGTCTTGCCTCTATCTGTTACTGTTATTCCTCAAGTGGTAATAGGAAATCCAGCTCAAGTCATCATAGATATCGCTAATAAAAAGCAAAAAGTCGATTTGATAATAATGGGAAGTACTGGCCTGAAAGGAATTTTGAAGGTAAGAGTTTTAGGAAGCGTTTCTCGCCATGTTTGTGAAAATGCCAATTGTCCTGTGATGCTTGTTCATTAATATGCTGTAATACCATTGCTCTAGTTATATTGATTGCGATAGTGCTAAAGTTTATGGAAGTAAAAAGAGAGTTGAGTAGATGACCTCCATCATAACTTGTTTTTGCAACTAGGACCTGGAGTAATTGCTGTTGGATTAGCACTATCAGTTATAATATACTCTAGTGTTTGAGTTGCTAGTGTCACAGTAGCCCTCGCTGCTTTAATAGTTATATGTATTGAAAGAATAGGGACATGGCTCTCACCAATACAGTCAAAATCCTCTCATGCAGGAAACATCATTCTAGGAGCTTTAGTTATAGGATTAAGTGCTACGGTTCTTTGCATTTCCTTGTACAACAGGACTCGGTTATTTTGCATGTATATCTCTGCTGTTTG
>Ga0207665_10000801_pt1 | contig 21278 bp, 19 predicted proteins | sample LARL112metaG_FD_184351 | JGI IMG/M metagenome (GOLD analysis project Ga0207665, IMG submission 184351) | Corn, switchgrass and miscanthus rhizosphere microbial communities from Kellogg Biological Station, Michigan, USA - LAR L11-2 metaG... | ecosystem: Host-associated > Plants > Roots >...
GCATGAGCAGCTCCTGGTCGCCCTCTTTGGTGAACGAGGTACGCGAGCGGAAATCGTCCCACCACTTCCCGATGTCCGCGCCGTACTCCCGCAGGTGCCGCACGGACGTGCCGAACTCCGGGATGTAGCACAGCTCGTAGAGCGAGTCCCCGGCGTGCGTAGCCAGCGCGCCGAACAGGTCCGGGCGCAGCATCGGGGTGATCATCGCGCCGAACCCGCCGCTGGACTTCCCCATGATCGCGCGGTGCGCGGCCGCGTCCTCCGTCCGGTAGTGCGCGTCCACCCACGGCACCACTTCGTCGCACAGGTAGGAGTGATAGCGCCCGGTGCCTGGCGAGTCCACGAACTGGCTGCCGCCGTAGGCGGTCCACGCGTCCACGTACACGACGATCGTGCCGGGCGCCTGCCCCGAGCCGAACACCGCGTCGGCCGTCTCCGGGAACGGCTGCCGGTACGGCGACCGGTTGCGCCACATGGCCAGGTGCCCGGTGTACCCCTGGATCACGTACACCGCGGGGTAGCGCCGGCCCGGGTCCTCGTCGTAACCGGGCGGGACGTAGACCCATAGCGGCCGCTCGGCCGGGTCGCCGAGCGGGTTACCGCGCAGCAGCTCACTCGTGATCACGTGCTCGTCGATTCGCCCAGCCAGGTCGGCCGACCACGGCAGCATCGCAGCCTCCTCAGGGATAGGTAGCGGATCGCGCTGGACCTACGGTAGATGAATGACTGCCGCGCAGGCCGAGCGAGACCCGGTGGAGCGTCATTTCGCCGAGATGGCCGCCGCTCTGGACGGCGGGCCGGCCGGCCTGACCGGTGGCCCGCTGCGGCGGCTGGCCGGGTCCGCCCCGGTACGCCCAGGATCCGCGCTGACCGGGCGGCTGTGCCTGGACCTGTTCGACGCGCAGCTGGCCAGCAGGCACGTTGACCTGGCCGCGCGGTGGCTGCGCGCCCGCGGCGCCGGCTTCTACACGATCGGCTCGTCCGGACACGAGGGCAACGCGGGCGTCGCGGCCGCGCTGCGGCTCACCGACCCGGCGCTGCTGCACTACCGGTCGGGCGCGTTCTACCTGGCCCGGGCGCAGCAGGCGGTGCCGCCCCGGGACGGCGTCCGGGACATGCTGCTCGGCCTGGTGGCCGCGGTGGAGGAGCCGATCGCGGGCGGCCGGCACAAGGTGTTCGGCCATCCGCAGCTGAACGTTATCCCGCAGACCTCGACGATCGCTTCGCACCTGCCGCGGGCCATGGGCCTGGCCTTCGCCGTGGGCCGGGCGGCCCGGCTGGGCCGGCCCACGCCCTGGCCTGCCGACGCGATCGTGCTGGCCAGCATGGGCGACGCCTCGGTGAACCACTCCACCGCGCGCGGGGCCATCAATACGGCGGCGTACTGCGCCTACCAGCACCTGCCGCTGCCGCTGCTGCTGGTGGTGGAGGACAACGGGATCGGTATCAGCGTGCGAACCCCGCCCGGCTGGGTGGCCGCGGCCACCGAGCCGGTGCCGGGCGCCGGCTACTTTCACGCCGGCGGGTCCGACCTGGCCTCGGTGTACGACACCGCGCTGGCCGCCGCCGCGTGGGTCCGCGAGCGCTGCACACCGGCGATCCTGCACCTGCGCGTGGTCCGCTTCGGCGGGCACGCCGGCTCGGACGTGGAGAGCGGCTACCGCAGCGCCCAGGAGACCGCCGCCGACCTGGCCGCCGACCCGCTGCTCGGCACGGCCCGGCTGCTGGTGGACGCGGGCCTGCTGACCGGCCCGGAGATCACCGCCCGGTACGAGGAGTCGCGGGCCCGGGTGCTGGGCCTGGCCGGGCAGGTGGCGGAGGCACCACGGCTGGCCACCGCCGAGGCAGTGCTGGCCCCCCTGGCCCCGCACCGGCCGGACCAGGTGTGGGCGGCCGCGTGCCTGGCCGCCCCCAACCCGAGCAGAATTAACGGCTTTTCCGGCCGGCTGCCCGAGCAGACAGCCGGTCTGACCCTGGCGCAATCGATAAATGCGGCGCTGGCCGACGCGCTGGCCGCCCGGCCGGGAATGCTCGTATTCGGTGAGGACGTGGCGCGCAAGGGCGGCGTCTACGGGGTCACCCGGGGCCTGCGTGACCGGTTCGGCGCCAGCCGGGTGTTCGACACGCTGCTCGACGAGCAGTCCATCCTCGGCCTGGCGCTGGGCGCGGGCCTGGCCGGGCTGCTCCCGGTGCCGGAGATCCAGTACCTCGCCTACCTGCACAACGCAGCCGACCAGATCCGCGGCGAAGCGGCCACGCTGTCGTTCTTCTCCTCGGGGCAGTACCGCAACCCGATGGTGGTGCGCATCGCCGGGCTGGCCTACCAGGAGGGGTTCGGCGGCCATTTTCACAACGACAACTCCGTGGCCAGCCTGCGCGACATCCCGGGCCTGATCGTCGCCTGCCCGGCCCGGCCGGATGACGCGCCCGGCCTGCTGCGCACCTGCCTGGCCGCGGCCGAGGCGGACGGCCGGGTCTGCGTGTTCCTGGAGCCGATCGCGCTGTACCACACGAGGGACCTGCACCAGGCCGGGGACGGGGACTGGCTGGCGCGGTACGACCCGCCCGCCGCCTGGCCGGCCAGCGTCATCCCGGTGGGCGCCGCGCGGCGGCACGGTGACGGGCGCGACCTGACCATCGTCACGTTCGGCAACGGCCTGCGGCTGAGCCTGCGCGCCGCCGCCCGGCTGGCCGCCGACGGGATCGGCTGCCGGGTCCTGGACCTGCGCTGGATCGCCCCGCTGCCGGTGACTGACATCCTGCGCGAGGCGGCGGTCACCGGGCGGGTGCTGGTGGCTGACGAGACGCGGCGCACCGGCGGGGTCTCCGAGGGGATCATCACCGCGCTGGCCGAGGCCGGATTCACCGGGCAGGTCGCGCGGGTGGCCAGCGTGGACAGCTTCATCCCGCTGGGTGACGCGGCGCACACGGTCCTGCTGTCCGAGGCGGCCATCGAGGCCGCCGCGCGGCGGATGACCAAGGAAGGTGCTGACCAAGCAGTTAAGTGAACAGTCGACGGCCGTCGCGGATGCCCCAAAAATCCACGCCCGCGCTGTCTATGCTGCTCACGTGGGGATTCCGGGCATACCACGGGCACGTCTCGGCAATTTGTCGTGGCTGGTGTCCGGGGGCCTGGAGTCCCACCCAGAACTCGCCGACGCCGGGCGGCTGGCCGGGTGGCTGCTGCGCCGGGCGGTGACGGCGGCCCGGGCCCAGGCTGGCACCCCGGTCCGCCGCGCGCTGCTCACCCATCTCGGCCCGGACGCCGCCGGGTGGCCGGTGGTCACCGCGTCGTGGCCCGCCTACGATCACGTGAATGTCCAGGTCGGCCTCGACGCCTGGCTGGCCGCGCCGGGACGGCGGCACGAACTGCTCGGCCTTACCGGGTTCCGGCACCGGCAGTTCGGCCTGGCCGACCTGACCGGCGCCCGGCCGCGCGGGCCGCAGGCCGCGCCCGGGGTCGGCAGCGTGACCACCGAGGCCCGCCCGGCTGGACCCGGCGGGGCGACCCGGGCCTGCGTAACCTGCGGCGTCTACCTGGTGGCGGACGGCCCGGCCCGGTACGCCCTGCTGCTGCGCGGCCCGGACGGCAGCGACCCGCAGGAGACCGTGGAACTGCAGGTCACCGGCGCCGACCAGGGCCGGGTCGAGGAGGTGCTCGGCGAGGTCCGCCGGCTGGCGGTGCACTGCAACGTGTACCGCGGTCAGGTGATCTCGTTTGGCGCCGAGGTGTTCGGGCCGGCCGGCGGGTGCCTGCTCGGCTTCCTGGACCGGCCGCGGCTGGACCGGGCCGAGGTGATCCTGCCGCCGGACCTGCTGGACGGCATCGAGCGGCAGGTCCTTGGCATCGCCCGGTACGCCGCCTCGCTGCTGGCCAGCGGGCAGCACCTGAAGCGGGGGGTGCTGCTGCACGGCCCGCCCGGCACCGGCAAGACGCACACCGTGCGCTACCTGCTGGGCCGGATGCCCGGGGTGACGGCCATCGTGATCTCCGGCGCGGCGCTGCAGCGCATCAGCGAGGCGTGCTCGATCGCCCGGGCCCTGCAGCCATCGGTGATCGTGCTGGAGGACGTCGATCTCATCGCCGAGCCGCGCGGCCCGCAGCCCAGCCAGCCGTCCCCGCTGTCCCAGCTGCTCAACGAGATGGACGGGCTCACTAGTGATGCCGACGTGACGTTCCTGCTCACTACGCACCGGCCCGACCTGCTGGAGGAAGCCCTGGCCGCGCGGCCCGGCCGGGTCGATCACACCGCGCGGCTGCCGCTGCCCGACGCCGCCGCCCGCCGCCGGCTGCTCCGCCTCTACCAGGGCAACCTGCGCATCAGCCGGGCCACTGTCGCCGCGGTGGTGGACCGCACCGACGGGGTAACCGCCTCGTTCATCAAGGAACTGCTCCGCCGGGCCGCCCTGCACGCCGCCGTCGGCACGAACGGCAAGCTGATGCGCAGCCCGCCCGCCGCCGGCACCCTGACCGCCACCACGCTGCGGGTCACCTCCCGGCACCTGAACCGGGCCCTGGACGAACTGCTGGACAGCCGCAACCAGCTCACCGGGCTGCTGCTCGGCGGGCGCGCCGCCCGCGGCGCCGATGCCATCATCCGCCCGGTCCTCCCCCGCCTCCACCCCAGCCGCTGACCAGTCCGCTACTCGCGCCGCTCAGCCGCGCTCCTACCAGATCCACGGCACCACCCGCTGGGTCCGCTACGTTCGGCCGTAAGTGCTCGCGCATCAGCATGACTGTTGTCTTGGTGACAGATATACGACGATCTTGGTGTAGTATATCGGCCATGACACGCATCACCGTGGATATCAACGACCGTTGGCTGGAGGCGGCTCGGTTGGTGCTAGGCACGGACACCAAGGTGGCAACGATCAACGCGGCACTGCACGCACAGGCATTGAAAGCCGAGGCCGCGGAGGTGATCGCGGCGCTCGACAGCGTGGCCATGGATCTTGAGGGATCGGAAGGCAGTTTTCGCTATGGCGGTGGCCGGGATCTGTCCCGGCTGGAAGAGCGAGCGCGGGCGGGGGAGTCAGGTACGCGTCCGACCGGCTCCCGCTCCTGATGGGCGGGACCGTCTACCTCGCGGACACGTCCATCTATGTGCTGCGGCAACGGCATCCGGTCGTGCGCGACCGATTTGAAGCCCTGCTGACCGAAGGGCGCCTAGCCGCCTGCCAGATGACGGCGCTGGAATACCTGAACAACGCACCCGACCCGACAGGCTACGAGGTGCTGTGGGCGGCGCTGCATGGACAGCGCTGGATGGACGTGACCACGTCAGCGATGCAACGAGCTCTTGATGTGCACCGCATGCTGGCCGCCCGCAGCCAGCACCGGAAGTTCCCGCTCCCCGACCTAATCATCGCGGCCACCGCCGAGCAGCACGGGGCTACGGTCCTGCACTACGACACCGATTTCGACCGGATCGCTGCGGTCACCGGCCAGCCGACCGAGTGGGTCGCAGACCGGGGCTCCTTGTAGACACCTAGCGGTTCTATGCCTAGTATTGCTTGGTATGAATCGTGAACGGCTCAAGGGGCACCTCGACCTGCTGCTGCTGTCCGTGCTGGCTGCGGGCCCGGCGCACGGGTACGCGGTGATCTCGGCGCTGCGCCAGCGCAGTGCGGGCACCTTCGACCTGCCGGAAGGCACCGTGTACCCGGCGCTGCACCGGCTCGAGGACACCGGCCTGCTCAGCAGCAGCTGGGCCGCGGTGGACGGGCGCCGCCGCCGGGTGTACTCGCTGACCAGCAAGGGGGCGACCGCACTGGCTGCCGAGCAGGGCGAGTGGCGCCGCTTCGCCCGCGGCGTCCAGGCCGTCACCGGAGGACTAGTCACGGCCGGAGGAACGGCATGACCGGCACCGGCGACCTCGTCGAGAACTACCTCGACCAGCTCTACGTGGGCCTGCGCGGCTCGCCGCGGCAGGGCCGGCGGATTCTCGCCGAGGCCGAGGACCACCTGCGGGAGGGCGTGGCCGACGGGGTGGCCGCCGGGCTCACCGAGCGCGAGGCCCAGGAACAGGCCATCTCCAGTTTCGGCTCGGTACGCGCCGTGGTCCGGGCGCACGACCGGCGGCTGCGCACGGTGCCGGGCCTGGCGGTGCTGGCCGACGTGGCCATGTCCGGGTGGCGGCTCGGGTCGATCGGGCTGCTCGCGGTGGGCGCGAGCGGCCTGGTGGCCGCGGTCATGAACCTGGCTTTCGGCCGGTCCTTCGTCGGCACGGCCAGTGGGGCGGCCCTGCCCCTGGCGGCCTGCCGCCACTGGTTCAGCAACTGGCCGGGCGCGCATTCCTGCGCTCAGGCCTACCTGCTGGAGAGCAGCTCGGACGCGGTGTCGCTGCGGGTCTTCACCGGGCTCATCGGGCTGACCCTGCTCGGCGGGTACCACCTCGCCCGCCGCAGCGGCTGGTCGCGCGGGGTGCTGCCGGATGCCTTCGCGCCGACCATCGGGATGAGCCTGTTCGGTGCGGCCGGTCTCGGCCTGCTCGCGCTCTCCCTCAGCCATGTCAGCGTGCTGGGGCCCCTCACCACCGGTCCTGGTTCCTACCTGAGCGGCGCCGTGGTCGCGCTGGCCATGGCGGCCGTGTTCGCCGTCCAGGTGCAGCGCACTCTGCTCCGGCACGCCCGGCGCTAGCTGAGGTGGCTCACCGGAGCCAGCAGGTGGCCGGTTAGCGCGGCGGTGACTTCGCCGGGTGCGGACACGTTGGCCAGGTGGGCGGCGCCCCGGACCACCCGGAGCCGGGCACCCGGAATGCCGCGGGCGATCACCGCGCCGTGCCAGGGCGGCGTGGACGGGTCCTCGCTGCCGGCGATGACCAGCGTCGGCGCTGTGATCGCGGGTAGCGCGGGCCGCAGATCCATGGTGGCGATCGCTTCGCAGCAGCCCGCGTAGCCCTCAGGCGTGACCGTCTCCAGCGTGGCCACGAAGCGGGCCAGGGTGGCCGGGTCGGCCCGGGCGAACGCCGGGGTGAACCAGCGGCCGACCACCTGCCCGGCGATAGCGGGCAGGCCGCCAGCCCGGACCGTGGCCGCCCGCTGGGTCCACGGCGCCGGCTGCGGGAAGTGCGCGGTCGTGCAGCACACCGCGAGGGCGTCGATCCGGCCGGGGGCGTTCGCCGCCAGCCACATGCCGACCATCCCGCCGAGCGAGACACCGCAGTACGCGGCGTGCTCGACGCCGAAGTCATCGAGCACCCGCAGCACATCCGCGCCCAGATCGGCGAGGGAGTACGGGCCGGGCGGCGCGGGCGAGCCGCCGTGCCCGCGATGCTCGTAGTTCAGCAGCCGGAAGTGCTCACCCAGCCCGGCCAGCTGCGGCTCCCACAGCTCCCGGGTGGTACCCAGCGAGTTGCCGAGGATCAGCACCGGTGCCTGCCGCGGCCCGTTCAGCGTGGCCGACAGCCGCACCGGCGCCGCCGGGGACGGCACCGGCGGTGACGGCGGGGCTGGCTCAGACATCGAAGAAGACGGTCTCGCGGCCGCCCTGCAGCCGGATGTCGAACCGGAACACGCCGGCCTGGCCGGGGTCCGGGGTGGCGATGAGGGTCGCCCGCCGGTCCGGGTCGGTGATGCCGGACAGCACCGGGTCGGCGGCGTTCGCCCCCGGTTCGTCGGCGAAGTAGATGCGGGTCACCACCCGGTCCAGCAGGCCCCGGGCGAACACCGACACGTCCAGATGCGGGGCCTCGGTGCCGCCGTCCGGTGTGGGCAGCGGGCCCGGCCGCAGGGTGACGATGTGATAGCTGCCGTCCGGCCCGGTCGCCGCCCGGCCGAATCCGCGGAACGCCTGGCCGCCCCCGGATGCGCCGCGGGGATCATCCGGGTGGTCGAACCGGCCGTCCGGGTCGGCCTGCCATGTCTCGATGAGCCCGTCCGGGACCGGCTCGCCCGCGCCGTCGACCAGCCGCCCGGTGATCGTGATCGCACCGGGCGTGCCCTCCGGCACCACGTCCGGCCCATCCGGCCAGGGCAGCCCGATAGCCAGGAACGGGCCGACCGTCTGGGACGGGGTGAGCGGCGGCCCGGTCACCGGCCGCGCTCCGGCGGCTCGAACACGGTCGCCTCGGTGCCGCGGAGCACGATGTCCCATTCAAAGCCGAGCGCCCAGTCCGGCTTGGTCAGGCTGAGATCGAACCGGGAGATCAGCCGCTGCCGCGCCTTCGGGTCCGGGATCGAGTTGAAGATCGGGTCGTATTCGAACAGCGGATCGCCGGGGAAGAACATCTGGGTGACCAGCCGCTGGGTGAACGCGCGGCCGAACACCGAGAAGTGGATGTGCGCCGGGCGCCACGCGTTCGGGTGGTTCCCCCACGGGTAGGCGCCGGGCTTGATCGTCACGAACCGGTACCGGCCGCTGGCGTCGGTGACGCACCGGCCCACGCCGGTAAAGTTCGGGTCCAGCGGGGCCGGGTGGTCGTCCACCACATGCCGGTACCGGCCGGCCGCGTTGGCCTGCCAGATCTCGATCAGCGTGCCCGGGATCGGCCGCCCGCCGCCATCCAGCACCCGGCCGGTGACGATGATCCGCTCGCCCAGCGGCTCCCCCGCGTGCTGGGTGGTCAGGTCGGCGTCACCGGGACCGGCCCGGTCCTGGCCAAGCAGCGGGCCGGTCACCTCGGTCAGCCGCTGCGGCAGCAGCACCAGCGGCTGAGCGGGTGCACGCAGCGCCGTGGACCGGTAGCCGGGGAAATCCAGCGGTGGGTGCAGGCCCCGCGGGCGCTCGTAGGCGGGCAGCGCGAACCCGGCCCGGGCCGGTGGCGGATGGGTGGTCATCAGGCTGCTCCTTCACTGCCTGGGGTGGCCGCCTGCAGCTGGCGGAGCGCGGTGAGCTCCGCCGCGGTGGGCGGCTCCAGCACGTCCAGCGATGCCGACACGGCCAGGTCCCAGCCGGTCTTGGCCCGGACGTTGGGCACGCTCACCCCGGGGTATACACCGGTCAGCGTCAGCTCGCAGGTGCCCGGGTCGGGTTCGAGCACACCCAGGTCGGTGATGACCTTCCGGGGCCCAGCGCCGGCCAGGCCCAGCCGTTCCCGGCTTCCGGGACCGTCGCCGAAGCCGACCGAGGTGACGAAGTCGACCCGGTCCACGAACGACCGGCGGGACTGCCGGACGACCACGATCACCTCCCGGCACGACGCGGCGATCTCCGGCGCACCGCCCGCCCCGGGCAGCCGCACCTTGGGCTGGGCGTAGGTGGCCCCGATGACCGTGGTGTTGATGTTCGCGAACCGGTCGATCTGCGCCGCGCCCAGGAACCCGATGGCGATCCGGCCGGGCTGCAGCCAGTAGTTGAAGATCTCCGGCACGCTGACCACCGCGTCAGCCGTCTCGGCCAGGATGCCGTCACCGATGGACAGCGGCAGCCGGCCGGGCTTGGCCCCGATGGTGCCCGATTCGTAGATGAGCACGAGGTTCGGCGCGTGGGTGGCCCGGGCCAGATTGGCCGCTGCGCTGGGCAGGCCGATCCCGACGAAGCAGGTCATGCCGTCGCGCAGGGCACGGGCGGCAGTGGCGGTCATCATCTCGTCGGCGGTAACGCCTCCGGGGCCGGCCGACCCGGGCCGTGGCGCTGGCCCCGGCCTGGTCGCGGTCATGCATTTCCTCCCTCGGCAGCCCCGGCGCCGGCCAGGGACCCGGCGCCGCTGCCGAACACCTCCTCGGCCAGCCACCGACCGAACCGCTCCCGGTCCCGGCTGATGACATCCCACGCCTGGTAGTAGTCATTGTCCCGGGCGGAGTAGCCGAGCGCGTAGGACGGGTGCGCGCCGCCGGGCACTTCGGCCACGTAGTCCACCACCCAGGACGGCAGGACGACGGCCCCGGGCCGGGCGTCCAGCTCGTCCACGATCTCCTCCACGGTGACCACCGACCGCTCCGCACTGAGCACTGCTTCCTTCTGCACCCCGGTGATCCCCCACAGCTGCACGTTTCCTGCCCGGTCGGCGCGCTGCGCGTGGATGACCGCCACATCCGGGTTGAGGGCGGCCACCGCGGTCAGCCGCTCACCAGTGAATGGGCAGGTGATCGGCTGGATCGCCGGGTGGCCAGACAGCCCAGTCAGGCCCTCGAGGCCGGTCCCGCTGTAGCCGCGCAGGATCGCGAACGGCACCCCGGAGGCGCCGGCCACGTACCGGTTGGCCATCCCGGCGTGGCTGTGCTCCTCCAGCTGCAGCGGCCCGGGCCAGGCGTTCTCCACCGCGTCACGGAACCGGTGCAGCGAGCCGACGCCTGGGTTGCCACCCCACCCGAAGATCAGCTTGCTCGCGCAGCCGGCCCCGATGAGCTGGTCGTAGATGACGTCCGGGGTCATCCGGATGAGAGTCAGGCCGCGTCGCCGCTGCCGGATCACCTCACGCCCGGCGGCGAACGGAATCAGATGGGTGAAACCTTCCATGGCCACCGAGTCGCCGTTGTGCACGGCCCGCTCGATGGCGTCCGCTAGGGAAACGATCTCCGCCATGTCCTCCTGCCACGTCCCCAGGTGCACGCACCGGCTGACGCCCTGCCGCTACCACCGTGCCACCATCCGACACCATAATGGCGATGTGGTCGCGATAAGTACAGCCGTTCGTCATACGGACACCCCCGCGCGGCCCGGCTGGCGGAGTCTGGGCTGGTCAGCCGTTAGTCCGGTTCGGCCAGCACTCGCTGGGCGATCGCGAACGCGCGGTTGGCGGCGGGCAACCCGGCGTACACCGCGGAGTGCAGCAGCACCTCCTGGATCTGCGCCACGGTCAGCCCGTTGCGCCGCGCGGCCCGCACGTGCATGGCCAGCTCCTCGTCCTGCCCCAGCATGACCAGCGCGGTGAGGGTGATCATGCTCCGCTCGGGCCGGGTGAGCCCGGGGCGGGACCACACCTCGCCCCAGGCGTAGCGGGTGATGAAGTCCTGGAACGGTGCGGTGAACGGGGTAGTGCCCGCCACGGCCCGGTCGACATGCTCATCGCCCAGGACTTCCCGGCGGACCGCCATCCCCTGGGCGTTGCGTTCGGCGTCGTTCACGGCCAGCCTTTCTACGCCCCGGCGCGGTACGCGGCCAGCGCCGCAGCCACGAAGCTGGCCGACGACCCCAGGTACTCGGTCGGGTCCAGCGCCTCATCGAGTTCCCCGGCCGTGATCCCGGCTTCAGCCACCTCCGGGGCTTCGAGCAGCACCTCGCGCAGCGCCCGGCCCCCGGCCAGCGCCCGGGCGCTGGCCTGCGCCACCACCTCGTGGGCGGCGGTGCGCCCCAGCTCCGGGGACAGCAGCGAGGCGACGCGCTCGGCCATCGGGAAGCCGCCGGCCGCGAGCAGGTTGTCCCGCATCCGGGCCGGGTCCGGCTCCAGGCTGGCCAGCAGGTCGGCGCCCCAGGAGGCGGCCGAGCCGGTCAGCCGGAGCAGATCGGACAGCGGCTCCCATTCCGCGTGCCAGGCCCCGGCGGCCCGCTGGTGCTCCTGCTCGGCCGCGGCGGCCAGCGTGGCCAGCAGCCCGGGGACCTGCCGGGTGCAGCCCAGGATGGCGATGGCCGCGGCTGGGTTGTTCTTGTGCGGCATGGCCGACGAGCCGCCCCCGCCGCCGCCCTCGCGGACCTCACCGATCTCGGACTGGGCCAGCAGGGTCACGTCACGGGCGATCTTGCCGAGCACCCCGGCGGCGCCCGCACACGCACCGGCGATCTCGGTGATCCGCAGCCGGTCGGTGGGCCAGGGCAGCACGGGCACGGCCAGGCCCAGTTCGATGGCAAGCAGTTCGGCGACCTCCCGCCCGCGCCCGCCCAGCGGCGCCAGGGTGCCTGCCGCCCCGCCGAACTGCACGGCCAGCCGGGTGCGGGTGACCCGGGCCAGCGCCGCGCGGGCCTCGTCCAGGCCGGTCAGCCAGCCCGCCGCGACCAGGCCGAAGGTGACGGGCACCGCCTGCTGGAGCAGGGTCCGGCCGATCATGATCGTGTCCCGGTAGGCCTCGGCCAGCCCCGCCGCGGCGGCCGCGGCGGCGGCCAGGTCGGCGGCTACCGCGCCCAGAGCCTGCCGGGCCAGCAGCATGGCCGCGGTGTCGATGACGTCCTGGCTGGTCGCGCCCTGGTGGACCGCGGCCGCGGGCCCGCGGGGCAGCCGGCTGGTCAGCTCCCGGACCAGCGCGGGTACCGGGTTCCCCGGCCCCGCGGCGCGGCGGCCCAGCTCGGCCGCGTCGAACGCACCGGCCTGGGCGGCCGCCGTGACCGCCGCGCCCGCGCCCGGCTCGGCCAGCCCCGCCGCCTCCAGGGCCCGGGCCAGGGCGGCCTCGGTGTCCAGCATGGCCTGCAGCCAGGCGTGGTCCGAGGTGTCCACGCCGCCCCGGGCGAATACGCCGTCGAACAGCCCTTCGCGAGTATGCACCGCCTGCTCCTGGGTGAGTTCGCGCACCAGCCCGGCGGCCAGCCCGGCCCTACCTTAGGGCATCGCCCCTGGCCGGCACCCCGCGCGCCGGGCGCGACCAACTGCGCTGGCCAGAATACGGAGCGAAGCCGGAGCGCAGCCATCCTGCCGGGTGGGCCCTCCGTGGCCTATCGTCAGCTGTATGACCGCTCAATCTTCCCTCGCTGGTGGCCCCGGCCTGGCCCAGGTGCGCCGCCTTGTCACCGAGATCCCCGGCCCGGCCTCCCGCGAGCTGCTTGCCCGCCGCGAGGCCAGCGTGGCCCGCGGGCTCAGCCACGTCCTGCCCGTGTTCATCACCGCGGCCGGCGGTGGCGTGCTCATCGACGTGGACGGCAATTCGCTCATCGACTTCGGCTCCGGCATCGCGGTGGCGTCGGTGGGCAACAGCGCGCCGCGGGTTACTGCGGGCGTGCGCGACCAGGCGGAACAGTTCACCCACACCTGTTTCATGGTTACCCCGTACGAGGGGTACGTGGCCGTGTGCGAGGAGCTGAACCGCCGGACCCCGGGCGACTTCGACAAGCGGTCCGCGCTGTTCAACTCGGGCGCGGAAGCAGTGGAGAACGCGGTCAAGATCGCCAGGTACGCTACCGGCCGCCCGGCCATTGTCGCGTTCGACCACGCCTACCACGGGCGCACCAACCTGACCATGGCGCTGACCGCCAAGAACATGCCGTACAAGGACAAGTTCGGCCCGTTCGCGGGCGAGGTCTACCGGATGCCGATGGCCTACCCGTTCCGCTGGCCGGGCGGGCCGGAGGCGTGCGCGGCCAACGCGCTCGACGTGATCACCGGGCTGATCCACACCCAGGTGGGCGAGGACAATGTGGCCGCCGTCATCATCGAGCCCATCCAGGGCGAAGGCGGCTTCGTGGTGCCGCCGGACGGTTTCCTGACCGGGCTGGCCACGTTCTGCCGGGAGAACGGCATCCTGCTGATCGCCGATGAGATCCAGACCGGGTTCTGCCGGACCGGCGGCTGGTTCGCCTGCGATCACGAGGGAGTGCAGCCGGACCTGGTCACCACGGCCAAGGGCATCGCCGGAGGGCTGCCGCTGGCCGGGGTGACCGGGCGGGCCGAGGTCATGGACTCGGTGCACCTGGGCGGCCTGGGCGGCACCTACGGCGGCAACCCGGTCGCCTGCGCCGCCGCGCTCGGCGCCATCGAGACCATGGCCGCCGAGGACCTGGCCGGGCGGGCCCGGCGGATCGGCGAGATCATGCTGCCCCGGCTGCACAAGCTGGCCGAGACCCACCCGGTCATCGGCGACGTGCGCGGCCGCGGCGCGATGGTCGCCATCGAGCTGGTCCGCCCGGGCACCCTGGAGCCGGCGCCCGCGGTGGCCGTCCAGGTGGCCAAGGCCTGCCACGCGGCGGGCCTGGTCGTGCTCACCTGCGGGACGTTCGGGAACGTGCTGCGCTTCCTGCCGCCCCTGGTGATCGGCGAGAACCTGCTTGAGGAGGGCCTGTCCATCCTGGAGGACGCCTTCGTCTCGCTGTGAGCCGCCCCCGCCGTCTAACCGCCGCCGGCATCGCGGCCGCTGCCGCGCTGCTCCCCGTCCTGATGGCCACCGCCGCCAGCGCGCAGAGCGGCGTGCACTACGTCGCGCTGGGCGATTCCTACTCGGCGGGCCTCGGAGCTGGCAGCTATCTCGGCTCCAGCGGGTCCTGTGACCAGAGCCGCGACGCCTACCCGGCCCAGTGGGCGGCGGCGCACCAGCCGGCCAGCTATACCGCCGAGACCTGCTCGGGGGCGACCACGGCCTCGGTGATCAGCTCCCAGCTGCCCGCGCTCAGCGCGGCCACCACGCTGGTGTCCATCACCGTCGGCGGCAACGACGTCGGGTTCCGCACCGTGATGGAGACCTGCGTGCTGTCCTCGACCAGCGGCTGTGTCAGCGCGGTGGACAAGGCCGAGGGGCTGATCGCCAGTCAGCTGCCCGGTGAGCTGAACAATGTGCTCGGCGACATCAAGGCCGCCGCGCGGAACGCCCGGGTGGTGGTGCTCGGCTATCCCGAGCTCTATGACCTGGGCAAGTCGTCGTCCTGCCTCGGGCTGAGCACGACGGACCGGGCCGCCCTCAACACCGCTGCGGACCAGCTCGACCAGCAGATCCAGCTGGCGGCGGGACGTTATCGCGACGTCTTCGCCGACGTGCGGTCCGCGTTCGCGGGTCACGAGCTCTGTGATCCGGGCCGCTGGCTGCATTCGGTGAACGTGCTGGATATCGGTGAGTCCTACCATCCGACCGCGGCCGGCCAGTCCGGCGCCTATCTCCCGGTGTTCAGCCGGTACGCGGGCTGAGCCAGCCAGCATGGCCCAGATGGGGTGGTGACCCGGGGGCGGGGTCCCAGATCACCACCCCTGGCCTGGGCGCCTGGATTCCCCCGGGGGGGAGAGAATCCGGTCCGCCGCAGGCCCCGGGCCGAGCCAGCCACCCGGCGGCCCAGCCCGCACCCGCGCAGCACCAGCACAGTTGTCCGGTGCTACCCATGCACGCTAGGCCGCCATCCTCAGCAGTTGCTGGAGGCCAGCTGAAGGTCACCCGAAGATTGGCGGCAAGCCCGCGCATTCCCGACATGCCTGGGCCCGCGATCCGCAGCCCCGGTGGCGGCCGGCGGGTATGAACGGGACATGGCCGTTCTCATCGGCACCTCCGGATGGCAGTACCGGGACTGGCGCGGCCTGCTCTACCCGCCCGGCCTGGCCCAGCGCCGCTGGCTGGAGCACTACGCCAGCCAGTACGCGACCGTGGAGAACAACGGCAGCTTCTACCGGCTGCCCGCCCGATCGACGTTCGCCGACTGGCAGGCCCGCACCCCGGACGACTTCGTGATGGCGGTCAAGGCGAGCCGCTACCTCAGCCACGTCCGCCGGCTGCGGGACCCGGCCGAGCCAGTGACCCGGCTGCTCGCCGCGGCGGCCGGCCTCGGCTCACGGCTCGGCCCGGTGCTGCTCCAGCTGCCGCCGACCCTGCGCGCCGACCCGGCCGCGCTGGACGCCTGCCTGGCCGCCTTCCAGGACGCCTGGCGCGGGCAGCCGGATCTCCGGGGCCGGCCGGGGCCGCGGGTTGCGGTGGAACCGCGGCATCCCTCGTGGTGGGCTGATGAGGTCCGGCAGGTGCTGGCCGCCCGCGACGCGGCGCTGTGCTGGGCGGACCGGCTGGGCCGCCCAGTCACCCCGCTGTGGCGCACCGCCACCTGGGGTTACCTGCGCTTGCACGAGGGCGCGGCCGACCCGTGGCCCTGGTACGGCCAGCAGGCCCTGCGCTCGTGGGTGGACCGGCTGCGGCAGGCCTGGCCGGACGACGCAGACGTGTACGTCTACTTCAACAACGACCCGGGCGGCGCCGCCGTGGTCAACTCGGCCGAGTTCGGCGCGCTGGCCCGGGACGCGGGCCTGCCGGCCAGCCGCACCCCGCCGCCCGGCGGCGGGCTGGCCAGCCACCCAGCCGTCCCGGCCGTCTGAGCCCGGTGGCGGCTACCGGTTGACCGGGAAGCCCAGGCTGACGCCGCCGTGGCTCGGGTCGAGCCAGCGCGAGGTGACCGCCTTGCCCCGGGTGTAGAAGTGCACGCCCTCGGTGCCGTGCACGTGCGTGTCACCGAACAGCGAGGCCTTCCAGCCGCCGAACGAGTAGTACGCCATCGGCACCGGGATCGGCACGTTCACCCCGACCATGCCCACTTCCACGTCGAACACGAACCGGCGGGCCGCTCCCCCATCGTTGGTGAAGATGGCCGTGCCGTTCCCGTACGGGTTCTCGCTGACCATCCGGACCGCGTCGTCGTAGCTGGGCGCACGGACCACGGACAGCACCGGCCCGAAGATCTCGTCCTTATAGCAGTCCATGGCCGGGGTGACGTGGTCCAGCACGCTGGGCCCGAGCCAGAACCCGGTGCCAGCCCCGCCGATGACCGGGTGCACCCGGCCGTCCACGGCCAGCGTCGCGCCTTCCTGGACGCCGGACTCCAGGTAGGACGCGACCCGGTCCCGGTGCGGCCCGGTGACCAGCGGGCCCATCTCGGACCGCTCGTCGTTGCCCGGGCCGACCCGCAGCTGGGCCACCCGCTCGGTGATCTTCGCGACCAGCTCGTCGCCGACCGGGCCGACCGCCACCAGCACCGACACGGCCATGCACCGCTCGCCGGCCGAGCCGAACCCGGCCGACACCGCGGCGTCCGCGGCCAGGTCCAGGTCCGCGTCGGGCAGCACGATCATGTGGTTCTTGGCGCCGCCCAGCGCCTGCACCCGCTTGCCCGCCCGGGTCCCGGTCTCGTACACGTAGCGCGCGATCGGGGTGGAGCCCACGAAGCTCACCGCGCGTACGTCGGAATGGGTGAGCAGCGCGTCCACGGCCTCCTTGTCGCCCTGCACCACGTTGAACACGCCGTCCGGCAGCCCGGCCTCGGCCCACAGCCGGGCCAGCAGCAGGGAGGCCGACGGGTCCTTCTCCGACGGCTTGAGCACGAAGCTGTTGCCGCAGGCGATGGCGAGCGGGAACATCCACATCGGCACCATGGCCGGGAAGTTGAACGGCGTGATGCCCGCCACCACGCCGAGCGGCTGCCGGATCGAGTACGCATCCACGCCGGTGGACACGTTCTCCGAGAAGCCGCCCTTCAGCAGGTGCGGGATACCGCAGGCGAACTCCACGACCTCCAGGCCGCGGGCCACCTCGCCGGCCGCGTCCGAGGCGACCTTGCCGTGCTCGGCGCTGATCAGCCCGGCCAGCTCATCGCGGTGCTCGGTGACCAGCTGGCGGAACGCGAACAGCACGTTGGCCCGCCTGGCCAGCGAGGCCGCACGCCAGCCCGGGAACGCCTTGGCCGCCGCGGCCACCGCGTCGTCCACCACGGCTGCGGACGCGAAGTCCACGGTGCCGGTGACCTGGCCGGTGGCCGGGTTGTAGATGTCGCCGCGCCGCTCGGCCGCGCCCGCCCAGGGGTGCCCGCCGATCCAGTGCGAGACGTGCTTCCTTGCTCGCTTCTCCGCGCCATCCGGCGCGTCGCTGGCGTGCTGGGCCGTCTGCTCGCTCATCGGGTGGCCTCCGCGTTCACCGCGCGCAGCGCGTCGGCCAGGATGCCCTGGCCCTCCTTGGCGTCGGCCTCGGACACGTTCATCGGCGGCGCCATCCGCAGCGTGTGCCCGTACAGGCCGCCCTTGCCGATCAGCAGGCCGCGCTCGCGGGTCTCCTCCAGCATCCGGGCGGCCAGCGCCGGGCTGGGCGCCCCGCTGGCCGGGTCGACCATGTCCACCGCGAACATCAGCCCCTTGCCGCGCACCTCACCCACGGCGGGCAGCGGCGCGGCCGCCTCGCGCAGGCCGCTGATGATCATGCCGCCCAGCTGGGCCGCGTTGTGCTGCAGGTCGTGCGATAGCACGTAGTCGAGGGTGGCGCTGGCCGCCGCGGTGGACAGCGGGTTGCCGCCGAAGGTGGATATGCCGTTGCCCGGCAGGCCGTCCATCAGATCGCCGCGGGCGATCACGCCGCCAATGGCCAGCCCGTTGCCCAGGCCCTTGGCGAACGTGATGATGTCCGGCGTCACGCCGTGCGCGCCGATGCCCCAGAAGTGCTCGCCGGTCCGGCCCCACCCGGTCTGCACCTCGTCCGAGATGAACAGCGCGCCGCGCTCGCGGAGCACCGCGGCGTACTCGCCGAGCAGCCCGTCCGGCGGCATGGTGAACCCGCCGACGCCCTGCACCGGCTCCGCGATCAGGCAGGCCACGTCCCCGGCGGTGGCGGTGGCCAGCACGTGCCGCAGATCCTGCACGCAGGCGGTCTTATACCCGGCTTCGTCCAGGCTGGCGAAGGCGGGCAGCTGCCGGTCCGTGCCATGCAGGTAGTGCACGTTGAACGGGGCCAGCTGGGAGCTCTTCCACGCACCGTTCCCGGTGATCGCGACCGCGCCGAACGAGCGGCCGTGGTAGCTGTTGCGCAGCGCCAGCACCTGGTTGGACCGGCGGGCGGCGGTGGCCAGCATCAGCGCGGTCTCGTTGGCCTCGGTACCGGAGTTGGTGAAGAACACCTTGGCGTTCTCGATGCCGGACAGCCGGGCCAGCTTCTCGGCCAGCTCCACCTGATTGCGGATCAGGTACAGGGTGGACGTGTGCACCAGCCCGGTGCCCAGCTGGCGCTGGACCGCCTCGCGCACCTCGGGCACGTCGTACCCGAGCATGTTGGTCAGGATGCCGCAGAAGAAGTCGAGATAGCTGCGGCCCGCGGAGTCGGTGACCCGGCTCCCGCTGCCGCTGGTCAGCTCGAGCGGCTCGTCGTAGTACAGGGCTACCCAGTTCGGGATGACGCGGCGGTGCCGCTCCAGGAGTTCTGACATGCCATCCAGTCTCGCATCGCGGGCACCGGTCACCGGCCGACACCCCGTCGGAATCTAACCCCATACCTGACACAATGTAAGCTTGGGCAATTGCTCGCACCTTCGTGATCATGACTGAGGTGTGAATAGATTCGCCTCCAAAGTCATGATCACAGGCGTGTGGGGCGGCTGCTGGCGGCTGTCGGGGCGATGTGATTCGTCGGGAGGTGCGCGATGCCGACCGTGGCCGAGATTCTCCGGCTGGACGCGGTCCAGCGGGGCGAGCCCCAGGTGGTGGCCGCGGCCGGCCGGGTGGATGTGCCGGTGCGCTGGGTGCATGTGATCGAGCTGCCCGACGCGGCCCGGCTGCTGCGCGGCGGCGAGCTGGTACTGACCACCGGGATCGCGCTGCCCGATGAGGGCCCGCTGCTGGCCGGGTACGTCGCCGGGCTGGCCCGCGTCGGGGTGCGCGCCCTCGCCGTCGAGCTGGGCCGCAAGTACACCGGCGGGCTGCCCGCCTCGTTCGTCGCCGCGGCCGAGCAGCACGGCCTGCCGCTGATCGTCTTCCAGCGCGAGGTGCGGTTCATCGAGATCACCGAGGCAGTGCACGCCCAGATCATCGACGACCAGCTGGGCCAGCTGCGTGCCTCGGCCCAGCTGCATGAGGTGTTCACCGACCTGGCTGTGGCGGGCGCGGCCCCCGGTGAGGTGCTCCGGCAGGCGGCGGTGCTCGCGGGCCGGCCGCTGATCCTGGAGGACCTCTCGCATCACGTGCTGGCCTGCGAGCCAGCCGGGACGGACCCGGCCCGGCTGCTGGCCGGGTTCGCCGCCCGGTCCCGGGCGGTCGCCCGGTCCCCGCGCACCGCCTACCACCCGGGCCACCGCTGGCTGGTGACCACGGTCGGCGCCCGGGGCGAGGACTGGGGCCGGATCATCCTGGTCTGCGACGGGCCGCCCGGCCCGGTGGACACCGTGCTGGTGGAACGGGCTGCCACCACACTGGCCCTGGGCCGCTTGCTGGCCCGCCAGCAGGAGAGCCTGGAACGGCAGGCCCACCGCACCCTGATCGCCGCCGTCCTGGCCCAGCCGGGCGCCGATCCCGATGAGGCCGCCGCCCAGGCCCGGGCGCTGGGCGTGCCGGTGACCGGGCGCCAGCTGGTCACCGTCGTGCTCCGCTTCCCCGGCCGCGGGGCCGGCCTGCTGGCCCAGGCCCGGGTGCTGGACATGGCCGAGGCGGTAGCCGACGCCTGCCGCGGTGAGCGGGTGCCAGCCCTGGTCGGCTCGCTGGACGACGTCCGGGCCGGGGCGGTGCTGTCCGCGGCCAGCACTGCCGACCCGGAACAGCTGCTGGCCCGGGTCAGCCAGGCGGTCCGGCGCGGGCTGGCCCGGCGGGCCAGCCAGCCCTACGGCGTGCCCGGCGATGAGCCGGTGATCGGGGTAGGCGCCCCGGCGTCCGCCCTGGCCGAGGTCCGGCGGTCGCTGCTGGAAGCGTGGCAGGTGGCCGACGCCGCGGCCGAGGCCCCGCGGGCCACGGATGACCGGCCGTTCTACCGGCTGGCCGACCTGCGCCTGCGGGGCCTGCTCTACCTGCTGGGCGATGATGCCCGGCTGGCCACGTTCGTGGACCGGGAGCTGGGCCCGCTGCTGCGCTACGACGCCGCCCACGGCACCGGCCTGGCCGGCGTGCTGGCCGCCTACCTGGCCACGGGCGGGAACAAGGCGGCGGCCGCGGCCCGGGCCCACCTGGCCCGGCCCACACTGTATGAGCGGCTGCGGCACATCGAGCGCATCCTCGGCGTCAGCCTGGACGCGGCGGAATCACGCTCATCACTGCACGTCGCGCTGCTGGCTCAGGATTCCGCCCGGCACGCCAGCGGCTGACCGCGGGCAGACTTCGTGCCCCGGCCCGGATCCACGTCGCTGCCGGAGAACGAGCTGACCACGGTGAGCCGGCGGCGGGCCCGCGCGCTCGGCCCTGGCCGGGTCTTCGTCCGTGCGGTCCGCGACCCGCTCTTCTGCCCCGCGGCGGAATCATTCAGCTGGCCGGCTGGCACAGCGTGCGGATCGCGGCCAGATCGCCGGGATCGGCCAGACCAGCGTGATAGACCCGCAGCTCGGTGGCGCCGGCCGCGCGGGCGGCGGCCGCCTGGGCGGGCAGGCTGGCCGGGTCACCGCCCAGCCCGGCCACGGCGAGCAGGGTGGCCGCGATCCGGGTACCCGGCGGCGCCGCCGCCGCGGTACGGGCCACCAGATCCGGTGCGGTCACCGGATCGGTGCAGGCCAGCACCACACCGTCCGCGCCACCCGGGCCGCACAGCCAGCCTGGGTCGTAGCCGGGGTTTGCGCCTACCGCCCGCGGGTCCGGGTCGGCGTGCACCAGCACGGGCAGGCCCGGGGCGGCGGCCCGGACCGCGGCGAGCACCTGGCCGGCCAGCCGCTGGGCGGCCGCGGCCCGGACGCCGTCCAGCACCGTGGCCGCCTCGGCTGGCAGCGCCGCCTCGCCGTCGGCGGCCGCCCGGACCAGGCGGGCCAGCCCGTCCGGGTCGGCCCCGGCGGCCCGGTAGGCGTCCCG
>Ga0207665_10000802_pt1 | contig 21269 bp, 16 predicted proteins | sample LARL112metaG_FD_184351 | JGI IMG/M metagenome (GOLD analysis project Ga0207665, IMG submission 184351) | Corn, switchgrass and miscanthus rhizosphere microbial communities from Kellogg Biological Station, Michigan, USA - LAR L11-2 metaG... | ecosystem: Host-associated > Plants > Roots >...
CCGTGCCAGTGATCGCATAGCGATCGGTCGGATCGATGACCTCCACCGCCGTCATCTGGTTCATCGTCAGCGTGCCGGTCTTGTCAGAGTTGATCGCCGAGGTGAAGCCGAGGGTTTCCACCGAGGGCAGATCTTTGACGATCGCCTTTTTCTTCGCGAGCTCAACGCTGCCGAGCGAAAGCACGACCTGGACGACCATCGGCAGGGCCAGCGGGATTGCCGCAATCGCGAGAGCGACCGCTGAATTGAACAACGTCGTCCATGATTCCCCGCGGCTGAGGCCGAGGGCGAACATCACGATCATCGTGAATCCCGCCGCACCGACGATCCACAGTGTCAGCGTGTTCATCTGCTTCGTGAGCGGAGTTTCCTCTTTGACAGTCGAGGAAAGCATGTGTGCGATCTTGCCGACTTCGGTATCGCTCCCGGTCGCCGTGACGATGACCATCGCGCTTCCGTGCGTGACCGGCGTATGCATGAAGGCCATGTTCGATTGCTCGCCCGGGCCGACGTCGCTGCCCGAGAGCGTCGCGGCCTCCTTCGAGGCGGGGACGCTCTCGCCGGTGAGGGCCGATTCGTCGATCTGCAGCGCGCTGGACGAGACGATTCGTCCGTCCGCCGGGACCTCGTCACCCGCCGCGATCAAGATGACGTCGCCGACGACGAGCTGCTCGGCCGGAATGACCGACTCGATACCGTCACGTCGAACTCGCGCGGTCGCCTTCATCATCGACTGCAGCGCATTCATTGCGCTCTCCGCTTTGCCGGCCTGGCGGAGCCCGGTCAGGGCGTTGAAGAGCGAGATCACGCCGAGAACGACGGCCGTCGTCCACTGCTTGATCAGAAGCGAGACGACGGCCGCGCCAACCAGGATCAGTTGCATGTAGCTCGTGAACTCGGCCAGGAAGCGGCGCAACGGCGACGGCGGCTGCTCGACCGGCAGCGCGTTCGGTCCGTCGGCCGCGAGCCTCCTCGCGGCCTCACTCTGCGACAGGCCCGACTCGGGGACCACCCCGAGCAGGTGGGCAACGTCCTCCGGGTCGAGCGCATACCAGCGCTCGACCGCCAGCGGCGAGCGCTCGCGAGTTTCGTCCACCGTAGCCATCGCGACTCTTCTCCTCGTATCCGCCGACAGACAGCCGGGCCGACAATTCTCCGTCGGCCCTCGGCATCACCGGGTATGGCCGACACCGTATCGATAACAGCTGAGTGCCGAACAGAAGGAAGGCCAGCGCCAGGCGGAGCCAACAACATACGGCGGGAACGCCCACTGGCGCACTAGCGGGGCTGACCACGGCTGGGCTCCGTATTATTTCGCGACATCACGCACCAATTGGGCGTGGCGTCGTCGTTACGCGCGCCGCGATCGTCAACGAGAAGAAGCGCCATGATCGACATCGGCCCGTTCGCCGCCCTGGTCCGAGCGGACCATGGGCTCGCCGTCATCGCTATTGCTCTACCGGACGGGTCCGTGCATGCGTCCGTCGGGAATGTCGGTGTGCTGCCCCATCCGCTGACCGGTGCGACGATCGTCGGGCTGGTCGCCGTCGGCGGGGCCCGCAAGGTGCGACTTCTGCGGGCGCATCCGCGCGCTACTGCCACGCTGCGCGCTGGCTGGGAATGGGCGGCCGTCGACGGACCGGTCGAACTGGTCGGTCCGGACGACCCAATCCCCGGCAATGACGCCGATCGGTTACGGCTGCTGCTTCGCGAGATCTTCACTGCCGCGGGCGGCACACACGACGACTGGGATACCTACGACCGGGTAATGGCCGCCGAGCGACGCACGGCCGTGTTGATCACTCCGGAGCGGCTCTACCCCTCCCGGCGATGATCGGCTGAGCAGCCGACGGTGCGATCGGCCGCACGCTTCGCGGCGGACGGGCCGAGGCTCCCGCGCCTCGCCGTCGCATTAGGCGCCTGCACGAGGAGGCGAGTCTCTGAGGAGCCTGCTCCAACTGGCGGCTACTCGCCTGGCTCGCGTCGGACCCCGTAGCCGGGCGACGTGGATCCGACGCGAGACCTACGCTCGGTTGCTCGCAACCAGAGACTGGACTCAGCTTGGTTCCGGTGCGCTCTCGTCGGTCTGCCACAGCCCGAACTCATTGCCGTGCGGGTCAGTACAGGTCACGAACCAGCCCATCTTGGGAACCGGCATCGCCTCGGTCGCCTTCCCGCCGAGCTCGTTGACTCTTGCTGCCCCATCGTTGATGTCGTCCACGCTGAAGTACACGCGGGGCCCGCGCTTGCCCGGCTCCATGTTGGTGATCGCACCGCCCTGGTCTTCACTCAGCCGCGCCATGAGGTACTCGGACGGTCCCGGGTAGGAGGTGAACTCCCAGCCGAAGAGCGAGCCCCAGAATTTGCGCGCGGTGGCGGTGTCATCGGCGGGGATTTCGATGTGCACGATCTCGCCGGCCATCTCTCCTTCTCCTTCGTTAGCGGCGCCGGCCCTGCGCCGACGTCCAGGCTGACGCTAGCTCGCCCGTCCGACAGTGCACCCGGAAGGGATGCATCCGATCGCTGGTCCCCGCTTCCCGCGACAGAGCTGCGGTCCGCTCGGGACAGACGAGAGGGCGTCGCTCCGTCCACGGCCATAGCCGCAGCGACGTCGCCGTCTCACTGCGCTCTAGAGTCGGGCAGGTGACCATGGCGTCGTCAGCCACCGGCGCGGTCCGCTACGGGGAATCCTCCCTGGCCGACGTGCTGCCGTCCGCGCTGGCCGCGTTGGGTGTCACCGGCGAGCGCAACGTACTGGCCATCGAACCGGCCGAATGCGTTGTCGTCCTGCTCGTCGACGGCCTCGGCTGGCAGCTGCTGCGTGCACACAGCGACGCGGCGCCGTTCCTGTCGAGCCTCGCCGCTCGGCCGCTCACGGCCGGGTTTCCGACGACGACGGCCGCGAGCCTCACCTCGCTCGGCACGGGTGTGCCGCCGGGTCGGCACGGCATCACGGGCTACACCACCCGTGCGAACGGTCTCACCGAGCCGGTCAACTGGCTGACCTGGCGGGGGGCGTATTCGGGTCGGGATCTCACCGAGGAGCAGCCACCCGAGCGCATCCAGCCGGAAGACACAGCATTCGAGCGGGGCGCCCGGGCCGGGGTCAGCGCGACCGTGGTGTCCTCGCCCATGTTCCGCGGCAGCGGGCTGACCCGAGCGGCGCTTCGAGGCGGGGACTTCCTCGCTTCGTTCACCGCGGCGGACACCGCGACGCTGGTCGGCGACACGGCCCGTCTCCGACGCGGCCTCGTGTATTGCTACAGCTCGGAACTCGACCTGATCGGGCACGTCCGCGGCACTCGATCCGACGCCTGGCTGGCCCAGCTGGAGCTGACCGATCGAGGAGTGCGGATGCTCTCGGACCGATTGCCGCCTCGTACCCGTCTGCTCGTCACCGGCGATCACGGCATGCTCGACGTCCCGGAAGAAGCAAAGATCGACTATGACAGCGAGCCGCTCCTCAAGGAGGGAGTGGACATCCTGGCCGGCGAACCCCGGGCACGGTACCTGCATGTTGCACAAGGCGAACTCGACGCCGTGCGCGCGCGCTGGACCGAGGCGGTCGGGAATCGGATCGAGCTCATTACCCGTGACGAGGCAATCAGTCGGGGCTGGTTCGGCCCCGTTGTCAGCGAGCAAGCGCGAGGACGGATCGGCGACCTGATCGCGCTCGCCGTATCTGACAGCGCGGTGGTTCGCCGCAAGGCCGAATCTCGAACGTCCACGCTCGTCGGCCACCACGGTGCGATGACCGATGCCGAGTTGCTCGTTCCGCTGCTCTCGAACTGACGCCGATCGCCAGACCTGGGCCATTACGACCCCGCCTCATAGAGTGGACCTGTCGACGAGATGACGCCGACGCACAGGCAACCAGCGCCCATCTCCACGGAAGGCTGTAGCCATGACCACGCAGGCCACACATAGCGCTACGCGGCAGACCGCCAGTGGCGTCGACTCCACCGACGACGGGCTCGACCGCCGGATCGACGGTGTACCGACCGAGCTGATCGTCGGTGGCCAACGGCGACCTGCGTCCGACCGTGGCACCTTCCCCGTCCTCGATCCGGCGACGGGCAAGACACTGGCCGACGTCGCGAACGGTACTGAGGCCGACGCTCTTGCCTGCGTCGATGCCGCGGAAGCTGCCGCTGCGGACTGGGCCGCCACGCCACCGCGCCGGCGCGGGGAGATCCTGCGGGCCGCCTTCCAGTTGATGGTGGACCGGGCTGATCAGCTCGCCGCGCTCATTGTTGCCGAGAACGGCAAGGCCCTGCCCGACGCGCGGGGTGAGGTCTTGTACTCGGCCGAGTTCTTCCGGTGGTACAGCGAAGAGGCCGTACGAATCGACGGGCAGCTGCGCACGGCACCCGCCGGCACCAACCGGATCCTCGTCATCCACCAACCAGTCGGCATCTCCGTTCTGGTCACTCCCTGGAACTTCCCGGCGGCCATGGCTTCCCGGAAGATCGGGCCGGCGCTCGCGGCCGGGTGCACCGTAATCCTCAAGCCGGCCAGCGAAACGCCCCTTACGGCGCTGGCTCTCGCGGCAATTCTCGAGGAGGCCGGAGCGCCGGCCGGAGTGGTCAATGTGCTCCCCTCCCGCCGGTCGGGCCCCGTCGTGTCGGCGATGCTCGCCGACCCTCGTGTGCGGAAACTGTCGTTCACCGGATCCACCGAGGTAGGCCGGACGCTGCTCGCGGAAGCCGCCGAACACGTTGTCAACTGCTCGATGGAACTAGGGGGAAACGCGCCGTTTGTCGTCTTCGCGGACGCAGATCTCGACGCCGCAATTGCCGGCGCCATGATCGCCAAGATGCGCAACGGCGGCGAGGCGTGCACGGCGGCCAATCGCTTCTACGTCCAAGCGCCGATCGCCGAGGAGTTCACGAAGCGGCTCACCGCGGCAATGAGCGCGCTGAAGGTAGGTCCCGGATCCGATGCGGATGTCGCGGTGGGCCCGCTGATCAACGACTCCGCTCGCCGTAAGGTCGCCGAGTTGGTCGACCATGCCGTCGAGCAAGGGGCGACCCTCCGCAGCGGCGGGACCGTGCCGGACGGCGAGGGTTACTTCTACCCGCCAACCGTCCTGTCAGACGTGCCGTCAAATGCTGCGATCCTGCAGACCGAGATATTCGGACCGGTTGCACCGGTCGTCACGTTTACTACCGAGGACGAGGCGATCGAGCTCGCCAACAGCACCGAGTACGGCCTTGTTTCCTACGTCTATACGACGGATCTCGCCCGTGGCCTTCGCGTTAGCGAGCGAATCGAGGCCGGCATGGTTGGCCTCAATCGAGGGCTGGTCTCCGACCCGGCCGCGCCGTTCGGGGGCGTGAAAGAGAGCGGTCTGGGCCGCGAAGGTGGCACCGAAGGGCTGCTCGCCTTCACCGAAAGCAAGTACGTCGCCGTGGACTGGTAGGCCGCCCGACGAAGGGCGGTCCCGGGCCAAATGGCCGAGATCGGCAGCTACCGATTTCAGCACATCACCATCGACCGCCGCGAGCAGGCGCGCCATATCATGCTTGGCCTCCGGGGTCCGATGTCACGGCTTCTGGTCGCGCTCACGACAACCAGCCCTGTACTCGCAGCATCATCGATGCGGGCGCGGCCACGGCGCCTGATCTGAACCGCCGACGAACTGGACGAGGCGGCAGGGTGTCCTGGAGCGGCTCCACAATTTGCTCGGGTAGCAGGCAAGACCGTGAGTTCGATACCGATCGGAGGACACCGCCGTCGTCCGACTGCTCACCCGCTTGGCCGATGCCATACGGCAACCTCGACGGCCACTCTGGAAGAAACAAATTCCCTTGGAATCCCTGGAGATTCAGATGACTGAGCTACTCGAGCGGCCACTGCCGGCGAACCCGCCGATGCGGATTGCCCGACGTCGGCGCCATACCTTCCCGCGAAGTGCCAGGCCGATCAGCCCCGGCAACCCACGCCCCGCCTCGTCGATAACCGATCCGAACCTGACCACCGAGCAGTACGACGAGATGCTGGCCAACGTCGTCCGCACCGTTCAGCCGGTCGGGATGTAGTTGGCCGGCGCGCGTAGGAGCCGACCAGCAGTTCGTCGAGGGCGCACCCGTCTACGGTAGGTCGAGTGACACCGCCGGACGTGGGCCTACACGCCTGGATCGATGCCACCGCGGGTGTCGCGGGTGACATGCTGCTTGCCGCATTGATCGATGCCGGTGCGCCACTTGAGACGGTGTCGAATGCGGTGAGCACCGTGACGGCCGACTCCGTCGATCTTGTCGCCACCGTCGTATCCCGCGCCGGCCTCCGCGCGACCAAGATCGACGTCGTGTCGGTAGCCCAGGACCAGCCTGATCGCAGCTGGGCCGATATTCGGTCGCTGCTCGCTCAGGCCGACCTGCCTGACCTGATCCGCGAGCGAGCTCAGCGGGTGTTCCTGCGGCTTGCCGAGGCCGAGGGTCGAGTACACGGGATACCGGCAAGCGAGGTCCACTTCCACGAAGTCGGGAGTTGGGATTCGATCGCGGACGTTGTCGGAGTTTGCGCGGCGCTTGACGTCCTCAACGTGACGTCGATGTCGTGCAGCGCCATTGCCCTGGGCGCCGGGCGGGTCACGAGCGGACATGGTGCTCTGCCGGTGCCAGTGCCGGCGGTGCTGGAGCTGGCGTCTGGTTGGCAGGTGCTCTCCGGTGGCGACGGCGAGTTGGCGACGCCGACCGGGGTTGCGCTCCTCACCGCTATGTCGAACGAGTCATCCGACCTGCCGCCGATGACGGTGCACGCCGTCGGCATGGGGGCCGGCAGCCGGGATGTTCGCGACCGCCCGAATATCGTTCGAGTCGTGCTCGGCGAGCGCCACGATCTAAGCCCGGACGCCGCTCTCGAGTCGATCTTGTCGGTCCTGGAGAGCAATGTCGATGACCTGGATCCGCGGGTCTGGCCGAGCGTGCTCGCCACGCTTCTCGAGGCCGGTGCGGCGGATGCCTGGCTGGTGCCGATCGTCATGAAGAAGGGCCGACCGGCTCACACCCTCGCAGTTTTGACCTCCCCTGATACGCGGGACGCGTTGCGGCGTCTGATGTTCGAACTCACGAGCACGACCGGCGTCCGCGAGATCGCAGTCCATCGGACTGCTCTTGCGCGGACCTTGGTGCCAGTGGCGGTGATGGACGGCCAGGTTCGCATCAAAGTCGCATATCTCGGCGGCGAGATCATCCACGCGACGCCGGAATTTGACGATGCGGCAGCGATTGCGGCCGCGCACGCGCTTCCCGTTCGACGGGTGCTCGAGGAGGCCATCGCTGCTGCCGCGCAGGCGGGTCTCCTGGCCGGCCCAGTAACGCTCTAGTGGCCCGGCTAGCGAGTCACTAGGTTGGCGCCGCGATCTGCGCCGCAAGGTGGCCGGCGCCGTACCCATTGTCGATGTTGACAACCGCAACGCCGGGGGCACAGGAGTTGAGCATCGTCAGCAACGGCGCTATGCCCTCGAATGCGGCGCCGTACCCGACCGACGTCGGTACGGCGATCACCGGCGCGGAGACGAGCCCGGCAACCAGCCCGGGCAATGCACCGTCCATTCCGGCGACAACGACGATGACGCGGGCGGACCGGAGCTGGTCGAGCCGGCGCAGGATGCGCTGCAACCCAGCGATACCGACATCGACAATCAGGTCAGCCGCGCGGCCGAGGTAGCTCGCGGTCAGTTGGGCCTCTCGGGCAACGCCCAGGTCAGACGTGCCGGCGGCAATGACCAGGACGCGTCCGCCGCAATTGGGCGGCGGGTGCGGCGGCCAGGCAATCATCTGCGCGACGTCTTCCTGATGGGCGTCGGGAAGTTCGAGCAGGATCGCCTTGGCGTGCGCCGCGCTCGCCCGGGTGAACAGCGTTGTGGTGCCGGCCGCCCGGATGGCCCGGGCAATGGCGCTGACCTGCTCCGGGGTCTTTCCTTGGCAGAACACGGCCTCTGGGTAGCCGCGTCGCCGCGCTCGGTCGTGATCGAGTTCGAGATATGCGGTCAACGCCTCGTCCGGCTCCCAGTGCTCAGTCACGGTTGCCTAGCCAGCGCCGACAACGTGAATACGCCGGACTGGATGCCCAATACGTCGACTGCCACGAACTGAAAGCCGGCCGCCACAACTGCGGCATGGAGTTGCTGCCGCGTCCCCGGAGCTACGGCCCGCGGCAGATCGTGAGCGGGCAGCTCGATGCGGGCCACCTCGCCGTGATGGCGCACTCTCGATTCGAGAAAACCTAGGCTCCGTAGCGCTCGTTCCGCGGTTTCGACCTGAGCAAGCTTCGCCGCGGTGACCTCCTGGAAATGTGGAATCCGGGACGCCAGGCACGGCGCCGCCGGCCTGTCGGCGCTGGGCAGTCGCAACGCCCGAGCTATTGCCCGCACTGTCGCCTTGTCCAGTCCCCCGTCCGCGAGTGGCCGCAACACCTTGTGAATGCCAGCCGCACGAGCACCAGGTCGATCCGGCCGCCGCCCATCGTCAGCGTTCTCGCCGTAGGCCACGGCAGCCAGCCCATACACCGGAGCCACGTCCTGCTCGATGCGGCTGAACAGCTCGGTTTTGCAGTGGAAGCAACGATCCGGTCCATTGACGCGATATGCCTCGGCCTCCCCTTCCTGGGTTTGCACCTCGACCAGGCGCACACCGATATACGCGGCTACCTCGTGTGCCGCCCGCCGATCATCCGTTCCCAGGCTGGGCGAGACACCGAGGATGGCGACGACCTGATCCGGACCGAGAGTTCGCACGGCCAACGCGAGCAGCACTGAGGAGTCGACGCCGCCGGAGAATGCTACGCCTAGCGGTGCCGCCGTGAGTAGTGCGCTGACTCTCCCAATGGGCTCGGCCAGATCGGCCGGAATAGGACTATCGACGATGCTTGTCATGTCAGTCACCTCGGCTGCTTGTGGCCCCGACGACCATTCTTTGCAGTTGGCGCCGTTTGCGTCCACCCAACCGCTGACCTCCAGACCCTCTGTCCCATGCGACGGGCCGCCGCACTGTCACGGTTGCGGCATGATGAGTCAAAGGGCGGGATGACCTGCGCGCCGACGATGGCGGCAACGCTGTGTAGTGGTGCGATCGCCCCGAACGACGGAGGAGGCGCCGTGGACGGTTTCCTCTTTAGTTATCAGGGCTTCGATCCGGCGGCCGAAGGACTCCGGGAAGCCCTGACCTCGACGGGAAACGGCTATCTGTGCAGTCGGGGCGCGGTCGAGTGGGAGTCGGCAGACGACGTCCACTATCCAGGTACATATGTGCACGGTGGCTATAACCGGGAGACCACAATTCTGGGCGGTCTGCCGGTGTTGAACGAAGACCTTGTCAACATGCCGAACTGGCTCGTCCTGCAGTTGCGGATAGAAGGGGAGGACGCGGTCCGACTGTCTGATCTGGAGCTGCTCGACTACTCACACGAGCTTGACATCCGGACCGCGACCGTTCGCCGCTTTATTCGGTTTCGAGATCGGAGCGGCCGGCAGACAACTCTGGACAGCCGGCGGTTCGTGAGCATGGCCGCCCGCCACCACGCAGCGATCGAATGGACTCTTGTACCCGAGGATTGGTCGGGTCATGTGGAGGTCATCACCGCGATCGACGGCCGAGTGCGCAATGCCGGTGTCGCCAGGTATCGGCAGCTGGAAGGGCGGCACCTGAATCCGGTATCCCCACGCACGTACGGGCCTGAAGTCATCGCCCTCAAGTCCGAAACCAGACAATCAAATCTGTACATCAGCGAAGCTGCTCGAACGCGGGTGTTTCGTGACGAGCAACAATTGCCCGTCGGACGAACGCTCCACCAAATGGAGGACTACATCCAGCAAGTCCTGGCCTTCGACGTGCAGCCAGGTATACCAACACGGGTCGAGAAGATGGTGAGCTTCTACATCTCTCGCGACCCAGCGGTCAGCGACACATTGATGAAAGCAGCGACCTCAGCGGTTCGCCATACCGACTTTGCCGGATCGTACGAGCGACATTGTGCCGCCTGGGATGAGCTCTGGCAGGTTTGCGACGTGTGGGTGTCCGGAAACGAGCGCGTGCAACAGCTGCTCCGGCTGCACATCGCCCACGTGCTGCAAGTGTGCTCCGTGCATACCGCTGATCTTGACGCCGGGCTGCCGGCCCGCGGGCTGAACGGAGAAGCCTACCGAGGTCACATCTTCTGGGACGAAATCTACGCATTCCCGTTCTTCAACGTTCGGCTGCCAGAAATCGCCCGCGGCCTTCTGATGTACCGATACCGCCGGCTGGGCGAAGCGCGGGCGGCCGCCCGCGCGGCGGGATATCGCGGCGGGATGTTCCCGTGGCAGAGCGGAAGCGAGGGTACCGAGGAGACCCAGAGCACCCATCTCAATCCACTATCCGGCCAGTGGGAGCCCGACCTCAGCCACAATCAACGGCACGTCAACGCGGCGATCTTCTATAACATCTGGCACTACTACCAGACTACACACGACCATGCCTTCCTCGCCGAGTATGGCGCGGAAATGATGTTGGAAATTGCCCGGTTCTGGGAGTCGATCGCGCACTACAACCCAGCGCGCCAGCGCTATGAGATTCACGGCGTGATGGGTCCGGACGAGTTCCATGAGAAGTATCCCGATGCCACTGAGAGCGGCCTGCATAACAATGCCTACACGAACGTCACGGTGGCGTGGCTATGCGACATTGCGGCCCGGCTGCTGACTATGTTGCCCGCAAGCCGTGCTGCGGCGTTGCGGGCCCGGTTGCACATCGACGACGAAGAGCTCACTCAGTGGCGGCAGATGAGCCAGCGAATGTTCGTCCCGTTCCACGACGACGGCATCATCAGCCAGTTTGAGGGATACGAGGACCTCAAAGAGCTGGACTGGGATGCGTATCGAGCCAAGCACGGCAACATTCAGCGGCTAGACCGCATCCTGCGCGCTGAGGGTGACGACCCGAACCGCTACAAGATCAGCAAGCAGGCCGATACGGTGATGCTCTTCTTCCTTTTCTCGCGCGCCGAACTGGCGGGCATCTTCCAGCGCCTCGGTTATGAGTACCGCGACGATACGGCGAAGCGGAACATCGAGTACTACGACCGACGGACTTCGCACGGTTCGACATTGAGCTTCGTGACCCACGCTGGAGTTCTGGCCGCACTTGATCCGGACAGTTCCTGGGAGCGGTTTATGGTAGCGCTGCAGAGTGATGTCGAAGACGTTCAAGGTGGCACCACGAAGGAAGGCGTCCACACCGGTGTCATGTCCGGGACGCTCGACCTGGTCCAACGCTATTTCGCGGGCACCCAGGTGCGTGATGGGGACCTGCATTTCGAGCCTCGGCTCCCGAGCCAGCTGCACGCCCTTTCCTTCCCCATGCAGTTCCGTCGCCGCCGCATTCTCGTCTCGCTCACCCATGAACGCCTCACGTTGACGATGCACCCCGAGGGCGCCAACCGACCGTTCCAGCTGAGCGTTGGCGACGAGGTCCGCCAGTTGCGTCCTGGCGACCACACCGAATTCGAACTAGGCCCGCGCCCGCCAATCACCCAGTAGGGATGCCACCATGCCAATATTCCGGGGAGCGATTTTCGACGTCGACGGCGTACTGGTCGACTCACCGCACGAGAAGGCCTGGCGGGAGTCACTACGCGAGCTGATGGAATCCGACTGGCAGGACATCCGCGAGCAGACATCGTGGTCGCCGGACGCCTTCACCCCCCGCGTGTACGAGCAATACGTGTCCGGCAAGCCGCGCATGAGCGGCGCGCGAGCGGCGCTCGACTACTTCGACGTGCCGGACGCGGAGAAGCGAGTCGCGGAATACGCGCAACGCAAGCAGGAGATGGTGCTGCGGCTCATCGACGCGGGCGATTTCACTGCCTATCCCGATGCGCTGCGTTTCGTCATCACGACCAAGGAGGCCGGACTACGGATTGCCGACGCGTCATCGTCGAAGAACGCGACATCGTTCCTGAGCAAGATCCGGCTGGACACGTTCGCGCAACAGAACAAGATTTCCGCACCGACCGTGAAACCGGGCACTTCCCTGTTGGACTACTTCGACGTCGACTTGTCGGGTCGAGACTTCGCCCACGGCAAGCCTGACCCAGAAATCTTCCTCACCGCGGCACACGAACTCGGCGTCGAGCCCCGGGAGGCGATCGTGATGGAAGACGCCGCCGCCGGCGTCGAGGCGGCCAAGCGGGGCGGCATGAACGCGATCGGGATAGCCCGAGCCGACGACGCCCAGCTACTCGCGGCGGCTGACCTGGTCGTGAAGACCCTCGACGAAGTGGATACCGCTGCCCTCACCCAAGGACGGCTAGCGCGGAAGTCCTGACGCGGCAGGCCCAACGGCTCAACGCAGGCGATAAAGGTCCTCTCCGGCGTCGAACACGACGAGCGTGTCCGGATCGGCTGCCCAAGCCGTCGGATCGACGTGTCGTGGATCAAGGTAATCAAGATTGATCGCCCGAGTGCGATCTTCAGAGATACCCGTGGCTAAGGTGACGGTGACCCGATCGCGTTCGCCGTGGACCTCGTCGTAGGTGCCGGCCCCACGAAGATGGGTGCAATGGGCCAGATCACCCCAGTGGAAGTCCTTGAATCGGTCCCATTGGTTCACGAAGTAGTCCCGGCAGTGATAACCGATCTGCTCGACAGCCGGATGGGTCGCGCTGATGTCCCGGATATGCGGGGCGTACAGGACGACCTGACCACCGTCGGCGACGATGGGCTCTACCTTGTAGAAGCCTTTGGCGCCGGTCCACATGTCGTCGTACTTGGTCGGTACAAGCGACAGGACCCGACGTACCGGCGCGTCGAGGTAGCGAACGTGCGTTTCGGCCGATACATCCGCCGCTGCCGCCCACGCAGCGGACGGGTCGCCGAACGTCACCGCATGCAGGTCGCGGGTGCCGGACTTGGTGACCAGGCCCAGTACGAGACGTTCACCGGGGACCATCGAGGCGGCCTCGTCGATCAGGGCACGCACCGGAGTGACTCCTCGAGTACCGATGATCTTCGCGCTCGTTATCAGGGCCCCGAGCCAATGAGACAGGTCGATCAGTTCACGGCCGGAGATGCCGGGGAAAAGATACTTGTTTCCACCAGAGAACCCGACTACCTCGTGCGGAAATACCGGACTGACGATGATCGTCACATCGTGTTCGACCACGGCGCGGTTGACCCGCACATCGGCGGTGTGGTGCAGCATCCCATCGGACAGTTCGGTGATCCGATCGGCGCTGATGATTCCCACTTGCACGAACGTGGACGGGTCCCACCACGCGTGGTTCAGCACAGTCGTCGACGGGTAACGATCGGCCAAGGAACCGGCGGGATAGCCCAAGTGGGCGGCGAGCGCCTCTTCGCTCATCGCGGCATGTGTGCCGAGTGCAACGAGAACGGTGAGACGGCGGACCCGTCCGTGCAGCACGCTGTGGATCTCGGACATCAGTAGAGGCAGCGGGCAGCTGCGGGTGCCGTCCGGCACGATAACGCAGACACTCCGGCCCTCGAGGGACACGCCGGCGAGCTGGTCGCGTACAAACGTCCGGATCTCCTCTTCGGTAAGGACGATGTGCGGCCCACCGATTTGCTCCACCGCCGAGCGCCCCCGACTCGTTGTCTCGACCATGGTCCACCCCGCGTTTGCCGATTGGGTGATCGACCTTCGAAACGGTTGCCCTGAGTTCTGGCCAGCCTCACTATACGAGCTATGGCTGAACCGGCATCGGTGCGGATATTGCGTCCGGATCCTCGGCCGTGAGGCCCGTACGGCTGTCACGGTCAGTCGGCCAGGTTCGGGCCGCGGCGCCAGTGCGGACTGTTCACCTGGGTCTGGGCAATTTCTTTCGTGCCCACGAATGCTGGTACACCGAGCATGCCCGGGATGCGGCGGACTGGGGCATCGCCGCCTTCACCGGAACGAGCAGCTATGACTTGGTCGACGACCTCAATACGCAAGAGGGCCTGTACACGCTCGTGTCGCGCGCCAGTGACGACGACCGGTTCGAGGTGATCAGTAGCCTGTCGCGCGCCCACGTCGCGCCGGACCACGACAGCTGGCTGCGCTATTTTCAGGCCCCGGAGCTGTCCGCGGTCACGATCACGGTGACCGAGGCCGGCTACCTACGCGGCGCCACCGGCGGGCTGGACACCGGCCGACCCGAGGTTGAAGCGGACATCGAAACTCTGCGGAGGGATCTCGCCGGCCAGGTGCGCACTGCTCCAGCCCGCCTCGTCGCCGGCCTGGCCGCCCGGCGAAACGCCGATGCGGGCCCGCTCGCGCTGGTGCCATGTGACAACACACCAAGCAACGGCGCATTGGCCGAACGTGTCGTGCACGACATGGCCGAGCTGGTCGACGCCGACCTGGCTTCATGGCTTCACGATTCACTCGCTGTAGTGACGACTATGGTCGACCGGATCACGCCTCGGGCGACACCCGAAGACATCCGCGCAGTTGTCGAGGCCACCGGGTTGGACGATCGCCGTCCGGTGGTCACTGAGCCGTTCAGTGAATGGGTGCTCGGCGGCGTCTTCCCCAGCGGTCGGCCGAGTTGGCAGGATGCCGGTGCCACCTTCACCGACGACGTAACGCCGTACGAGCACCGCAAGCTCTGGCTACTCAATGGTGCTCACTCTCTGCTTGCGTACGCGGGATCGATACGCGGTCATACCACCGTGGCCGACGCGGTCGCCGACGAAATCTGCCAATCCTGGTTGGAAGCGTGGTGGGCGGTCGCGTCCCCCTATCTCAATCAGCCGACCACCGACGTTGCGGCGTACCGGGCGGCGCTCCTCGACAGGTTCACCAACGCGCGGATGCGTGATCGGCTCGATCGCATCGCGGCGGATGGCTCGCAAAAACTGCCCATCCGAATCCTGCCTGTCTTGCACGCCGAACGCGCCGCGGGACGGCTCCCGGAAGCAGCGACGCGCGTTCTCGCCGCCTGGATATGTCACTTACGGGGGATGGGGGCGCCAGTCGCCGACGCGCGAGCCGACGAAGTCGTGCCACTGGCAACCGGCCGCCTCGGAGACGCCGTACCGCGCGTGCTGGCATGGCTGGATCCAGCGCTGGGCGTCGACACCGACGTGGTCGCCCTTGTCATCGATCAATGCTCAGAATTCCTCGACCGGCGGCGAGAACAGTGACGCCCGACTCCGCGGGCAGCTGGGCGTTTTGTTGCTACGGCAGGCCGGGCCGCAGCAAGGCGCGGAACGTCGGGACTAATTCGTCGTACAGCCGGTCGAAGGTGGGCCGCAGGTCGGCATAGACCTGCGCCGCGGCCGGGTCGGGCGGCACTACTTCGTTGATCTCCACTAGGTCGGCTGCGACGTCAATCGTCGGAACAAGGCCAAGCGCATCCATGCCGAGCAGCGCTGCACCGAAACTGGAGCCTTCATGTCCAGCCGGAAAGCCAATCGGTGTGCCGAGAACATCGGCGAGCATTTGCCGCCATAGCGCACTTCGGGCGAACCCGCCGGTCGCGCGAATCTCGTTAACCTCGTTGCCGGCGGCGCGAACCGAGTCCAGGACCAGGGCGAGTTGCTGGCACACGCCTTCCAGCGCGGCGCGGATCAAATGGGGCCGGCGGTGGTCGGCGTGCAACCCGACATAGGCGCCGCTGGGTAGCGTGCTCCAGTGCGGAGCGCGCTCTCCGTGCAGGTACGGCAGCATGATCAGCCCGTCGGCGCCGGCTGGAACCGTGCCCGCCTGCCGCAACAGCTCATCTTCTCGCCCGGTGCTGAGCTCCGGAGCCAGCGCGTCCCCGCACCACGCCAGCACCAAACCGCCGTTATTGATCGCCCCACCGACCACCCACCGCTGATCGGCGAGCGCGTAGCAGAAAACGCGCCCCTGCTCGTCCACGGTCGGCTGCTCGACCATCACCCGCAGCGCCCCGCTGGTCCCGATCGAGCAGGCGGCCACACCTGGACGAACCGCACCCAGGCCGAGATTGGCCAGCGGACCATCGCCCGCACCGACGACCACGGACGTCTCGCTGGGCAATTGGACGACGTTCGCCGTCTCGGGTGGTAGCTCGGGTAACACCGTCGTCGTCCCGACCAGTTCCGGCAGCTGATCTGGCGATATTCCGGCAAGGTCCAAGCTCTCCGGATCCCATTGCAACCGGTGAATGTCCATGAGACCGGTGCCCGACGCCATCGAATAGTCGGTGACCAGCACACCCAGCAGTTTCCACAGCACATAGTCCTTGATGCCGACCCAATGCCGCACTCGGGCAACCAGTTCCGGTTCCTCCTCCCGGAACCAGACGAGTTTCGGAAGCGGCGCCATGGGATGTAGCGGCGTGCCGGTGCGCCGATGCAAGGCCAACCCCCCGGGGCCGGCCCGCAGCCGTTCGGCCTGCCCGCTGGCGCGCTGGTCGGCCCAGGTGATCACGGGCGTCAGTGGCTCACGGTCCCGATCAAGGCCAATCAGGGTATGCATCGCGGAACTGAACGACAACGCCCGTATCCGGCCGTCACACTGCAAAGCAACACTGGCGACGGTCTGCGCAACCGCGGCAAGGATTGCATCTGGATCTTGCTCTGCGTATCCGGGCTTCGGCTCGTGCAATGGGTACCCGACCGCATGTGACGCCGCGACCCGACCGGAGACGTCATAGGCGACTGATTTCGTGCTTGTCGTGCCCATGTCGACGCCGATGACGATCCCGTCCTGGTCGTTCACCCGGCCTCCGCCCGCCGCACTCGGCTTCATCCTGCAGGTGATCAAGATTGCAGACAAGCGGCATGACGACGTGACTGTGCCGGGCTCATCGGCGGGCTATGTGACCATGGCGGCATGGCGACAACGAAGGGCCCGGCGACGGGCCGAACCGGCGCCTCGGTGGCGGAGTTCCTCGCCCGGATACCCGAACCACAGCGACGTGAGGATGCGCGTCGGCTCTGCGCCGTTATGGAGGAGATCACTGGTGAGCCACCGGCAATGTGGGGAACGAGCATCATCGGTTTCGGCGCGTACCACTACCGCTACGCGAGTGGCCACGAGGGCGACTCGGCGCTGGCTGGATTTTCGCCGCGTCGAGCGCACCTCGCGATCTACCTGATCGGAGGCTTCGAGAACCGCTACCAGCGGGTGCTGGCCCGGCTCGGCCCGCACAAGACCGGGAAAGGGTGCTTGTACATCAAGCGTCTCGACGATGTGGATCGTGACGCGCTTGGTGAGCTCATCAACCGGTCGGTTCAGGTCCGTAAGGGAGTCGACCGAATGTCCTCGTAACGCAGCGCTCCGGGTCCCCCGAAGTCGCGCAGCGATCTTGTGGCGTGGTTTTGTGGGGTCGGCGATAAGGCCGCGAGTGTGCAGTTGGGCGCGGAATTGTCGTCTGAATTCCTGGCCCGGACACTGACCGGGCCGGACATGGGATCGTACCGACATGGAGATCCTCCGATGGGATATCGGTGACGCCACAGTTGTCCGTGTCGGCGAGTTGGATGCGACCGCTGCGCTTCAAGGGCTGATTCCGGACTTGGATCCGGCCGAGGTCTCCCGGGCTTCGTGGCTGGCGCCGCACTTCATAGATGAGGTCGGTCGCCTCAAGGGATTGGTGCAGGCGTTTGTGGTCCTCATCGCCGGCAAGGTGATAGTCGTTGATCCGGGCGTCGGGAACGAGAAGCACCGAACCGCGGTCCCGGGCTGGAACGAGCTGCATACGGACTTCCTTGACCGACTCGCGAGCACGGGCGTCCAGCCGGGCAACGTCGACTATGTAGTAAGCACCCATCTGCATTTTGACCACGTCGGATGGCACACCCGACTCGTCGATGGAACCTGGCAACCCACGTTTCCGGCCGCCCGCTACGTGATGTCGGCCAATGAATTCGGCTACTGGCAGGGGTCACCGAAGCACGAGATCGAAGATCAACTCGCTGGCTTTGCCGATTCGGTGGCCCCGATTCACGAGGCTGGGCTCGTCGACTTGGTGAGCGACGATCACGTGGTCATCGACGGCGTGCGTCTGGTGCCCTCGCCCGGTCACACGCCATACCACGTCAGTGTCGAGATCGAGTCACATGGTCAGACGGCCGTGATCACCGGTGACGTGATGCATCACCCATGTCAAATCGCTTATCCCCGCTGGGGAGCGGGCTCCGACTTCAATCCTGACCAGGCCCGCGCCTCCAGATCTGATCTCGTCGAGCGGCTCGCCGGCACTGACACGTTGGTTATCGGAAGTCACTTCGCGGATCCGGTTGCCGGACACATCAGGCGCGACGGCACCCGGTTCCGCTTGATATCAGCGGAGGGTTCAGCGCGGATACGTTGATCCTCCGGTTCGTTCCGGCGGTGATCGGCTCGACCGTGAGCTTCGGCAGGCCCGGCCGAACGTAATCCGGGTGGAGGCTGGTTCGTTAGTCGGGAACAAGCCTTTCTGTGGTCGCCCGACTAACGCTCTCGAGATCGGTCAGGCGATGCTTTCCGGCAATCATCTGATCCGAGCACCTGCGACCCCGGAGAGCACCATGACCAACCTTGCGCATCGTCTGCTCGCATCGGCATCAGCCGATCCCTCGGCTCGGTCGATTCGGCTCGACGACGTAACGCTCAGTTACGCGCACCTGGCCAGCGCAAGTTGTCGACTCGCGAAATGTCTCACGGAGCGCGGACTCCAGCCGGGTGATCGGGTCGGGGTAATGCTCCCCAACGTTCCGGAATTCGCGATCGCCTACTACGGCATTCTGGTGGCAGGTGGCGTCGTCGTGCCGATCAATCCGTTGCTCAAAGGACGGGAGATCGCCCACTACATTGGCGATTCCGGCGCAATGATCCTGCTGACGTCGCAGGAAGCAGTTGATCAGGCCAGGACCGGTACAGGGGAGCTAGGGACTGACCTCATCGTGCTCCAGACGCCGCCCGTGGGGCCATACGATCCGGCGACGGTGGTTGACCGGGCGGATAACGACACGGCCGTCATCTTGTACACCTCGGGTACTACAGGCAAGCCGAAGGGCGCAGAACTTACCCATGCCAATCTCCGCCGCAACGCCGACATTTTCGCTAACGATTGGCTCAAGCTCACCCCGGACGACGTTCTGATGGGCTGCCTGCCGCTGTTCCACACATTTGGCCAGACGGTGGGTATGAACTGCGCCATCTTCAGTGGCGCGTGTCTCACCATGATCAGCCGCTTCGACGGCGCCAAGGCGCTGCAGGTGGTCGAGCGAGACCGGGTCAGCATCTTTCTCGGGGTGCCGACGATGTACTCCGCTCTGCTCAACGTCCCAGACCGCGACCGCTATGACACGTCCTCGCTGCGGCTGTGCGCGTCGGGCGGCGCTGCGCTGCCGCTCGAGGTGCTGAGCGTCTTCGAGACGGCTTTCAGCTGCCCGATCATTGAGGGCTACGGACTATCCGAAACGGCACCGGTCGCCTCGTTCAATCCACCAGAAGGGGTGCGCAAGGTGGGCTCAGTCGGCGTCCCGATCGACGGAGTGCAGATGCGAATCGTGGCTGACGACTGGTCCGACTTGCCGATCGGCGACATCGGCGAGATCGCCATCCGCGGCCACAACATCATGAAGGGCTATTGGCGACAGCCAGCGGCCACCGCCGAGGTCATGTCCTCCGATGGCTGGTTCCGCACCGGCGATCTCGGACGGATGGACGAGGAGGGCTACTTCTATATCGTCGACCGCAAGAAGGCGCTGATCATCCGCGGTGGGTACAACGTGTACCCGCGCGAGGTCGAGGAAGTGCTCTATGAGCATCCAGCCATCGCTGAGGCCGCCGTCGTCGGCATTCCCCACGACGCCCTCGGTGAGGAGATCGGCGCCGCTGTCGCTCTGGCTCCGGGGGCATCCGCCCATCCGGACGAGATCCGGGACTTCGTCAAGGAACGACTCGCGAGCTATAAGTACCCGCGACAGGTGTGGATCGTCGACGCGCTGCCGAAGGGGCCGACCGGCAAGATTCTGCGGCGCGAGATCAAACCCCCTGTCCCAACGGCATGACGAGTTGCCACGAGTGAGCGGTCGGCGCCCTCCAACGGCCGGCCCACCCTGCGCCCTTTCATGAAGCGAGCGGCTTAGTGTCCCGCGCGGGACACCCAGTGTCCCGCTAGGGAGGTTCTTTGCCTGGATGCGCGGATCCAGGCGGATGGATCGCAAGACGGAGGAGGAGGCGCATGGCAGCGCCATTCGCGACGACGACAACGAAGCGAGCCGCCGGCTGGGCCGTGCAGACGGGTGAACACACCTCGCTAGCGGGACACTAACTTGACTGGGACCGGTGCAGGGAGTCCGGCACGGCGAGGGGTGGCTGACCGCATGAGCGAGAGAGCATCGAAGCCGCGCCAGGGTGCAGGTGCCGGGCCCCCGCGAAATCGCGAAGCGATTCCGCGGGGTCGAGGTGCCCGGCCAGCCGCCGAAGAGGCCATCGAGACGAACGACCGGCCGGATGGCAGAGCCGCGGCCGCAGACGAGGCGCGGATGGCACTCGTCCGCGCCGCGGAGCCGTTACTGGACCAGATGGCGACCGCAGCCACCGATGCGATCTGGCGCGAGCTGCCGGCCTATCGCGATAACCTTGATGTGAATCTCCGGTTACAGGTTGTCGACCACTGCCGGGCGATGTTCGAGACCTTCGTGACGATCGTGCGGGAAGACCGCCTGCCGATCCGCGAAGAGTTCCCGCTAACGCGTAGTCAGGCCCTGTACCGGGTCGGCCAGGGAGTGTCGCTAGCGGACTTTCTGCGAGCGTTCCGGATCGGCCAGTTGACATTTTGGGACGGTCTTCGGGAGGCGATCGGTACCGATCCCGCGGTCAAGGAGGCTGCGCTTGCCGCAGTGTCCCGGCTCATGCAGGTAATCGAGGTAGGCAGTTCGATCGCGGCCGACGCGTACTTACAAGCCCAGCAGTATCGGGTAGCAGACAGCGAGCGGCACAACCGGGACCTGATCGAGGATTTGTTGCTCGGCCACCCGGCTGCGACCGAGCCCCGACTGGGCATCCTGCGGGCAGCGGGCCTCTTTCCTGAGAAGGGGACGCTCGTCATCTCGACCCGACTGATCAAGTCGTCGGTTCCTGATCCCGCGATGCACGAGATCGCGACCGCGATACGGCGGGCCGTGGGCCGGGACGCGGGCGGGCTGCTAGCGCTGCGGCACGACGAGGTGGTCGGGCTCTTTCCGGTTGCCGGACGTGGCGCTCGGGTGATCCGGGCGCTCGAACGCGCGCATGCCGAACTTCGAGCAGCCGGCGTCGAGATTGCGATCGGCGCGAGCACGGTGCATGCCCACCTGACTGACGTTCCGAAGGCGTATGACG
>Ga0207665_10000803_pt1 | contig 21254 bp, 15 predicted proteins | sample LARL112metaG_FD_184351 | JGI IMG/M metagenome (GOLD analysis project Ga0207665, IMG submission 184351) | Corn, switchgrass and miscanthus rhizosphere microbial communities from Kellogg Biological Station, Michigan, USA - LAR L11-2 metaG... | ecosystem: Host-associated > Plants > Roots >...
GCCCGTGCCGCGCCCTGGCCCTCGTCGAGCGGCCCTGATGCGGGTCACCGAGGCGGTTGCCGCGACCCTGGCCGGCCTGGGCGCGGACACGCTGTTCGGAGTGGTCGGCAGCGGAAATTTTCACATCACCAACGCCCTGATCAGCCAGGGGGCCCGGTACTACCCGGCCAGGCACGAGGGCGGCGCGGCGTGCATGGCCGACGGCTGGGCGCGGACGGCCGGCCGGACCGGGCTGCTCACCGTGCACCAGGGCCCCGGGCTGACCAACGCGGTGACCGGCATCACCGAGGCGGCCAAGAGCCGCACCCCGCTGCTCGTGCTGGCGGCCGATGTGGCCGGCCCGGCCGTGTCCTCCAACTTCCGCATCGACGTGGCCGCACTGGCCGCGGCGGTGGGCGCGGTGCCGGAGCGGCTGCACTCCCCTGCCTCGGCGGCCGCCGACACCGCGCGGGCCTACCAGACGGCCGCCCGGCAGCGCCGCACGGTGGTCCTGGCCATGCCGCTGGACGTGCAGGCCGGCGAGTGCGACCGGCAGCCTCCGCCCGCACCGCCGCTGCTCGGCCCGGCCGCCCCGGCCGCGGACGCGGCCGACGCGCTGGCCGCCGCGCTGGCCCGGGCCCGGCGGCCGGTGTTCGTGGCCGGCCGGGGCGCCCGGGTCGCCCGGGCCGGGCCGGACCTGGCGGACCTCGCCGCGGCCTGCGGCGCGCTGCTGGCCACGTCGGCCGCGGCCAAAGGACTGTTCCGGGGCAGTCCCTGGGACCTGGACGTGAGCGGCGGGTTCGCCACCCCGCTGGCCGCCGAGCTGATCAGCGCGGCGGACCTGATCGTCGGCTGGGGCTGCTCGCTGAACATGTGGACCATGCGGCACGGCAACCTGATCGGCCCGGACACCACGGTCGTGCAGGTGGACGACGACCCGGCCGCGATCGGCGCGCATCGCCCGGTGCAGCTCGGGGTGCTGGGCGACGTGGCCGAGACGGCCCGGGCCGCGCACGCCGCGCTGGGCGAGCGGTTCGGCAGCGGGCACGGCTACCGTACGGACGACGTGCGGGACCGGATCGCCCGCGAAGCCCAGTGGCGCTCGGTGCCATACCCCGACCAGACCGGCGGCGGCCGGGTCGACCCGCGGACGCTGAGTATCGCCCTGGATGACCTGCTCCCGGCGGAGCGGACCGTGTGCGTGGACTCGGGGAACTTCATGGGTTACCCGAGCATGTACCTGTCCGTGCCGGACCAGGCCGGGTTCTGCTTCACCCAGGCCTACCAGGCCGTGGGGCTGGGCCTGGCCTCGGCGATCGGCGCCGCCATCGCCCGGCCGGACCGGCTGCCGGTGGCCGCGGTCGGCGACGGCGGCGTGCTGATGGGGGCCAGTGAGCTGGAGACGGTGGTCCGGCTCGGGCTGCCCATGCTGATCGTGGTCTACGACGACGAGGCCTACGGGGCCGAGGTCCACCATTTCGGCCCGGAGGGGTACCCACTGGGCATCGTCCAGTTCCCGCCCGCCGACATCGCGGCGATCGGCCGCGGGTTCGGCTGCGCCGGGGTGACCGTCCGCCGCCCGGCCGACCTGGACCCGGTGCGGGCCTGGCTGGCCGGGCCGCGGCAGCAACCGCTGGTCATCGACGCGAAAGTCACCGCCGACCAGGGCTCCTGGTGGCTGGAAGAGGCCTTCCGCGGGCATTGAGCCAGCTGGACGGCATCGCCGGCCGGCTGCCCGCCCAGCCGGGAACGCCGCCGGGCGGCCCTCCCCAGCTGATGCCTGGGGAAGACCGCCCGGAGTAGCGGCGGCGGCTCAGCCGTCTTCGTGTGGCACCCGCTCGGGTGCACGCGCCTCCTGGCCGGCGGCGGCCAGCTCGGCGGCGCGGGACGCGCCCACGCCGGACAGGGCCAGTTCCTCGGACGGGTAGGCCTCCTCGCCGTGCACTGCCACGTCGCCGATCTCCAGGTCCTCGTCGGGGATGCGCAGCTTGACGACCAGGCCGATGAGCTTGAGCAAGATGAACGTGACCAGGCCGTCCCAGACGATGACCATGAGCGCGGCACCCGCCTGGACCAGCAGCTGGTGCGCGTGCCCGTAGAACAGCCCGGTGCCGGAGATGCTGGGGTTCTTGCCGAGCCCGAGGTAGACGATCATCTTCGGATCGGCCAGCAACCCGACCAGCAGGCCGCCGCACAGCCCGGCGATGCCGTGCGTGTAGACCACACCGAGCGCGTCGTCCACCTTGTTGAACGGCGGCACCTTGCTCAGGAAGTTCCAGGCGAACCAGACGATGAACGAGCAGACGAAGCCGATGACGATCGCGCCCAGGCCGTTCACGTAACCGGCCGCCGGGGTGATGCCGACCAGGCCGCAGATCATGCCGTTGAGGCCGCCGAGGAACGTCGCCTTCCGGCCCGGGCCGCCGATCATGTCCATGAAGATCCAGGTCAGCATCGCGACCGCGGTGGCCAGGTTGGTGTTGAGGATGGCCGCTGCAGCGTCCGAGCCCGCGAAGTACGGATCGCCCCCGTTGAAGCCGTTCCAGCCGAGCCACAGGATGCCGGCCCCGATCGCGACGAACAGCAGGTTGTTCGGCACCGCGCGCTCCCGGTCGCGCTTCAGCCGGGGCCCGACCACCCAGGCGGCCACGAAGCCGGAGACTCCCGCGGCCAGGTGGATGACGTATCCACCGCTGAAGTCCAGGGCACCCTTGCCGGCCCAGAAGCCACCGCCCCAGATCGTGAAGGCGTTGACGCAGTAGGCAAACGTGATCCACAGCGGCACGAAGATCAGCCAGGCCTTGAAGTTGATGCGGCCGACCACGCTGCCGATGAACAGGATCGGGGTGATCGCGGCGAACACGAACTGGAAGTAGACCACCGACGACTGCGGAATCCGGAAGCTGGGCATGCCGCCGCTGAGCAGCGGGATGTTCGCCTGCCCCTCCAGGGCCCCGGTGCCCAGCACGGTCTGCGGCTTGCCCAGCAGATGCAGGCTGCCACCGATCCACGGTTCGCCGAAGCCGAGCTTGAAGCCCCACAGCACCCAGACGATCAGCACCATGGCGAACGTGCCGAAGACCATCAGCACGGTATTGATGGCCCACTTCCGCTGCACCAGGCCGCCGTACAAGACAGCCAGGGCCGGGATGCTCATGAGGCCGACCAGCGTTGCGGCCGTCATCTGCCAGGCGTTATCGCCCGACGACAGCCAATGTGCGTAAGGAACCACTACTCTCCGCCTCCATGGGGCTACCCAGGAAGGGCGTGCCGGGGTTCCGGTCGTGGTTCCTGGCAGGCCTGCGCGACTGCTGGAACCCCTCCCGGGCTATCACAACGGCGTGATCCGGGGACTTCCCCGGGCTAGCTCGGTCCGGCGGCCACTTCGGTGTCCGTCTAGAACGCTTCATGTTTCCCATGGGCGGGTTTCGGTCACGTTTCCCAGCTGTTACGCCGTGGACAACGGACCAGCACCTGCCTGACACCGTGTTTCGTCCCTGTTTCACGCCCGCCTCCCGTTGCCAGACCGGGCGGCCGCGCCGGCCGGTCGAGTGTGGACGCTGACCGCTGTCGCAACGACGGTCAGCGTCCACACTTGCGCGCAGACACCCGTGCGGCGGGCGGGCTGCGTCCGGCGAGCAAGCCTTGAGCCAGGTGGCCGGTGGCCGGGTTGGCTGGGCGGCGCGGGGCCCAGCACGATCGCAGCCATGAGAGTTACCCGTTCCGTCACGTTCCGGTAACAGTGGCGGTACGGGGTTGAGTCGTGAGATGGCCCGAAATATGCTGCCAGCAACTCGCGTGGTAAGCGCTTACCCCACCGGGCTGAAGATGCGGCTGACACCCAGCCGCTTTCTTAAGGCGACCCGGGTAAGCGCTTACCAGGACGCGGGCTGGCGCGGGCTGTGACGGCCGGGCAACCGGCCAGGTGACAGCCCGGGACGGCAAAGGAGCGCTCTGGTGGACAGTCGGGACAGGGCCAGCACCGGGCCGCTGGCCGGTGCGGCCAGCGACGGCCACAGCGCCGGCGTGTCCACCGCGGTCCGCGGCGGCCCCATCCCGCCCCCCACCATCTACGACGTGGCCCACGCCGCCGGGGTGTCCATCGCCTCGGTGTCCCGGGTGCTGAACGGCCGCGGCAACCCGCTGCCCGAGACCAGGGAACGCGTAGAGCAGGCCGTGGCCGAGCTCGGGTTCATCCCGGACGGCGCGGCCCGCGCGCTGAGCGCCCGGCTCAAGGAGGTCGTCGGGGTCGTCATCCGGCGGCCCACCGGCACCGTGGCCGGCGGCGGGATCTTCCAGGACGAGGACGAGAGCCTCCAGTTCCCCGACCTGATCAACCGGGGCATCGAGGTCGCCGCCCAGCACCGGGACTACAACCTGCTGGTCAGCTGGGTCGACGTGGACGACCACGATCACACGCGGCGGGTGTTCGCGCTGGCCCGCAAGAGCGACGGGCTGATCCTGCACGACCAGGTGCTCGACGCGGGCCAGCTGGAGCAGCTGTCCCGCCAGGTGCCGGTGGTCACGCTGGCCGGTGTGGCCACCCCGGCCAGCTCGAACGTCAGCGGCGACAACCTGACCGGCATGGCCGAACTGGCCCGGCACCTGGTCACCGAGCACGGCTACCGCACGCTGGCCTACCTCGGCGGGCACCCGGACAGCCCGGACAACCTGGCCCGGCACGCGGCCTTCCGGGACGCGGTGGCGCAGGCCGGCGGGACGTTCGCCGAGGGCCCAGAGTGGCAGGGCAACTACTGCGCCGCGGGCGGCGCCCGGGTCATCGGCCGCCTGCTGGCCAGCGACATCCCGCTCCCCCGGGCCATCGCGTGCGCGAACGACCAGACCGCGCTGGGGGTCATCTACGCGCTCCGCCAGCACGGCGTGGACGTGCCCGGCGACGTCGCGGTGACCGGCTTCGACGACATCCCGATGGCCCGGCACCTGCGGCCCCAGCTGACCACCGTGCGCCAGCCGATCCAGGAGATCGGCGCCACCGCGTTCGAGGTGCTCCATTCGATGATCAGTGCCGCCGAGCCCGCGCAGCGGGACATCGTCCTGCCCACCCAGCTCATCCCCAGGGAGAGCTGCGGATGCCGCCCCGATCCAGTGGCCCCCGCGTGGCGGCTGGGCTGACAGGAGACAGCCATGCGCATACTTGCCCAGCGGCTGCTGTTTTACGTCGTGACCGCGATCGCCGCGGTCACCGTGGACTTCTTCATCCCTCGGCTGATGCCGGGCAACCCGGTGGAAGCCCAGCTGGCGCACATGATGGGGCAGGTCACCCCGGCCACCATCCGCGGCCTCGAACTCCAGTACGGCCTGAACAGCCCGACCGGGCTGTGGGGGCAGTACATGACGTTCTGGTACAACCTGCTGCACGGCAACCTGGGCGTGTCCACCAGCTATTACCCGTCCACGGTGAGCAGCGTGATCCGCAGCGCGCTGCCCTGGACGCTGGGCCTGGTCGGCGTGGCCACCGTGATCAGCTTCATCCTCGGCACGCTGCTCGGCATCCTGGTCGCCTGGCGCCGCGGCACCTGGCTGGACAACCTGCTGCCGGCCACCACCTTCTTCCAGGCCGCACCGTACTTCTTCGTCGCCTTCCTGGCCCTGGACATCTTCGCCGTCCGGCTGGGCTGGTTTCCCACCGGGCGCGCCTACGACCAGCTGGACTTCCCTGGCTTTAACGGCCCGTTCGTGGCCGATGTTCTCGTGCACGCGATACTGCCCGCCGCGACGATCGTGGTGTGCAGTGCCGCCGGGTGGATCGTCGGCATGCGCAACGTGATGGTCACCACGATGGACGAGGACTACGTCCTCGTCGCGCAGGCAAAGGGGCTGCCCAAGCGCCGGGTCATCTGGTACGCGGCGCGGAACGCGATCCTGCCCAGCGTGTCGGGCTTCTCCATCGCGCTGGGCTTCGTGGTCTCCGGGGCGCTGCTCACCGAGATCGTGTTCAGCTATCCCGGCCTGGGCTGGATCCTGCTCCAGGCGGTCGGCGCCCGCGACTACCCGCTGCTGCAGGGCATCTTCCTGGTCATCACGTTCGCCGTGCTGCTGGCCAACCTGGTGGCTGACTCCATCTACGTGTTCCTCGACCCGCGCACCCGCCAGGAGGCCTGAGCCATGTCGATCGGCACCGACCTGGGCGGAAGCGTTGAAGGGCTCGGGGTCAGCCGGACGGGCCCGGCCGGGCCGGCCCCGGACGGCGCGCTGCCGGTGCTGGCGGCGCGGCGGAAGACCCGCAGCGTCCAGCTGCCCCGCTCCCCCAAGATCATCACCGGGCTGGCCCTGCTGGCCGCGTTCTTCGTGCTTGCCGTGGTCGGCCCGTGGGTGGCCCCGTACAACCCGTCGGCCAGCCTGTCCACCACCAACGGGGTGCCGCAGCCGCCGTCGGCCGCGCACTGGCTGGGCACCACCCAGGTCCAGCAGGACGTGTTCTCCCAGCTGCTGACCGGGGCCCGGAGCACGTTCCTGGTCGCGTTCCTGGCCGGCGTGGTGGCCACCGTGCTGTCCGTGCTGATCGGGGTGTGCGCGGGTTACTGGCACGGCCGGTGGGCCGACAACACGCTGTCCATGCTGGCCAACTTCTTCCTGGTGCTGCCCGCGCTGCCGCTGCTCATCGTGATCTTCGGCTTCCTGCCGCCGTCCAGTGGTGGCAACGACCTGCTCATCGGGCTGATCATCGCCATCACCGGCTGGGCGTGGGGCGCCCGGGTGCTGCGGGCCCAGACACTGTCGCTGCGCTCGCGCGACTACGTCGACTCAGCCCGGATCATCGGCGAGCGCGGCTGGCGGGTCATGGGGTCCGAGATCCTGCCCAACCTGCTGCCGGTAGTGGCCGCCTCGTTCCTGTTCACCGTGCTGTACGGGGTGGGCACGTACACCGCGCTGGCCTTCCTCGGGCTGGTCAACCCGGAGCACTGGAGCTGGGGCTCGATGCTGTTCGAGGCGCAGAACTCCGACGCCGAGCTCAGCGGCTACTGGTGGTGGTACATCCCGCCGGGGCTGATGGTGGCGTTCCTCGGCACGTCGCTGGCCCTGCTCAACTTCGGCATCGACGAGTTCATCAACCCCCGGCTGCGGGCGGCCGGGCTGACCCGGCGGCGGGCCAGGAAGGCGGGCGGCCAGGGGCTGCCCCGGCGCTTCGAACTCGGCCTCACCCCGGTGGTGCGGGCCACGAACGGCGCCGCCCCGGCCAGCGCCGGCCCCGAGCCGGCCCAGGAGCAGGCGTCATGACCGCCGAGCCACTGCTGGACATCCGCGGCCTGCGGGTGGACTACGGAGCCGGCCCGGACGCCGTGCACGCCGTGGTGGACGTGGATCTGGTGCTGCGCCGCGGCGAGGTGCTCGGGCTGGCCGGGGAGAGCGGGAGCGGCAAGTCCACGCTGGCCTACGCGGCGATCCGGCTGCTCCGGGCGCCTGGCATGATCACCGGCGGCGAGGTGCGCTACTACCCCGAGCCGGGCCGGACCGTGGACCTGCTCGCCCTGGACGAGCCGGAACTGCGCGGGCTGCGCTGGTCGCAGATCGCCGTGGTGCTGCAGTCCGCGATGAACGCACTGAACCCGGTGCTGACCATCGGCGCCCAGCTCACCGACGTGCTCCAGGCGCACCGGCCGGATCTGCCGGCCCGGGCCCGCACCGCCCGGGCCGGCGAACTGCTCAGCATGGTCGGGATCACCGCCGACCGGCTCGGCAGCTACCCGCACGAGCTGTCCGGCGGCATGCGCCAGCGGGTGATGATCGCCATGGCGCTGGCCCTGGAGCCGCAGGTGGTGATCCTGGACGAGCCGACCACCGCGCTGGACGTGGTCACCCAGCGGGAGATCCTGGAGGAGCTCAGCGTGCTGCGCGAGCGGCTGGGCTTCGCGGTGCTGTTCATCACGCACGACCTGTCCCTGCTGGGTGAGATCGCCGACTCGATCGCGGTGATGTACGCCGGCCGGCTGGTGGAGCAGGCCGCCGCCGCGTCGCTGTTCCACGCGCCGCGCCACCCCTACACGGTCGGCCTGCTCAACTCGTTCCCGGCGCTGCACGGCCCCCGGCAGCGGCGCACCGGCATCCCCGGGTCCCCACCCGACTTGCGGCTGCTGCCCGCCGGGTGTGTGTTCCACCCGCGCTGCCCGTACACCGTGGACCGGTGCTCGGCCGAGTCCCCCCCACTCCTCGAGCCGGACCAGGGCAGTGGGCGGCTGGCGGCGTGCTGGCGGCAGGACGGCTCGGGGCCGGTCCCAGCCGAGCTGGCCCAGCCGGACCCGGTCACCGGCACCGCGCCCGGCCCGGCCCCGGCCACCTGGGCGGCGGCCGCCCGGCCCGCGGAGCGCCCGGATGACACCGCTTCGCACGTCCCGCTGGCCAGCTCAGCCGACTCCGGGAGCCAGTCATGACCGACACCGCGGCGGCCACCAGGCCCCCGGAAGCGGCGGTGCCGCTGCTCGAGGCGCGCGGCCTGACCAAGCATTTCCCGGTGCACCATGCCCGGCGCTCCCGGCGGCTGACCGGGGCCCGCGGCCGGGCCCGCCGCGGCGTCCCGGTGGTGCATGCCGTGGAAGACGTCTCGCTGGCCCTGCCGCCGGGCCGGATCACCGCCGTGGTCGGGGAGAGCGGCTCCGGCAAGTCGACCCTGGCCCGGCTGCTGGCCCGGCTGATCGTGCCGACGTCCGGGCAGCTGCTGCTGGACGGCACCGAGGTGCCCGCGACCACCCGGGGACGCCGGGAGTACGCCCGCGACGTGCAGCTGGTCCTGCAGGACCCGTTCTCCTCGCTCAACCCGGTGCACGGGGTGCGTTACCACCTGGAACGGCCGCTGCGGCTGCACGGGCTGGGCGGGCAGGGCGCCAGCCTCGACGAGGCGATGACCGGCTTGCTGGAGCGGGTCGCGCTGACCCCCGCGGAGCAGTTCCTCAGCAAGTACCCGCACGAGCTGTCCGGCGGCCAGCGGCAGCGGGTGGCCATCGCCCGGGCGCTGGCGGTCCGCCCCCGGGTGCTGCTGGCCGACGAGCCGGTGTCCATGCTCGACGTCTCGATCCGGCTGGGCGTCCTCAACCTGCTGGGTGACCTGCGGGAGCGGGACGGGCTGACGATCCTCTACATCACGCACGACATCGCCTCGGCCCGGTACCTGGCCGACGTCATCACGGTCATGTACGCGGGCCAGGTGGTCGAGTCCGGGCCCGCCGAGCAGGTCACCGACCAGCCCGCGCACCCCTACACCAAGCTCCTGCTCAGCGCGGCCCCCGACCCGGACCGGGCCGGGCCGCCGCTGCTGGCCGGCAGCGGGGCCCCGCCCAGCCTGGCGGCGCCGCCCAGCGGCTGCCGGTTCCACCCACGCTGCCCGCACGCCATGGCGGTGTGCGCGGACAGCACCCCGCCGCCCGCCGAGGTGGCCGGCGGTCACGTCAGTGCCTGCTGGCTGCATGCCACCGGGCTGGCCCCGGCCCAGTCCCGGCCGCTGCACGGCCGGGACACGGCGGCGGGCCAGCCACCAGACGCCGGCCCGGCGCCGCCTGCCCGCCTGGCCGAGCCTCCCAGTCCCGCAACAGAAGGGGGAGAGGAGACGTGATGACCCGGGAAGCCGGCTAACCACGGCCGACAGCAAGTTCCGGCAGACCCACCTGGCGGAGCAGGCAGGCCGGAACCGAACCCGGCCGGCCCGCACCGCCCCACCGATAACAGACCCCGACACGGTCGCTAAAAACAGGCCGGCGATGAGCCGGCCGGGCACAACGGAGTTTAAGCAATGAGACACAAGGTCCTCGCAAGCCTGGCCGTGGCCAGTGCGCTCAGCCTCGGCATCGCCGCCTGCGGCAGTTCCTCCGGCGGCAGCGGCAGCAACTCATCGTCGGCCAAAATGGGCAAGACGCTCGTGGTGGAGAGCACCCCGCTCTCGCCGATGACCGACACATTCAACCCGTTCTCGCTCACCTCGACCGGCTACCTGACCAACGCGGTGTCGCTGTACAACGAGCCGCTGTTCATCTTCAACACGCTCAACTCGACCCAGGCGCCGATCCCGATGCTGGCCACCGCGTACAAGTGGTCCAACGCCGGCAAGACCCTCACGCTGACTATCCGGTCCGGCGTGAAGTGGAACGACGGCAAACCGTTCAGCGCCAGTGACGTGGCGTTCACGTTCAACATGATCAAGAACAACCCGAAGCTGTACACCTCGGGTGCCCCGGTGGTGGCCAGCGCGTCGGCGCCCAGCGCGACCACGGCCGTGCTCAACTTCGCCAAGCCGCAGTACGCCAACCTGTTCCTGATCGGGCAGGTCTACATCGTGCCGCAGCACGTGTGGCAGTCGGCGAGCGACCCGGCCACCTATGCCGACGCCAAGCCGGTCGGCACCGGCCCGTTCATGCTCGACAAGTTCTCCCCGCAGGGCTACACCCTGAAGGCGAACCCGCTGTACTGGCAGAAGTCCAAGGTGCACGTGCCGGAAATCGACTTCCCGGCGTACAACACCAACGCCAACCTGGTCCCCCCGGTGTCGCAGGGGCAGATCGACTTCGCCGGCAACTACATCGCCGACATCCAGTCCAACTTCCTGGGCAAGAGCCCGCACAACCACACCTGGACGTCCAGCGCGCCGTACTTCAGCGCCAACAACGTGGTGGGCCTGTTCCTGAACACGACCAAGGCGCCGCTGAACGACCCGGCCGTCCGCCAGGCGATCAGCTACGGCATCAACCGCTCACAGCTCAACGTGCAGGGCGAGACCGGGTACGAGCCGCCGGTCAGCTCGACCAGCGGGCTGCTGCTGCCCAACCACCAGTCCTACCTCGACTCGTCGCTGGCCAACAACCTGCCGGCCACCGGTGACGCGGCCAAGGTGACCTCGATTCTCAAGGCCGACGGCTACACCAAGACCGGCGGCAAGTGGGCCAAGAACGGGAAGACGATCAAGTTCGCCATCCAGGACCCGATCCCGTACAGCGACTACTACACCGACGACCAGCTGATCTCGCACCAGCTGAACGCGCTCGGCTTCGACACCTCGGTGGACGGTATCGGCAACCCGACCACGTGGGCGGGCAACGTCGCCAACGGGACGTTCGACGCCACCATCCACTGGAGCAACCAGGGACCGAACCCGTTCTTCATCTACGACTGCTGGATGGACAGCTCGCTGGGCGCACCAGTCGGCAAGCCCGCCGCGTGTGACTTCGGGCGCTACTCCAACCCGCAGGCCCAGGCGGCGATCGCGCAGTTCGCCGGCTCCGGTGACCCGGCCGCCCAGAAGGCGGCTATCACCAAGCTGGAGCAGATCATGACGACCGACGTGCCGGTGGTGCCGCTGCTCAACGGCGGGGCCTGGGCCGAGGTCTCGACCAGGAACTACACCGGGTGGCCAACGTCGAGCAACCCCTACATGAACCCGGTGCCCAACACCCCGTATATCGAAGACACGATCCTGCACCTCAAGCCGGCGTCCTGAGTTCCCGGCTGCTACGCAAGGACCTCGATGACCACGTCTGCTGAGGCGACGGCGGAGCGCAGCCGGGTGGCTGCGCTCCCCGTCGAGGACAAGGTGCACCTGCTGACCGGCGCGGACAGCTGGCGCACCCACGGTGCCGCCGCCCTCGGTCTCCGTCCGATCGTCATGTCGGACGGGCCGGCCGGGGTGCGGGGCATCACCAAGGACGACCGGAATCCATCGGCCAGCCTGCCCAGCCCGTCCGCCCTCGGCGCCACCTGGGACAGCGAGCTCGTCCGCGAGCTCGCCGCCGCCCTGGGCGCCGAGGCGCGGGCCAAGGGCGTCGACATCGTGCTGGCCCCGACGATCAACCTGATGCGGACCCCGCTCGGCGGGCGCGGGTTCGAGTGCTTCTCCGAGGACCCGGAACTGACCGCCCGGCTGGCCGTCAGCTACGTGGCCGGGCTGCAGTCCGCTGGGGTCGGCGCCGCGGTCAAGCACTACGTGGGCAACGATTCGGAGACCGACCGGTGGACCTATGACGCGCGGATCCCCGAGAACGTGCTCCGCGAGCTGTACCTGGTGCCGTTCGAGGCGTGCGTCAAGCAGGCCCGCGCGGCCGTGGTCATGGCCGCGTACAACTCGGTGAACGGCTCGCTGATGACCGAGCACACCCGGCTGCTGCGGGACGTGCTCAAGGGCGAGTGGGGCTTCACCGGGGTGGTCGTCTCGGACTGGTCGGCGGCGCGCAGCACGCTGCCCACCGCCGAGGCCGGGCTGGACCTGGCCATGCCCGGGCCCTCCGGGCCGTGGGGCGACGCCCTGGTCAAGGCGGTCCGGTCCGGGGCCATCCCCGAGGAGCTGATCGACGACAAGGTGCTCCGGCTGCTCGGCGTGGCCCGCCGGGTCGGCGCGGTGCAGCCGCTGGACGGCACCGGCCTGCTGGAGGTGCCGGCCACCCCGGGCCCGCAGCCGCCCGCGCTGACCGGCCCGGGGCTGCTGCGCCGGGCCGCGGCCGCGTCGTTCGTGCTGCTCCGCAACGAGCGGGCGGTACTGCCCCTCGACCCGGCGCGGCTCAGCCGGGTCGCGCTGATCGGCCCGAACGCGGTGCACCCGGTGATCCAGGGCGGCGGCAGCGCCGCGGTCCACCCGGCCGCTATCGCCGAGCCTGCCGGCCAGCTGCGTGCGGCCCTGGCCGGCCAGGCCACGGTGACCGTGACGCCGGGCTGCCACACCTGGGAGACCGTGCCCGAGCCGCCCGCCCGGGCGCTGCGCGACCCGGTGACCGGTGAGCCCGGGGTCCGGCTGGAGTTCCGCGCGGCCGACGGCACCCTGCTGGCCGCCGAGCACCGGAACTCGACCGTCTTCGCCTGGTGGGGTGACGGGCTGCCCGCCGAGGTCGGCTGGGGCCGCGGTGGCACCATCTCGGTGCTGGCCCGGTACCAGCCGGATGCCTCCGGGCCGCATGTGGTCGGGGCGGCCGGCGTAGGCCGGCTCACCGTGACCGTGGACGGTGTGGTCGCCGCGGACGGCGCCACCCCGGTACCCGCCGACCCGGTGGAGACGATGACCCGGCCGGGTGAAGTCACCGGCCGCGTCATGCTGACCGAGGGACAGCCCGCCGAGGTCAGGCTGGACTTCCTGCCCTCGGCTGAGGCGGAGGGCCCGCTGGCGGTCCGGCTCGGCCTGGTTGCCACGCCGGACGAGGAGGCCATGCTGGCCGCGGCGGTCGAGGCGGCGGCCGCCGCCGATGTGGCGGTGGTCGCCGTTGGGTCGGCCGAGACCACGGAGAGCGAGGGGTTCGACCGGGGCACGCTCCGGCTGCCCGGCCGCCAGGACGAACTGGTCCAGCGGGTCGCCGCGGCCAGCCCGCGCACCGTGGTGGTGGTCAACGCCGGCATGCCGGTGCTGATGCCATGGGTGGGCCAGGTGGCCGCCGTGCTGTACGCGTGGCTGCCCGGCCAGGCCATCGGCGCCGCCCTGGCCGACGTGCTGCTCGGCCGGGCCGAGCCGGGCGGCCGGCTCCCGGTGACCATGCCGGCCCGCGAGGCCGACAGCCCGGTGCTGCACGCCGTGCCGGTAGCCGGCCAGCTCAGCTACGACGAGGGGCTGCTGGTCGGGTACCGGGGCTTCGACGCGGCGGGCCGCGAGCCGCTGTTCCCGTTCGGGCACGGGCTTGGCTACACCAGCTGGGAATATGAGTCGCTGTCGGTGGACCGGGCCCGGGCCGCGCCGGGCACCGACGTGAGCCTGCAGGTCACCGTGCGCAATACCGGTCCGCGGGCGGGCCGCGAGGTGGTGCAGGTGTACGTGGCCGGGCCGGCCACCGGCGCGGGCCGCCCAGTGCGGGTTCTCGGCGCGTTCGGCATAGCCGCCGCCGCACCCGGGGAACCGGTGCGGCTGACGCTCACCGTGCCGGCCCGGGTGTTCGCGCGCTACGACGGGCAGGCGGGGTGCTGGACCTGGCCCCCCGGCCAGGCCACGATCAGCGCCGGCCGGTCATCCCGGGATCTGCGGCTGTCGGCCACGGTGATCGCCGGCTGACCGTCAGCTGGGCCGGTTCCGGCCCGGGGACCCCTCCCCCGGGCCGGTGCCCGGCGCGGCGTGCCGGGCGCTTTCGGCGACGTGCCGGGCGCTTTCGGCGACCTCGGGGCCGTGGCGCCGGGGCGTCGGCGCGACCAGCTCCACCTCGTAGCCGTCCCGGTCTTCGAGGTAGGCCGCGTAGTGCTGCTCTCCCCCGGCGTAGGGGTGCCGGTCGGCGAACAGCAGCCGCCAGCCATGCAGCAGCGCCTCGCCCACCATCCGGTCCACCGTGCCCCGGTCGGTCACGTGGAAGGCCAGATGGTTGAGGCCGGGCCGGTACCGGTCGTGGCGGAACGCACTGCGCGCCGGTGACTGCTCCAGCACGATGTACGTGTCGCCCGACCGCCAGCTGACCCCTTCGGGCCATTGCTGGAAGAGCTGGTAACCGAGCGCGGCGAGCAGCCAGCCCCACGTGTGCTCGGCGCGGTTCAGGTCGGGCACCCACAGCTCGATGTGGTGCAGCGTCCCCATAGCGGCCGGCTTCATGCCGACAGCATGCCGCAAACCGGAAATCCGGGAGGGTTACCCGCTAGGACAGTTTTTCCACTTCCTGCTGCAGCCGTCCCATGCCGCGCAGCCAGCGGTCCGGGTCACCGGCCCGGCGGGCGTACATCACCGCCACCTCGGGGTGCGGCAGGATGAGGAACCGCCCGTCGGCGATGGCCTCGATGACCTCGTCCGCCACTGCCTCCGGGGTGACCGCCGACTCGGCCAGCAGCGCCTGCCCGGCCGGGCCGGCCGCGGCCAGCAGCGGGGTGCGCACGCCCATCGGGCACAGCGCCTGCACGGTGATGCCCCGGTGCGCATAGCTGGCCGCCAGCCATTCGGCGAAGCCAAGCGCGGCGTGCTTGGTCACCGAGTACGGCGCCGAGCCGAGCATGGTGAGCAGCCCGGCCGCCGACACGGTGCAGATCAGGTGCCCGCTGCCCGAGTCCAGCCAGCCGGGCACCAGCAGCCGCGCCGCCCGGACGTGGGCCATCACGTTGACCTGCCAGCAGGCGTCCCAGATCTCCTCGGCGGCGTCCGGGCCACCTTCCGGGCCGATGCCGGCATTGGCGCAGAACAGGTCGATGCCGTCGAGCAGGTCGGCCGCGCCGCCGATCAGCGTGGCCACGCCGTCTTCGCTGGCCGCGTCGCCGGGCATGGCCTCGGCGCCGCAGGACGCGGCGACCTCCTGCGCGGCCGCGGCGTTGATGTCGTTGACCACCACCCGGGCGCCCTCGGCCGCGAACCGGCGGGCCAGCGCGGCCCCGATGCCGCTGCCCGCCCCGGTGACCACCACGCCGGCGCCCGCGACCGAGTTCACCGCTGTCCCGCCCCGGGCAGTGTGGCCAGGCTGGCCAGGGCGGCCCGGTGCCAGTCCGGGGTGCCGAACCCGATCGAGCTGCTCTTGGCCCGCTTCAGGTACAGATGGGCCGGGTGCTCCCAGGTGAAGCCGATGCCGCCGTGCAGCTGCACGCATTCCTGCGCGGCCAGGGTGGCGATGTCCCCGCAGGCCGCCTTGGCCAGCGCCACCGCGACCGGGGTGTCCGGGTCACCGTCGGCCAGGCAGGCGGCGGCGTACCGGGCCGCGGCGCGGGCCTGGCTGATGGCCACCCACAGGTCGGCGAGCCGGTGCTTGAGCGCCTGGAACGAGCCGACCGGGCGGGCGAACTGGTAGCGCTCCTTCAGGTAGCTGACGGTCACCTCCAGGCAGCGCCCGGCCAGCCCGAGCTGCTCGGCCGCGAGCATCGCGGCGCCCGCGGTCAGGCCGTCGGCCACCGCGCCCGCGGCGGCCGGGCCGGAGGCGACCGGCCGGGCCGGCACGCCGTCCAGCGCCAGGTCGGCCAGCTGGCGGGTCTGGTCCAGCGAGACCACCGGGGACAGGCTGACGCCCGGCGCGCTGGGGTCCACCGCGTACAGCCCAGCCGGCACCCCGTCGCCCGGCACCAGCAGCACCGACGCAGGCAGCGCGTCGGCCACACCGCTGACCGTGCCGGTCAGCCGGGCCTGGCCAGCCGGGTCGCCGGGCCGGGGCGCGGCGACGCGCACCCCGCCGGGCAGGCCGGCCGCACCCGGCCGGGTGGCGAACGGGACGGCCAGGGCGGCGGTGACCGTGCCCGCCGCCAGCCCGCTGAGCAGGTCCGCGTCCTGGGCCCGCAGCGCGGCCGCGGTGGCCACCACCGCGCTGCCCAGGTACGGGACGGGGGCGACCGCGCGGCCGGTTTCCTCGGCCACCACGGCCGCCTCGCGGTAGCTGGCCCCGGCCCCGCCGTGGCGGTCCGGGATCAGCAGGCCGCCGCAGCCGACCTCGGCCGCCAGCACCTGCCACAGCGCGGTGTCATAGGTCTCGCTGGTCTCGGTGCGGGCCAGCACCGCGGGCCAGTCACTGCGCCCGTCCAGCACCGAGCGGACCGCCGACCGCAGATCCTCCTCGGCCTGGCTGTAGAGCAGGTCCGGGATGCCCCGGCCGGCTGGTTTCTGCGTCGTGGTGCTCACCGGGGCAGGTCCTTCCAGGGCACTTTGGTGTCCGTGCGGGGCTCGGCAGGCAGCCCGAGCACCCGTTCGGCGATGATGTTGCGCAGGATCTCCGAGGTGCCGCCCTCGATGGAGTTGCCCCGGGACCTCAGGTAGCGGTAGCCGACGTCCCGCCCGTAGAAGCTGACACTGCCCGGCCTGCGCATGGTCCAGTCGGCGTAACGCAGCCCGTCGCCGCCGGCCAGGTCCACCTCGAACGAGCTGATCTCCTGGTTGAGCCGGGCGAAAACGATCTTGGCGGCGGAGCCTTCCGGGCCGGGCTGGCCCGCGGCCAGCTGCTGGCGGAGCCGGTCGGAGGCCAGCCGGGCCACCTCGGCGTCCGCCCACAGCCGCAGGATCCGGTCGTGCAGGCCGGGGGTGCGCAGTTCCGGGTGCTCGCGCCAGGTCCGGGCGGCGCTGCCGATCATCCCGCCCTCCCGGGGCAGGGCGGCGCCGCCGATGGACACCCGCTCGTTCATCAGCGTGCCCTGGGCCACCCGCCAGCCGTCGCCCACGCCGCCGATCCGGTCGGCGTCCGGGATCACCGCCCCGGTCAGGAAGACCTCGTTGAACTCGGCCTCCCCGGTGAGCTGGCGCAGCGGCCGGACCTCCACGCCGTCGCCGGTCATGTCCAGGCCGAAATAGGTCAGCCCGGCGTGCTTGGGCACGTCCGGGTCGGTGCGGGCCAGCAGCAGCCCCCAGCGGGCCTCGTGTGCCATGGACGTCCAGACCTTCTGCCCGGTCACTGACCAGGCTTCGCCTTCTCCCCCGGCGCGCACCGCCCGGGTGGCCAGGCCGGCCAGGTCAGAGCCGGCGCCCGGCTCGCTGAACAGCTGGCACCAGACCTCCTCGCCGGTCCACAGCGGCCGCAGCCAGCGGGCCTTCTGCTCGTCCGAGCCGAACGCGAGGATGGTCGGGGCGGCCATGCCGAGCCCGATGCCGATCCGCTCGGGCTGGTTGGTGGGCGCGCCAGCCACGGCGAACTCCGCCTCGACCACGGACTGCAGCGCCCGGGGCAGGCCCTGCCCGCCCAGGCCCGGCGGGTAGTGCACGGAAGCCAGGCCCGCGTCGAACCGGGCGCGGAGGAACTCCAGAGGAGACGTGCTGGCCGGGTCGTGACTGGCCAGGAACTCGCGGACCTGCCCGCGCAGGCCGTCCTCGCCGGCCGGGCCGGTGCCGTCCGCCGCACTGCCGGTCAGCACAACGGGCCGCCCGCCACGTAGATCACCTGGCCGGAGACGAACCCGGACGCCTCGCCGGCCAGGAACGAGATGACGTTGGCCACGTCGTCCGGCTGGCCCACCCGGCGGACCGGGATCTGCGACGCCGCGGCGGCCTGGAAATCCTCGAAGCCCATCTTCACCCGGGCCGCGGTGGCCGCGGTCATGTCGGTGACGATGAACCCGGGCGCGACGGCGTTGGCCGTGATGCCGAACGGGCCGAGCTCGATAGCCAGCGTCTTGGTGAACCCCTGGATGCCCGCTTTGGCCGCGGAGTAGTTGACCTGGCCCCGGTTGCCGAGCGCGGAGCTGGAGGACAGGTTGATGATCCGGCCATAGTGCTGGTCCACCATGTGCTTCTGGGCCGCCCGGCTCATCAGGAAGGCACCGCGCAGGTGCACGCCGAGGACCGTGTCCCAGTCGTCGTCGGACATCTTGAACAGCAGGTTGTCCCGGATCACGCCGGCGTTGTTGACCAGCACGGCGGGCGGGCCGAGGGTGGCGGCCACGGTGCCCACCGCGGCGGCCACCTGGTCGGCCTGGCTGACGTCCGCGCCGACCGGGATGGCCCGGCCACCCGCCAGCTCGATCGCGCCCACGGTGTCCTTGCAGGCGTCCGCGTCGAGGTCGAGCACGGCGACCGCCATCCCGTCGGCGGCCAGCCGGCGGGCGGTGGCGGCACCGATCCCCCGGGCGGCCCCGGTGACAATGGCGACTCGTTGCGCATCCTGCGGCATGTGCGTTTTCTCCTTGCTGGGTGTCATCGCGGCGCCGCGCCCGAGGGCCGGCGGTTATCGGGCTGGCTAGCTGGGCGTGCGGTACCGGCGCAGTTCCCGGCGGGCCAGCGAGCGCTTGTGCACCTCGTCCGGCCCGTCAGCGAAGCGCAGCGTGCGGGCGCTGGCCCACAGGCTGGCCAGCGGGAAATCCTGGCTGACCCCGGCCGCGCCGTGCGCGGTGATGGCCTTGTCGATGACCCACTCGGCCATCGCCGGAGTGATGATCTTGATGGCCTGGATCTCGGTGTGCGCGCCCTTGTTGCCCACCGTGTCCATCAGCCAGGCGGTCTTCAGCACCAGCAGCCGGGCCTGCTCGATCCGCACCCGGGACTCGGCGATCCACTCCTGGACCACCCCCTGGTCGGCCAGGGGCGCGCCGAACGCGGTCCGGGTGGTGACCCGGCGGCACATCAGCTCCAGGGCCCGCTCGGCCGCGCCGATCAGCCGCATGCAGTGATGGATCCGGCCGGGGCCCAGCCGGGCCTGGGCGATCGCGAACCCGTCGCCCTCGCCGCCGATCAGGTTGGCCACGGGCACCCGCACGTCACGGAACTCGACCTCGGCGTGACCGCCGTGCGGCGCGTCGTCGTAGCCGAACAGGGTCATCCCGCGCTGGACGGTGATGCCCGGTATGTCCCGGGGCACCAGGATCATCGACTGCTGGCGGTGCCGGTCGGCGGCCGGGTCGGTGCGGCCCATCACGATGAGGATCTGGCAGCGGGGGTCCATCGCCCCAGACGACCACCACTTGCGGCCGTTGATCACGTACTCGCCGCCGGCCCGCTCGATCCGGGTGGTGATGTTGGTCGCGTCCGAGGACGCTACGTCCGGCTCGGTCATGCAGAACGCGGACCTGATCTCGGCGTCCAGCAGCGGGCGGAGCCAGCGGTCCCGCTGCTGGCCGGTGCCGAACTCGGCCAGCAGTTCCATGTTCCCGGTATCCGGTGCGGCACAGTTGATCGCTTCCGGTGCGATCGCCGGGCTGTGCCCGGTGATCTCGGCCAGCGGCGCGTACTGCAGGTTGGTCAGCCCGGCCCCTTCCGGGTGATGGGCCAGGAACAGGTTCCACAGCCCCCGCTCGCGGGCGTCCGCTTTCAGCTCGGCGACCACGGCAGGCCGCTGCCACGGCTGCCCGGCCTGGGCGTTGGCCCGGGCCTGCGCGGCGAATACCGGCTCGGCCGGATAGACACGCTCGTCCATGAACGACTGGAGGCGTTTGCGGAACTCCTCCGTGCGGGCGTCGTATCCGAAGTCCATGCAGCCTCCCGACGGGTCCGCATCGACTCTACCTACTGACCGGTACGCGATCTAGGAGTCCGGGTCCGCCAGGGGCTGCCCCGCACACCCGGGGTGAAGGCCACGCTGGCGCCCGGCTGCCGCCCGCGATCAGCGCGGCGGTCAGCCAGAACGACCTGTCCGCAGTACAGGTGCCCCGGTCGCTGTGTGAGCCGGCCGGCTGGCCGGCCCGGGTCCGCAGAGGAAGTTCGCGTACGGGACCGGACGGCGGTGCGGGGGCTGGGGCCGCCTGGTGCAGTGCGACTCGATCCACCGCACCCGCGGGTCCGGGCCCTCCGGTGACACCGGCAGCACGAATACCCGCACGTAGCCGTGGCTGATGTCGGCCCGCAGCGTGGCCAGCGTCGGAGCGGGCACGTTGCCGAGGTAGCCCCCGATAGGCAGCACCTCCCTGCCGCTGTACAGGATGTAGTTCTCCGCGAGCCCGGACGTGTCGGTGCCGAACAGGGCGTCAGCGGGAGGCATCCAGAGTTCTACCCGCCGGACTGCCCTGGTGAGGGCGGGCGCGGCGGCGGCCAGGGCCTGGCTATGGTGCGCGGTCTCCGACGACTCGAACGGGGTGTCAAACGGGCCCAGACCGCGGATGACGCTGCTCACGGACGCCGCCGCGGGCAGCAGGAGCACGGCGGCACCGGCGAACGCGACCGCGGTCAGGTACCCGGCCCGGCCTGACGCGGGCAGCAGCAGCTGGGCGGCGGCGGCGGCCGCCACGACCAGCGCCACCAGGGTGAGCACAACCGGGCCGGAGGCCGTCCCGGACACCAGGTAGGCGCCGTAGCCGACGCAGCCGAGCACCGTCGCGGCGACGATCAGGCGCACCCTGGCCGGCCACGGGCGAGGTCCGCCCGCGGCGATGCCGGTGCCGCACAGCGCGGCGACCGCCGGGCTGAGCGCCGCGACGTAGTACGAATTCAGGTAGGTGCCGACGCTGAAGAAGACCGCGAGGACCAGCCACCAGCCGCCCCACAGCACGACGGCAGCGCGCAGCGGGTCGCGCCTGCCCTGGCGGCGCCGGGAGATGAGCACACCCAGCGCACCGGCGACGGCCGCCGGCAGCAGCCAGCCGCTGCCTGCCGCGAACGGGCCGGCCAGCAGCCGGTGCCAGCTCGGCTTGATGCCCATGGTCTCGGCGGTGAGCAATCGCCCGCTCTCCTTGGCCGCGACCAGCAGCGGCGAGGGCGGCCCGGCGACGCTCACCCAGTTCCCAGTGAGCCGGCCCACGCCGTTGTAGTCGAAGACCTGCATGTACACCGAGTCGTCCGGACTGCCGTCCACGTAAGGCCGGTCCTGGGACGGGACCAGCGAGACCGCGGTCATCCAGGAGAGGGAGACCACGGCGGTGACCAGCCCGGCCAGCGCCACGTGCGCGCACCGGGTACGCAGTCTCGCCGCGGGCGCGGCGAGCAGGTAGGCGGCGGCCAGCGCGGGCAGGGCCAGCCAGGCCTGGATCATCTTCGCCTGGAACGCCAGGCCGACCCAGACGCC
>Ga0207665_10000804_pt1 | contig 21249 bp, 22 predicted proteins | sample LARL112metaG_FD_184351 | JGI IMG/M metagenome (GOLD analysis project Ga0207665, IMG submission 184351) | Corn, switchgrass and miscanthus rhizosphere microbial communities from Kellogg Biological Station, Michigan, USA - LAR L11-2 metaG... | ecosystem: Host-associated > Plants > Roots >...
GGCGCGGAACCGGGTCACCAGCAACAGGAGCAGGGCAACGGCGGTTACCGCCGCGCCGCCGAAGACGTGTGCCTGGCGGCAGGCCCGTCGCCGGTCCCGGTCGGTAATCGTGCTGGATGGCAGGCGGGCGGTGGTCACGGCCGGGTCACTTCCTCTTCAGGACGGCCGGAAACCCGCGGTTCCCGGTCGCGGGCGGCCAATTCGACAGGGCAGGCCGGTTGCGGGCATGCGGCCAGGTCACACAGGCGGCAGATCTGGTCGGCGTGCGCCCGGTCCGTTGTGATTCGCGAGAGCACCTTCTCCAGTGCGGCGGTCAGGGCCTTCCGCTCGGCCGGGGTGAGCGCGCCAACGGCGTCGCTGAGCGCCCGTTCCCGGTCGGCGAGCACCCGGGCGGCGGCCGCGGTGCCCTGGGGGGTAAGCACCACCGCGACCGAACGCTGGTCGCGCCCGGGACGCCGTTCGGCGTGGCCTTCCGCCACAAGCTGGTCGACCACGCGGACGGTGGCGGACTGGGTACGCCCCAGCGGCACCCGCAACTGCTCGATGCTCAGGCCGGGCTCTTGCGCCAGCGTCGCCAGCGCGGCGCCCATGGCCCCGGCATGACCGGTGGTTGTCTCCACGGCCGAGGAGATGGCGTCGGACAGTCCGACGGCCAGCGCTCCGAGCAGGTTCTCCAGGCGTTGGCTCACCTATCTAATGATGTATCACTCATGCATCTATGGCCATCTTATTTTGCGGGGCTCTTCGGCTGGGCACACCGCGTGGTCAGCGGCAGCCTCGGTGCCCAGGTTCCCGGGCGCTCCGCCCCGCACGAGCGTCAGCTGGCGACGATCGTGGCCGCGAGCGCGATCCGATGGTCCTTGGTCCATGGCGGGCCCAGGGTTGCCCGCGGCCCGTGCAGCACATCGCCGGCCCGCGCACCGAGGATTCTGGCCGCCTGCGCCTCGACGGCCTGCGCGTCGAAGAAGTGAACCGCCCAGCCGCGCTCATCGGCGCACTCGGCGAGCACCTGGCAGTACATGACGGAATCAGCCCGGGACGAATAGGGCGGGCGGCGCTGGGCGGCGATGTCGTCCGGAAAGTCGAGCGGCCAGGCTCGCAGCGACACCGAGATGAGCGCTCCGGGCAGCGAGGCGGCAAGCTGATCCAGCGACGCCGATGTTGCCCGCAGCGCCGACGCCCGGACCTCCGCGACCATCCTCGCGGCGGCGCCGTCATCAAGAGGTCCGGCTTCGTGTTCGACCGGCGCCGCCGGCATGCCGGGTTCGATCAGGCCGATCCGCCTGCGGTCCACGACTTCGTGGCCGGCGGATGCGGTGACGGCCACGGCCCAGCCGAGATGATGGGCGATCCCCACGCGCACACCCTCGAGTATCCCGGGTGCCCGGTCCTGCCCGCCGGGCTGCTCCCGGCTTACCCCGGCCGGGTCCGGGGGCCCGGAGGCGATCAGGGGTTCTGGTCGTAGGCCGCCCGCACCAGGTGCAGCAGTTCGTCGTCCACGTCGGCCACGCTGCGCAGTGCGACCTTGTGGGTGGCCTGCCCCGGAGCGCTGGCCGGCTGCAGGCGGCCGCTTGCCGGCGGGTCGGTGAACCGCAGGCCCAGGTCTACCCGGTCCCGCGCCGCCGCCGCGACCGCCGCGAACTGCCGGCCGCGGACGAACGGCGTGTAGCCGCCGCGGCCTTCCACCCGCACGTCCGTGCCGAGCCCCATGATCGCGCTGGCGAGGGCGTCGTAGATCGGGCGCAGGCCAGCCTTGGCGCCACGGTACTGGCTGTCGATGTACTCCTCGACGCTTGGCCGTACCCACCCGGCGGCGCGCGCGGCGGCATCGGCGATGGCCCACTGGCTGTTCTGCTGGACGCCGTGCTCGGACCGCAGCCAGCGGCGCACCGCGTTCTGGTCCAGCGGGTCGATCCCGGACGCCTCGACCAGGGCCAGCCATTCCTCCAGCGAGCGACCGGTGCGAGCGGCCAGCGACCCGGTCACCGCGCCCATCATGTCGTCGGGTGTCTTCGCCACGGTGGCAGCCTACGCACCCCGGGCTGCCCGTTCCAGGCGGCACCGCCCTGCGCACCCGCGGCCGCCCGGTCCCTCGCAGCGCCGGACACCCATCGCGGCCGCCTGGTCCCTGGCAGCACCGGCATAGGCGTGGTGCCTGGAAGAATGCCCTGGACCGGGGTGTGCTGCCGGCCTCAGGTAGGGTCTCCAATGGCCTCGCGGGGCGATGATCGCACAGATGTAACGGAATCGGTCACGCAGCCGTTTCCACCACCGAGATGTCTCCCCCCGCTCACCGGAACCCCTACCCGGGGCCGTCCTCCTCTGCCGGGCCAGTAGCCATCGAGCCCTCGGGCCGGCACGCGCGCCCGAATCCTTACCCGGGGCCGCCCTCCTACGCCGGGCCGGTAGAGGCCGAGCCCCCGGGCCACCGTGCACGCCAGGTGATGGCCGGTGGCGTGAGCGGCGAGACCCTGGCCGAGGACACCGACCTGACCATGGCGATCTGCCGCCGCGGCTGGACCGTCACCTACGAGGAATACGCGATCGCCTGGACCGAGGCTCCCACCAGTCTTCGCCAGCTCTGGCGGCAGCGCTACCGGTGGTGCTACGGGACCATGCAGTCCATGTGGAAACACCGCCGGTCGGTCATCGACCGCGGCGCCTCCGGCAGGTTCGGCCGCCGCTGCCTGATCTACCTGGTGCTGTTCCACGTCCTGCTGCCCCTGTTCGCGCCCATGGTCGACGTCGCCATGGTCTACAGCCTGCTGTTCCTGAACCCGGGGCGGGCCGTTGAGTTCTGGCTCGGGTTCGCCTGCCTGCAGGCGCTGATCTGTGCGTATGCCCTGCGGCTGGACGGCGAGCGGCTGACCACGCTGTGGGCGCTGCCGCTCCAGTTGCTGGTCTACCGCCAACTGCTGTACCTGGTCACCGTGCAATCGCTGATTACCGCGCTGCTCGGCAGCCACCAGCGCTGGCAGCCGATCCGCCGGGCGGGCGTCTTCGCCGCCGGCGGCCCGGCCAATGAGGAGTACGCGATCCAGTACCAGCCGTAACCGCAGGCCAGCACACATGGGCGCACGTCCGTGGGGTGCCCTGGACCCGGCGCCCGTCAGGAGCCTCCGGTAGGGTCTCGAACGTGATCCTGCACCCGGGCGGGGGGATTCGCACAGGCCGCCGGCCTGCGGGACACCACAATCCTGCGCGGTCACCAAGGGGGTTCCGGACCGCGCGAGCCGGCCGCCGATGAGCCGATGCCAGACAACCTGAGGCGCCGCTTCACCGCTGACGCGTCGCCGTTCCAGGAGAGGGGAACGTCATGCCAACACGTGATTCCTACGCGCAGGGCACGCCCAACTGGGTGGACCTGCAGACCACCGACCAGGCCGCAGCGAAGGCCTTCTACGCCGGGGTGTTCGGCTGGTCCTACGACGACCAGCCGATGGACGGCGACGCGGTCTACTCGATCGCCAAGATCGGTGACGAGAGCGTCGCCGCGATCGCGCCACAGTCGCCGGAACTGGCCGCCGCCGGAGCGCCGCCGATGTGGAACACCTACCTGGCCGTCGACTCGGCCGACGAGGCGTCCGCCAAGGTCGGGGCGGCCGGCGGCATGGTCGCCATGGAGCCCTTCGATGTGATGGATGCGGGGCGGATGGCCTTCGTCCTGGACCCGAGCGGCGCCGCCGTGGCGCTCTGGCAGGCCGGTCAGCACATCGGCTCCACGCTGGTGAACGAGCCGGGCACGGTGATCTGGAACGAACTGATCACCGACGACCCGGCGGCCGTGACGTTCTACGAGCAGGTGCTGGGGGTGACGACGGCCACCGCGGAGATGGGCGGGAACAAGTACACGATGTTCCAGGTAGGCGGCAAGGAGGTCGGCGGCACGACGCCGCCGCAGATGGAGGGCGTGCCGAACCACTGGCACGTGTACTTCGCGGTCGCCGACGCGGACGCGTCCGCGGCCAAGGTCGCCGAACTGGGCGGTTCTGTCATGGTGCCGCCGTTCGACACCCCGATCGGGAAGATGGCCGTGGTCACCGACCCGCAGGGTGCCGTGTTCAGCCTCTTCCAGGCCTCGATGGCCTGACGCCGACCGGGCTGCGCCCAGGGAGCGGACCATGGAAATACCCAAGCCGAACGACGCGGACAAGGACTTCTTCAGATCCGTGCTTCCCGACGACCCGGCGGTCGAGGTCAAGCCGATGTTCGGCAACCTCGGCGCGTTCGTGCACGGCAACATGTTCGCCGGGCTGTTCGGGCCCGCCGTGGGAGTCCGGCTCGACGACGCCGGGCGCACCGAACTCGAAGGCATCGAGGGGTCGGGGCCGTTCGGGCCGGCCGAGCGCCCGATGGGCGGGTATACCAGCCTGCCCGAAGCCTGGCGCGGCACGCCCGACGTAGCGGCGCAGTGGGTGGAGCGGGCGCTCGCCCATGTCAGCACGCTGCCGCCGAAGGTGAAGAAGCCCAAGGCGCCCAAGAAGTAGCGCCTCCGCGCCGGCCGCTCGGACGGGAGAGGGGGACAGGCTCGTCAGCCTGCCCCCCTCACGCCGATCACTTGTGCGGCCGGCGAACTGCCCGGCCGGTCGGTTGCGGATGGCCAGCACGGCGCGCTGGCGGGCGGCGCCGCGCGGTGAAGGTCAGAGCTGCGCGGTGACGGCCTTGACCTCGGTGTAGGCCTCGAGCACCTCGTGGCCCATCTCGCGTCCCCAGCCGGACTGCTTGTACCCGCCGAACGGCAGCGACGCATCGAACACGTTGTAGCAGTTGATCCACACCGTGCCGGCCCTGATCTTCTTGGCGAGGGCGTGGGCCTTGGAGATGTCCTTGGTCCAGATGCCCGCGCCGAGGCCGTAGTCGCTGTCGTTGGCCGCGGCCGCGATCTCGTCGAGGTCGCTGAACGGCGCCGCGACCACTACCGGCCCGAAGATCTCCTCACGCACGACCTTCATGCTGGGGCGGGTGTTGGTGAGGACGGTCGGCTCCACGAAGTAGCCGCGGTCGCCGAAGCGCCCGCCGCCGGTCAGCGCCGTGGCGCCGTCCTCCTTGCCCGACTCCAGGTAACCGGTGACCCGGCGGAACTGCTCGTCGGACACCAGCGGGCCCATCTGGGTGCTCTCGTCCAGACCGGAGCCGAGCTTGATCGACTTGGCGATCTCGGCGACGCCGTCCACCACCTCGTCGAACCGGCTCTGCTGCACGAACAGCCGGGAGCCCGCGACGCAGCACTGGCCATGGTTGAAGAAGATCGCGTTGGCGGCCCCCTCGATCGCGCCCGGGTCGGCGTCGTCGAACACGATGTTCGGGCTCTTTCCGCCCAGTTCCAGGCTGACCTTCTTGAGGTTCCCCGCCGCCGCGGCGACGATGAGCTTGCCCACCTCGGTGGACCCGGTGAACGCGACCTTGTCCACGTCGTTGTGGGCGGCCAGGGCCGCGCCCGCGGTCTCGCCGAAGCCTGTGACCACGTTCACCACGCCCTCGGGGACCCCGGCCTCGGCGATCAGTTCGGCGAGCTTCAGCGCGGTCAGCGGGGTCTGCTCGGCGGGCTTGAGGACCACGCAGTTGCCGGTGGCCAGCGCCGGGCCGAGCTTCCACGCGGCCATCAGCAGCGGGAAGTTCCACGGGATGATCTGCCCGCACACCCCGACCGGCTCGCGCAGCGTGTAGGAGTGGAAGTTGGCGCCCGGCATGTAGGGCACCGAGATGTTGATCGTGTTGCCCTCGATCTTGGTGGCCCAGCCTGCCATGTAGTGGAACAGGTCGGCGGCCAGCGGCACGTCGGCGGCGGCGGCGATGACGTACGGCTTGCCGTTGTCCAGCGATTCGAGCTGGGCGAGCTCGTTGGTGTGCTCCAGGATCAGGTCACCGATGCGCCAGATGATCCGCCCGCGCTCGGACGGGCTCATCCTGCTCCACGGCCCCTCCTCGAACGCCTTCCTGGCCGCCGTGACCGCACGGTTGATGTCTTCGGCGTCCCCCTCGGCCACCCGTGCCAGCGTCTCCCCGGTCGCTGGGTTGGGCGTGTCGAAGGTCCTGCCCGATGCCGCGTTCACGAACTGCCCGTTGATGAACATTTGGCGTGGCGCGCCGATGAACTCCTCGACGCTCCGGTCCAGTGTGACTGTCATGGGTGCCTCATCTCTCCTTGCCCCGTGCCTTGCGGAAGGCACCCCGTCGCGGCTGGATTCACCCCACAAGGGGCCAGCTCGCGGCCCCCAGGGCGCCGCTCAACTCGGTAGTCTCAATGAGACTACGCACTGCCTGGCTGGCGCAAGGGTTTGACCGGGTGGTGCGGGGGATCTCGTGGTGCACGACTTCAGCCGGTCGCGCAGCTCTGCCACGCCCCGCAGGTGCTTGCCGCGGCCGGCACCCTGCAGGGCCGCCGGACCGCCGCCTACCCGGCGTTGGCCCCCGACGTGACCGCGGCGGGCGCCGAGTTCGTGGATGCCGCCGCCGTCATCGACGGGCAGATGGTCTCGGCCAGGGCCTGGCCCGACCATCCGGCCTGGATGCGCGAGTTCATCCGGATCCTGCGCGCGAAGTCTCCCGCGTAAGGTCCTCGAGAAAGCTCAGCGTCGCGGCGGTGGTGGCCCGGCGCCAGGCCAGCAGGGTCGCGTCGAAACCGTGCTCCCCCGGCTGCTCCGCCTTGATCGCTTCTGCGATCGGCTCCAGCGTCGCCTTCTGCCGTTCCAGCAGCCCGCTGGGGTCGCCCCCGGCCCGGTCCAGCAGTGCCAGCTTGAGCAGCAGGTGCGAGCGGACCTCCCGGATGTGTGTGACGGGCGTGTCCAGCCAGTGCCGCACCGCCTCGCGCCCGGCCGGGGTCACCGAGTAGAGGGTCCGCTGCGGGCCGCGCCCTGATTCCACCGCCCCGGGGACCAGCAGCCCGGCATCGAGCAGCCGCCCGATGGCCCGGTATATGACCGGCCGGGGGATCTGCCAGATCCGCCCGAGTTCCCCCTGCGGCGCGGTGAGCTGGGCGATGGCGAAGCCGTGCGTGGGGTGTTCGTTGACCACCGCGAGCACGGTCCACTCCGGTAGCGACAACGTGGGCCACCCGCTCATGCGTTCGAGCCTAGAGGAGTCCGCGCCGGGCAGGCGGGCCGTCGGGCGGCCGGGACCAGGGATCGCGCCGGAGGGAGACCCGTGACGGGCGAGCCGCGAGTGGGTAGTCTCTTTGTGACTAGCTAGCCTCCCGGGAAGGCCGGTCATGTCCGCCGAACTGATCAGCGCCGTGTTCCGGTCCCCCGTGCCTGTGGGCGTGCTGGCGGACGGCACCTTGTACTACGCCCCGATCGGCGAGGTCGTGGTGACCGGCGCGCTGGTCACGTGCCATCTGTGCGGGCGGTCGCTGCGGTCGGTCACCGCGCACCTGCGTGTGCACGGGTGGACCAAGCTGGCCTACTGCGAGGTGTTCGGCCTGGAGCGCGGCCAGTCCCTTGAGGGGACGGAGACCCGCAAGCTCCGCGCCGCCGCGCTGACGTCCCGGCTGGTCTTCGAGCCCGCGATGCGCGAGGGCAGCGCTGCGGGACGAGCCAGGGCCCGCGCCGGGGACCTGACCCGTGACGCGGTCCGGGCAGCGCGCGGCCGCCGCATGCCAGAGCAGCGGCGCCGTAAGGCGGTGGCGGCGCTTGCCGCCATCCCGCCCCCGGTCGTGGCGCAGGCCAACCGGGATCGCGCCAGCCGCCATCTCGCCGACGTCGCGGCGGCGGTGGCCCGCAGGCACGGGTATGCCGACCTGGGCAGTTTCGTGCTTGCCCGGATCGAGCAGGGCGCCAGCCTGGCCGCGATCAGCCGGGAAGCCGGGCTCAACAAAGACTGGCTGTCGCGCCATCTCGACTGCGTGGACCCGGCGGTGGCCGAGGCGGTGCGCCGCCGCCTGCCGAACCGGACGGACGCCAGGTGGCTGCCCGCCCTGACCCGGCTCGGCTTCCCAGACGTGCCCAGTTACCTGCGGGAACGCCACGTCAGCCAGCACTGGACCGTAAACGCCATCGCCACCGAGGTCGGCCTGACGCACCACACCGTGGAGACCGCACTGCGCCGCCACGGCCTCGCCCGTACCGCGCACGCAGCAAAACGGCACCAAGCGCACCAGCGTGCGGCCCAGGTCGCCGCCCACTTCGGCTTCGACAGTATGACCGACTATGTCGCCAGCCGCCGGGGGGCAGGCTGGACCTGGCGGGCGATGGCGGCAGAATGCGCCCAGCCGCCGTCGTGGCTGCGGCGGCAGGCGCAGGCCACGTCCCCGCCAGCACCGCGCCGATAATGCCAGACGCTCTCCGGCGCTGGCTGCCCCGGCCGTGACTCGCCTCGCGTGGCCCGCCTCCGATGGCACCGGGGTGCCGGCGAGAACGTGGGCCGGTAGGCAGCGTTGCTCAGCGCAGCGCCGGCAACGTTTCGGGAGTTACAAACATGCAGCTCAGTGCGCGGAACCAGATCCAGCCCGGGTGACGGGCATCAACAGCGGCGAGGCCATCGCCAACGTGGAACTGCAGGCCAACGGGGTGCGCCTGGTCGCCTCCATCACGGTGGAAGCGGTAACGTCCCCGGCCCGCTGCCTGTCATCGACGGTTTGCTCGCCGCGACCGCCAAGTCGCGTGGCCTGACTTTGGTTACCAGGAACACTGCGGACCTCGCCAGGAGCGGGGCGGCGTTGTTCAATCCGTGGGGCGGTCCCCGCGCCACTGGCGGTAGAGGGCGATGAAATCGTCCTGCATCTCCGGGGTCAGGTCATCGGGGGTGAGTGTGCCGGTGAGTTCGATGGTCTTGCGCATCTGGGCGAGGTATTCGGTGCAGTGCGGGCAGCCGGCCAGGTGCCCCTCGTACCGGCGGCGGTCGGACCGGGAGAGCGCCCCTTCCAGGTAGTCGGTGACGAGTTCGACCGCCCGCTGGCAGACCAGGTCGCGGCGCCATAGCCGAAGCCGCATCATGACGGCCTCCCGAACCCGGTCTCAGCGGCCTGGCGCAGACGGCTGCGGCCACGGTGCAACAGCACTCGCTGGTTGCTCTCGCTGATCTCCAGCACGCCGCACACCTCCTCGCTGGTCAGGCCGTCGAGATCGCGGAGCGTCACGACCTGCCGCTGGCGGTCCGGCAGGTCCTCGATCGCCGTGCGGAGGAAGCCGGCCAGCTTGCCGGCCGCGAGGCGGTCCTCCACCTCCTCGATCCAGCGCTCCGGCGGCGAAAGCCAGCTACCGCCGCCATCGAACCTGGACGCGGCCACGGCCGCCTCGGTGTCATTTACCGCCCCGGTGTCGCCCACGGCGATCGTGCGCCGTTCCCGTGCGCCCGCCGTCCTGGCCCGGTTGACCAGGATCCGGAACAGCCAGGTGCGAAAGGATGAGCGGCCCTCGAACCCGTCGATGCCGCGCAGTACTCCGACCCAGGTGTCCTGTACGACTTCCTCAGCCACGGCCACGTTTGGCACGAATGAAGACGCCAGCCGCAGCATGGCGTCCTGGTGCCGGCGCACCAGGGTGACGAACGCCCGCTCGTCACCGGCGCGCAGCGCCGTGAGCAGTTGCGCGTCGGTGCCGGAGTCCACTGCGGACAGCCTAGGGCCTCCTCATCTCGAAGCGCCCGGCGGGCGGGCCTGCCGCCCGCCGGGCGCGGTGAGCTGTGGTCAGGAAGCGGCGATGCCCTCGCCGCCGGCCGCGCCCGCCACGGTGACGCTGCCGAGGCTGGTGAGTGACCCGCCGGTGCCGACGCTGAACTCGTCGACGATGCCGTTCCCGCCGGTCTGCACGTACAGGAACGCGCCGTCGGGCGTGGCCGCGGCGTCCACGGTGCCGGGGTCGGTCGTGGTCTGGCCGAGCAGGGTGAGCTGGCCGCCGGCGCTTGAGGTGTACCCGCTGACGTTGGCGCTCCCGGCGTTGGAGGCGTACAGCGTCCCGCCGGCCAGGGTGACCCAGCAGGTCGCCGCCTGCCCGGTGCCGACCGAGTCGATCGGCGTCACGGTCCCGTCCGAGCCGAGCGAGAACGTGGACAGGGCGTTGGTGCCCGCGTCGGCGATGACCAGATGACCCGCCTGGTCGAAGGTGATCGCGAACGGGACGGTGCTGCCCTCGGAGTTCACCACCGGGCTGGCCGACAGCCGCCCGGCTGGCCGGACCGCGAACACGTCGATGTCATTGCCGTTGGCCTTGGTGGTCACGACGAGCTGGGAGCCGCTGGGCGAGAACGCGACCTGCCCCGGGGTGTTGGTGAACTGCGGGGTGGCCGACTGGCTGAGGTGCAGCCGCCGGTGTGAGCCGCGCAGGAAGGCCAGGCGCCCGCCCGGGGCCAGCCGGTAGCCCTGCACCGAGCCGCCGCGCAGCCCGTTCAGCACGTACACCAGGTTCCCGCGGATCGCGACGCTGACCGGGAACTGGCCGCCCGAGCCGATGATCTGCTGCCGGTGCAGCCGGGTGCCGTGCACCCCGAACACCGTGACGCTGTTGCTGCCCGCGTTCACCGCGACGAGCAGGTGCTGCGCCGGGTCGTACTGCAGCGAGCCCTGGGAGGCAAGGTGGTCCACGACAGAACCGGTGAGCTGCCCGCCCAGGCCGCCGGTGGGGTAGGTGCCGGCCAGGGTGAGCGTGCCGTCGCTCGCCCTGGCATAGGCGACCACCTGGTTGCCTGCGGTGTTGTCGGTCTGCACGAACACGGCGGGCCTGGCTCCGCCGTCGGGGCTTGCGTGGACCGTGGCGGCGCTGGCGGCGGCCGGGACGGCGAGCGCCACGGCCGCCGCCGACGCGACTGCCGCAGCGGCGAGCAGCGTGCGTGCCTTCGCCGGGCTGCGGCCGGAGCGGTTGGGGTCTGTCATGCGTTCTCCTCGGTGAGGGACGGCGTACCCCCTTCAGTCCCGCGAGGAGCCCGTGCGTTACACCCGCCAGATCATGATCATGGGGATGTGGCCCATGGAAGGGGCCACATCCCCATGATCATCGACGCTGCTTGGTGTGCGAGGCGGCCGTATTGCAACGGTTGGTTAATAGCCGCGTCAACGGAAGGTCAAATGGCGCTAGTCCTTCTTGAGAACGGCCTCGGCCTCGATCTCGATCTGGATCTTTTCACTGATCATCACGCCGCCGGGAACCGGTGCGTTGAAGCTGACGCCGAAATCGCTGCGGTTGATCTCGCCGCGGGCGGAGAATCCCGCCCTGGTGCCGCCGTACGGATCGGGGCCGAAACCGTTGACCTCGATGGTCAGCGACACCGGCTTGGTCACGCCGCGGATGGTGAGGTCGCCGTCGACGATGAAGTCGTCCCCGTCGCGGCGGATCCCGGTCGAGCGGAACGTCATCTCCGGATGGGTGGCCGCATCGAAGAAGTTGGACGAGCGCAGGTCGTTGTCGCGCGCCTCGTTGCCGGTGGTGACCGACGACAGGTCGATGGTCGCGGTCGCCGACGACTCCAGTGCGTTCGGTGCGGTGATGATCTCCGCGTGGAACGTGGTGAAGTGCCCGCGGACCTTGCTGACCATGAGGTGGCGGGCTACGAAGCCGATGTGGGAGTGGACGGGATCCAGCTCCCAGGTGCCTGCGACGTAACCCTCGAACTCGACAGCCGGTGCCGTCATCGTGTCTCCCGGATTCTCGAGCAGAACGGTGCTGGATAGTGACACGGTTCCCATATAGAACTGTGCGGACCTATCCTCGGCAGCGTGGCGTTTTGGGCGCAAGACGGCACATCTACGTGCCTTAGTCACCCGGAGGTAACCATGACAGCTAATGGCGATGTCATGAGCGGATGCCGGATCCGGGAGATCCTTGAGCGCGTCGGCGACAAATGGTCGCTGCAGGTGATCTTCCACCTCGGTGACGGGCCGCAGCGCTTTACCAGCCTGAAACGCAGCGTCGACGGGGTGAGCCAGCGGATGCTGACGGTGACGCTGCGCGGGCTGGAACGGGACGGGATCGTCAGCCGCACCATGTACCCGGTGATACCGCCGCGGGTCGAGTACGCGCTCACCCCGCTCGGCGCCACGCTCCTCGATGCCGCGGGGACGCTGGTGAGCTGGGCCGACGCTCACCTGGCTGAGGTTGACGCGGCTCGTGCCGCCTATGACGCGCGGGCCGCCGCCGCGGCAAAGGCCTGAGGGCCCGGCGGCCCCCCACTCATTCGCCGCCGGGCCGGCGCGCCGGATGAGCAGTGATGCCAGCGCGCCTGGTCCGGTCGGCCCCCGTCTGGCCGGCCCGGGCGCGCCCGGCTCTCCATGCGTCCGTGCGCCTGGGAGCCAACCCTGAACCCCCCAAAGGGGTGGCTCGTACCTATACGGAGTACGAATGGCCCGATTAGATACATAGCCCTTGCACGGGCGGCTCAGGCGGCGCCGAGGGCGAGGAACGACCATGCGGTGGCGGCCTGGACCGGCTCGTCTTCGGCGCCGTCGCGGGCGAGCTGCAGCGCCTGGGCGAGGCCGGCCCCGCCGCGCAGGTGCTTGTGCAGCGCGGTCATCAGCGTGGCCGTGGCCTGGTCGTTGACGGGCACCACGCTGGCCACGATGCCGGCGGTGCCAAGCGGGGCGAGGCAGTGGGCCAGGCCGAGCAGTTCGTCCGCGCCCGCAGGAGCGAGCACCCCGGAGTCACAACTGGAGAAGATGACCCGGTACGGGGCGCGCCTCAGCCGCTCCAGGTCGTAGACCGTGAGTGGCCCGTCGTCCATCAGCAACGAGGAGAACAGCGGGCTGTCAGCCCGGAAGCTGCCATGCGCCGCGATGTGGGCGAGCCCCGCCCCGTCCAGCGCGCCGAGCACCCGGCGCGCGGTGGCGGTACCCGATCCGAGCACCGTGGCGTCCGGGTACTCGGCCGCCAGCGCCGGTATCTCGGTCCCGGTGCCGAGGCCGGGCCCGCGGACGAACACCGGTGCCGCCCGGTCCGGCGGCTTGACCGCCAGTGCCTGCAGCCAGGCCCTGGCCGACGGCGCGACGCTGACCGCACGGTCCCTGAGCGCCGGCAGCAGCGCCCATGGAACGGCGTGCAGCCGGCCGGGCGGGACCACGACCACCGGTCCCCCGCCGAGCAGCCGGGCGGCCGGGCCGAGCAGGATCGCCTCGAGCCGCCGCCCGCTGGCCTCCAGCGTGGCCAGGGCGGCACCCCCTGGGCCCGTGCCGCGGCCATGGGCCAGCCGGTGCAGGCCGAACCGGGCGAAGCCGACCTCGGTCGCCGCCTCGTCGGCACGGCCGCCGCGCACGTGCCGGACCTGCGCCCCGCTGCACACCAGGATGTGCAGGTCACCGTCGATCGCGACGATCTGCACCAGGGTCGCCGGGCCCAGCGCGTCAAGGAGTTCCTCGGTGCTGAACCCCCACCCGCCGCGCCATCCCCCTTCGCTGCCCCGGCCATGGTGGCGGGAACGCAGCACCCTGGCCCGCACCGAGGCTTCCAGCCGCAGTTGCTCGCGCCGGAAAAGCCCGGCGGGGTCGCCGCTGGCCCGGGCCCGGTCCAGCCGGCTGGTCACGTCGCGCAGCGCGGTCAGGTCGGCCTGGAGAGCGGCGTCGTCGGCCGGGCGGGCCGCGGGGACCGCGTGGGCCGTCGCCCGCCAGCGCTCGCTCCAGGAGAGCATCAGCCGGGGCCGGCCGGTCCCCAGGGCGGCGCGCTGCGCGAGTGCGGCGAGTTCGGTGCCGTGCGCGGTGGCCTGTGCCCGCAGTTCCGAGGCGCCCAAGGTGACCTGATGCTCGTCGAGGATGGCCAGGCCGCGCCCGCAGGCGGCGAGCAGCCGGCGCCGGTCGCTCGCGGCGTCGGCGCGGAGTGCTTCGGCGAGCCAGCCTTGCGCTCGGGCCAGCGCGGTCACCCGGCGGTACCGGTTGCGCGCCGCCGCGCGCAGGTGGGCGTCGGCCTCCGCATGGCGGCCGAGCGCGCCTGCCAGTTGCCCGGCCAGCAGGCGTGCCCGTGCCGCATCACCGGAGCCGAGCAGGTCCAGGTCGGCCGCGAGCTGCCCGCTCTGGCGCAGCAGCCGGGCGGACGGCGGGTGGCTGGCGCAGCGCGCCTGGAGCAGCAGCAGGCCCGCATGGGTGCGCCACCACCGGCGGCCCTGCGCGGTGAACAGCCGCTGCGCGGCCTGTGCCCGGGTGGCGGCCAGGGCCGGTTCCCCGGCGGCCAGCGCGGCCCGGGCGCCGGCCAGCAGCAGCTCGGCCCGCCTCGCGGCCCGGCCGCCGCCGCGGCCCGAGCCACCGAGTGCGGTGCCCGCCTCGGCAAGGGCGTCGGCGGGCAGCCCGGCGGCCAGCAGCACGGCGCACCGGTCGGTGGCGAGCTCAAGCAGGGGCACGGCAAGCTGCCGGTACCGCTGCTCGGCCTCGTCCAGGCAGGCCAGCGCCGCGGGCAGATCCCCCGAGCGGTACGCGACGAGCCCGCGGTTATGCCTGGTGAAGGCCACCTCGACGGTCTGGCTGGTGGTGGCGTAGAGGTGCTCGGCGCGGGCCAGGTCGAGTTCGGCGCGGTGGCCAGCTCCGCGGGCCAGGTGAACCAGTGCCCGGGCGGTGCGGGCTCGCGCCTCGAACAGGCTGTCGCCCGCCGCCCGCAGCACCCGGATCGAGCGCCCCAGGTCATCCAGTGCCTCAGCGTGCCGCCCGAGCACCCACAGCGCGATGCCCCGGCGTACCAGGACCCGGGCCGCGGACTCGCCGGAGACCAGGGCGAGGGAACGGTCCAGCGCCGCCAGCCCGCGGCGACTGTGGCCCCGGTAGGTCAGCGTGACCCCCAGCGTGGCCAGCACGTCGGCCTCGCGCTCCGCGGACCCGGAGGCCCGGGCGAGGCGCACCGCGGTGCTCAGCTCGGCCGTGGCCGCGTCCAGCTCGCCGAACTCCCGGTGTAGCATTCCGATCGCCTGGTGCGCGACCGAGGCTTCGTAGGGAGCGGGGCCAGCGGCCAGGATCGCGTGGGCCTTCGCCCGGGCCTCACCGGGACGGTCGCTCGCGAGCCGCAACAGGTCGAGTATCCCGCCGGGGGCGTCCCCGCCGGGGCGCGGGCCGCCAGCCATACCCCAGATGTTAAACCCGGCCATTCGGGTGCGCCACGCGACAATGGGAGGGACAGGTCCTAATATCTCTGTCAGTCGCTGGTCAGCAGGGCTAACTACGTCAGACGCGGGTAACCACAAAGGTTTGCGATGGAATCTTCGGAGACGGCGGGTGAGCACTCGCTCACAAAGCTAGAAATTCAGCTGAGCCTAATCAGCGAGGCATTCGGGGAATCGTTCGGAAAACAGCTTTTCGACGACGGCACCCTCGACTACCTCTATGTGCGTGGCGTGATCCTGGTCCGCGACGCCTACCTCGCTGAGGTCGCCAGGCTGCTCGAGGAGGACGACGAACCCGAGGAGCGGGGCCAGGAGTTCATCCCGGTCGAGGGCCTGCTGCCCGGGGTCAGCCTGTTCTCGGTGGGCAACCGTGACGTGCCGAGGCTGCTGGACAAGATCGATGCCAGGCTCGGCGTGGGTGTCGCGACTCCCGATCACATCCTGTCGGTCACGCCGGTCTGGGCCTGCCCGGCCAGCGAACCGGAGGGGGTGCCGTTCGGCGCGCTGCCGTATCCGGGCGACTGCGCGGGCAGCGGGGCCGGCACGTTCATCTACGTGGTGGACACCGGGCTGGTCAAGGGCGCTGACGCCGCCCACCACTGGCTTGCCGGGGTCACCGGTACCGAGGACCCCCTGCACGTGCAGGGCGGGGTGACCACGATTCCGGACTACGCGGGCCACGGCACGTTCATCGCCGGCGTCGCCCGCTGCATGGCGCCCGCCGCGAAGGTGGAGGTGGCCAGGGACTTCAACCAGGCCGGTGCGATCGCCGAGCACCTGATCGTGCGCCGGCTCCACGAGGCCCTGGCCAAGGCCCCGGACGTCATCAATCTGTCGGCGGGCGGCAGCACGCGCAAGGACCTCCCACTGCTGGGCTTCGAGGCCTTCTGGGACACCTACCGTCATCGCAAGGGCACCGTGGTTGTTGCATCAGCGGGCAACAACTCCAGCCGCAGGCCGTTCTGGCCCGCGGCCTTCCCCCAGGTGGTGGGGGTGGGCGCGGTCGCGGCGAACGGCCGGGGCCGGGCCTACTTCAGCGACTACGGGCCCTGGGTGGACGTGTACGCCCCGGGGGAGGACCTGATCAATGCCTACGCGACCGGGACGTATCACTACCGGGAGCCGCCCCACGCCGGCGCGCAGCACCACTTCGAGGGCATGGCCAAATGGAGTGGCACGTCCTTCTCGGCGCCCGTCGTGGCGGGGCTCATCGCGGCCCGCGTCACGGCGACCGGCGAGAACGCGCGCCAGGCGGCCAAGGCGCTGCTGGCCCAGGCGCGTGCGCAGCATCTGGCGGGGGTAGGGCCCGTGCTATGGCCCTGCGATACGGGCGAGTGCGGCCATCGGCTGACATGCTGCTGCGGTGGCAAACACCATGTGGCGCGGGATTGCTGCTAACGGGAAGGGCGTGTTGGTGAGTCCGGACGACACCGGCCTGCTGGTGCGCAGCGCGGCCAACGGTGACGAGGCTGCCTGGCGCGGGCTCGTGACCCGGTTCAGCAGCCTGGTGTGGGCCGTTGCGCGGGCGCACCGGCTCACAAACGCCGACGCTGCGGACGTCTACCAGACCACCTGGCTCCGCCTGGCGGAGCACATCGGCCGGATCGAGCATCCCGACCGGGTCGGCGCCTGGCTGGCCACGGCCGCCCGCCGGGAATGCCTGCAGAGCCTGCGCTCGGCCGCGAAGACGGCGCCCACCGATGACATGGACCGGCTCGACATCACCCCCGCCGTGGGCAACCCCACCGAGGAGGCGGTGCTCGCCGCCGAAACCGAGCGCGAGGACGCGGCGCGGGCCGCGGCGATGTGGCGGGCGTTCAGCCGGCTGTCCGGGCGCTGCCGTGAGCTGCTCCGGATCCTGATGGCAACGCCCCCGCCCAGCTACGCTGAGGTCGCTGCGGCGCTCGGGCTGCCGGTCGGCAGCATCGGCCCCACCAGGGCACGCTGCCTGCAGCGGCTTCGCGAGGAGATGGCAGGTATCAGGGACGGGCTATCGCCCTCTTCATGATGACGCCTCCCACAGGAGATCTAGAGATGAACGAGTCGGACGACGAGCTTGAAGCTGAGCTCAGACGGCTGGCGGCCGACCGGGAACCTGTACCCGCCGCGCTGGTCCAGGCTGCGCTGGATGCCTTCGGCTGGCGGGACATCGATGCCGAACTAGCCGAACTGGTCTACGACTCGCTGGTCGACACAGACGCGGCATCGCTGGTGCGGGGCACGGCCGACCAGCGCCTCGTCTCCTTCGCCATCGGCGGGATCACCATCGACGTCGAGGTGACCAGCGCCGGGCCTGGGCGCTCGGTCATGGGGCAGATCGCCCCGCCGCAGCGTGCCACGGTGGACATCCGCTACCCGCAGGACACGGTCACGATTGAGACGGACGAACTGGGGCGGTTCGAGTCAGGGCCGCTTCCTCCTGGCCCGGCGAGCCTGCGGCTGCGCCCGCCGCCCGGCGGCGAAGGCCCGGCGATCGTGACCGACTGGATCTCCCTCTAGCACGGGTCGCGACCAGGATTCCGCCGCACACCAGCACCGCGCCGACCAGTTGCAGCGGGGTTGGGCGCTCGCCGAGCACGACCGCGGCGAGCAGGATCGCGGCGGCTGGCTGCAGCAGCAACAGCAGCGACGACAGCGACGCGGGCAGCCGGGGGAGCGATGAGGTGATCAGCAGCCACCCGGCGGTCCCGCTGGTCATGGCCAGCAGCAGGAGCCAGCCGAACGCGGGCCAGCCGATGTCGAGCTGCCACCCGCCGAACACCAGGCCGAGCGCTGCCGCGCCGGCCGTGGCGCCGAGCGTCGCCTCGGCGAGCGGCGCCGCGACGTGCGGCGTGGCGGTCGAGGTCTGGCGCAGGATGAGCAGGAAGGCCGCGTAGGCGACCGAGGTGCCCAGCCCGTACTCGATCCCGGCCACCGAGTGCACCCCGGGGGCGTGATCGGCCAGCCCCGACACCAGCACGATGCCGGCCAGCACCACGGGAAGCGCGAGGAAGTACCCGCGGCCGGGGCGCTCACGGAACAGCAGCCAGGCCGCGACCGTGACGAAGACCACCTGCAGGTTGCCGAGCAGCGTGGCGATGCCCGCCCCGACGTCGGCGATCGCGTGGTTCCACAGCACCAGGTCAACGGCCAGGAACACGCCCGCGAGTACCGCCCAGAGCCGGGAGCGCAGCGGCCGCGGCCCGCGCTTGCGCTGCTCCAGCGTGGCCAGCACTGCCAGCAGCGGCAGTGCCAGCAGAGACCGGTAGAACGCGGCGGAGGCGGTGCCCGTGTCGGCCAGCTTGACCAGCACCGCGGAGGCGGAGATGCACGCCGCGCCGAGGGTGGCAAGCACGGCTGGTGGCGGCCCGCCCGCGGCCCGGCCCGCGTCGTTCCCGGCCTGCCCAGACCCCGTTCCGGCGCGGCTTTCGCCGTTGCCGGTCATGACCGTCTTGGCATACGGTGCTGACATGGGATCCACCCTAGGAGAGCAGTCTGTCAGCAGTCAAAAAGGTTTTGGTGCTGACCTGCTCGAGGCGCTCACCGCCGCGGCCGAGCTGATCAACACCGGCCGGTCCCGCGACGGCGAAGGGCTGCGCGACGTCGCCGACGTGGCCGCCTTCGGGCGGCGCTATGGCCTCGGCGGCCGCGCCCGGGCCGGGGATGTCCCGGCGCTGCGCGCCTACCGGGCCCGGCTGGACGCCATCGTCATCGCGTGCGAGGCAGGTGACACCCCGGCCGCGGTGCGGATGATCAACGAACTGCTCGCCGAGACCGGGGCCATCCCGCAGATCGTGTCGCACGACGGCCGCGGCCCGCACATCCACGTGTCCCGGCCGGCCGCGCCGATGGCCGACCGGATCGCCGCCCACCTCGCCATGGGCCTGGCCGAACTGCTGGTGTCGGGGGAGAGCGGCAGGCTGCGCAGTTGCGCGTCACCGACCTGCCGCGACGTCTTCTTTGACGAGTCACGTAACCGGTCGCGGCGCTATTGCGACAGCCGTACCTGCGGAAACCGGCTGCACGTCGCCGCCTACCGGGCCCGCAAGGCCGCCGCGGGGTAGCCCTTGAGGGTCACCGGCGGTCGCCGGCGAGCCACACCGACAGGTGCGCCGGTTCCAGCGCGGCCTGCACCGTGGTGGCCAGATCGCCGCGGACCGAGTCGAGGTCGAGCGCCTCGTTCAGGCGACCGCGGAACGCCGTGAGGGTGCGGTCGGCGTCATAGCGGGCCCGGTTGAACCTGCGGTCCACGACCCGCTGGACCCGGCCCCGGACCGGGGTGAAGAGCGCGGCGGCGGCCAGGGTGGCGGCGGCCACGGCGATGGGGGTGTGCACCGCGAGTACCCGCGTGGCCAGCAGCACCAGCCCTGCGTACACGCCGACCAGCAGCCCGGTGACGATCGCATAGGCCAGCGTCCGGGAGATGATCCGGTCGATCTCATACAGCCGGTACTTCAGGATGCCCACACCGATGCCCAGCGGCAGCGCGGTGAACCCGAGGATCAGTACCTCCCACAGCGCCGAGTTCGTGCCGAGGCCCGCCAGGCCGGCCCCGCAGACCGCGGCCCCGCTCATCAGCCACTTCAACTGCTGGCGGCGCTCGCCCGACGAGCGGCGCCAGCTTGCGATCTGCCGGGTCAGCGCGGCCAGCCAGAGCAGCACGACCGCGGCGATGAACACCATTACCAGCGGGTTCAGCCAGGCGGTGCTCCCGGCCGGATGGCTGATCGGGGCGAGTTCCCCGTCCGAAGCCACCCGGATGTGATGCCTGACGATCAGGCCGATCGATACCGCGGACACGCTCAGCGCGGCGGCGGCACCGATGACGAGATAGCCGCCTACCGCCCAGCGCCACCGCCGGGACGGCAGCCTGCCATCCGGGAAGAGCAGTATCACCAGGGGAAACGGGATGAATGTGACCGGGAAGAATTCGGCGAGCACCAGTGCCACCGGGCCGATCAGGGGCAGTCCCGGGTGGCCCTGGTAGTACACCGGCGTCGTGTAGCCCGACGCGCCGATCGTGACCAGGGTCAGCATCGCTTCGCCGGTGAGGAGCCAGCCGATCGGGTTGCGGGGCTGGTGATGCGCCACCACCAGGCCCACTGCCCCGATCACCAGAATGAGCGTGGTCAGGCTGACCGCCGGCCCCAGATCGCGGGGTGTCAGCCTGCCGCTGAGCAGGCCCTCCACCAGCAGGATCGCGAGCAGGCCAAGCATGACGCAGGCGAGCACGATCGCCGTGCGCGGCGAGGCGAGGCGGATGCGGCGCACCGGCGCGGTCATCGCTGGCTCCCGGCGATCCAGATCGATACGTGCGCGGGCTCCAGCGAACCGGCCACGACGGCGAGCAGATCACCCCGGACGGTGCCGAGGTCGACGGCGTCCTGCAGTCGTGCGGCGAACGCGTCCACGGTGCGGCCGGCGTCGTAGCGGGCCCGGTTGAACCGCCGGTCCACGGCATCCTGGACCCGTCGGCGGACCGGGCTGAACAGGGCGGCGGCGGCCAGGGTGGCGGCGGCCACGGCCACCGGGGTGTGCACCTCCAGCACCCGGGTGGCCAGCAGCACAAGCCCGGCGTACACGCCGATGAGCAGGCCGGTGACGATCGCGTAGCTCAGGGTCCGGGAGAGGATCCGGTCGATGTCGAGCAGCCGGTACTTGAACACGGCCACGCCCATGCTGACGGGCAGCGCGAGCAGGCCGACGATGGTGGCGGCGTTGTGCGCCAGGCCGGCCACCCCGGACCTCCCGGACAGCGCCACGTTGAAGATCAGGCAGGCCACGGCGGCCACGGCCCCGGTCAGCAGCCACTTCAACTGCTGGCGGCGATCGCCCGATGAGCGTCGGTAGTTGGCCACCTGGCTCGCCACCGACATCAGCCAGCACAATGTCAGCAGCGGGAAGAACACGTCCTGCACCACACTCCACCAGGCGTACGGCCCGGTGAGGCTGCCGCTCAGGGCCAGCAGGTTCCCGGCGGAGTCCACCCGGACGTCGTGCCCGGCCAGCACGCCGAGGGAGGCCACGAGCGCGCCGCCGATCCACAGCGCTGCCACGCCGAGGTAGGTCCACAGCACCCACCGCCAGCGCCGCGACGGAAGCCGGCCGTCCGGGAACAGCAGGATGGCCATCCCGGCGAGGGTGATCGCCGGCGCCCAGCCGGGCTGGGTGAGCACCGCGGCCCAGCCGAACGGGAGGTCGCCGTGGTGCAGCCGGTAGTCGGCCACCAAGTAGTAGCTGGCATCCTCGCTGAGCGCGCCGAAGAGCCCCCCG
>Ga0207665_10000806_pt1 | contig 21196 bp, 17 predicted proteins | sample LARL112metaG_FD_184351 | JGI IMG/M metagenome (GOLD analysis project Ga0207665, IMG submission 184351) | Corn, switchgrass and miscanthus rhizosphere microbial communities from Kellogg Biological Station, Michigan, USA - LAR L11-2 metaG... | ecosystem: Host-associated > Plants > Roots >...
TTTAAGTGGTCCGATTCTGGCGCTCGCATTCGGTTAGCCTGCGAGAACTTCAGGAAACACCGGGGACCACTTGCAAATACAGGATACTAGTGTCCTGATTCCGAAGTTCGCATCATTTTGCAGCGACACCGTTTGCGAACTTCGGAATCGGAAGGACACTAGCAAGTCATTGTTTCTAGTGTGGCTTTGGTTCAGAAGTCCGCATGACGAACTCGCGAGCTGCAATGATGCGGACTTCTGAACCGCCACACTGGTGGAGTTTGGGATTTGACATGACCAGCTTGCAGCCAGACAGGCAGCAGGTCTCGGCTTCACTGCAATGGCCGCGTCATGTCGTCCTAAAGTCTATTCTCGACGGGCGGGCCTACCCATACTACCCAAGGAAACAATCACGGGACCGACCCTGATGGCGCCTTCGAAACACCGGGCAAATTGCCTCCATCCAACCCGACAGCACTGGGTGGGCTACGCTCTCGCGCTACTGTTCTGGCTGGGCCTGACGACGGCGGCGGGCGCCCAGGGCGCGGTGAGGTCGGTTCACGGCGACTGGCAAATCCGCTGCGACACCCCGCCGGGCGCGCAAGCCGAGCAATGCGCCCTGATTCAGAGCGTGGTAGCCGAGGACCGCTCCAATGCCGGGCTCACGGTCATCGTGCTCAAGACCGCTGACCAGAAGAGCAGGCTGATGCGGGTGGTCGCGCCGCTCGGCGTGCTCTTGCCTTCCGGACTGGGCTTGAAGCTCGACAATGTCGACGTCGGCCGCGCCGGGTTCGTCAGATGTCTGCCCAATGGTTGCGTGGCCGAGGTGGTGATGGATGACAAGCTGCTGGGACAGCTGCGGACCGCGAAGACGGCAACCTTCATTATTTTCGAGACCCCGGAAGAGGGCATCGGATTCCCGCTCAGTTTGAACGGCTTGGGCGAAGGATACGACAAGTTGCCGTGAGGCAATGTGCCTCGCTGGGTGATCGCCTCAAAGACCTCCCTTTTTCACCAGTCGCAACTATCTTGGAGACATCTTCACAAGCCCTGCAGCGCGCCCCGAAACCGCGGGTTACGGCGATGTAAGGCGATCGTTTTGCGGCTTTCTGCTTAACTCGCCAAGCCCATTTCAAGATGGGTTCCCCCTCGGCGGAATGAAAAGAAAAACTTGGAGCACTTGATGACCCCCCCGACCTCGCTTCTCGACCGAGCCAATCTCGACCGCAATTCCGTCCGCGATCAGCTCGGCCGCGGGCTTTCAGGCGCCGACGACGGCGAATTGTTCCTGGAGTACAGCCAAACCGAAGCGCTGATGTTCGACAATGGCCGGCTCAAGCAGGCGACCTATGACACCTCCCAGGGTTTTGGGCTGCGTGCGGTAAAGGACGATGCCGTCGGTTATGCGCATTCCTCCGATGTCTCCCTGCCCGCCTTGATCCGCGCAGCCGACGCAGTCGCGGCCGTCCGTGGTGGCTACAGTGGAACTTTCGCGGCGGCGCCGGCGCACACCAATGTGCGGCTCTATGGCGACGAAAATCCACTGGATGCGCCCGGTTTTGAATCCAAGGTGAAACTGCTGGCCGAAATAGACGCCTATGTGCGCGACAAGGACCCGCGGGTGCGCCAGGTGACGGTCAGCCTGGGCGCCACCTGGCAGGTGGTCGAGATCCTGCGCCCGGACGGTGAGAGCTACCGCGACATCCGCCCACTGGTGCGGGTCAACATTTCCGTGGTCGCAGGCCAGGGTGATCGCCAGGAAAGCGGCAGCAAGGGGTACGGCGGCCGCGAGGGCTATGCCCGTTTCATCGACACCAAGGCTTGGCGCGAGGCCGCCGACGGCGCGATCCGCGAGGCACTGGTCAACCTCGAATCGGTTCCGGCACCGGCCGGCGAAATGGATGTCGTGCTCGGGGCCGGCTGGCCTGGCGTGATGTTGCATGAAGCCGTCGGCCACGGGCTCGAGGGCGACTTCAACCGCAAGAAGACGTCGGCTTTCGCCGGGCTCATGGGCCGGCAGGTGGCGGCCAAGGGTGTCACGGTGGTTGATGACGGCACGCTGGCCGCGCGCCGCGGGTCATTGTCGATCGATGACGAGGGCACGCCGACCAACCGTACGGTGCTGATCGAGGACGGCATCCTCGTCGGCTACATGCAGGACCGCCAGAATGCCAGGCTGATGAACATGAAGCCGACCGGCAATGGCCGCCGCCAGGGTTATGCGCATGTGCCGATGCCGCGCATGACGAACACCTACATGCTGGCGGGCCATCGCGATCCCGCCGAAATCATCGCCTCGGTCAAAAACGGCGTCTACGCCGCCAATTTTGGCGGGGGCCAGGTCGACATCACCTCGGGCAAATATGTGTTCCAATGCACCGAGGCCTACAAGATCGAAAATGGCAAGGTCGGTGCGCCTCTGAAGGGCGCGATGCTGATCGGCAACGGGCCGACCGACCTGCACCGGATCACCATGATCGGCAACGATCTCGCGCTCGACACCGGTATCGGCACCTGCGGCAAGCACGGCCAGGGCGTGCCGGTCGGCGTCGGCCAGCCGACGCTGCGGATGGAGCGCATTACGGTCGGAGGAACCGGCGGATGAGCGTCAATCGGGAAGCCATCGGCGCAAAGGCGCGGAGCTGGGCGGTGCCGGTCGTACAGTTCCTGGCGGCGATATTGATCGTGTTCGTTGCCAAGGGCGCGATCGCGGAACCGTTCTACGTGCCGTCGGGCTCGATGGAGCCGACGCTATTGATCGGCGACGCCCTGCTGGCGTCGAAATACCCCTATGGCTATGGCACCGCCTCGCTGCCGATCCAGATCAACCTGAGCGAAACCGGACGCGTGTTCGGCGAGACGCCCAAGCGCGGCGATGTCGTGGTGTTTCGCTGGCCCGGCGACAGCTCGCAGGCCTGGGTGAAACGCGTGGTCGGGCTGCCCGGCGATCGCATCCAGATGCGCCAGGGCCAACTGTTCATCAACGATCGCCCCGCGTCGCTGAGACCCGACGGCATCGGCGAAGCCGAAGACGAAAGCGGCAGCAGCGAGCCCGCTTATCGCTTCATCGAGACTTTGCCGGGCGGCGTGCGCCACGCGATCTTCAAGCTTCGCGACAATGGCCGGCTCGACAACACGCCCGAGGTGAGGGTGCCGCCGGACCATCTGTTCGTGCTCGGCGACAACCGCGACAATTCCGCCGACAGCCGCGTCCCGGTTCGCGAAGGCGGCGTCGGGTTACTGCCTGTCGACAATCTGATCGGGCGCGCGGATGCGGTGATCGGATCCTGGGATCTGGGCATCCGCCGGCAACCGGTGTGGACATGGCTGTCCGGTTTCCGGCTGGCGCGATTCTTTACCTCGGTGCGTTGAGGCGGACCGCACCTTCGCTCGTGGAGCGGATTTGACATTTGCCCGTAACAGCGAATTCGCGATGCAAATCTCAGAATCGGAAGATTAGCTGCAGCACGCGCTTTTGCCGTCCCGCTGGACCGGCGGGCAAGGCACCGTGCCGTAGGAGCAGAATACGCAGCAGTCGCCCGCTTTGGGTTTCAGTTTTTTGCCACAGCCCTTGCAGAGGTAGAAAAACTGGCAGGCATCGAGCGGCATGGTCTCGACGGCCTCAAAACCGCAGGCGGGGCAAGTCAGTTTCGATTCGAGCCGCATCGCCACTCCCGAAATCCCGCTAGAAATAGGTCGTCAAGTCGGTCAGCCACTGCGGCGAAGCTGCGACCAAGGCAGCCTCCAGCCTCTTGTCGGCGCCGCTAATGATCGCAACGCCGATCACGATGAAGGCCGCGCCGAGCAGGCTCTTGCCGAGCTTTCCGGCCGACATCAGGCCATCGCGAGCGCGCATCAGGGTCGCGCGCGACAGAAGTCCGAACAGGACCAGCGGCAGTGCCGCACCGACGCCAAAGATCGCCATGGTCAGCGTCACCCTCGGCAGGTCCTGTCCCTGTGAAGCCAGAAGCGACGCAGCACCGAGCGTCGGGCCGACGCAAGGCGACCAGACCGCCCCGAGCAGGAGGCCGATCGCGAATTGCCCTGCGAGCCCGGACGCCGCGAAATTCCCGAATCGCCGGTCAGCCCAGTTCGACACCGGTCCCCCCGCCACCGCAAGCCGCGCCTGCCAGGAGGGAACCATCAGAACCGCGCCGAGCATTACCATGATCGCTGCCGCGGCCAGGCGAAACGTGCCGGCATCGATGCCGAGGCCGAATCCCGCCAAGGCGAGCAGGAGGCCGAGCCCCGTGAACGACAAAGCGAGGCCTCCGGCCACGGCGAACGCACCCAGCGGATGGGCGGTCACCGCGGCCGCCAGCACGATCGGTACCAGGGGCAACACGCAGGGCGACAGGATCGACAGAAGGCCGGCGACGAACGCCAGGGCGAGCGTGGTCACCGGGATCAGAGGCTCTGGTCGAGAAGTGCCGCAATCGAGGCTTCCCTGGTATCGCCGACCGAGCGGCCTTGCTCCCTGGCTCCCTTGAAGACAATCAGCGTCGACTGCATCTGGGCGCCAAACTCTTTGACCACCGGTTTCATCGCATCGAAATCGACGCGGAAAATCTTCAGGTCCTTGAATTTCGGATCCGCGGTCAGCTTCTCGAGAATCGGATTCTGCGCCTTGCAGGTCGGACACCAGTCGGCGTGGATTTCGACCAGGATGGGGCTGCCCTGTTCCTGCGCCGCCTTGAAGGCTTCGGCCGAGAATGGGACAGCTCTGTTGGCCCAGGCGGGCGCAAGGGTCAACACCAAGGCTGCCGTAACAATCGCCCCGTTAAAAAACCTGCGCGTTAACATCGTCGTGAGCTCCTGTTCTGACTTCGCGCTCCCAAAAATCGGGCCATCACGGCCGACCGCTTGTGGGCGCAACCCGGTTACGATCCAGATGCTGCGGATGTTACCTCACGACGCCCGAGGTGAAGCCCGGCTTGCGTCGGGGCGGCTTGATGTCTTTCTTCAAAAAACAGTGAGCATCTCTGCCGATGTATCCGGGCCGGGCAAAGGTCCAGGCCCGGCATCTGTTGTCGGCCGCGCAAGCCGCCTTGCAGATCTCGTCGCCGTCGCCGCGCTTGAGTTCGAAACTGCGGTAATCGCCGCCATAGCGGTCGATCGAGGTTTCGACCCCGCTGTTGCGCGGTTCGACCACGCCTGCGCCGCGCACGCCGGAAACACAGCAATCGTCGGAAGCCCGCGCCGGGACGCTGTTCTTCAGCCAGCAAAGCGCATTTCTGGAGATGTCGCTCGGATAGTTGAAGCTCCACGCCCGGCAGCGCCGGTCGCGCTCACACAGCAGCGCGCACTCGGCCGGATCGCCCGATGGCACCACCACATTCATGTAATCGCCACCCGGCCGATCAAAATTGGCCTGGGCGAAGGCCGATTCCGTGGCCGTTGCAGCTGCAACAAAACCGAGCGTCATCAAACACGCCCGGAGCAGGCGGCCTACCCACATTCGCGATGCTTTCAAGTAATCGGACTTAACGGACTTAACCGCATTTTGCGGCCTGGTACCGCACGATCTGAAGTCCCTGCAGTGCAAGTCGCGAGTTCTCCCCCAGGGACTTCAGATCGATAAACGGTACTAGAATCTTTGAATTACGGATGCCGGTGACTTTCCGGAGTTCGTGAAAAGGTGCTGCTGAGAAGGAGCACGAACTTCGGAAAGCGGGCATTCGCCATTTGATCGCCGCGAACCTGTACGGCAGATGAACGGCGGAATCCGGCCATTCAAGCCGACGGCTGGCAGGAAATGTTATCGGACCCAATCAGTTGCAGCTAGAACGCGTATTCATCATAGGCCGGTTCTACCGAGCCACGCCAAGGACCATGAAACTTCGCGAGCATTTCCTCGGCAGGGGTGTGTCCGCAATCGACGATCCGGTCCAGCGGCTCTAGATGACGCGTCTCGTCGCGTCCGGAGTGATCGATATGGCCGCGCCGGCGCAGGCCGGCATGCGACAGCGCAAGGCACTCCTTGGCGATTTCGAACAGATAACGGTCCCTGATCCTTGCCTTGAAGCCAAGCCGCGGCACGTCATCACGCAGCAACTGACGCTCGCACGCGCTCCAGGTTCTGACCATGTCCCACGCGCCATCGAGGCTGAGATCGTCGTACAAAAGTCCGACCCAGAACGCGGGCAAGGCCGGAAGCCGCCCCCACGGCGCGCCGTCGGCGCCGCGCATTTCCAGATAACGCTTCAGCCGTACTTCCGGAAAAATCGTCGAGAGGTGGTTGGCCCAGTCCGACAGCGTCGGACGCTCGCCGGGAAGCGCCGGATTTTTTCCCTCGAAGAAATCGCGGAACGATGATCCCGCTACATCGATATAGGTTTCCCCGCGCTTGACGAAATACATCGGGACGTCGAGCGCGTAGTCGACCCAGCGCTCGAACCCCATGCCGTCCTCGAAAACGAAAGGAAGCATCCCGGCCCGCGCATTATCGGTATCGCGCCAGATTTCGGAGCGGAACGACAGCAGCCCGTTGGGCTTGCCTTCGGTGAAGGGCGAATTGGCAAACAGCGCGGTCGCGACCGGCTGCAGGGCCAGCGACACGCGGAGCTTCTTGACCATGTCGGCTTCGGAGGAGAAGTCGAGATTGGTCTGCACGGTACAGGTGCGATACATCATGTCGAGGCCGTAACGGCCGACCTTCGGCATGTAGTTGGTCATGATCTTGTAGCGCCCCTTCGGCATCATCGGAATCTCGGCGCGCGACCACGACGGCGTCATGCCGAGCCCGAGAAATCCGATCCCCAGGGGGGTTGCGATTTCGCGCACCTGGGCGAGGTGCGCCATCAATTCGCTCTGTGTCTGATGCACGGTTTCGACCGGGGCGCCCGACAATTCGAATTGTCCCCCCGGCTCCAGCGAAATCGCGCCGCCGCCGGTGACGTCGTAAAGCCCGATGATATTGCCGCGCTCCATGATCGGTTCCCAGCCGAGCAGGAGCTTCATGCCTTCCAGCAGCGCACCGATGCCGCGCGCGCCCTCATAAGGCACCGGACGATGCCCGGCCAGCGTGAAAGGCGTCTTCTCGTGTTCGGTGCCGATCCGGAACTCGGAAGGCGGCTTCACGCCCGCTTCCAGCCACGCGATGAGTTCGGCGCGCGATTGCAGAGGCGTCATATCGATCTGGTCACGCGCCATGCAGGTACCGGATGTGGAGCGTTTCGACCGAACGCGTGCGGCGGCTAGTGTCCCGGTTCTGACATTCGTATCGTATCGCGGCGGGTTCGTTTACGAATGTCAGAACCAAAGGGACACCAGGTAAATATAGGATTCTGGTGTGGTTTTGGATTTGACATTCGCCTTTGAGGACTCGCGGCGATACTGAAGCGAATGTCAAATCCACCACACTAGGACATCCGCAAACCCGGTGGTCCGCGGATGTGAGAGGTGAGGAGAATATCATCGAGCTGGCGCGCCGTCTCTTGCGGCAAGCGATGGCGCCTCGCCGCACGAGCAGCCCAGCCGGTCGAGCAGGGAGCATAGCTTTACGGCATCGGCGTCGGACAGTTTCGAGCCGACATGCTTTTCGATCGCTGCGGAATAGGCGCCCCACATCTTCTTCTGCAGTTCGCGCCCGGCCTCGGTGATCTCGACGAACTGGCCGCGTTTGTCGATCTTGCACTCGCGGCGCGCCGCCAATTGCTCGTCGACCAGCCGGTCGATCAGCCGCGAGGTCGAGTATTGCGGCAGCAGCATCTGTTTTTCGAGTTCCACGGGGCGCAATTCGCCCGATGGCGCGCGCGACAATTCGAGCAGCGCGTCGTACCAGGCCAGCGGCGGAAACCCCGCCTTTTTCAAGTCTTGCTCGACGGCGTTGAGCACCCGGGTCTGGACTCGCATCAGGCGAATCCAGGCGGCGGTTGCCTCGCTCGACGGTTTGCGTTTCATGGCGGCTTCCATAGATGACGGGAAGGAGTGTAGCGCACTTAATGCAGCTGCATCAATGTTGACTATTCATGCAAATGCATTTAGTTACTGCATCGTCCGTTTGACATGACCCAGGGGAAGGAATTTCCGATGAAGCTCTACTACGCGCCTGGAGCCTGCTCGCTGTCGCCCCATATTTCCCTTCTGGAAGCCGGCCTGCCGTACGATCTGGTCAAGGTCGATCTGGGCGCCAAGAAGCTGGAGAATGGCGACGACTATCTGAGGGTCAATCCCAAGGGCCAGGTGCCGGCGCTTGTCCTCGACAGCGGCGAGATCGTGACCGAAGGTCCCGTGATTGTGCAGATGATTGCCGACAAGGTACCGGCCAAGCACCTCGCACCCGCCCGCGACAGCGCCGAGCGCTACAAGCTGCAGGAATGGTTGAACTTCATCACGGCGGAATTGCACAAGAGCATCGGCCCGCTGTTCAGTTCGGCGCTTTCCGACGACGCCAAGGCCTTCTTCAAGAACCGCGCGACGGGCAAGTTCAGGTTTATCGATGGCAAGCTCGCCGGTCACGACTATCTGATGGGCAAGCAGTTCACGGTCGCCGACGGCTATCTGTACGTCATGCTGAGATGGGCCGAAGCGTTGAAATTCGATCTTTCAGAGATGCCGAACCTCCTGGCCTATAAGGCCCGCGTCGCGGCGCGTCCCAAGGTGCAGGAAGCGCTCATCAAGGAAGGCCTCGTTAAGGCGGCATAGATCTGCCGGTCATTCCGGGGCGATGCAGAGCATCGAACCCGGAATCTCGAGATTCCGGGTCTGGTGCTAACGCACCATCCCGGAATGACGGCCAATCTTACGCCGCAGCCTGCTTCTTCGGCGGGAAGCGGCCGTAGAAGGTTTCACCCTTTTCCGCCATCTCGATCAGGAGTTTTGGCGGGGTGAAGCGCGAGCCGTATTTGGCCTCAAGCTTGCGGCACAAATCGACGAATTTTTTCGTCCCCATGAAGTCGATATAGGACAGCGTACCGCCGGTGAACGGGGCAAAGCCGAAGCCGAGGATCGAACCGACGTCCGCCTCTCGCGGATCGGTGATGACGTGATCCTCCACGGTCCGCGCGGCTTCCACCGCCTGCACCACAAGGAAACGCTGCTTCAGCTCCTCGACATCGAGCGTATCCGGATCAAGGTGCTTCGGCTGCAGGCTGCTCAACAGCGGCCACAGGCTCTTCTGGCCCTTGCCCTTCTCCGGATAGTCGTAAAAGCCCTTGCCGTTCTTGCGGCCGAAGCGGCCTTGCTTCTCGACCATCTCGATCATCAGCTTCTTCTGCGCCTGGTCGACGGCATTCGCACCGAGATCAGCTTCGGTCGCCTTCATGATCTTGAGCACAAGGTCGAGCGCCACTTCGTCCGATAGTGACAACGGCCCGACCGGCATGCCTGCCATCTTGGCAGCGTTCTCGATCATGGCCGGCGGCACGCCTTCCATCAGCATTTCGAGACCCTCGGCCGTGAAGCGCAGCACGCAACGGTTGGCGAAGAAACCACGGGAATCATTGACCACGATCGGCGTCTTGCCGATCTGGCGCACGTAATCAAGCGCCGTGGCAAGCGCGACGTCGCCGGTGTTTCGGCCGACGATGATTTCCACCAGCATCATCTTCTCGACCGGCGAGAAGAAATGGATGCCGATGAATTTCTTCTGATCCTTGAATTCCTCGGCGAGCGAATTGATCGGCAGCGTCGAGGTGTTGGAGGCGAAGATCGCATCGTTCCTGACGAGCGGCTGCGCCTTGGCATAGGTCTCGGCCTTGACCTTTCTGTCCTCGAATACGGCTTCGATGATCAGATCGCAATCCTTCAACACGGCGTAATCCGCAGTCGCAGTGATGCGGGAGAGGATGGCGTCGCGGTCGGCTTCCCTGGCGCGGCCCTTTTTGATCAGATCGTCGATTACCGATCTGGCGTGGGCCTTGCCCTTGTCGGCGCTTTCCTGGTCGCGATCGATCAGCACCACGTCGATGCCGGCGCGCGCCGAAACGTAGCCGACGCTGGCGCCCATGAAGCCGGCACCGATGACGGCGAGCTTTTTGACCTTGGTCGGCGGCACGTTCTGCGGACGCCGCGCGCCCTTGTTCAATTCCTGCATCGACAGGAAGAGAGAGCGGATCATCGCGGCCGCTTCCTTGCTCCGCAGCACTTGTGTGAAGTAGCGCGACTCGACGCGCAGTGCCGCATCGATCGGCAGCTGCAGGCCCTCGTAGACGCATTGCATGATCGCGCGCGCCGCAGGATAATTGTCGAAGGTCTCGCGGCGGTAGATCGCATTCCCCGCCGGGAACATCATCATGCCGTTCTTGGAATAGACCGGACCACCCGGCAGCTTGAACCCTTTTTCGTCCCACGGCGCCACGGCCTTGCCGCCGCCCTTGATCCAGTCCTTGGCCGCCTTGATCATATCGGCCGGCGGCACGACGGCGTCGACCAGCTTCAGCGCCTTGGCCCTGTCAATCGCGACCGCCTCGCCCTTGAGAAGCATCTGCATCGCGTCCTGCGGCGGCACGATGCGCGGCAGGCGCTGCGTGCCGCCGGCGCCGGGGAAAAGCCCGACCTTGATCTCGGGCAATCCCAGACGCGTCTTCGGATTTTCGGCGGCGACGCGATAATGGCACGACAGCGTCAGTTCAAACGCGCCGCCGAGCGCCAGCCCGTTGATCGCAGCGACCCACGGTTTGCCGCTCGTCTCGATGGCGCGAAACACCAGCGAGGATTTGCGGCTTTGGTCGAACAGCATCTGATTGGCCGCGACCTCGCCCTTGGCCTTAAAGAGATCGGCATAGCGGCGGTTCATACCTTCGAGCATCGACAGGTCGGCGCCAGCCGAAAACGCTTCCTTGCCCGAGGTGACGACAACGCCCTTGACGGCGGCGTCATTGGACGTCTGCTTCACGATCTCCTCGAGCTCGTTGATCGAGGTCTCGTCGAGCACGTTCATCGAACGGCCGGGGATGTCCCACGTGACCAGCGCAATGCCGTCGGCATCGTTCTCAACCTTGAAATTCCTGAAGGCCATTTGTCGCTCCCTTCGATCACTGCGTAGGGTGGGCAAAGGCGCTCTTCGCGCCGTGCCCACCATCTATCGGCTTGTTATCTGGATCGGTGGGCACGCTTCGCTTTGCCCACCCTACCGCCTAAACTCTTTCGATGATCGTGGCGGTTCCCATGCCGCCGCCGATGCATAGCGTGACCAAGGCGGTCGACTTGTTGCTGCGCTCGAGTTCATCGAGCACGGTTCCCAGAATCATCGCGCCGGTTGCGCCGAGCGGATGGCCGAGCGCGATAGCCCCGCCATTGACGTTGATCTTGTCGTTGTCGATCTCGAAAGCCTGGATGTAGCGCAAAACCACAGAGGCGAACGCCTCGTTCAATTCGAACAGGTCGATGTCGGATTTCTTCATGCCTGAGCGTTCGAACAGCTTTTCAGTCACGTCGACCGGACCTGTGAGCATCATCGCAGGCTCCGAGCCGATATTGGTGAAGGCGCGGATTTTGGCGCGCGGCTTCAGGCCGTGCTTGACGCCGGCCTCCTTGCTGCCAAGCAGGACGGCGGCGGCACCATCGACGATGCCGGAGGAATTGCCGGCGTGATGGACATAGTTGATCCGTTCGATCTCGGGATGGGACTGAATCGCCACCGCATCGAAGCCGCCCATCTGCGCGACGGTGACAAATGAAGGCTGCAGCTGCGCAAGCGACTGCATCGTCGTGGTGGGACGCATGTGTTCGTCCTTGGCAAGAATCGTCAGCCCGTTGACGTCCTTGACCGGGATTACCGATTTGTCGAAGCGCCGCTCCTCCCAGGCCTTGCCGGCGCGTTGCTGGCTCTGCACCGCATAGGCGTCGACATCGTCGCGCGAAAAGCCGTACTTGGTCGCGATCAGGTCGGCGGAGACGCCCTGCGGCATGAAATAGGCCGGCACCGCGATCGAGGGATCCATCGGCCAGGCACCGCCGGAAGACCCGATGCCGACCCGGCTCATGGACTCAGCGCCGCCGCCGATGGCAAGCTCATGCTGTCCGCTCATGATCTGCGCTGCGGCAAAATTCACGGCATCAAGGCCGGAAGCGCAGAAGCGGCTGATCTGCACGCCCGGGACGGACTGACCGAGCCCGGCCTTGAGCGCGGCGAAGCGTGCGATGTCGGAGCCGGCCTCGCCGACCGGATCGACCACGCCGAGCACCACGTCATCGACGACGTCCTCGGCCAGATTGTTGCGCTCCTTGAGCGCCTTTAGCGGTGCGGTCGCCAGCGCCAGCGCGGTCACCTCGTGCAGCGCGCCGTCGGGCTTGCCGCGGCCGCGCGGCGTGCGAACGTGATCGTAGATATATGCCTCAGGCATGACGCCCTCCTGGTATGAGGATCATAATTTTATACCGTCTGGAAGCAGGCCCCGAATTCTTTGGCAGCCCGCCAGAAAGATTTGCTCCGCTCAGAAGGCTTCGGCAGCCAATTCCATCATGGTCGCGCTTCCGCTCTGGATGCGCGCCAGATGCGCCGATGTTTCCGGCAGCACCCGTTCCATGAAAAACCGGCCCGTCACCAGCTTGGTCGTCAGATAGGGCGTCGCGCCACCGCCCGCAATCTTGTCATGGGTAACCTTGGCCATTTTCGCCCACATGTAGCCGAGCGTGACAAGGCCAAACAGCTGCAGGTAGTCGGTCGCGGCCGCACCGGCATTGTCCGGTTTCATCATGGCGTTCTGCATCAGCCAGGTGGTGGCCTGCTGCAAATGGCCGAGTGCGGCGGAGAGCGGCGTGACAAAGGGCTTCATGGCCTCGTTGGCGCCGTGCTCCTTTGCAAAGGAGGCGACCTCGTTGAAAAAGGACATCACGGCTCGGCCACCATCGCGCGGCAATTTGCGTCCGACCAGATCGAGTGCCTGAATACCGTTGGCGCCCTCGTAGATCATCGCGATGCGCGCATCGCGCACGAACTGCTCCATGCCCTGCTCGGCGATGTAGCCGTGACCACCGTAAATCTGCTGCGCGGAAACCGCATTGGCAAAGCCGGTGTCGGTGAGAAAGCCTTTCATGACCGGCGTCATAAGACCCATGTGATCGTCCGCCTCCTGGCGGTCCTTGGGATCGCTGGAGCGGTGGGCGACGTCGCTCTTCAACGCCGTCCACACCACCATCGCCCGCGCCGCCTCGTTGAAGGCACGGATGGTGAGCAAGGTACGCCGCACGTCCGGATGCACGATGATCGGATCGGCCGGCTTGTCCGGCGCCTTGGCTCCCGAGAGCGAGCGGCCCTGCAGGCGGTCGCGGGCGTAGGCAGCGGCGTTCTGATAGGCCACCTCCGACTGCGCCAGGCCCTGCACCGCCACGCCGAGCCGCGCCTCGTTCATCATCACGAACATGCCTTGCATGCCCTTGTTTTCCTCGCCGATCAGCCAGCCGGTGGCGCCGTCGTAGTTCATGACGCAGGTGGAATTGCCGTGAATGCCCATCTTGTGTTCGATCGAACCGCAGGTCACGCCATTGCGCGCACCCAGCGATCCGTCGGGTTTGATGAGAAACTTCGGCACCACGAACAGCGAGATGCCCTTGATGCCGCTTGGCGCGCCTTCGATCCGCGCCAGCACCAGGTGGATGATGTTTTCGGTAAGGTCGTGCTCGCCGGCGGAAATGAAAATCTTGGTCCCGGTGATCTTGTAGCTGCCGTCGCCCTGCTTGACCGCCTTGGTGCGCAACAGGCCAAGATCGGTGCCGCATTGCGGCTCGGTGAGATTCATGGTGCCGGTCCATTCGCCGGCGACCATCTTCGGCACGAACATCGCCTTTTGTTCAGCGCTGCCATGCACGATCAGCGCCGCGGTCGCGCCCATGGTGAGGCCGCCATACATCGCAAACGCCATGTTCGCCGAACACTGGAATTCGTTGACGGCCTGGCTGAGGGTTATCGGCAGTCCCTGCCCGCCATATTCGGTGGGCGCCGAGAGCCCGAGCCAGCCACCCTCGGCTACCTGTTTGAATGCTTCCTTGAAACCCTTCGGCGTTGTCACGCTGCCGTCCGCCTGACGGGCGCAGCCCTCGAGATCGCCGACCCGGTTGAGCGGCTGGAGCACCTCTTCGCTCAGCTTGGCCGCCTCTCCCAGAACCGCTTCGCGCACGTCGGCGGAAGCATCGCTGAAGCCGGGAAGATTGTCGTAGCGATCGATCTGAAAAACATCGTTGAGCAGGAAATTCACATCTTCCAGGGGAGCTTTGTAGATCGGCATGGCAGTCCTCTTCCCGTGCGAGCCATTCGTTTATGAAAGATTTGGCCATCCAGCAATCGCCGGCTTGACCAACGGCATCACAATAAGCACGCCGCTGGCCCGAGCGGCCAAATTGACCCGCCGGACAACTTTCCGCGCGAGCCGTCCGATTCCTTAACCGGTTTTTTACCGTAACACGAAAAAGTCGAAGTCAGAGGCAGACGCCCCGCACGAATTTCGATTGTCTCGCATCCGGGACGCGCGGGGAGGCTGAAGGCGCAAGTAGCGCGCCGGATTCGAACCGGGCCAGACCATGAATTCGCGCGTATCCTGGAGTAATGAAGGCATCGATCCGTCCGTCCGGGAAAGGGCCGAAGCCGCCGCCCGCCGCGCCGGCATGTCGCTGAACGACTGGATCAATTCCACCCTTGGCGATTCTACCGCTGGGAATTTTCGCGATCCCCACGATCAATCAACGGGCGCCCGGGAGCGCCGCGACGTCGCCGACATTCACCAGCGCCTTGACACGATCGCCCGCCAGATCGACCAGATTTCGCAGGGAAGGCCTCGAAACGACGGCTCGCGTCCTGAGGTTCCCGCCTCGGAATCACCCGTCGCCCGGCAGCTGAACGACGCCATCGCGCGCCTCGATGCACGGCTTGCGCAGATTACCGACCCGGCCTCGGGCCGCCAGCAGGTCCAGGAGAGGGAGCGCCAGACCGAAATGGTCGAGCGCGCGGCCGGTCAGGTCTATCGCCCCTCCCCTCCGCTAAGCCCGGCTTCGCTTGATTTCGCCGTCGCCGAAATCGCCGTGCGCCAGAATGAGTTCGACAGCGCCCCGCCCGCGCGGCAAGCGCCGCCGACGGCCCCGCCCGCCCCCCCGACGGCGGCCCCACCTTCGGCACCCCCAACCCCTGCAGGACCCGATTTCTCGTCGCTGGAGCGTCATCTTCTCAAGATCACCAGCCAGATCGAGGCGCTGCAACGTCCCGATCACATCGACCAGTCGATTGCCGCTTTCCGCCGCGAATTGTCGGAAATTCGGCTGGCGATCACCGAGGCGATGCCGCGCCGGGCCATCGAATCGATCGAAAACGAGATTCGCTCACTGGCACGCCGTATCGACGATACCCGCCAGAGCGGGATCGACAGCCAGGCGCTCGCCGGCATCGAACGCGCATTGAGCGAAATTCGCGAAGCATTGCGCTCGCTGACCCCGGCCGAACAACTGGCCGGCTACGACGAGGCGATCCGCAATCTCACCGCCAAGCTTGATCAGATCCTGCGCGCCAACGACGATCCGTCCACGATCCATCAGCTCGAAAGTGCGATCGCAGCGCTTCGCGCCATCGTCGCCAATGTCGCCTCCAACGATGCACTGGCGCGGCTCAGCGAGGATGTGCACGTCCTGTCGTCCAAGGTCGATCAGCTTGCGCGCGCCGACCACCATGCTGATTCATTCGCGATCCTCGAACAGCGCCTCGCTGCGCTGACGACCTCGCTCGAGAGCCGCGAGCAGCGCACCCTCGTTCAGGAAAATTCGGAACTCATCGAGAGCGCGTTGCAGGCCCTATCCGACCGTCTCGACCGCATCGCGGTCGGCAACGACAACGCATCCGCCCTCGCCCATCTCGAACAGCGCGTCAGCTATTTGCTTGAGCGGCTGGAGGCCACCGCCGATCACCGCTCCGGCAATCTGGTGCGGGTCGAGGAAGGTCTGCAAGACATCCTGCACCAACTCGAGCGCCAGCATGCGAGTATGACGGCATTTGCCGCAACCGGCCGAAACGAACCGGCTGCTTCGGACAGCGGGCTTGCCGATCTCGTCAAGCGCGAATTGTCCGACATCCGATTCAGCCAGGCCGAGACCGACCGCCATACGCAGGATTCGCTCGACGCCGTCCACAATGCGCTCGGTCATGTGGTCGATCGCCTGGCGATGATCGAGGGCGATCTGCGCACGGCACGCGTCCAGACGCCCGCAACCCAGTCGGAAGCGCCATCGGCGGCTGAATATGTCCCGCCGCCCGCTGTCGCATTTGACGCGGCTCCGGCGTCGGCGGCCGACGCCCCGACGCAGACGGACCCGCCAGCGGTCGCGATGGTGCCGCAACCCGGACCTGAATTGCCCAATCCGGCGGCAATGCAGGAGCATTTCGACGCCGCTCCGCGCGAATTGCATTCGGCATCGAGCGCGGTGACGACTGCAGCGATCGTACCACGGAGCATCAGCGAAATTCTGGAGCCGCATGCGACGGCCTCGCGCGCTGCGATCGAGCCGGCGTTGCCGCCGGATCATCCGCTCGAGCCGGGAACGCGGCCCTCGGGGCGGGCGGCTTCGCCTTCGGAGCGCATCGCCGCATCCGAGAGCGCGATCAGCGAAATTCCGGCGGCTCCGCGCGAGCCCGTCAGCACGTCAAGTTTCATCGCCGCGGCCCGGCGCGCAGCCCAGGCCGCAGCAGCAGCGCCGCCGGCCGAGAAGGCCGGCCGCGGCGCGGCGAAGGCAACCGGCGGCGGCCAGACCAAGGGTTCCGCGATCACCTCCAAGATCCGCTCGCTGCTCGTCGGTGCGAGCGTGGTCGTGATCGTGCTCGGCACCTTCAGGATGGCGATGATCCTGCTTGATTCCAGCGGCATTCCGCCCGTGATGGAGAATTCGAGCGAACCACAGTCTTCGGCGATACCTTCCGGCAATGACGGCGCCGGCTCCGCCATGCCGGCGCAGGTCGCCCCCTCGATGACCGCGCCAACCCCGATCGGAAGGCAGTCGTTCAACAACTACACACCCGACCCGGCCGATGGCATCGCGTCCGTTGCCATCCCGCAGAACATTGCGGTGCCCTCCGCTTCGTCCGCAAACGATGTGACGGGTACGCTGCAGGTTCTGGACATCACGCCAACCAGGAACAAGCTTGCCACGATACCGATTCCGCCGTCGGAGCGGCTGCCGGAGGCGATCGGCGGTCCGATCCTGCGTGCGGCGGCCCTGAAGGGAGATCCCTCCGCAGCCTATGAAATCGGCCTGCGTTTCGCGGAAGGAACGGGGCTGGCTGCAAACTACGACGAAGCCGCGAAGTGGTTCGACCGTGCGGCCCAGGCCGGCGTGGTGCCTGCGATCTTCCGGCTCGGGACCTTCTACGAAAAGGGCCTCGCCGTGAAGAAGGACGTCGATATCGCCCGGCGTTATTACGTGCAGGCCGCGGGCCGCGGCAATGCCAAGGCGATGCACAACCTTGCCGTGCTGGATGCCGACGGCGGCGGCAAGGGCGCCAATTACGACAGCGCGGTGCAGTGGTTCCGCAAGGCCGCCGATCGAGGGATCGCTGACAGCCAGTACAACCTCGGCATCCTTTATGCCCGCGGCATCGGCGTCGAACAGAACCTCGCCGAATCCTACAAATGGTTCAGCCTGGCCGCAGCCCAGGGCGACGTGGATGCCGGCAACAAGCGCGACGACGTCGCCAGGCGGCTCGACGCCCAGTCGCTGGCGGCAGCAAGACTCGCGATCCAGACTTTCACGCCGGAGCCCCAGCCCGAGGATGCCGTCAATGTGGCGGCACCCGCGGGTGGATGGGACTCGGCGCCGGCACAGGCCGCGCCTGCAAAATCCGCGGTCAAGCCGATGGCGAGCAAGCGCGCCGCCGTTGCGCCTTGAGGCGTTTTCCACACCTCCATCCTCGACTGGCGGTTTTCGCTCGCCATGCAGCGCGCGCCAATCGCCAGCATCAAGATCATGCGTACACGGAAAGATGATGCAGCTTGCGACACCTCTCGTGTCGTCTGCATATACCTTGCCGGGGAAGCAAGCTAGACAGGGCGCCAACGGCTGTTGAGGCCTGGATCATGATGCGATCAAGTGGAATCGCATCATGATCTCATCGCCTTTTTGAGCATGATCTCCGCGCAAACGCGTCCCGCGTTTGTTAGCTAAGGGAAAGCCGGTATCCACTTTGCGCTAACGCGGCCCTTCGGGTCCGGATCATGCTCTAAAGGTCAGCCAAGGGGTTCGCATTGCCGATTGACGACCGTCCAAACGATCCAGGTCACTTTCGCAATCCGCCGACGGGTCCGTGGGTGGCGCCGCAGGGCGCTTTGGAAAGTCGCTCTCCGGCACCACAACCCTTGGCCGCCGGTAAAAGGCGACGATCGATCTGGTCGGTCGCGATCTTTGTCATTTTGATCTCCACCATCGCCATCCGTGCCTATCGGGACCTGTCGCAGCCCGAAGCCTGGGATTACTGGAAGGAATCCTGGCTCTCACCGAGCATGACCTCTTCCTTGATCGCCAAGGCCGATCTCGACGGCACCGGTCGCGCCAGGACGGTGTTGGCCGTCAGCGGAACGATCGGCGCGGCAAGCGCAAGCTGGTTGCGCGAGCGGCTCGAGGAGGCCCATCTCCGGGATGGTGATGCGATTTTGCTGTCTTCTCCCGGCGGCAATCTGGATCAGGCCCTGATCATGGGCGAGATCATTCGCTCGCGCTCCCTCGCCACGGCCGTGGGCGTCACTGATGCTTCAGGCCGGGTGACGCGTTCATTCTGCGCCAGCGCCTGCGTGCTGGTTTATGCCGGCGGCAAGCCCCGCTACGGCATCGAAGGCTCGGCGCTCGGCGTGCACCGGTTTGTGGCCACTATGCCCGGCCGCGATCCGGTTGCGGAAGCCCAGCGAACCACGGGAATGGTGCTGAGCTACATGACAAGGATGGGCATTTCCTCGTCCGTCGTGGAGGCCATGTCCGAAACCAGGGACGTCCGCTGGCTTGGTTCCAGGGAAGCTTCCGCAATGAATCTCATCACCGACCCCGTCGGCAGGCCTTGATAGCCTCGCGCCTCGACCCTTCGTTGCCCGTTAATCTGAATCGTTCACCACGCCAAAAAGCGGCTGGCTGAGAGCGACAAAAAAACAGCCCGAGCGAATAATCTTTAGTCCCTACGGCCGGCGATTTCGGCTATGCAAAGACGCGGCGTTCAATCCGCATTCACAAAAGAAGCCATGCCCTGAGCGGTTTCGGCCAGCCCTAGTGGAGTAGATTTGACATTCGCTACCATCTAACCGCGAGTGCGAGAAGCGAATGTCAAATCCACAACTCCACTAGAATTTAATATTTGTTAGTGGTCCTTTGAATTCTAACATTCGCAAAGTGGCCGCTGAGAAGGGACGCGAATGTTAGAATTGGACCACTAACGCCTCATTTCCGAAGCGACTTTGCGTGCAACTCTATCTTCCGATCGCCGACATTCCGGTCAATATCTTCCTCATCCTCGCGATGGGGGCGGCGGTAGGATTCGTCTCGGGGATGTTCGGCATTGGCGGCGGCTTCCTGATGACCCCGCTGTTGATCTTCATCGGGATTGCGCCCGCTGTCGCGGTCGCCTCGGTCGCGAGCCATATTGCGGCCTCCTCCTTCTCGGGCGCGATCGCCTATTGGCGCCGCCGCGCCATCGACCCGGCGTTGGCGATGGTGCTCTTGAGCGGCGGCACGATCGGCACCGCACTCGGGGTGTGGACCTTCACGCTGCTGCGTTCGCTCGGTCAGCTCGACCTCATGATTGCGCTGTCCTACGTCGTGCTGCTCACCACTGTGGGCGGAGTGATGTTCTGGGAAGGCTTGCGTTCGATGCTGCGCGTGCGGCGCGGTGTCGTCGTCCCGCTGCGCCGTTCAGGCAGCCACGTCTGGATCCACGGGTTGCCGATGAAGATGCGCTTCAAGCGCTCCAAAATCTATCTGTCGGTGATCCCGATTGTCGTCGTCGGCATGGTCATCGGCTTTATCGGCGCAGTGATGGGTATCGGCGGCGGCTTCATCCTGATTCCGATCATGATCTATCTGTTGCGGGTTCCGACCTCCACCGTGATCGGCACCTCGATGGTACTGACGCTTGTCACCATGGTGTTCGCCACCATGCTGCACGCAGTCACCAACCACCTCGTCGACGCCGTGCTGGCACTGATCCTGATGGTCGGCGGGGTGACTGGCGCGCAGTTCGGCGCGCGCGCCGGCCAGAAGATCCGCGGCGAGCATTTGCGGCTTTTGCTCGGTCTTCTCATCCTCGCGGTCGGCATCCGCTTTGCGATCGAACTGGTGATCCGCCCCGAAGATCTCTTCACCATCCGGGAAATCGGGAGCACCGGATGATGCAGCGCCCGCTCGCATTGGCTGGATTGTTGCTCGTCGCCAGCATGGCCTTCGCCTTGTCGCCGGCGCGAGCCGAACGGCTGATCGCGTCGGTGTCGAACCACCGCGTCACGGTGACGCCGAACTATTCGGGCGAGGAACTGGTGCTGTTCGGTTCGGTCGAAAGGGACGCCAATACGCCGCCCTCGCGCACCAGCTACGACCTCGTCGTCACCGTCATCGGCCCGCGCGCCGACATGGTCACGCGCCGCAAGGAGCGCCGGTTCGGCATCTGGATCAACACCGACTATCGCGAATTCCTCAAGGTTCCGACCTATCTCGCGCTGTTTTCCAACCGGCCGTTCGACGCGATCGCCTCGCCCGAAGTCGAACGGCGACAGCAGCTCGGCTTGAACAATGTTCTGCTCACCCAGCGGGTGGGAACGGACTATGCCGACGTCGTGCCGAACGATGCATTCCGCAGCGCCTTCGTGCGGCTTCGCATGGAGCATGGGCTCTATCGCGAGGAGACTTCCGCGGTGACCTTCCTGACACCGACGCTGTTTCGCACCGGCATTCCGCTTCCGGCCGAGGTGCCGATCGGAACCTATGAGGTCGACATCAAGCTGTTTTCCGACGGCGCCCTGATTGCACGCACCGAGACCGCCTTCGACATCGTCAAGGTCGGTTTCGAGCAATTCGTCGCGACCACCGCCCACCAGGACGGTTTTGTCTATGGCCTGGTCACCGCCTTCATGGCGCTGATGACGGGCTGGATGGCCTCGATCGTGTTTCGCAAGGATTAGCGCAGATCGAGTCCGATCGCCGTAGCTCCTCATTCCGATTCGATTTTCAGACAGCCTTTCGTCATTCCGGGGCAGCCCGCAGGGCTGAACCCGGAATCCATCGCGCCACAAACTCTGCGGAGAAATGGATTCTCTGATGTGCAATTGCA
>Ga0207665_10000807_pt1 | contig 21194 bp, 19 predicted proteins | sample LARL112metaG_FD_184351 | JGI IMG/M metagenome (GOLD analysis project Ga0207665, IMG submission 184351) | Corn, switchgrass and miscanthus rhizosphere microbial communities from Kellogg Biological Station, Michigan, USA - LAR L11-2 metaG... | ecosystem: Host-associated > Plants > Roots >...
GCGGTAGGCTTCGGGATTGGTGGTTCCGGCTTTGCCAAGCTTTTGCTGTTCCTCGCCGCTCATCTGCCCGTGCAGGCTCCTCGAAATATCGCGGGTAATGTCGCTCTGCACTTGCGTGATGTCGGCCTGCTTGCGCGTGTACTGCGATCCCCAGATCTCGCTGCCATCCACGGAGTTGACGAGTTCAGCATGAATCCCGAGTTCGTCGCCATGCTGCGTGATGCGTCCGGTTAACACGGCGGCAACCTGGAGCGTTTGGCCAATTTTCTGTGGATCATCCTGGCTGGTCTTGAAGCGGAATACCGTGCTCCGCGCCATCACCTTGAAATTCGGCAGTTGCGAAAGCGTTCCAATCAAGCTTTCGGTCAGTCCATCGCTCAAATACTCATTGTTCGGATCAGCCGTCGCGTTCACAAACGGTAGTACCGCGAGAAATGTAACCTTCTGCGCATTCGACTTTCCGCGTATCCAGGAAAACCCGGCGATTCCGGCAACCAAAACCAGCGCCGCAACACCGCCAACCAAATATTTTCGCGAAACATTCTGCGTGGTGATTCCCGAAGACGAGGCAGCCGCTGCAACCGAAGACGAACTCGCCGCGGCCACCGGCACGCTCGCCGAGACCCCCGCACTTGCCGAACGCCCCGAGTCCAGATCCCGTTTCAGCCGCGCCAAATCGCTCCGCAGATCAGCCGCACTCTGGTAACGCAAATTCCAGTCCTTTTCGAGCGCCTTGCAAACGATGGGTTCAAGCCCTGCCGGCAACTCCGGATTCAAACGCAAGGGCGAAACTGGTGCCTCATCCAGAATCGCCTTGAAGATCACCGCCGTGCTCTCGCCGCGAAACGCCAGAGTTCCCGTCGCCATTTCATAAAGCACTGCACCAAACGAAAATAAATCGCTTCGCGCGTCCAAATCTTTTGCTCTCGCCTGCTCCGGCGACATATAAGCCACCGTGCCCAGCGTCGAGCCCGGACTCGTCAGGTGCTCCGCATCCACCGTGCGCGTCATTGTGTTGTCCGAACCCGAGGGCGACCCGGCCCCTGCGACCTTTGCCAGGCCGAAATCCAAAATCTTTGCGTGACCTAACGCGGTCACAAAAATATTCGCACGTTTGATATCGCGGTGAATAATTCCCTTCGCATGCGCCGCTGCTAATCCATCCGCGATCCCAATCTTCAGCGCCAGCAACGTTTCGGTCTCTAGCGCGCGGCCAGCAATACGCTGTTTCAGCGTCGCACCATCCAGGTACTCCATGACGATAAACGCCCGTCCGTCCTGTTCCCCAATGTCATAAATCGTGCAGATGTTCGGATGGTTCAGCGCCGAAGCGGCCTTCGCCTCGCGCCGGAATCGCTCCAGCGCATACGCGTCGCGCGACAATTCTTCAGGCAGGAATTTCAGTGCTACGAAGCGGTCCAAGCGCGTGTCTTCTGCCTTATACACGACACCCATACCGCCTCCACCCAACTTTTCCAGGATGCGGTAATGCAAAATCGTCTAGTCGATCATTCGGATTTGCTCGTCATGTTAGGCGGGACGGCAATCGCAAGTCAATGTGGCTGAAGAAAAGAGAGATCCTCACTCCGCTTCGCTCCGTTCGGAATGACGAGCCTGCGGCTGTGTGAAAGGATGGCTCTACTGCTCGTCATCGTTCTCGCCGAGGGCTTCCATTTGCGTATGCCAATCCAGCTCACGTACCATCATCGGATTCTCGCGCCAGTTTTCCGAAACCTTTACGAACAATCCAAGATAAACTTTGGAGTTCAAAATTTCTTCCAGCTCGATGCGCGCCGCAGTTCCAATCTTCTTCAACATCTCGCCTTTGCGGCCAATGAGGATTTTTTTCTGCGAGGCGCGCTCCACGGTCAGGGTCATCTGAATCCGCAACAGTTTTGGCGCCTCTTCCCACTTGTCGACCACCACCGCCAGCGCGTGAGGTACTTCGTGATACGTCAGCGTCACCGCTTTTTCCCGCACGATCTCGCTGGCCAGAAAACGTTCCGGCTGATCCGTAACCTGGTCCTCCGGAAAGTACGGTTCACCCTCCGGGAGCAACTTGATCACTTCTTCCAACAAATCATGGCAGCCTTCGCCTTTCATGGCTGAAATCGGAACGATGGCCGCGAACTCATGCGCTTTGCCAAACGCGTCCAGCAGTGGCGCAAGTTTTTGTCGCGGCAACTTGTCTACCTTATTCAGCGCCAGGATCGTTTTGCCTTCGAAACGTTTGGACTTGTCGATGAGCAGGCTATCTATCTGCGGTTGCGTGGTCGTGGCATCCACCATCAACACCAGTGCGTCGATGCCCTCGAGCGCCGCTGCCACTTCGCGCATCATCTGCTTGTTCAATGCGGTTTTTGCGTTGTGCAATCCAGGAGTATCAATCAGCACCACTTGCGCGTTCTCGCGTGTGACTATCCCCTGGATGCGGTTCCGCGTGGTCTGCGGTTTCGACGTCACAATCGCGACTTTCTGTCCAACCAACCGGTTCACTAGCGTCGATTTGCCCGCGTTCGGCCTACCCACAATTGCCGCGAATCCCGATTTTCTTCCCGCAGCGGTTTTGCTCTCAGCGTCGCTCATGGCTGGCTCGCATGCATGGCCGTGCCGGACAACTTTTGTATTCTCACCCGCAACACTTTCCGCTGATTCGCTTCCAGCACTTCAAACCGAAATCCTTGCAACTCAAAATTTTCACCAGGCGCCGGCACTTTTCCGCTTACGTGGCTCAACAATCCGGCAATTGTCGTCACCGTTTCGTCCGCAGACTCGCCAAACTGCACACCTAGCATGTCCTCGACATCCGCGATCGCCGTACTCCCTCGCATCACCAGCGAACTCGTGCCTTCGCGCACCAATTCCAGTTTTGGATGGGTTCCGTGCTCTCCGCCAACGCCCACGATTTCTTCCACCAAGTCTTCCATCGTGGCGATTCCCGCGACGCTTCCGTGCTCATCGATGATCACCGCGAGCGTCTGGTCTTTCTGGCGCATTTCGCGCAGCAGCTCCGAGCCAATTTTTGTCTCCGGCATGAACAATACCGGCTTCATCAGTTCGCGAACGTGCCGGTGCGGCAAATCAGTATCCGCGACTTGCAATAAGTCGTGCGAGTAAACGACGCCTTGAATGTCGTCCAGCGAATTTTCGTAGACCGGCAATTTTGTAAATCCGGTTTCCACAAGCTTGGCATGAAGCTCTTCCAGCGTGGCATTCGCCGGAACGGCGATGATGTCTGGACGCGCAGTCATCACTTCTCGCACACGTTTGTCACTGAATTCCACAACCTGCTCGATCAGGTCAGCTTGGTCCGGTTCTATGATGCCTTCTTCTTCCGCGGCCTCCACCAGAGCTTCGATGCCCTCTTCGGTGCGCTGCTCTTCGCTTTTTTCGTTCTCTTTTTCAGAAATTCGCGCCAGTGATTCCGCGCCCTCCAGAAACACGCGAACCGGCCACACGAGAAACAAGCTGGCGCGAAGCAGCGGCAGCAGGGGAATCAACCAGCGGCCGGTGGTTCGATACAACAAAATATCCGGAATAAAATGCATCGCGACCACGACTTCGAGCACGATGAACGCAGCCAGTTCCACTACGGATTCCCAGGTGCCGGGAACGAAATAGAAAACTCCGCGGGTGGTTTCGAGCACCAGAAATGCCAGCCAAAAATGCCCCAGGATACGAAACGCGCGGCCGGCGCTTTTGCGATTCAATCTTAATTTCGGTTCAATCTCGGCTTCGAAGATGTCAAGATGCTCGTGCACTGGCCCGGTGGTCATGCGGCCGAGTTCGCGATAAATCAGCGTCAGGTAAGAATAGACCGGCAGGAATAAAGCCAGCAGCACCACGCCAAGCGCAAATAGCGAGGAATATCCCTTCACGCCAGTCTGAGCCTCCGCCGCAGCCTGTGCTCGATTCGGTTCATCTGTCCATTATCGCTCTCGTGATCATACCCCATCAGGTGCAAAACGCCGTGCAGCATCAAGATGTGGAGTTCGTCCTGCAAACTGCGTTGATTCTTTTTTGCGTACCGGCGCGCCGTTGCAGGCGCGATCGCAATGTCGCCAAGAATCTCTTTGTCACGCCCAGTGGGAGCGTCGCGTTTGCGATTGGCCGATTTCGCTGCTTTCTTGTACGCACGGGTCATCCGCACACGGTTCTTTTGCGCGTGGGCAGGAAAGGACAAGACATCCGTAGGGCCTTTGTTTTTTCGGTAGGACCGATTCCACCCGGCGATCTCCGCATCGCTTACAAAAGCGACCGACACTTCGACCTTCTGAAGTTTCAGTTCACGCTGAATCTTTTGTAGAAATCGGGCCAGCGACCGCGTCGCAAGACGCACTGTTTTCTGTCGATTCAGGATCATTCGTTACAGCTTGTCGGTAGCGCTCGATACGTTCTCTGTGTGGCGATGTTCGTTTTTGGCATTGCCGCGCTGCGGATGATCGACCTCATATTCTTCATACGCGCGGATAATGCGTTGCACCAGATTGTGGCGCACCACGTCCTTGTCCGTGAACTGCACCACGCCGATGCCTTCAATCTTGCCGCAGATTTCGAGCGCTTCCACCAGCCCGCTCTTTTTGCCGATGGGCAAATCAATTTGCGTCACATCCCCAGTCACGACCGCCTTGGAATTGAATCCCAGCCGTGTCAGAAACATTTTCATCTGTTCGCTGGTGGTATTCTGCGCTTCGTCCAGAATCACGAACGAGTCGTTCAGCGTGCGTCCACGCATAAACGCCAGCGGCGCAATCTCGATGATTCCCTTTTCCAAAAAGCCTTCCAGCTTGTCGGGGTCGAGCATGTCATACAACGCGTCGTACAGCGGGCGCATGTACGGGTCAACTTTTTCCTGCAGGGTGCCAGGAAGAAATCCGAGTTTTTCTCCTGCCTCTACTGCTGGCCGCGCCAAAATGATGCGGTTCACCTGTTTTGTCAGCAGCGCGCTCACGGCCATGGCCACGGCAATGTAGGTCTTCCCGGTTCCTGCAGGACCGATGCCGAACACCATGTCGTGATGTTCGATCTGTTCCATGTAGTGGCGTTGCGCGGCATTGCGCGGCACCAGACTCTTCTTGCCGAACGCTCGCGTCTTGCCGTGCTCAAACATGCCGCGCGGCGATTCCTGCGGCTCTTCAATGGCCACGCACATCAGCGATTTCACTTCCTCGCTGGTCAATACTTTGCCTTTGTTCGTCGCATGGTTGTACTCCTCCACGATCTTCACCGCCTGCCCAACGGCGTGCTGCTCGCCTTCAATCGTCAGTTTGGAGTCATGTAAATGGGTACGCACATGCAGCGAATCCTCGAGCAGACGTACGTTTTCATCGAGGGTTCCAAAAAACGGTTCAAGTTTTCCGGCGATATGTATCGTGCGTCTCATCCACGTCGAGGACTTTTCAGACGAAGCAATTGCGGCAGGTTTTCCTATGGCTGGCAATGTTGCATGCGCTGCAAAACGATTGACCGCTTCGCGGTCGCCCATAGATTTGGTTCCCTCCGAGCTTAACCCCCAAAACACCATCAGTCAGGCGGCACTCAAATACCAGTTCGAGCCGGGCGTCCTGTTGGACCATCAAGCGTGCCCACCTTTTCACCCTAACCCAGCACTTCGTCGCGGTCAAGCCACGCATTTACGATGCGCTCGGGACAGCATTTCCTAAGCTCCTAGGCGCCCGCCGTGCCGCATGAATGGCAGCGGATGATTTATCCATTGCGCACCGGTTTATTCTTGAGAGTATCGGTAATCGCAGTTTGCGCGAGAGGTGCCATCACCGCGTAACCGGCTTTGTTTGGGTGGAGGCCATCGTCACTTAACTCTTTTTTTAGGAAGCCATGCTCGTCCGCCATCGAGGAAAGATAATCGAGATAGCTGTCGCCGTGGTGTGAAGCGTAATTTTTGATCCAGGCATTCAGGGCAAGAATTTTTTCTGGTCGACGTCGATCGGTCATCGTCAGTGGCTTTCCATCGCCGGTGTGGCCTCCGTCGTAAACCGGCAACACCGACGCCAGGATCACTCGTATTCCATTGGCATGCGCGAGTTCCGACATGGACGCAAGATTGCCTTCGATTTCTTCGAGACTCATGGGGCCGGTATTTCCGGCAATGTCATTGGTGCCGGCCAGAATTACGACTATTCGGGGCTGCAGCGCGATGACGTCTGGGCGAAAACGAATCAACATTTGCGGCGTCGTTTGCCCACCGATGCCGCGGCCAATGTACGGTTTACCAGGAAAAAAAATGCCAAGCGCCGGTTGCGCCCAGATGTCGGTGATCGAATCACCCATGAAAACTACGCGCGGGTCGCCTGCGGTCGGAGCAGGCAAATTTGCATTCGCCTCGCGGTAACGCGTCAGATTTGCCCAATCCAGAAGAGTCCCTTCGTCACGCGCGAGTCGCTCTTCCAATGTGGCAACCTGTTTCGACAGCGGTGTTGCGTCTGTCGTTTGGGCAGAGCAAATGGAACCGTTGCAAAAAAACCAAAAGGCGTACCCTAGTACCGCCGCGAAACTGCGCATTTCCGCCTCCAAATTGTTGATAAGTCTTGCGCCTCAGCGGTGAGAGTCTACAGCGAAAGAAGCGATGACGCATGGCGGAAATTGAGACGTTGCGACTGGGCTTCTACACTTGCGAAGGCAAACTGTATGGTTGCCAAAGCGCACCTTGAGATTTTTCGGCGATCCTTATCATCGGATCCCCTCAGCATGACAATCTGTGCTTTGAATCGAAAGTCGTTATTGACCGAACTGAGACTCAATCTGTGTGGACGGCACGGGTGCGCGCCCATTCGCGAATCGTGGTGATGTCTTCGGAGCGGGTTACGCTGAGAGGCAGAGTTGATTTCAGCTCCGCCAGGAGAATGTCTGTGCTGAGTTGCAGTTTGCCCGCGAAAGCGGTGTACAGACCCGAAGCGATCGCTTGCTCGATCTCGGCACCGGAGAAGCCATCGCTCGCCGCAGCAAGTTTTTCCAAGTCAAACGAATTAGCTTCGCGGCCGCGCTTTTTGAGATGCAGAGCAAATAGTGCCGCGCGAACGACATCGTTGGGCAAGTCCACAAAAAATATTTCGTCGAAGCGTCCCTTGCGCAGCATTTCCGGCGGCAGGGCAGAAATATTATTTGACGTCGCAGCCAGGAACACGCCGCTTTCCCGATCCTGCATCCACGTCAAGAGCGTGGCCAGTAAGCGCTGCGAGAGACCTGCGTCAGCATCGCCGCTCGAACCTGCTGACGCAAACGCTTTCTCAATTTCGTCTATCCACAGAACCAGTGGCGCCATTTTCTGCGCCAGGTCCAAAGCTTTGCGCAGCTTCTTTTCACTTTCTCCCACGTATTTATCGTAGAGAGCTCCCGCGTCCAGCCGTGCCAATTCAAATCCCCATTCGCCAGCGATTGATTTCGCGGCAAGGCTTTTGCCGCATCCCTGCACGCCGGTAATCAGAATTCCTTTTGGCGGTACCAGTCCAAATCTCTGGCCTTCGGGCGTCAAGGCGCTTTTTCGTTTTGCCAGCCATTCACGCAAGCGCTGCAGTCCGGCAATGTCCTCAAATGACGCGTCGCGCCGAACGGCTTCCAGTAGTCCATCACCGCGAAGCGCTTCTCTCTTGGCATCGAGCACTGCATCCAGCACGGACGCGTCTGCTTTGCCGTGTGCCAGAACACAGCGGCGCAAGGTGCGCATGGCTTCGGTAAGCGGCAAGCCGGATAAATTCTTCGTGAGTTGCTGTATCGCCGCAAGATCGAACATAACCGGAATGTGATTCTCGCGATTCAGTTCCGCGAGAGCTTGCTTCACTTCCGCGGAAAGTTCATCGAACGATGGAAGTCCGAGATCAAACGGCGCAGCGTCTCCGTTAAGCTCCGGCGGAAGTTGAATGGAACCAGCGGTGATTACAATCGAGCGGCGCGCAGTACGGAATTGTTCGGCAAGTTCGCGCAGACGGCGACAGACCTTGTCGTTGTCACAGTAACGGGAAAAATCCTTCAGCAGAAAAATCCCATCGCCTTGCACCGCGGCCATATTCGAAAGAGCAGATTCTGGCGTTTCTGAGCTGTATATGGGGGCGCCGTGAAAGCGCGCCAGGCCTGTGGTGACACTCCAGGTGAAGAGCGGCACGCCCAACTGCGCCGCCACTTCAAACAGCAATTGTTCGGCGCGCTCCTCTTCTGACGTTTCAATGGTTAGAATTGGATTTCGTGAATTGATGAGCAACAGCAGCTCATCTCGCTTGTCCAGTTTCGGAACTGAGTGTTGAACGCTGATCTGGCCAGCGTTTTTCGGATCATTTTTCGTGACGGTCATTTCATTGGCTTGCGGCCATCTATTTGACAGGCCCTCAAGCGTCCCCTAGACTTCTATGTTTGAGCGATACGTAAAAGGAGCATCTGCTAGATGGCGCAAGGACAGGCTACCAAAATAAAGAAGAAGAAAAAGTCAGTTTTGAAGCGCGCGGCGCAATCTCGCCAACGTGCGGAAGTAAACCGGGCCAACCGAACCCGTGTGCGAACAGCCATCAAGAAATTGCGCGGAGCGATTACCGCGGGCGACGCCACAGCAGCCGGAAATTTGCTGCAGCCGACGATGTCGGCGATTGATCAGGCGATTACGAAAAATGTGCTGCACGAAAATACCGGGAATCGTTACAAGTCCCGCTTAACGCTGGCATTCAATGGATTAAAAGTCAAAGCAGCGAAGTAAAACCTCTAAGCGCAAAATTGCGTGCTGAACGAAGAAGACCAGCCTGGGCCCGGTCGTTTTATGTGCTGAGGCTACTCCGCTGAATGCTGCGCACGCGTGAGCGAAGGCATGTCACGTCGCAAGTTCCGTTACGCCTACCCGTTTGCCGCTGCTTTTGCGTCGGGAGCCGTCAGCTCTGCGATTAGAAATTCCATTACTGCATGCGGATCTTCGCTGCCGCCTTTCAATCGACTGTCGGCAAGTTGAAATGCCCGAAAACCGGCCAGCAGACGCGGCTTGGAAATCTTCCGCGCGTTTTGCACGGCGAGTTCAGCTTGTTCGGGCCTCATCTGTAAGGCGCGAGCAGCTTGCCACCCGTTCACTGCCCCTTTTAGTTCGCTGGCCTCCACGAGCTTTCTATACATCCAAGCCATTGCACCCAGCATTTGCAAAGGCTCTTCGCCGGAGCGCAACAATCGATCCAGAAAATCCAGCGCGCGCTTTCCGTGACGCGACGCGATCATGTCCGCCATTTCCCAAACCGTCGCGGCACGCTCTGAAATGACCATTGCGGCCACGTCCGCGAGCCGAATCGTTTTTCGCTCTCCCACAAACGAGCTCAGCTTTTCGATTTCCGTTTTCAATCGTTGCAAATCAGCCGCCACGCATTCCGCCAAGTCTTCGGCAGCGCCGGGTTCAAACTCTACGCCCAGTTCCTTTGCCAGAGTTTTGGCAAGGGCCACAGCGGCGGCATTGCGCTGGTTCGGATCTTCGCCTAAGCCAACTTGCACGACGAGCGCCTTTTCCGCGAGGAGTTTCGCAAGCTTCATGCGTTGGTCAAGATGCGCCGCTTCAATGACGAGCACGGTAAACGGCGCGGGATCGGCGAGATAAGCCTCAATTTGTTTCACCGCGTCGTCGCGCTTTTTATCCGCAAACTCTTCGATAGCTTCAGCGTCTTCGAGGAACACAACTTGCTGAGGCGAAAGCATAGGCAGCGTTTTCGCTTGATCCAACATGGCTTGAATGTCTGCCCGCTCCGCGGAAAAACGAGAGAGCGCCCAGGTTCGCGCCGCCTCCGCGACGTATTGATCTATCAGCTGCGCACGGCAGAGATCGCGCAAGTACGGCTCTTCGCCGAGAAGGAGAATCGCCGGTACCGGTTTCCCTTTTTTCAGCCGCGAGAGAAGCTCGTCTGGACTGACCGGCATTAGTAATTCTCCGTGACGGCGGCGACCAAGCGTTTGGCGAAATCCTGGGCCATACGGTCAAGTGCCGGATCCTGTTCCTCAAAAAAACTTTTCACGTCAGTGGAAAGTTCGTATTCGTTGCGGAACACAAAATTGTCCGTATGGAAGAGCACTTTTTGTGTCGTAGTCTCGGTCAGCGTAACTTCGCATTTCATCGTGACCAGCATGGTCGTGGCACGAGTGGTCGAAGGCGTTGTAGCCGTAGCATTCGTGGTAATAAAAAGAAGTGGCACCACTTCAACGCTCAGAACCTTGCCGCGCAATACTGCATCACCGCTTTCCGGTGTGGAAACCACTTTGTAATTTGTGCGGGCCAGAAATTCGTGAACGGTTGCGGCGGTCAGCCGCTGCTCAATACGATAGCTGGAAGTCTTACTCTCGATGGCCGGCACTGCGATGACATGGATCGTCTTCGGCAGAGCGTCGGCGCGCCCGGCTACGTGGTATCCACAGCCAGCAGCGATTGAGGATGCAAGTAAAAACAAAATGCGCGGCGCGCGATTCATTCCAATAGCTTCTCCGCTAATTTGACTGCATTCGCTGCCGGCAAGCGCAGGTTGTCCGCAGCGGCCCAGAACCACCAGGCGCCGGGACTGGCCGCGTCAGGCTGCGGAGCGGCCAGTTGCAGCAAGGTTTCGCCAGCGGAACTGACGTTGCTCGGCGAAAGTTCTTCGCCCCTAAGGCTGAAACCCACCGCTTCGCACGACTTGATGATTTCGGCAGCGGTGATCGTGGTGTCGAGAAACGCGCATGCGGAGACAGTCGTTCCGTAATACACGGGCGCATGAAGCATTTGCACCGTAGGGATGGTCACACCGTTAGGTATGAAGGCGCGTACTTCTCTGCGCAACATTTCTAGGGAAGGCTGCAATTTATATTGACTCGCGGCGCCGAAGCGGTCGAGCATCGTGAACGCGACTTGAGTATCGAAGACTTGCTTGCCGATGGATTGAAAGGAGAGCAGCTGGCCGCTTTGCGACTCGAGTTCCTCGATGCCGGCTTTTCCGCCGCTTGAAGAAACTGGTTGAAAAGCTACCGCAGTCAACGCGGCGATTTTCAGCGGAGCCAGAGCCCTGGCGATTCGGATAATTACTTCAGCAGGTGCGGAGGGAATGGAGAACGGACCCGCAGGCGTTGTGGATGTGCTGGCGGGCAATAACTGCAATTTCGGAAGCCACGATTGCACACCGGCGAGCCCAGCGAGTTCTCCGGATAAATCCACGATGCGCGCGCCGTCGCGCTTCGCAAGCTCTAAATTCCGTTTCGTAAAGGCAGCAGAGCCCGTGAAAAAAATTATCCAAGCTTTTTTAAAGCTGTCCTCTTCGACGGGTTGCACGACAGCGGGCTCCCCACCCGCTTCGGTGAGAAGCCCCGCGACCGATTCTTCATCGACCAGGCGAAAATCAGAAGCCGCGAAGCGGCTTTCCTCGAGAAGCGATTTGACCTCTGCTCCCAGAAGTGAGGAGGCCCCGGCGATGACGATGCGTCGCGATTCAAGAGCCGTGGCCATGGTCAGGACGAAACGACGCGTGAAGAGCTGCGGTGCCGAAGGAATCGCACCAGATGCAAAATGACCCCCGCCGCAGCATAGGTACACGCGATCAGCAGCAACGCCATTTCGGAGTAAATCCAGATCACGGCGCCCAGGATCAGCAGCACCAGAATCAGAATTCCAGGCTGTTTTTTGCCCCAGGGCAAATCCTTAAAGCTGTAAAAACGAATGGTGCTGGTCATCAGCACGCCGAGAGCAACGGCGAGAAGAAGCCACGCGACCGCCCAATGCCAATCGCGGAGGGGTCCCTCCTCATGGAACGCGTGCACGATCGATGCGATTACTCCAGCGGCGGCGGGCGTTGGCATACCCACAAAAAATTTCGAACCACCCGGAGCCATGCCTTGCACATTGAAGCGCGCCAGCCGCCAGGCGCAGCAAATCAGGAATGCCAGGCAGCAGAGCCAGCCAAAGCGGCTCAGTTGATGCAGGGTTTCCGGCGCAAGATTTGTGACGCTACGCACACCCCAGGCAAATGCCAGGACGGCTGGCGCGATTCCGAAGCTGACCACATCTGCTAGGGAGTCAAATTGCACGCCGAATTGGGTGTTGGTGCCAGTCAGGCGTGCGATTCGGCCGTCCAACGAGTCAAAAATGATAGCAATACCAATCGCCTTCGCCGCATGATTGAAATCATCAGAAGTGCCCATCAACGAAGCTACGACCGCGTAATATCCGCAGAGCAAGTTCGCGGAGGTCAGCATCGCCGGCAGCAGAAAGATCCCGCGACGCATTCTTGCTTGCGTGCGATACCTGCGGTTTTCGTACGGAATTTCCTGTTGGTCCAATACCGCCATGCTCAGGGATTACCTTTCCGCCGCTGCGAACGCGGATTCGCCGATAGATTTCCTGATTCCCACCGGCCAGCGGGCTAGAACGCTTGAGCCGCCATGCACATTGTCTCCTACTTTTACCAGAAGCTCGGAGCCTTGCGGTACCCAGAGATCGACACGTGAGCCGAACCGTACAAGACCGATGCGCTCACCTTTGCTTACCGCTTCCTGAGCTTTTTTCCAGGAGACTACCCGCCGCGCAATGATTCCCGCGATTTGCTTGAATTCTACATTTCCGTGAGCGGTCGCCAGGGTAAAAATATTTTGTTCGTTCTGCGTGGAGGCGTTAGCATCCCAGGCGGCAAGAAATTTTCCGGGCTGGTATTCGATTTTAGTGATAACTCCGGCGGCCGGCGAGCGATTCACATGCACATTCCAGACCGCCAGGAAAATACTCAGCCGCGTTCCGGGCCGTCCGGCATTTTCTTCGTCGGTGATGACGACTACACGCCCGTCGGCGGGAGAAACAATGACCTCCGGATCGGGAGAAATTTCACGTTCGGGATCGCGAAAGAATGAAAAGCAGAAGAAGCCGAAGGCAATGAGCAGGCCTCCGACCATCCACCAATGAAATAGAATCGCCAAGCCGCCCAGCAGAAGCGGCGGCACGCCGAAATAGTATCCTTCTTTGACCATCGTTAATGAAGATACCACAGCGACAGCGCAAGACGATGCGCCGGAACAGTCCGGTGGAGGAACTCTGGTGAACACTGATCCGCGGCTGCGGGATATAAACACTTCCCTCGGATACAGTTACCCCGCAGCGGTTATCACGCAGAATTTTTGTGAAGCGAGGCGCGCGCTACGGTTCAAGCGTGTTGCGCGCGCGCACGTTGGATACGCGCCGCAATCCGCTCCATCTCATCCTTGCAGTGGAGCTTCATTTTTTTTAGCTTGATTTCTTCCAGGAGGTCTTCCGAACTGAGGTATGGCTCTTTGAGGATTCTTTGCAACTCTAAATCGTATTTCTCGTGCTGCTCGAATAGACGCTGATAATCGGCGTCTGTATCGAGGAGTATGTCCCGAGGGTTCCGCTGCATTGTAGCCATGCGTTCCTCCTCCATAAAAGGAAAGATTGAATTGTTAGTGCTTTCTCGCCAAGCGTGGACAGCGAGCCGCTCGACTTGGGTCGAACGTAACTCCGAGAGACGGCGGAGTCAAGTGGGAACGAACAGTATTTTGGTACTAGCCTGGAATTTTCAGACTGAGTAGCAGCGCCGCTTCGTCCGGATGGCGGTAATAGTTTTCGCGGCGGCCCGAAATCGCGAAGCCGAAACTGCGGTAGAGCGAGAATGCCGGAGCGTTCGACTCGCGAACTTCCAGGAATATTCGCTGAATTCCGAGTCCCCGCAGCGCCTGCAAAAATTCCCGCAGTAAAAAACTTGCGATCCCCTGCCTTCGCTGTGCGAGACGGATTGCAAGATCCAGAATTTCAGCTTCGTTGCCAAGATTTCGCCACTGCAGCACACCCACAATTTCTCCGCCCCGTTCACATACGGAAACACAGGTGTGGCCTACTTGGCCAGAGGCGGAGATGTTCGATTCGTTCGCATAAAACGAAAGGTTTGCTTCCTGAAGTATCTCTCGGACCACGAGTTGATCTGAGGGATAAGCTTCGCGAAATCGCAAGCTGGCGCGGGAGTCCGAGCGCTCTTGCGGGTTTTCTGGCCTACTGCACATTGAATTTCGGCTCGCGCCCGGAGATTACGCCTTTATCGGTGATTTGTTTCCCTTCCACAAGACCTCAGCATCAGACCGCCGGACATAATTAGCATCCAGCGAAACGGCATCCCTAGTCTCGCCCTGCTGGAATTTGCGGTAAGCGAGGCGTCCAAACCCTGCAGCAAACGGCGGCGAGGCGGCTTGCAAAACGTGACCCCTCGCTGCCAGGGATTGCCAGATGGGCTGTGACTCGAGCAGCTGCGCGTCTGGACTGATCCAGCGGACCGGCTCCCCTGCGGCGTCCACCCGCACGCGCTCTAAGAAGACGGGTAAACTGGTCACGGATTCTTCGCCACATAGCTCGTAGGCTTCCCCCGTTTTCCGATAAATTGCCGCGAATACTTGATCCCTGCGCGCATCGAAGTAGGCGGCTACAAACGGTTCGTTTACGCCTTGCTGGCCAGCGATCAGCGCCTCCAGCCGGGAAACCGCGATGATTGGCATTCCGTAGATTTCAGCCCAAGCTTTTACCGTGGTAAGACCCACTCGCAAGCCGGTAAACGAGCCCGGGCCCGTACAGACCGCGTAACCATCAAGCTCGGCTAGACTTAGGGACAATTTCGAAAGCAGCTTCTTGATCGCAGGGAGCAACCAACTTGAATAATCTTCGTCGCCCAAGTGCTCTTCGACAGCCTGAATTTCTGCATTTTGGAAGAGCGCCACACTTCCGCGTGAGTCAGCCGTGTCCACGACAATAAATCGCATCACGTCAGTATAGGCGAATCACCACTGGCCAGGATCATTCCAGACCCGAACCAGTCCCTGGTTCAGTACTGTTACTCGACTTAAGGGCAATTTTAGGGCCAAAATCCCCAAATATCTTCCCTAACCTTCTCATTTCAAACGATATATCTTGACTCTCTGCGCACATGCTTCTACACTTCTTACTGTACCTCAAGGGGGCATCCGAATCATGGATTACAAAATCGGTGACAAGGTCGTTTACCCAAACCACGGCGTTGGACTCATTGAGCAGATTAACTACGGAGTTCTGAACGGAAAAACTGAACGATATTTTATGATCCGCATTGTTTCGAGCGACTTGCGTGTGATGGTTCCACAATCAAACGCCGAGATCGTTGGACTTCGTTCTGTGATGCGTTCCAACGATACGACGAAGGTCCTGGGATTTCTGGAACGCGGCAAATTGAACTGCCATCACGATTGGAAACATCGCTTCAAAGAAAATTCCGAGCGCATGCGAACTGGGTCCCTCCTTGAAGTTGCCGTCGTTCTGAAAAGTTTGTGCTCGCTGAGCCGAAGCAAGCCGCTTTCCTTCCGCGAAAAGAAAATGCTGGAACGCGCCAAGTACTTGCTGGTGAGCGAGATGGCGACTGCGCGAAGCACGTCCGCGGAATCCGCCGAAGCGATGGTCTTGAAATCCTTGGCCAAAGCCAAATTACAATTTCCCATCATGCAAGAAGGTTTCGAGCAGTAGATCTTTTTACACAGGCGAAATTCTAAGAGGACAGGCGCGGTGCCTGTCCCTTTTTGTTTTCAGCACTAACGGAATGAATGTATCTGCGGTACGAAATAACTGTTCGTTTATGAAACAGTTCTGTCAATTCCATGTCAATATTTCTACTTGGCTCCCGGTTTTGCGTGGCGTACGTGACTGACGCGTGAGTCGCAATTTAATTCCTTCGGCGCTTGCCCCAGCCGCCGCCGCCCGGAGTTTCGATTCGCAAAATGTCCCCGGCCTGAACGCTGAATGAAGTTTTCCCGGGCAGAGCTTTGCTTGTTGCTCCACGTTTCAGCGTATTTTTTCCGCGTTTCGCGTTACCGCCTCGCTGCAGACCGTACGGGACCGTTTCTCTACGATCGGCTAACAGACCAACTTCCGCTGCACACAGAAATTCCAGTTCGCGGACGATCCCATCGCCACCGCGATTTCTGCCGTCCCCACCAGACCGGCTTCTGATCGCGTAACGCTTAACTCGCACCGGATAAATCTCTTCAAGCACTTCCGTTGGCGTGTTCCATGAGTTTGTCATGTGCGACTGCGTGGCGCTGGCGCCGTCGCCGCGCGAAGAGGCGCCGCAACCACCAGCAATCGTTTCGTAATACGTGAACGGCTCTCCATTGCGCGACAAATTGAGCCCGCCAAAACTGAGATTGTTCATGGTGCCCTGGCTAGCGGCAGGAATTTGCCCGGGTGCGGCTCTCGCCAGAGCAAGCAGCAGTGTATCGACCATGCGCTGGGACGTTTCGACGTTGCCCCCGGCGACTGCGGCCGGCAACGTGGCATTCACGATTGTTCCACTGGGCGCGATCACCTTGATTGGCCGCAGCAGTCCGGACGTGGCGGGAACATCTTCCTTCACCAGAGAGCGAAATACGTAGTAAACAGCGGAAATGGCAATCGCCTCGACAGCGTTCACGTTGCCTGGACACTGCGGAGCGGACCCGGTGAAATCCACCACCGCTGATGAAGCCGCAATCTGAATCTTCACGCGAATGCGCAAAGGTTTGTTGCCGATGCCGTCGCCGTCCAGAAAATCTTCTGCGCGGTAAAGTCCCGGCCGGATTGAGCGAATCGTATCGCGCATCATCTTTTCGGAGTACTCCAGCAAATGGCGGGCATAGCGAGAGACTTCGTGCGTGCCATATTTCGCGGCAACCTCCCGCAAACGGCGTTCACCAAGGCGGCACGAAGCGATTTGTGCGCTCAGGTCCCCTTCGCGTTCAGCCGGCGTTCGAACGTTTGCGAGCACCAGGCTCAACACGTCGCGATTGATTTGGCCGTTACGAAAAATCTTCACGGGTGGAATGCGTAATCCCTCCTGAAATATCTCGCTTGCCGGTCCCATGGAGCCAGCGAGCGCTCCGCCTATATCGGCATGATGCGCGCGGCTGGCGACAAAGAATTGCGGCGTCGTTTTGCCGGCGAGAAAAACAGGCATTACCAGCGTGAGGTCCGGCAGGTGCGTTCCTCCCGAGAAGGGATCGTTGAGCAGCGCGATGTCCCCGGACTCGAGTGTGAGCGCAGCGCGCGCTGCCGCCACCGACGCGGGCATCGAGCCCAGATGCACCGGCATGTGATCGCCCATAGCCAGAACTTCGCCGTTGCTGTCGTATACCGCGCAGGAGTAATCGCGGCGCTCTTTAATGTTCGGCGAGAACGCCGAGCGTCGTAGCGCTGCTCCCATTTCTTCCGCGATGGAATGGAAAATATTTTTGAAGATCTCCAGACGCATAGCGTCCACATTTAGCCGTTTAGCGGACATGCTGCCTCGCTTTATAGCGTTGTGAAAGGTGAATCTGTCCGTAGGCGTCGACCTTTGCTCGCCAACCTGGCGGCACCAGAGATGTCGCACTATATTCCACGATGATCGCGGGCCCGTTGAACGTAGTGCCTAAACCCAGTTTCTCTCGCTCGTAGAGCGAAGCTTGATGTAGTCGGCCGCCGAAGAAACACTTCCACTTTGCCGCCCGCTGTGTTTGCTTGGAGTTCACTGGTGTCGCACGGTTGAGCCGGGGCAAATCAATAGGGAGCGAAATGCCGATCGCGCGGCAACGCACAGTGACAATCTCAATTGCTCTTGCTGGATCCGCATGGCCATAGGCCCTCGTATGTGCTTTGTGAAATTCGGCAACATAATTTTTGCTGTCTGGAACACTCAGATCGTAAGCCTGCCCCACATAACGAACGTCGTGAGTGTGTTCGAATCGCCGCTGCCTTGCCGCAAATCCCTCCCTGCCCAAAAAAACGTTGGCACGTCGTTGTAGCTCTCGCAGCGCATCTTTCGCTTTGCGTCTGGCATCCACGGCATTGATGACGGGTAACAAAACGGTCCGAGAAAAATCCTGCACGACATCCGCGCGCAAAATTCCCAGCGCTGAAAGTGCGCCGGGAACTACTGGAAGAAGGACACTGCGCATTTCTAGCGATTCCGCCAAATCGCAGGCGTGCAATCCACCGGCGCCGCCGAATGCAATCAGCGTGTAGTCGCGCGGATCATGTCCGCGCTCGATGGAAATCAAGCGAACAGCGCGTTCAATCACCGCGTTTGAAACGTTAAGGATTCCCTGCGCGAACTCCTCGACGTTGCGAAAGTTTCCTCTTTGGCGCTGGAGCACAGACCGCGCTCGTTCCAACTGCAAGGCCATGCTTCCATTCAACAAGCCTCGTCCGCCGAAATGGCCCAAGACGGCGTGAGCGTCGGTCACCGTGGGCAATTTCCCTCGTCCATAACAAATCGGGCCAGGATCGGCGCCGGCGCTTTCCGGTCCCACTCGCAGCGCGCCGCCGACGTCAAAGCGAGCGAGCGAGCCGCCACCTGCTCCCACGGTGTGAATTTCCAGCATGGGAACCGCTATCGGAAGGCCGGCAACGCGCGATTCTGTCGTAATCTGCGTTTCTCCGGTCAGCAGCGCGACGTCTGTCGACGTGCCGCCCATATCAAATGTAATTACTTTTTCAAGTCCGGCGAGGGCTGCCGCATGCGCAGCTCCCAAGAGTCCGCCTGCTGGCCCTGAAAGTACCGTTCGAACCGGTTCGGCGGCTGCATTTTCAGCGGAAATAATTCCTCCATTGGATTGCATTACGCGCACCTGTACGGACGTTGCCGGTTTACTGCCTGGTGCGATCCGCCAGGCTTTGCTCGCCTGTAGCTCGGTTTCCCGCAGGTACGCGCTCATCACCGGAGCCAGATACGCGTTAATGACGGTAGTGGACGTTCGCTCGAACTCGCGAAATTCCGGCAGAATCTCGTGCGAAACACTGACCAGCACGCCTGTTGCTCGCAAAGCGCGAGCGAGCTTCGCTTCATGCAGAGAGTTGCGGAATGAAAAAAGAAAACAGACAGCGACTGAATCCGGTTGCGCGCGGCGAACCCGCCGCACCAACGCGCTAATCTCGGATACGGTAAACTTTGTGACGATCGAACCGTCCGCTGCGAGGCGTTCACGCGCGCCGATTCTCAATTCACGTGGCACCAGCACTGGTGGCTTCTGAAATTGTAAGTCGTATAACTTTGGCCTGGCTTGCCGGCCGATTTCGAGCACGTCCTCGAAGCCAGCAGTAGTGATCAGCAGGAGTCGTCCGCCACGCCGCTCGAGCAATGCATTCGTACCGACGGTCGTGCCGCAGACCAAATCTAACTTTTCCGGTACGCGATTACCTAGTTTGGTGCGCACTTCCTGCAACACTGATGCGATCGCTGCCGCGGGGTTTCTCGGCTGCGAGGGCACTTTCACAATTTCCAATTTACCGTTGCGCAGAAAAATACAGTCGGTGAAGGTCCCGCCGGTATCAATGGCTACGCGCATGAGGCGGGCATTTTACCTTGAGAGCGCAAAAAACTTCACACCGTCAGATTGAAAACGCTAAAAGGAAGAATTCGCTTGAAAGAACTCAAGCGATCGGGAGCGACGCCGAAGCATTCAGAGTAACGTCCGCCAAAATATGATTGCGAAAACGCGGGTACGCCGCAGCGGCGATCATTGCGGCATTATCAGTGGAAAGTGCCATGCTTGGAAAGTACACGTCGAGTCCAGATCTGCGCAGTCGTTCTTCAAAAGTACAACGCAGCTGGCGGTTCGCTGCGACGCCGCCGGAAACCAACACCGTGGGAACCCCGAGCTCTTCAGCGGCATGCAGCGTCCGCTCGACGAGATCACGCACCACTGCATTCTGAAATTCTCGTATCAACCCCAGAGTTTTTGCTCCGCAAAGAGGTAACAGTTGCTCGAATTTGCGTTCACCGCGCGCGATAGCTGCTTCTCGTTGCTGTATCTCCGGCAGGTAATCGGGATTTTCGCGCAAGTGATACAGCACGGCCGTTTTTAATCCGCTGAAACTGAAATCGTACGAATTGCCTTTTATTTTGGTCGGGCCGAATTTCACAGGCGCAGGTACGTTCCCCGCCGCGCCCGCCAATCGATCTAGGATCGGTCCGCCCGGGTAGCCGAGCCCCAGCAGTTTCGATACTTTGTCGTAGGCTTCGCCTGCCGCATCATCGCGCGTCTGCCCAAGTTTCCGGTAATGCCACAAGGCTCCTGGGTCTGTGCACTTTGCCTCTCTCGGACGCACTTCATACAGCACCGTGTGCCCTCCGGACACAACCAGACACACTGCAGGTAGTGTCGGCTCGATTCGAACCTTGTGCGCTTCCAGAAAAACCGCGTGGATATGCCCTTCCAGATGATTTACTGGCACCAGCGGCTTTTGCAGACTATCGGCAAGAGTCTTTCCATAAGTAATTCCAACCAGCAATGATCCGACCAGGCCAGGGCCTTGCGTAACGCCTATGGCGTCTACTTCCTGCAGACTCATTCCAGCTTCCTCCACAGCCTCGCGCACCACCGGAACGATTCGCCGCAGGTGTTCACGCGACGCCAGTTCCGGCACCACTCCTCCGTATTTGCGGTGAATATCGATTTGCGAAGCGACCACACTGGACAGAATTTCTCGCCCGTCCGCAACAACCGCAGCAGCCGTCTCGTCGCAAGATGATTCGATACCCAAAATGCGAATGCTCATTTCACTTATTTTCACTCCTGCATTACCATGCTACCACGCAGGTGCCGCGGACTCTCCGGCGCGCGCACCGTACACTAAGAATCCGATTGTAAATTCGCGAGTCTTCCTTAACCTGAGGTTATGACGGCTACGACTGAATCTCACGCAAATCCTTCACGAATCAAAAAAGTTCGCAAAGCAGTTCTTCCCGCCGCCGGGCTCGGCACGCGTTTTTTGCCGGCGACCAAGGCGCAACCCAAAGAGATGTTGAACGTGGTCGACAAGCCGCAGATTCAGTATGTGGTGGAAGAGTGCGTTGCCAGCGGCATTGAGCACATCATCATCGTTACCGGCAGAGGCAAAAGCTCCATCGAGGATCATTTTGATTTCAGTCCCGAGCTGGAGCACTTTTTAGAAACGAAAGGTAAACACGAAGAACTTGCCATTGTCCAAAACATCGGCGATTTGGTGCAGGTCAGCTACACGCGCCAGAAAGAGCCGCTGGGTCTTGGACACGCTGTGCTGGTGGCTAAGGATCTCGTCGGAGATGAGCCATTCGCCGTGCTGCTTGGCGATGTCTTGATTCCCGGCGCAAATCCCGCGACCAAGCAACTGGTGCGGGTGTATGAATCGACCGGCGTGGGAGCGATCGCGGTTGAAGAAGTTCCGCGCGAGAAAACCAATCTATACGGCATCG
>Ga0207665_10000808_pt1 | contig 21152 bp, 16 predicted proteins | sample LARL112metaG_FD_184351 | JGI IMG/M metagenome (GOLD analysis project Ga0207665, IMG submission 184351) | Corn, switchgrass and miscanthus rhizosphere microbial communities from Kellogg Biological Station, Michigan, USA - LAR L11-2 metaG... | ecosystem: Host-associated > Plants > Roots >...
GCGCAGCGCGTGATCACCGCTTGCGCAGATCGAACCGTTCGATACCGGGGCATGGCTGAAGGATGTCCTACCTGCGTCCTGCGATCCGTACCGTTACTTGGCGGTGCCTCGCGGTGGAGGCGCGCCGTGGGCCGACGGCGCGGCGTTACGTGCCGAACAGCCGCGCTCACACAGGTTCCTAACCTCGATCTTTCGTGATCTTGATTGTTTGCTTGGGTTTTGGCTGCTGGTGGGATTTACGGTGTCGGGGTGTGGGGGGTTCGCGGCGTTCGTTTCGCCGCTTGTCCGATCGTGGGTTGTGGGGCTGGTGGCGGGGTGGTCAGGTCAGGGTGTGCAGCCGGGCGTGTCCGGTGACGATGAGGTCGGTCCAGGGCCAGCCGCGTGGTAGCTGGAGCCATTCGCGGCGGGCGATGCGGACGAGTCGGGCCGCGACGTTCAGGATCCGTAGGCGCACTCGCTTCGGTTCCCAGCATTTCGCGGTGGTGCCGTCGAAGGCGAGGAGCTGGGTCCAGGTGAGTAGCTCGCTGGCGAGTTGGACTAGTTCGAGCCAGATGATGTTCTTGGCGAACTCGTGCAGCGGTAGGTTGCGCAGCCCACTGTCTTTGAGGCTGCGGATGCGGTCCTCGGCGCGGGCACGCATCCGGTGCCGTCGTTCCAGGTCGGCGACCCGCCCGCGGACGGTGTTGGTCGCGAAGCAGGTGATCCGCCACCCGTCGTAGTCGGTCAGCCGCAGCTGCGCGCCGGGATGGGGACGTTCCCGGCGGGCGATCACCCGCATCCCGGGTGGCCAGTCATCCCGGGTCGTTGCCGGCATCCAGCGGGTCAGCTCGGCGACCTGAGCCCCGTGGCGTGGGTGACCGTCACCATCGATGGCCGCGCGCCACGCCTGGCGGGGGATCACCTCGATCGCCGATTTGATCGGGTCCATCGCTCGGAACTCCACCGAGTACTCCAAGCCCAGGTCGGTGACGTGATGCAGCAACGCCTTCGACGCGCCACCGGTGTCGGACCGGACCAGCACCCGGGCGCGGTCAGCGGCGGGGAGCTGGGCTAGCGCGGCGTCGAGCACGCGCAGATGGTCGGTCGCCGAGAACGCCGACGCGCAGCCCTCGCGAAGCAGCCCGACTAACGGTTCCCCGGTCCCGTCCATCCCATGGTCGACGAAGGCCAGCAGCGGATGGAACCCGAACGTGCGCTTGAACGTCGGCGTGGCCCGCTCCTTGTCCGAGTGCGCCGCCACCAGCGTCGCGTCCAGATCGACCACGACCGGCGCGTCACCCGCAACCGGCCGGCGATACCGCCACGCCGCCTGCCGGGCAGCGGCGCGGGCGCTGCGGATCGCAGCAACCGCCGCATCGGCATCCGCGGCAAGCATGTCCACCAGCCGCGACACCGTGGGGGCAGATGCGACCTCGCCGAACAACTGCGGCTGCGCGCGAACCACCGCCAGATCCGCCAGACAGTCACCGCCGAGCCCGATCGCGACCGCCAGATCGAGCACCACCTTGCCCGGATCATGAACCGCACGCCACGATCGCCACGGACGCAACGCCACCGACAAACAACGGTCCAAACCGGTGACCCGCGCCGTCTCAACCAGCAGCCACCCGCCCGCCGAGCAGATCAGCGACTCGCGACCGGCAACTACCCGAACCCGCTTCCCTCGCCCGCTACCCTTCACCCACGGAGTGCCTTCCCGTTCGGAATTCTGAGGTCTTCGACAACCCACAGAATCCCTTACGGCGTAGGCACTTCCGTACCTTCAACGCCACGTGTCGCAAACAAAACCCGTCGCCACATGAAACGTCGAGGCTAGTAGCCACTCGCGTGAGCTTGGCCCTCGTCCAGTCCCCCAACGCCGGGACGCAGCCACTCGATGCCGGCTGCCGAAGGTTGGTGGACAGAGCCGTGTAAGGGCTCGAACACAATCACCTGGCGGGTGTCGCTTCGCTGCAGGTAGGTGTCGTAGGCCGGCCAGACGGACAGCAGCTCCTGCATCATACGGTCAGTCTCCTCTGCGGTAGCCGGCCGGGCGCGATAACTGGTGAGCGTGGACCCGATCTGAATCGTGACCTGTGGGTCCGCGCGCAGATTGGCCGGCCAACTGCCGCCCCCCACCGACTCGAAGTCCTCGTCGGTAGCCACGAGATTGTGCCCATCCCGCAGGTAGAAGACCGGCACGGTTCGGGGTTCGCCGGTCTTGCGATCCCGTGTGGTCAACAGCATCATCGGCAGGCTCGGCCCGGACAAGGTGATCCGACCGCGACTGGCCCGGTATAGAACTCGGTCGAGTTCGGACCCGGCATATCTCACTACCACCATGAACAACCGAGCCTGACCGACCCGCTGCACTGCACGGGTGAACGGGCCATAACGACGGCGGTCCGTAACGGGCTGGTCAGGCGCTTGTACCTTCAACATGATCCCTTCCTTAGATGAGATTTGCGAATACTGCCAAGGACGTTGAGTCCGTCAGGGGCGGCTAAGTCAAGGCCGGCACCGCGAATTTTGGCGTGGTCACGGCGAACTCACTCGCGAACCGGCGGACGATATCGGTCGTAAAGGGCTCGTGGAAGCGCAGGACGAGCTCCTGAACGCCTGCGTCTGCATAAGCTGCGATGCGTTCGCGAATCGTCTCCGGCGTACCGATCAGCCCGTATGAGCCGATGTCTCCTGGAAAAACTACTGGGGCCCAGGCTGGTATTGCCGCCCGCGCTTGTTCGTCACTGTCGCCGATGATGCAGTACGACATGGAGGTAAGCGTGATCGAGTTGTAGTCGCGGCCGACGTGCGCACAGTGCTCCTTCAGGAGGCCGTACTTCCGGGCGAGTTCGCTCGGTGATGCCACCACGTTGCACGCGTCGCCATACTCGGCGACCAGCCTCAAGGTGCCTTTTTCGCCGCCGCCGCCGATCAACAACGGCACGTGGGGCTTCTGGACCCCTTTAGGATCGTTGAGCGCATGCCGGAGCCGATAGAAGTCGCCGTGAAACGTTGTCTCGTTGTTTGTCCACATCGACAGAATGATCTGCACCGCTTCGTGTAGCTGATGCACCCGCTGAGCGCCGTCGGGGAATTCGTATCCGTAATCGCGATATTCGTCTTCGTAGTTTCCGGCACCAATGCCGAACCGAAAGCGGCCGTGTGACAACACGTCGAGAGTCGAGGCCATCTTCGCTTGCAGCGCTGGATTGCGGTAGCCATTGCCAGTGACCATCTGCCCGATACGTACTCGGTTCGTGTCGCGGGCCAATGCGGCTAGCGTCGTCCAGCTCTCGAAGACAAAGTCCGGTGTAGCCGGGTACGGCTCGAAATGATCGGCCGTCCACACCGTGTCAAATGAGGTGTCGTCAGCAGCGTAGGCCAGTTCGGCGAGCGCCTCGTAGGCCTGGACCGGATCGGCGTAGCCGGAAAAGTCATGAAGCACGCCCGTTGGCAGCCAGATGCTGAATTTCATCGAGGTATCTCCTTCACGAGTCAGCCGGCTCGTTCGTTTTGAGGTGGCAACTCTGCTGGCCGAACCGGCCGCTCATCCGTTGAGGGCAAGGCTTCGCCGACCGTGGGCCTTCGATTGCGGCGCTGCTCGACCGCTGATCGCAGCACTCGGCAAACCAGCTGGTCGAGCCCCGGGCTGCCGACGTGAGTGGCCCGCACCGCCAGAATGACCGCGTCCAACGGAGGCTCACGGCCCGTGTCCATCGCCGTTCGAGCTTCGCGGAACATGCGGCTGATCGCCTGGTTCAGCTCCCCGGATGGCTTAGGTAGGCCTAGCTCGGCTCGCCATGGCGCATCGGCGAGCGCGTCGGCCCGGACCGCCTCAAGTTGCTCCGGCGCGAATGCGAGCGCGTCGGCGACCGCCTCGGCCCAGCAGCTGAGAATGGTTAGTTCGCTGGTGTCCAGCATGGGTGGGGCGGTCGACCCGGTGCGCTGGTAAGCCAGCCCGGAGCCGGTTTTCGCGGCCCGGACCTGATAGACGCTGATGTCGAACAACTCGCTGCCGTTGTCGACAGGCCAACGCCCGTCCGCGGTCCGCCTCATCGCCCGATCCGTGCTTGCGGAAAGCAGAATGCCTTGAGCACCGGCCTCGAGACTGATCTCCCGGATACCCTTGCCCGGGTTCTTCCACAGCGCCACCACGGCCGACGAGTTCCGTCCGGGCGGCCGCGAGCGCTGCACCATTCCGTACGACGTCAATGTCAGCACAGCCGAACCGGGATCATCGGCCAGCACGCTGGCGTACCGCGCCGACCAGCGCGCGCTCAGCTGCGGCCCATCCAGAAGCGGCGTGACGACGATCGTCGGGCCAACCGAACGGATCATGTCGGCGACGTGGTCGATCTGGGCTAGGTCCTCGCACACGAGCGAGACCACTGTCGCCCCTTCACCAACCTCGATGAGCTGAAGTGAACGTTGGGGCACCTCCATCGCTTCCCACCAGCGGACGTGAGGATGCAGGGCTCCGCCCAGGTGGTACTGATGGATTTGCGATTCGTCTAGCGACCAGCGGTGATGCTTGCTCTGCTTGATGTGAACCCACTGCTCCCCCGTCCACAGGCCGAGATGCACCCAGTTGCCAGGGAACTGGCCCGGCCGATCCGGACGCGCGCGGACCCCGGTGATAAGCCCGACCACTCCGTGTCGAGCCAGCAGCGCTTCGAGATCATCAATTTCGTCGCGGTCTACGGCGCTTTCGGGCAGCACCACAACGCGGACAGAGGGAACCTCGTCCAAGGCGGCGACAAGCATCCGATCCACCAGGTCAAGATCAAGCCCTTCCGACGGCACGAACTCGAAGTAGCCGAACGTCTCGCTTGCGAGCCGCTGCACCGACTCCGGTCGGGGGCGAAAGTCTGATTCCCGAACCCGTAACGGCCAGGGCAGGAGCAGATAGTTGACCCCTTTGTCGTAGAGAGGCGTGCCCTGAGGGCGACTAGGCACCTTGTGCCATTGCAGCTCAACGCCGGGACTGTGCACTGATGCGTACCGAGAGAGGGCGCGCACGGAGCTCCCACCATCGGCGGTACGGATCTTGGGTAGCACCCGGAGGCGGTGGGCCGGAATGCGAGCCAAGGACCCGGTCCGGGCCAGCAGTTCCCGACCACGGACACGATATCTGACACCGTCTTCATGGGAGGCGTCGAGGGCGACACCCAACCCGGCGCAGGCCTCGTCGGCAATCGCATGCAGCGTCAGTAGCGCTGAGCACAGGCGCCAGTCACCAGCCTGACGGAGATCCGTGAATGGGCCGTCAATCGCATCGCGCAGGATCTTCCACTCCCCAGCTAACAGATCGGGGATCGGCCCGTGCCGATCTTCGGCCCACCTGCTCCACCGGCGACCCGCCTCCACTACCGCATCCGGCCACCGGGGAACTTCAGACGGTGGCCATTCCCCATCTTCCGGCGGCGACAGCGCGAAGCGATACGCTTCCGAACGCTCAAGAAGCGTCTCCGTCAATGCGAAAACGTCCGGCGGCCACTCAAGCAGATGATCGTCGATCGTGGATCCCGCCACGCACTGCCAGACGGATGCCGCCGTTGGCTCGTCCGGGACACTCCCAATCGCTCTCATATCACTCTCCCGCCTCTTCGCGAAGCGGCAGCAACGACGTCGTAATCACCGAGCCACCGGTCAGCAGAAATGAAAAAAACAAGGTCGCACCGTGCGCCGATGAACGACCAAACCGTCTGTACCTGCACCTGTGTGATCACGCTATGGCTGCTTCTCCTGGCTTTGCATCGCCATGGTTGATAGTCGTGACGCGGCAATTGATAGTCACGCGCAACCCCCGCTCCTCGAGAACCGCGTATTGTCCTGGCGTTTCCGATTCATCTGTCACCTCGGGTGAAGTCATGCAGCGATGTACCGCTTCAATCGTGACGCCGTACCCCGTCGCGTCGCGCCCGTGATGTCCCTGGGCCGATTGCGGGGCTTGGACCGGACTCGGCGGTCGCGTTCCCACGAGGTCGCTGGCTGCAGGCCGACCTAAGCGCTTCCGGCGCTTCCCGACCGAGGCGATGCGTGAAATGCCACCGCCGAGCGGCTGCCGACACTGTCGTTTGGACCCACCCCGACGAGGTCAACCAAGCACGACGCGTCTTCCTCAGCCGGTGGCGATTTAGACCGAACGCCGCAGGCAGCGCCTGTAGTTCCTGAGCCTCATGCCGGTCCTGCGCCGGACGACGCCGGTGATCAGGCGTCGAGTTTCGCGCCGAGCAGCTCTCGACGGGACGCTATGCCGAGCTTGGAGAAGATCCTGGAAAGGTGCCATTCGATGGTCCGTGGGCTGAGGAACAGCCGCTGGCCGATCTCGATATTGGAAAGACCGTCACCGGCAAGCCTGGCAATCATGGACTCTTGGGCGGTCAAGCTGGATGGCGCACGATCAGCGCGTGGGCGGACGGTCGCGCCGGTAGCAAGCAACTCGAGGCGGGCTCGGTCGGCGAAACCGTCGAGCCCCATCGTGGTCAATGTGTCGTACGCAGCCTGTAATTGCCGCCGAGCGTCGACTCGGCGCCCATGGCGGCGGAGCCATTCTCCGTAGAGCAAGCGCCCCCGGCCGATCTCGCTGCGCAGACGCGTACGGCTCAATCGATCGAGCGACTCGCGGTGCAACGCGTCGGCCGCCGCGCTGTCGCTCGCCAGAGCGCGCACTCGCGCGTCGATACCCAAGAACCATTCGGTCGGTGTCAAGGCCGCGCGCTCCGCTAACCACGCCACAACGGCTTCGAGGATCGGCCGGTTATCGGCTCGCGCGGCCGCCTCGGCCAGTTCCGGTATGAAGAAGGCGTAGTAACCGACCACGTCCCGTTCGAAGACAGGTGCCAAGAACTCGAGCGCTTCCTTAGGCCGGCCGAGACCGTTGTAGAGGACGCCGCGGTAGAAGGACGCGCGGTCGAGCATCCGGCCGTGGCCGTACGTGGCGGCTCCCCGCACCAGGTGATCGATCGTCCGCGTCGCATGGGCTTCACGGCCACGAAGGGCTAGATACCACGGCTCGACATAGCCGACCGGCGTACCGCCGATGGCTTGCGAGATGAGCCGGTCCTCGTCGATCGTCTGTCTGGCCCCATCGAGATCACCGGTGAGCAGGCAGGTACTCCCCAGATAGTTGAGCGCGTACTGCAGCAACACCAGCGCACCGGCGCGACGCGACAGCTTCACGTGCCGAGTCGCAAGCGCCACGGCGGAGTCGATGTCCCACAGCTCGACGGCAATCAGGCCCGCGCCTCGGTTGCCCGCAAGCCACTCCCATTCGTCCCTTGTATCAGTCGGCATGTCGCGCACTGCGTCGAGCGCGTGGCGCAGCACCGGCTCTGCCGCGACGAAGCCCTTGCTGAAGCGCGCCGCCAGCGCCTCATGCAGGATGTCTAATGGCTGCCCGGATTCGATCGTGAATCGTGCGGTTTGGGCAGCCCGGGCGACATCCAGCTCGTTCGATGACGAGTTCGGGCCGCTAGACAATAGGGCGGCAAAGAATGCGTCGAGGTCGGTCCGGCGCGCTCGTCGCGGGTTGAGCGGCCGGAGCAGCTCGGCCGCGTGAAACAGCACCCGGGCGGCGTCGCCGGTTCGACGCTGGTCGAAGGCGATGCGGCCACGCAGCGCCTCGGCCTCCGCCGTGCGGAGATCTGACGGTGGACCGGCCGCGACCGCCCCGAGCAGTGCGAGGGACTCCTCCAGCGCCCCGGCCGAGTACTTTCCGATGGCAGCCGCGAGTAGCCGATCAGCGCGCAGGGCCGGGTCGGAAGTGAGGCTCGCGGCGCGTTCGGAGAACGCCGCAGCCGCAGCGCGTCCGCCGCGGGCACGCGCCTGCTCGGCCCGCCGTTCGAGCTCGGACGCTACCTGCTCGTCGACTCCTGACGTGGCCTCGGCTCGGTGCCACGCTCGACGGTCCGGATCGAGATCGGGATCGGTGACGTCGGCGAGCGCGGCATGCACCGCCTTGCGGTCTTGTTCGAGTGCCGAGCGGTACACGACGGACCGGACGAGAGGATGGCGGAATCGCACTCGCGGAGAGAAGTCGATCAGCCCCGACGTCTGGGCACCGGCCGCTGGGAGACGCCCGATCCCCAGGCGGTCGGCGGCCGCCCACAGCAACGTTGGATCGCCGAGTGGTTCCGCGGCCGCCAGGAGCAAGAGAAGCACAGCATCGTCCGGCAACGACTCAACCCGCCGGGCGAATCCCTGTTCGAAGCGGCCGCGTAACGAATCCGCGTCGGCCGCCCACAGTCCCTCGGCCATCTCCGCGGCCGTCCAAGCCTTGGGCAGCTCAAGCAAGGCAAGCGGATTCCCATGCGTCTCGGCGATGATTCGGCTTCGTACCCGTTCGTCGATCGGGCCCATGATCACGGAGTCGAGCAGCTTGCGGGCGTGGACATCGTCGAGGCCGCCGAGGACCAGTTCGGGGATGCCGCTGAACTCGGTGCCCAGACTCAGGCTCGGTTCACGGACCGCCACGACGAGAGCCACGCCTTCCATGTCCAGGCGGCGACCAACGAACCCGAGCGCCCTGGCCGACACGCGGTCGAGCCACTGGGCGTCGTCAACCAGGCAGACCACCGGCCCCTCATCAACCGCGTCCGCAAACAGACTCAGTGTCGCCATCGCCACGAGGAAGTCGTCCGGCGGTGGACCGGTGGCCAACCCGAATGCAACTTTCAGCGCTTCTCGTTGCGGTACGGGCAGAGCGTTGAGCCGGCCAAGGAATCGGCCGCACAACTGTTGCAGCCCGGCATAAGCGAGTTCCATCTCGGACTCGACCCCGGTTGCCCGCGTGACACAGTGGCCGGCGGCCTGATCCGCGGCGTAGTCGAGCAAGACCGACTTTCCGATCCCGGCCTCGCCGCGGATGACCAGGGCCGCGCTCCGTCGTTTGCCCAGGCCGCTGATAGCGCGGTCGAGTTCGGCCCGCTCGCGGTGCCGCCCGAGCAGCTCACTCACCACCCGAACCACGAGCGCGACCAGTCAAGGCAGACCCATCCTTGTCGTCTTCGGCGGTAAATATGCCGACGAGCTGGGTCCGCGAGCTGATACCCAGCTTCGTGAAAACCTTCCGTAGGTGGTAAGCAACGGTGGCCGGGCTAATGAACAATTGGGCGGCGATCTCCGAATTCGACGCACCGCCACTGGCCAGGCGCGCGACCATCCCCTCTTGAGCGGACAGAAGTTCACCAGTGTCGACCGTGCGTTTGTGCGCGTACCCGCCCGTCGCCCGAAGTTCCGTCCGCGCCCGTTCGGCGAAGGCATCCGCGCCGATTGAGTCGAAGATCTCGTGTGCACGCCCGAGCTGCTCGCGGCCGTCACGGCGACGGCGTTGGCGGCGCAGCCACTCGCCGTAGACCAGCAGAGAACGCCCCAACTCCACGCGCAGCGGAGTACGAGCGAATAGATCGATACTCCGCCGGTAAAGGCCTTCGGCAACATGATCGTCGCTAAGCAGCGCTCGGGAACGAGCCTCGACGCCAAGCGCCCAGTCCGTTGCGCTGGCGCGGGTCCGTTCCGACAATCGCTGCAGCGCACGGTTGGCGGTCTCCGGAATACGGCTCCGAGCGGCCGCCTCGATGAGTTCGGCTAATGCCCAGGTGGAAAACCACTGCACATGCGAGTCCTCGCTTGCCTGCCGTGCCGCGGCCAGCGCCTCGCCATACCGGCCGAGGCTGTTGCACAGTACTGCTCTGGCCCACAGGGCGAAGGTCAGACCTTCGCCTTCCCCGCGGGCCTCCACGTCCTTTGTCGCGACCTCGATCAGCTCAAACGCCTCGGCCTCCCGACCACGCAACACAGCTAGGGTCACAGCTCCGTAGGGCGCGATGGTGCTCGCCGTCTCCTGCATAACCGACTGAACCTCAACAACGAGCGCGGCGGCTGTAGCGAACTCTCCGGCGAATAGGTGCAGTCCAGCGCGGGTGCTGTAGGCGATCACCAGGCCGATGAGCGAGCCGGCGTCGCGGGAATAGATCGCCTGGCGGGCGGACAATACGTCCCAGCTCTCGTAGTCCCACATGAGCCCAGCGGCGTGGCACGCCAGCCACAGCCAACGGATGCCCTCCCCGACGGAAAGATCCGTGCCACGGAAGGCCTCAATGGCGTGCCTAAGTATCGGGGCCCCGACGAGGTGGCCGTCCGTAATCAATGCGGCGAGCCCGTCGAGCAACAAATCGGGCGCTCGTGCCGGTTGCGGCGGAAGAGGGGTCGCGCGGGCAGCTTCAGCTACGTCCAACACGCTGCCACCAGCAGAGGCCAGGCGTCCGGCGAATATCGCCGCGGAGAGCGCATCCAGATACGTATCACGCGCCATCCGGGGATCGAGCGGCGCGAGGCGCTGGGCTGCTTTCAGCAACAGTGGCGGTGCGGCACTCCCCCGGCTGGATGAGAACGCTATCTGGCCGCGCAACCGATCCGCCTGTGCGCGTTGGAACTCATCGATCGGTCCCGACTCAACTGTTGCGAGCAACCGCAGCGCCGCATCGAAGCCACCGGCCTGATACTTGCTGTTCGCGGCCTCGAGTGCCCGCCGGGCGCGGTTCCCCGGGTCGACGGTCAGCGCCGCCGATCGCTCCAGGAATACCGCCGCCGCCGCATATCCGCCGCGTGCCTGGGCCCGGTCCGCCGACCGCTCCAGCTCGATGGCGACGTCCTCATCGGGTGTGATCGTCGCCTGGGCCCGGTGCCAGACGCGTCGATCGGGGTCGGATTGTGGGTCGGTGGCGTCGGCGAGTGCCCGGTGCACGACTCGCCGTTGTTCGGGCGACGCTGCCCGGTAGACCGCCGAGCGCACCAGCGGATGTCGAAAGTTGACCCGCTCACCGATCGCCAGCAATCCGGCGGTTTCTGCCGGCTCGGCCGCGTCCGGAGCGAGGCCAAGCCGCTCGGCGGCGCGCCACAGCAGCGTCGGCGCGCCGGTCGGCTCGGCTGCAGCGATCAGCAGCAACCGTTGGGTGCCGGGTGGGAGTTCCTCAATTCGCCGCCGGAAGCCACCCTCGATACGGCCCGACAGCCCCGGCGTGTCCGGCACACCGAATCCGCCGGCAAGTTCGGCCGGGGTCAGGGCCCGCGGCAGCTCAAGTAACGCCAGCGGGTTGCCGCGCGTCTCCGCGACGATCCGCTCTCGCACCTGGGCGTCCAGCGGGCCTCTGATCACTGAGGCGAGGAGCTCGCGGGCATCACGATCGCGGAGCCCCCTGACATCGATCTCAGGCAGCCTCGCGAATTCGTCGATCGGCCCACGCGTTCCCACCAACACGACAACTGGTTCCGCCAGTAACCGGCGGGCGACAAACCCGATCGCGGCCGCAGACGCGTGGTCCAGCCATTGCGCATCGTCGATGACGCAAAGAAGCGGCCGTTCCTCAGCGACCTCAGACATCAGGCTCAGCGCGGCGAGGCCTACCAGGAGGCGATCCGGCGAATCTCCGGCCCGGAGTCCGAATGCGACGCCGAGGGCATCACGCTGGGGGCCCGGCAAATGATCCACATGATCGAGCATCGGCGCACAGAGCTGCTGAAGGGCGGCGTAAGCAAGCTCCATCTCGGACTCGACGCCGACCGCCCGCACCACTTGAAACCCAGATGCCGACTCGATCGCATAGTCCAACAGCACGGTCTTGCCGATCCCGGCCTCGCCACGCACGACAAGCGTGCTGCTCTGCCGGGCGCGTGCCGCGCTGAGCAGCTGATCCAGCGCTGCGCGTTCCGCGAGACGATCCAGCATCATCACAGCCCCCACGGGACATCTGCCGGCGGGGATCGGGAACCAGGCTACAAGCCGAGCAACTCACGTCGCTAGCTTGCGGGCTAGACCACTGACGGGTGGCAGTTGTGCAACTGGGCCCCGATTGCCATGGCTTGCCTGGTTGCTAGGGGCGGCGGGACGCCCGCTGGATTGACGTCGCGGCCGCCGTGCGGAGACCGTTTCCCGGTGAGCGCCGCCACGGCTATCACAGCGGCCACGACAACAAGTGCGGGTCCGCTGAATCCGAGGATGACGACCGTGACGGCGCACGCCGAACCGCCGGCCACGCGGACCGGGCCGCGCAGAATGCGCGTGGCCGATGCCGTGCAGAAGAGGTAGACAGTGAGGAAGAAGGCGGTCGGTACCGCGACCAGCTGCGTGAGCGAAACCCAGCCTGCGCCGATCGCGGCGAGGATGGCGATCCCGGACACGGCGACTGTGAGCTGAAGGATCTTCGGCCGGCTGTTGGGCAGTACCTGTTCGGCGAGCGCGGCCGCGCCGGCCAGGTAGGCGTTGACGGCCGTAAGGACCAGCGCGACCGCGACCAGTGCGGCGACGACCGCGCCGGCCGGTCCGATCGCGACCCGTAGCAGATCGGCCAGCGGGGCAGCGCCGTCGGCGGCGGGTCCAAGGACGCCAATTGTCATGACGGCCAACGCGACATACACGGCCGACGTGACGACGAAAGCGATGAGTATCACGCGCGGGAGCTGGCGGTCCGGATCGCGGAGTCTGCTGGTCATGGGTGCGATCGCTTCCCAACCGACAAAGGACAGCATCAGCACGGTCGCCGCTGGCCCGACCGACGCGGGTCCATGGGGCGCGAACGGCGTCCAGTTGTGCAGCCGCAGGTGGCCGGCTCCGCCAAGGACCGCTACCGCAACGAGTGCGATGAGCACAACGACGAGTCCGAGCTGCGCCGCACTCGACGCCCGGGCGCCGGCGAGGGTCACGGCGAGAACCGCGAGCAGCAGAATGGCGGCCAGCGCACTTCCGGCGCCGCGTCCTAAGTCGAACAGTTCGGCCAAGTAATCGGCGCCGGCCTGGCAGACGACTGGGGCGCCGACCACGACGCCGGCGAGAAAAGACCACCCGACCGCCGCACCGGCACGGTCGCCGAGCCCGGCCCGGGCATATGCGGCGATCCCGCCGCCATCGCGCACGCGGCGGCCGAGCGCGGTGAACACCCAGGCGAGTAGACCCGACAACACCAGCAGGGCGACCCAGTCAATGATCGAGGCGGGGCCCGCGATGGCGGCGGCGAGTCCCGGCACGATGAGCACGCTTGGACCGAGTAGAGCGCCGATATATAGCGCAGCAGCACGGCTGGTGGTCATGCCGTGAGCATGCCTCAGGAACCGCCGCACGCGATTGCAAATTCGTGCAAGGATGAGCCTTGGCACGCAATAACGTGCGGTGAGATACCTGATATCCTGCGTGCTGTGCCGGAAGATAACTTCGATGAGATCGATCGTGCCATCGTCGCCCGGCTGCAGCAGGACGGGCGGATCGCCAACGTCGATCTGGCTGATGCGGTATCTCTGTCACCGTCCGCTTGCCTGCGGCGCACCAAGGCGCTCGAAGCCGCCGGCGTGATCGCCGGCTACCGAGCCGAGGTGAGTCGTGATGCCCTCGGGCAGGGACTGACGGTCTTCATCGCGCTGCGGGTCGATCAGCACTCACGCGAGACCTCACGCCTCATCGAGGACTCGGTCGCGGAGATTCCCGGCATAGTCGAGTGCCATGTCATCTCGGGCGAGGCGGATTTCCTCCTCGAAGCCGTGGTGCCCGACCTCACGGCGTACGAACAACTGCTACTGGACCGGGTTCTGGCCATCGGTCCGGTGCGTGATGCCCGGAGCACCTTCGTCATCCGGACATCGCGCAGCCGTGGACCCATACCCGTCGATCGACTCGGCCGAACTTAGTGTGGCGCGTCCGATGCTCTCGCCGATCGGGAAGTAGTTTTACGTAGCGGCAGGCCTTATGCCGCCTTCATCGCCGGCTCGCGCAGCGGCGCGAGCGCGCTGCTCCAAGCGACAACCTGGTCGAGGAGGGTATTCAGCGCGGCGACGTGGTAGGCGCTGGGCTTGAAAACGCTGTAGTTCTCGAAGTCGGTGAGCAGCGACAGCGCAACCTGCTGGCGCACGTCAGCCATCTGTAGCTCGCCTGAGATCAGGCGCAGCTGCTCGGCCGCCCGGGCGCCTCCGACTGCGCCGTACGAGACAAAGCCGACGGCCTTGTTGTTCCACTCGGCGTACAGGTAGTCGATGGCGTTCTTCAGTACTCCCGAGGTGCTGTGGTTGTACTCGGGGGTGACGATGACGAACCCGTCGAAGGATGCGATCTTGTCGGACCACTCCTTGGTGTGGTCGTTCTGGTACTGGCCCATCGAGGGCGGCAGCGGCTCGTCCAGGTGCGGTAGCGGGTAGTCGCGCAGGTCGACGAGCTCGAAGTCCGCATCGCTGCGGAGTGCGGCGGTTTCGTACACCCACTTGGCGACCTGCTCGCCATTGCGGTTGGGCCGGGTGCTGCCCAGGATGATGCCGATCCGGGTCATGGGAGTTCCTCCTGCATGCGTGGTTGCGATTCCCAGCGTAAACGGACTTTACCCCGGTTAGTATTCCGGCCGTAGAGTAACCCGGTGGGTCAGCCCGTGGTGTCGTGGGGAGCCTCGCCCGACGAGCGCGCCGATGCCGCGCGCAACCGCCGGCACCTCCTTGCCACGGCCCGCGAAATGCTCGCCGAGCAGGGCCCGGACAAGCTGACCATGGACGGACTGGCCGAGCGTGCGTGTCTCGGTAAGGGAACGGTGTTCCGCAGGTTCGGCACCCGGGCGGGGATCTTCGCCGCTCTCCTCGACGATGACGAGAGGGCGTTCCAGCAAGAGGTCCTGGCCGGTCCCCCGCCCCTCGGCCCAGGCGCGCAGCCACTGGACCGTCTGATCGCCTACGGTCGGGCCCGCATCGGATTCCTTATCACGCACTGCGAGATCGCCCGCGCCGCGTTGGCGCCGATACGAGCCGGATCACAGACGCCGATGTCCCAGATGCATATCCGGATGCTGCTCGGGCAAATGGATCTTGGCAACGTCAACCGCGACATGCTTGCCGTCCAACTGACCGCCGCCCTGGACGGCCCCCTGCTGCTCTATCTGTCCGCGTCTGACCTCATCGACGCCGCCCCCGATATCGCGGAACGGATCGCCCAAAGCTGGCAGGACCTGGTGCAGCGGGTATGCCGGCGTTGATCCCGCACCAGCAGCCTGGGAGCCCTCTCCGGGCGACGCGACCTAGTCGGGGAGCAGCCGGAGACGTTCGGCGTGGCGTGGACGTATGGCGCTGAAGTGGTGGTGGTCGAGGCTGGCCAGCTCGGTCAGTCTGAGGCGCTCGCACACCGCCACGACGGTCGCATCGGTCGTGCCCAGCGGCAAGTTCTCGTAGACGAGAACCAACTCCCCGGCCCGGCGGTAGTCATCGGGCGTGAGGTCAACCGGTCGCAGCGTGCCATCCGCCAACGAGGTCAGGAACTGAGACTCGACTCGGCGGCCGCCCGCCCGGGCCAGTAGATAACCGACCTCGGCCGCCACCGTGCTGGGCACCAGAAGGGCGCGCCCGGTTCGGTGCAGCCCGGTGAACAGATCAACACACTCGCGGTGACGGGCATCGTCGTTGATGGCGGCGGCGACCAGCGGGCCCGTGTCACAAACGATCACGGCTCAGCGGCCGAAACCGTCGGCCAGCAGCTCGTCCACCCGCGCCGACGTGTCCGTCCGGCCGGAGGTGAGCGCACCGAACCACGGTGGCGGCCACGCCGACACCGCGCCTCGTTCGGCCAGCCGCCGCACCTCGGCCAGCGCCGCCGGCACCTGCTCCTCCGGTAGTCCGTCCACCAGCCGACGAAGTTCGTCCCGGGCAGCGGTCACGCCCCGATGCTACCGACCACCCCACCGTCGACGATCATGTGCACGCCGTTGCATAGCGCTGCGCCGGTTGCAGAAGTAATGGTCTGTGACTCCCGGCGGGTGGAGGACGAAATCTATCCACGGTCCGATGCGGCAGCGGGTTGCCCTGCGAATGATCGCAGTATGACAAGTTCTCTGATCGTCACCGTCCGCGGGCTCAGCAAGTCCTACGGCGAACGGGTCGTTGTGGACTCGCTCGACCTTGACGTGCGCGCCGGCGAGATCGTCGGTCTGATCGGTGCCAACGGTGCGGGCAAGACGACGACGGTCGAATGCATCCAAGGGTTGCGCCGGCCGGATGCGGGCGTGTTGCGCGTACTGGGTTGCGACCCGACGCGCGACGCCGAGCGATTGCGCCCGATGCTCGGCAGCCAGCTGCAGGACTCGGCCCTGCCCGACCGGCTGCGTGTCCACGAAGCAGTTGCGCTGTTCGCCACCGAGCGGGCATGCGACCCAGCTGACCTGCTGGAGCGTTTCGGCCTGTCCGCAAGACGAAACTCCGCCTTCGCCGGACTATCAGGCGGCGAGCGGCAGCGCCTGTTCCTCGTGCTCGCGCTACTCAATCGACCGCAGCTGGTGATCCTCGATGAGCTGACGCAGGGGCTCGACCCCGCCGCGCGCCGTGGCGTGTGGCGGGCCGTTGCGCGGCTGCGCGAGGAAGGCGCCACGGTCCTGCTCGTGACCCACGAACTCGACGAGGCAGAGGCACTGTGCGATCGAGTGATCGCGATGCGGGACGGTCACATCCTCGACCAGGGGACGCCCGCCGACCTCATCGACCGTAACGCCGGGTGGGCTACCACTCGGTTCAGCTGGGACGGGCCGCACAACTTCCGCGCGCTGCCCGGTGTTCGCGATGTGGTCGGCGAGCCCGGCCGGCTCACCGTCCACGGCAACCGCCAGTCGATCGCCCACGTGAGTGCCGAACTCGCCCGCTCCGGGCGGGTCCCACCCGACCTCGCCGTCGAGATGCCCAACCTCGAAGCCGCCCTGTTGCACCTGCTGGAGGGCACCGATCACCGGGAGATGGTGACCATCTGATGACCGCCCTGACCGCCCCGAAAATCGTCGACTCGACCGCGCTGCGGCTCGTCCGCACCGAATTGAAGCTGGTCCGGCGCGACCCGCTGGTGCTCACGTTCGTCCTCGTGTTCCCGATCGTGACGATGCTGATCATCGGCGGTGCGTTCGGCACCGATCCGGACCCGGCGTTTGCCGGACAGAACCCGTCGCACTGGTACGTCGCGTCGTACTTCACCGTCGTGATCGCCTCGACCGGCCTGGTCATGCTGCCGGTGCACTTGGCGGCTTATCGGGAGCGTGGCGTGATACGCCGGTTCGCGGCCGCCGGCTTCCCGCGCTGGTCGTTCGCGTTGGCCGAAATGGTCATCGGATTGGCCACGATAGCTGTGGCCGGCGCCGTCCTTCTCGTCGTTGCCGCGCCGGTCTACGGCATCCCGTCGGTGCACCACGCGGGGCGGGTGATCGCCGGACTCGGGTTTGGTTCGATCGGCTTCGTAAGCATCGGGGTGCTGCTCGGTTCGCTCCTACCGAGCGCGCGGGCGGCCCAAGCAGTCGGCTTGATGCTCTTCTTCCCGTCGTTCCTGCTCGGTGCCGGCGGTCCGCCGCCGCATGTGATGGGGTCAGCGTTGCGTCACGTCGCCGACGTTCTGCCATTGACCTGGGTCACCAAATCGATTCGCGAGCCCTGGCTCGGTATCGGTACAGCGACACCGGCGCTGATCGCGGTAGCTGGGCTCGCCGTCGTGGCGACATATGTCGCGGTGCGGCGCACGGCCCTGTAAATGTAGGCATTGACTTGTGACTGACCTAACGCGCATGCCGGCGCCGCTCCCTCGCACTGCGAGGTGGGCGGTCTTCGGCGTGTTCGCGCTTCTGGTCGTTGTCGGAGTAGTCCGGCGCGCGGGCGACCGCCCCATCCTTGCCCTCGTGTTCGGTCTGGCCGGGCTGGTTCTCGGCGCGGCGGCGTTCTTCGCGTCGCGCACCTGGATGCTGCCGGCGGCGGCCGGGGCTGTCGCGGCGGTCGCCGTCGTGTGCAACGGCCAGCCCTCCAATGTCGGCTGGTTCGCCGTGATCGTGCTGGTCGGCTGGGCGGCGCTCGCGGCACCCATGCTCGTCACCGTCGTGCTCGCGGTTGGGACGGTTCTCCTCTTGTTCGGCGAATTTCTTTTCACTGTGCAAGACCCAGGTTGGTTCGGCTGGATTGGCGGCACCGTTTTTGCCTTCGTCGGCTGCACGTTCGGCCGACGGCAACGCGACCTGCTCGTGCAGCTGCGCGAGGCGCAGGCCGGTCTGGCGCAGCGCGCGCAAGCCGAGGAGCGCAATCGCATCGCCCGCGAGATGCACGACGTGATCGCGCACAGCCTCACAGTGTCGCTGCTGCACGTGTCATCGGCCCGGCTCGCACTTGCCGACGACCCGGACGAAGCAGCGCGGGCGTTGGCCGAGGCCGAACGGCTCGGCCGCGAGAGTCTCGAGGAGGTGCGCCACGCGGTCGGCCTGATGCGCGGACCGACCGATCGGATGCGGCCGTTGCCGGGCGGTAGCGACATCACCGGCCTGGTCGAGCAATTCCGTGGCGCCGGCGTCGACGTGCGCCTGCACCTGGACGGCGACATCAGTGCGATGCCGGCCACCGTCGGGTTGGCCGCCTACCGAATCGTGCAAGAGAGCCTCACCAACGCCGCGAAGCATGCACCGCAGGCCGCCTGCACGGTATATGTCGCCGTCACCGACTCGACCGTGCAAGTGACGGTCGACAGTTCCGGTCCGCCCACCGCGGGGACGGGCCTCGGGCTGCTCGGCATGCGCGAACGCGCCGAGGCGCTGGGCGGACAGTGCGAGGCCGGTCCGGGCGGCAGCGGTTGGCTGGTGCACGCCGCCTTGCCCATGCACGCGACGCACGGAGCGGCGAAGTGATCCGCCTCCTCATCGTCGACGACCAGGAACTCGTCCGGGCCGGCCTCCGCGGCATCCTGCGGGAGCGGTACGGCTTCGACATCGTCGGCGAATGTGCTGACGGGTCCGGCGTCGCCGCCGCCGTGGTTCGCCTGCAACCCGACGTCGTGCTGATGGACGTCCGCATGCCCGTCGTCGATGGCGTGGCCGCGACCAAGGCGATCGGCCGGGTCACCGACCCACCACCGGTGCTGGTACTCACCACGTTCGACGACGACGAGATCCTCGCGGCCGCGCTTCGGGCCGGCGCATCGGGCTTCCTCCTCAAGGGCGTACCGGCCGAGGACCTACAGCGCGCGGTACGCACAGTTGCTGAGGGCGGGGCCTGGCTGGATCCTGCGGTGACGGGGCGGGTCCTTACCGCCTATCGCGCGGCGCCTGATGTCTCTTCCCCCGCCGAGAGCCTCGATGTCCTCACCGCGCGTGAGCGCGAGGTGCTCGCGCTCATCGGGCAGGGCATGTCCAACGCCGAGATTGCCGCCTACCTCGTGCTCGGCGAAGGAACGGTGAAGAGCCACGTCAATCACGTCTTCACCAAGCTCGACCTGCGTGATCGAGCGGCGGCGGTGGTCCTCGCGTTCGACAGCGGCCTGGTGAGCCCACGCCAGAAGCCGACCGAGTGACGCCGTGTGAGGCGGGTTCAGACCTTCTGGACAACAACGCCCGGGCGGACCTCGGCCATGACGTCGATCGCGACGCTGCCGGCCACCGGAACCGCTACGGCCGCGGCCGAGAGGGCAGCGGCATCGGCCAGCAGCTCGGGCCACGGGTCGTGCCGGGCAAGCCCGCGGGCGATCGCGCCGGCGAGCGCATCACCCGCGCCGGTTTGGTTGCCGCGTATCCGCCGTGGCAGTCGAACGTCAAATACGGCCGAGGGGGTGACCGCGACGAAACCCTCGGCGCCGAGCGACACGATCCCGGCCTCGGCCCCGCTGTCGCACAGCAGCTGGGCGGCGTCGCGTGCGTCCTGGCGCGTAGTGACGGGATTCCCGAACAGGTGGTCGACCTCGGCCGCATTGGGTTTCGCCACGTCGGGTCGCGCGCGGAGTGCGTGCCGCAGCTGCTCGCCTTCAGCGTCGAGTACTACCGCCGCGCCGTTCGCGCGGGCGATTGCCACGAGTTCGGCATAGGCGGTGTCCGGGCACCCGGGTGGCACGCTGCCGGACGCGACGACAACGCGCCCTGCCTTGGCAATCTCGTCGAACGCGGCGGTGAACGCGGTCCATTCGGCAGCGCTCACCGGCGGCCCCGGTTCGTTGAACACCGTCGCATCTCTGGCGTCGACGACCGTCACCGTGCGGCGTGATTGCCCCGAGATCAGCGTGAACGCGGCGGGCAATCCACTGCGTTGCAGGTCCGCCGCGATTTCCGCGCCAGTCGCGCCACCGCACAGGCCTGCGACGGTTACCGGCTCGTCCAGTTGATGCAGCACGCGGGCGACGTTGACGCCCTTGCCGCCGGCGCGGGCGTGCACCTCGAGCACCCGGTGCGACCGACCGACCGATAACTCCAGCACTCGATACGTGACGTCGATCGCGGGGTTCAGGCAGACCGTGACGATCACGCCGCCAGCGCCCACGTCGAGAAATCAGTTCGCCCGGCCGCCTGCCAGGCAAGAATCGCGGCTCCGAGTTGCCCGGCCCGTGATCCACACGTTGATAGAACGACCGCAGGCGCGGGCCGCCACGCCAGCCGCCCGGTCAGTTCCTCCCGTACCGGATCCAGCAGCGCGCCGCCAGCGGCTGCGAGCCCGCCGCCGAGGACGAACAGCTCTGGATCCAGCAGCATGGTGGCGGATGCCAGCGCGATCCCGAGTGCCGTCATGGCCTCCCGCCAGACCGCATCGGCCACTGGGTCGGTATCGCGCGCGGCCGCGATGTCCGGCGCACCCAACGCCGAAGCGCCACCGCGTCGGGCTCGGTAGCGACGGGCAATCGCTGCGCCCGAGGCGTACGTCTCGAGGCAGCCGCGCTGGCCGCACGCGCACATCTCGCCGTCCGGGTAGACCGGGACATGGCCGATCTCGCCGGCTAGCGAAGTGGCACCCCGAATCGGCACACCCTGAGACACGATCACGCCGGCGATTCCGGTGCCGATCACGACCACGAGGCAGTCCGAAACGCCGCGCGCCCGGCCCAGCAGGCACTCAGCCAGCCCAGCCGCGCGCACGTCGTGCTCGAGCACGACCGGCACGTCGAGATCGGCGGCGAGCAAGTCGCGGAGCGGGACCTCGCGCCAGCCGATGTTCGCCGCGTACAGCGCGGTTCCGGTCTCGACGTCGACCGAGCCGGGTACGACCACGCCTCCGGCAACGACATCCGGCCCAGTGAGCTCATGGGCGATCGTGCGCACCCGGTCGATGACGGTTGCGGGGCCGTCGGCGACGGGTGTCGGGCGCTCGATCCGCCGCAACACGCGGCCGGCGGCGTTGAGTACGGCCGCCTTGATTCCAGTGCCGCCGACGTCGATGGCTACAAC
>Ga0207665_10000810_pt1 | contig 21131 bp, 20 predicted proteins | sample LARL112metaG_FD_184351 | JGI IMG/M metagenome (GOLD analysis project Ga0207665, IMG submission 184351) | Corn, switchgrass and miscanthus rhizosphere microbial communities from Kellogg Biological Station, Michigan, USA - LAR L11-2 metaG... | ecosystem: Host-associated > Plants > Roots >...
CTCTGGCAGCAGGGACCGCCAAAAAGGCCATCGAGGGCGATGCCGCCGCGCCGACAGCCGGGCCGGGTGATTTGCCGCTGCCTGGCCGGTCCACATCGGCTAAGGTCGTTACGGCCGCGCCGAGGTCGGCAACACCGCCGTCCGGCATGCCCCACGCGGCATCGCCCGGGCGGGTCGTGCTTGGCGCGGGTGAGCCGGAGCCGCCGATATCCGCGCGGCCGGATGGAGTGGCCGAGTCGTATATGGAGCCCAGACGCATCGCGCCGCGCAGCCCACGTGCTGCCCTGGAGCCCGATCATGTGCGGGCACCCAGCCGGCATTCAAGACGCGCGCGCAATCCGCTGGTGATCGTCGGTAACGCTGTGTTCACGGCGTTGGTGCTCGTCCTGATCGTCGCGGGCGCAGCCGTCGTCTTCGGCAAGAGCCAATTCGAAGCGCCGGGTCCGTTGCAAGAGGACAAGATCGTCAATATCCCGCCGCGCTTGGGCATGCTGGAGATCGCCGATCTGCTCAAGCAAGAAGGGGTGGTGGACGCGCATCGTCTCATCTTCGTCGGCGGTGTATTCGCGCTGAAGGCGCGTTCCGAACTCAAGGCCGGCGAATATCTCTTCCCCAAACGGGCCAGCATGAAGGACGTGCTGGAAACCATCGTTGAGGGAAAGGTAGTGCAACATCAGCTCACCATTCCCGAAGGCCTGACATCCGAGCAAATCGTCGCCCGGCTTCTCGACAACGATATCCTCGCCGGCAACGTCAAGGACGTCCCGAGGGAAGGCAGCCTTCTACCCGACAGTTACCATTTCAATCGCGGCTTCACGCGCGAGCAAATGATCCAGCGCATGCGCCAAGCACAAGAGCGGCTCGTGCGTGATGTCTGGGAGCGACGCAATCCCGATCTGCCGCTCAAGAGTCCCGAGCAACTCGTCATCCTCGCATCCATCATCGAAAAAGAGACCGGCAAGGCCGACGAGCGCACGCGCGTAGCCGCAGTGCTCACCAATCGGCTGAAGCAGAAGATGAAGCTGCAATCGGATCCGACGATCATTTACGGGCTCGTCTACGGCAAGGGCGCACTCGGGCATCCGCTTACCAAAAGCGAGATCGCCCAGCCGACGCCCTACAATACGTACGTCATCGACGGCTTGCCGCCCGGGCCGATTGCGAACCCCGGTCGCGGTTCGATCGAGGCCGCCGCCAATCCCGCTCGCACGAAGGAGCTCTACTTCGTGGCCGACGGCACCGGCGGACACGCCTTCGCCGAGAACTACGAGCAGCACATGAAAAACGTCGCCCGTCTGCGTGCGGTCGAGCACGAGCAGAAGGGAGAGACGCCGGCGGCGGATGCGCAACCGCCGGCTTCGCCGCCGCGTCCGGCGCCCGCGCTCACGCCGCTGCAGCGCGCCAAGCGCAGCGCAAACGGCGCCTCGAAGGGTACGGCCACTCCCGCGCAGTAGCGCGGTTGGATCGCGACTTCCTCCCTTGTGACCATGCTTTCTCGCCGCTAAGGTCCCGGCGCGATTCACGCAAGATTTTCCGTGGGCAAGAGGCCGATGGCGCTGTCGAGCATGACCGGCTTCGCGCGAGGCCATGGCGTGAGCGGTGCCTACAGCTGGGCTTGGGAGCTGAAATCGGTCAATGCCAAGGGCCTCGATTTGCGCCTGCGCCTGCCGCCGGGCTGGGACGTGGTCGAGGGGCCGGCGCGACATAGCGCGGCTCAGGTTCTGGCGCGCGGCACAGTGCACGGCATGCTCACGGTCGAACGGTTGGGCGTCGCGCCGGTCGTGCGCGTCAACGAGCCCGTACTCGCCGCCGTGCTGGCGACCATCAAGGGCCTGGCCGGGCGTGTAGACGCCGCCGCGCCGCGGCTCGATGGCGTCTTGGCGCTCAAAGGAGTGATCGAGGTGATCGATGAAGACGAGCGCGAAGCGGATCGACAGGCCGCCGAGGCAGCGGTCATCGCCGGCTTCGATGCCACGATCGCGGAGCTCGCGACGATGCGTCGGCACGAGGGCGAAGCGTTGCGACAGGTCTTGACTCTGCGGGTCAGGGAAATCGCGGCGCTCGCCGAACGAGCGGAAGCTGCGCCCGGCCGCCGACCCGAGGCGGTCAAGGCGCGCATCGCCGAGCAGGTGGCAATGTTGATCGATGCGTCCGAGCGTTTCGATCCCGATCGGCTGCATCAAGAGGCGATCCTCATCGCCAGCAAAGCCGACGTTCGCGAGGAGCTCGATCGGCTCGCCTCACACGTCGCCCAGATCGAGCGTCTGATCGCCGACGGCGGAGCGATCGGGCGGCGGTTGGACTTCTTGGCGCAGGAGCTTAATCGCGAAACCAATACGTTGTGCTCCAAATCGAACGACGTGGAACTGACCAACATCGGTCTCGAGCTCAAGAGCGTTGTCGAGCAGTTCCGCGAGCAGGTCCAGAATCTGGAATGAGCGATGACGGCCGAGCGGACTCAGCAACATGCCATCGCCCGCCGCGGGCTCATGCTGGTGCTGTCTTCGCCTTCCGGCGCCGGCAAGACCACCCTATCGCGCAAGCTGCTCGAGGCTGATCCGGCGGTCGAACTTTCCGTCTCGGTAACGACGCGCAAGCAAAGGCCGGGCGAGATCGATGGCCGTGACTATCATTTCATCGACGCAGCGCGTTTCGAAGCGATGGTCAAACAAGGCGAGCTTCTGGAATCGGCGCAGGTGTTCGGTCATCGCTATGGGACACCGCGGGCTCCCGTGGAGGCCGCGCTGGCGAACGGCAACGACGTCTTGTTCGACATCGACTGGCAGGGGACGCAGCAGCTTCGCGAAACGGCCTACCACGATCTCGTCAGCATTTTCGTGCTGCCGCCGTCGATGTCGGACCTCGAGCGGCGGCTGCGGCGCCGCGCACAAGATCCCGACGACGTGATCCGCGCCCGCATGGCCACCGCGGCCGACGAGATGAGTCACTGGGCGGAATACGATTACGTCGTCATCAACACCGACATCGATCGTGCGTTCACAGAGGTGCAGACGATTCTGGCGGCTGAACGGCTCAAGCGCGAGCGGCAGACGGAACTTTCGGATTTCGTGCGGCGGCTGCAGGCGCAGCTGTGACGCTCGGGCCGGCGCGAAGAAAACATCGGCTAACGCGCGGCAAAGGCCCGCGCCAGCGCGACGAAGCCCTCGACCGGAACATCCTCGGCCCTGGCCGTCGGCTCGAGGTTCGCCGCCTCTAGCAAGGTCATCGGCTCCGGCCCAAGCGACTTGAGGCTTTGGCGCAGCATCTTGCGGCGTTGGCCGAAGGCGGCCTCGGTGACCCGCTCAAGCGCGCGGCGTTCGCAGGGAAGGGGACTTTGGCGCGGCACAAGCTCGACCAGCGATGAGGTGACCCTGGGCGGCGGCACAAAAGCCGTGCCCGCGACGTCGAATCGAATGCGTCCCTGACAGCGCCAGCCGGCGAGGACGGAAAGGCGGCCGTAGCTCTTGGAGCCGGGGGCGGCGACGATGCGTTCGGCGACTTCGCGCTGGAACATCAGCACCAGGCGGTCGTACCAAGGCGGCCATGGCTCGAGCGTCAGCCAGCCGACGAGCAGGGCGGTGGCAATATTGTAGGGCAGATTGGCAACGACCCGCGCGGGCGCCGCGCCGAGGAGCGCGCGCGGATCGAAATTGAGGGCGTCGCCGGAAACGATCTCGAGCCGCCCGGGGTAGCGCGCGGCGATCTGCTCCAGCGCGGCGATCGCGCGCTCGTCGCGCTCGACTGCGATCACGCGGCGTGCGCCGGCGACGAGCAGCGCACGGGTGAGCCCGCCCGGGCCGGGGCCGATCTCGACCACCTCCACGCCTTCGAGCGGCCCGGCAGCGCGCGCGATCCGCGCGGTGAGGTTGAGATCGAGAAGGAAATTTTGCCCGAGCGACTTCTTGGCGCGAAGACCATGCCGGCGGATCACCTCGCGCAGCGGCGGAAGGTCATCGATGGCGCTCATGCGCGCCGCGCGACCGCAGGGGACTGGGCGCGAGACGACAATTTCGCCGCAAGTCGCAGGGCAGCAATCAGACTGGCGGGATCGGCGCGGCCCGTCCCGGCGATGTCGAAGGCGGTACCGTGGTCGGGCGAGGTGCGCACGAACGGCAAGCCGAGCGTAACGTTGACCGCGTGATCGAAGGCCAACGTCTTGATCGGAATGAGCGCCTGATCATGGTACATCGCAAGCGCTACGTCGTAGCTCGCGCGCGCCGCCTGATGAAAGAGCGAGTCGGCGGGCAACGGGCCGCGCGCATCGATGCCTTCGGCCTTGAGACGGTCTACTGCGGGACGCACCACGGTCAGGTCCTCGTCGCCGAGCGCGCCGTCCTCGCCCGCGTGCGGATTAAGCCCTGCAATGGCGAGACGCGGACGGGCGATGCCGAAGCGTTCGCGAAGGTCGCGCGCGACGATGCGGCCGGTTTCGAACACGAGACTCTCGCTCAGCCGGGCGATGACGTCCTTCAGCGCAAGGTGGATTGTCACCGGCACGACCGCGAGCTCCGGCGACCAGAGCATCATGACCGGGTGAGCTGCCACCCCGGTCGCTTCTTCGGCCAGCTTGCCGAGATATTCGGTATGTCCCGGCTCAGGAAATCCCGAGCGGTAGAGGACGTTCTTGGCGACCGGGTTGGTGACGACGGCGGCCGCGGCTCCGACGCAGACGTCGGCGACGGCGCGGCGGATGGCCGCGAGCGCCGCCGGTGCGCTAGATTGGTCCGGCCGGCCCGGCTCGGCGCTGACCGGCACTGCGATGTCGACGACGGGCAGCGCGGTCGCGAATGCGGCCGTCGCCGCCGCCGGCTTCACCACCGCAACCGGCGTGTCGGGCGCGATCCGTTCCGCGCGTCGCGCGACGAAGGCCGGATCGGCGAGAAGATAGAAGGGGGGCAGGCCGAGTTCCGCCCGCCGGCGCCAGGCGGCAAAGGTGATATCGGGGCCGATGCCGGCCGGCTCACCCAGCGTCAGCGCCAGAGGCAGTGTCATGCCGCTCGAGCCTATTTATACTCGAGCATCGCGCCCCGACGTAGCTCCTGCAAGTATTGCTTGGATCGCTGCTCGTAGCGCTGGGCCATGATGGACTCGCGCACCTGACGCCGGATCGGCGAATTGTCGGCCGTGGATTCCTTCTTGGCGCACATTGCAAACATCTCGACGCCGAACTTGGTGACCTCGGGCGCCGTCAGTCGGCCGACCTCGACGCCTTCGAGCACTTTGCGCAGCTCCACAGGGATGTCGGCCGAGCTGCGAATGACCTGATCGCGCACCGCCACGTCCTTGAGGGCGCGCGCGAAAGCAATTCCGGACTCGCAGTCCTGAAACCGGTTGCGCAGCGCTTCCGCTTCGCGCTTGCGTCCCTCAACGAACGTCTCCGGCGATCCGGCTGGGACGAGAAACAGGATCGGCCGCAGCGTGTAGTCGTAACCGACGGTGTCGGTCGATTTCGAGTCCATCGCGGTAAGGATATCCTTGTCACCGATCTGCAAGCTCGATGAATATCGTCCGCGCACGAGTTGTGGCCAGGTGAGGTCCGCCTTGATACGGGCCTTGAGGGTTGCGACGTGGATGCCCGATTTGGCGAGCTGATCGGTCAATTGATCGGCCGTCAAGCGCATGCGGCCTGCCATCGTGGCAAAGGCAGAGTCGACTTCGGAGCTGGGGATTTCCAGCCCGAATTTCTTGGCCTCGCGCACCTTGAGCTTCTCGTTGATCAGCTCGTCGAGGACCTCTTGGCGCGGCGGCGCCTTGTGCGTCGACAGCTCAGCGAGCTTGCTGCGCTGCTCGATATCGAGTGCCGTGATCGGCTCGCCGTTGACGATGACCACGACCTGCTGGGCGTGCGCGACGCTTCCCGGCGCCCAGACGCCGGCCGCGAGGAGCGCGGCGGTCAACAAATTGCGACAGGTTCGGCGACAGTCGAACATCGTTGCTCCGTCAGCTGTCCTCTTCAGTCCTACCCCCGTTCCCGAGGACCACGATTGTATACTTCAGTCGGGCGGTTGAGCTCAAATGAGGGACGCGGCTAATGCGAGCTGCCAAATGCCCCAGTATTGACGACGGGGGCGCCTACAGTCTGGGTGCTCGTAGTTCCGCCGAGCGTGCGCAGGGTGATCTGCGCCATGTACTGGTGGTTGACCGTCACACTCCCGCTGTACGCGTAGCTTGTAATGTAGTTCAGGGCCAAGATGAGGCAGTCGTCGATATACCCGACACCGATCTGGGTCTGGGTGAGCGACTTGTTATGGATATCGTACCCGGCGCCGCCCAGCAGGACCCAGTTCGGGTCGAGCTTGAAGCGGGCAGTGCCGAGAATGCCCTCGCGGCGGTCCAGGAACCCGATCAACGGCTGCGCGGCGTAGTTGCCGTACATTATCGTCGTCGTCCAGCGGCCAAACGACGCAACGGTTTCGAGCTCGGTGCGCTGCAGCGTGAAGTCGTTCTCGGAGAAGCGGAAGCGTGAGGTGAAGGTCAGTGCGGCGCTCGGCTGGTACGACGCGCGCGCCACGTAATCCGACGCCCCCGTGTCGAGGCCGCTATTGAGGCCGGTGTTGGTCGTGCTGGGAAGCGCAAACGAGTTCAACCCATAGATCTGGTAGGATTGTCCGAACAGGAAATTGACGTTGCCGCCGCGATTGAACTGGGCGGTATATTGGATGCCGGCATTCACCCGCCCGCCGCCCTCCACGCGATCCCAGCCGGAAAATTTGTTCACCTTGAACAGGTTCGAGTCGTCGAAGATCAGGCTTTGCGCGTCCTCGTTGGGAAACGAGCCTACCATGGTTTCGTTTGGCCGTAAGATCAGTTGGCCGATGGGCTCGATCGTCTGCGTGCCCCAGGACTGCACGTTGATCAGCGGATAGCGGTATTCGAGACCGGCGACCGGCATCACTCGCCCGATATCGCTCTGGCCGGTATTGATGAAGTTGGCGACCCCCGGTTGATTGGAGATGTTCATATCGGCGACATCCGCGCGCACGCTCAAGAACGGCGTGAACATCTGGCCCCAAGAATCGATGACCGTGGCCTTCCAATTCCACTCCGTGGAGCCTCGGGTGTAATCGCCGGGGACACCGCGCAGCACACAATTCGTTTTGTTGATGAGGGCCGGGTCGGCGGTTTGCGCACACAGACCGCCGTTGAGAGCGGCCTGCGAAATTGCGTCGAAATTCGCCTGATCGCGGTTGAGGCTGATCAGATTGTTGTGGAAGCTGAGTTCGCCACCGAAGATCGGACTGTTGAAGACGTAATCGTGATCGATCACAGGGTGTACGACCGGGAGCTGGCCTTGCACATCGACCGGTGACAGTCCGTAAAAGTACTGGGTGCGTATGTCAAAGTAGCTGCGGTCGCCGCGGCCTGCGAGATAGACTTGGGACAGCGCGTAGTCGGGCGTGATGTTGACGCCGATCAGGTTGCTCGGGACTTGCAGATTGCGGATCAGCCCATAGTCATAGAGATAGTTCTTGTCCGAGAGCAGCGTCCCGTTCCAGCCCCACACCCACTTGTCCGACAGGTTGAACTGGCCCGATGTTTCCACGCTTCCGCGCCAGTCGAGGTAACCCGGCGTGTTTATGAAGGGTTCTTTATCGAGTTGGAAGATGCCGGTGGCGCGAATGCTGTAGGCGCCATCGAGCAGCCGCTGTCGCCACTCGCCCTGCAGCAGCGGACCCTGCCTGCTCGTGATCATGGGCGTGAAGGTGAAGTCGTAATCGGGAGCAAGCGCCCAATAATAAGGCACCGCGACTCCGAACCCATAAACCGAGCTGCTGCTGAACATCGGCGTCAGCACGCCGCTCTTGCGCTTCACCGTCGGATCGGGTGCCGACATGTACGGCAAATAGGCCAGTGGTACGCCCGCAAATTCGAGCCGCGCGTCCTCGAAATAGATCATCTTCTCGTCTTGGTCGTGAATGATGCGCGCCGCTTTGACCTGCCATTTCGGCGGTCTCGTCGGATTTTCCACGCACGGCTCGCAGGCGGTGTACACGCCATCGTGGAACACGGTGAAATTGCCGGAGCGTTCCGCCCGCGGCGCCGCGAAACGGGTCTGCTCTGGCGCGTCGAGCCGCAGCGAGTCCACGAAACCGTCGCGATAGTCATCGCTCAGGTCCATGATTTCGCCGTGGGTGATCGTGCCGTCGGACTCGGTCAGCTGCACGTTTCCTTCGGCATGCAGGCGCTTGGTTTTCTGGTCGTAGATCACCCGGTCGGCTTCGAGGGTGGAACCGCCAAAGTAGAGCTGCACGTTTCCGACCGCGGAGACGCGCTCGTTGGTGTAGTCGTAGTTGATTTCCTCGGCACGCACGAGCATCTGCTCCTGCGAACGCTCGGCCCGTTTGACGGGTTTCGGCCGCGGCGGGAACATGAGCAGCTGCGCCGACGCAGGCGCGACGGCGCCGGCGCCCGCAAGCAGCGCGGCGGCGGCCGCAAAAATGACCAGCGCGCCCCACCACGTGTGGCGGCGCGGCAATCGCGGACGGTTGCCAGCGCGCGCCATCACCCGTCCTCCTGGTAAAGCAGCGCGATCAAGCCGATCATCGCGCCCAGGGCGGGGGGCGAGCCCGCTGCGATCAAGGGGCCCATCAGCCCGGCTTTGCTCAAATCTCCGGTGACCTTCGAGAGGATGTAGAGCGCAAAGCCGGCGCCGATGCCGCCCAGCACGATCTTCTGCACGCCCCCGAAGCGGAAAAACCGCAAACTGACGGAAGTGGCCAGCAGCACCATCGCCACGAGATAGAAGGGTTGTGCCAACAGCTGGTAGTACTGCAGTCGATAGCCAGCGGCCGCCAACCCTGCGCTTTCGGCGTGGTCGATATACGACGACAGTTCCCAGAACGGCACGGTCTCGGGCGTGGCGAAGCTTTCTCCGACCTGCACCGACGTCAGGGGGGTCTTGAGCAGGAACGTCTCGCGCTCCGAGGGGGCCATTCCGCTGACGTAAAATCGGGGCTCCTCGAGCCGCCACTGCCCTTCCTCGAGCGTTGCGCTTTTCGCTTCGATGCGGTCGCGGAAGTGGCCGTCGGCGTCGAACCGGAAGACAGTTACTCCGCCCAGCTCGATTCCCTGTTGCCGGCTGGATTTGGCGTTGATCACGGCCTGGCCGTCTTCGCTGCGCTGGCGCAGCCAGAAACCACGTCCGGTGCTGCGGAAGCCGGTGTCGCGTCCGGAGAGATCGGCCTCCAGGCGCGTGGAATGCTCGCGCAAGGTCGCCGAGATCGGGTTGTAAACCGTCGTCAACACGACGCCGATGAAGCCGGCGATGATGAGAGCCGGCGCGATGAATTGCCAGGCCGAGATGCCCGCCGCCCTTGCCACCGCGAGCTCCAAGCGGCGCGACAAGTTCAAATAGCAAAACATTGCGCCCACCAGCACGGCGAACGGCATCACCCGCTCGGTGATGAAGGGCACGCGAAACAAGGTGATCTGCGCAATCACCAAGGGCGAAACGTCCTTGATGTCCGCAGAACGCCGCAACAATTCGAGATAATCGATCATCGCCGTCAGCACCAGCGTTCCTGCGAACACCGCCATCACGGCGGAGAGAAAACGCCGTCCGAAGTATCGCGAAAGGGTGCCGGCGATCATGACGTTTGACCCATCAGCGCGTTCGTGCGCTGCGTGATGCGCTCCATGACGCGGGTGATTGCATTCGCGATGAACACGGGGGGCTCGATGATGACGCCGCGCGAAATGGCGAAGTAGCCCAGCACGAAGGTCGCCATCAGCGCGAGATAGGGAAGCAGAAGGGCGATCGGGGTGTGCACCCCCGCGATGGTGCCGACGAAGCCAAGGCCGCGCAGTGCCGCCACGGCGCTGATCGCGCCCAGCAGCGACATGGTGCGACCCTGTCGGGTGGTGCGCGGCGCGCCGAGGTAGGCGTAGGTCAACACGACGAAGGCAAGCGGGTAAAGCGGCGCCGTGATTCGGTCGTGCAATTCGGCGCGGACTTGCGCCGGCTCGTCGGCAAACGCGATGTCCGTCCGCGAGGCATCATGAAGCTCCCAGAGGTAGCGTTCCCGCACCGAGTATTTCAGGCTCTGGTTGCCGTTCGAAAGCCAAGTCAGGTCGAATCCATAGCTGTTGAACAGGACCAGCGCAGGATCGCGCTGCCCGGTCTCATGGCGCTGCACGCTGCCGTTCTCCAGCACGAGAAAAGCGCCGCGCTCGTTTTTCACGATCTGGCCTTGCTCGGCCAGGATGGTCGCCCGCTCCTTGGGGTCGCGCTGGTCGTCGATCAAGATGCCGAGCAACTGTCCGTTGGGGGGCCGCTCGCGAATGTGCAGCGTGACCCGCTGTTCCAATTGGATGAAACGACCGGGCTGCACGATGTTGGAGACAAGGTCGGCGCGAACTTCGGTTGCCCAGCGCCGTAGCTCGCGCAGTCCCCAGGGCGAGACATAGATGCTGATCGCGGCAACGAGCAGCGAGACGACGAGCCCGGCGGCCAGGAACGGGCGGAACAGGACCCAGGGCGGCATTCCGGCCGCATTCATCACGATCAGTTCGGAATCGTTGCCGAGCTTGTTAAGCACGTGCGCAACCGCGATCATCAGCGCGATCGGCGCGATGATCAGCACGAGCAGCGGAATGATGAGGCCGGTGATCCCGATGAAGACGAAGATGCTCTGGCCCTGATTCGTCATCAGGTCGATGTCGCGCAGCGCCTGGGTGATCCACATGAGCGCGGTCACGCTGGCGCAAATGACCAGGAACGCACCGAGCGTGGTGCGAAAAATATATCGGCCGATGGACCCCATCGAGTTGCGCGTCCCCGCTCGCGGCGAAAGCCTCGGTGCGACGGGCCCCCTATGCCCGCAGCAGTGCACCGATGCTAAACGAAGCCCTTTTTTACCCCGTATTTGATCCGGCAACAAAGTGGCTTGGCCAAGGCAAACCCTTTGACTATGCACAACAAAACGTTAATCGGCGCCGTGTGTCTCGGCGGCCACAGGCGTTGCCGGCCCCCGGGCCCTCCGATCCCGGCGAAGAACCCTTTTGCGACAAGTGGTCTGGCGCAAGGTCTTAAGCTTTCGACTCGGCCCGCGCCTAGGAGCGGGCGGGGTCACACTGCCGCGCGGCCAAGGCTGAAGCGGGGAAAAGCGTCAGTTTCAGGTCTCTCTACGCCTTTCGGCCATGATCGCTGCGGAATCGGCGTAGGCTTGATCGCCCCCGCAAAACGGGGTTCCACTTTCGCGGCGCGACCTGCACGCGACTCAAGAGGAGACGAGCCTTATGCCTGGCCGCCTGGAGCTTGAATTTGCCCCCCTCGGCACGGCCGCCAAGGGCGTTCTTGTCTTGTTCTGCGAGGAAGAGCTCAAATTCGGCCCGGTGGCGCGCCGCGCTCTCGCCCCAACCGGCGACCTGGTGCGGCGAGCGGCGAGCACCGACCGGTTCAAGGGCAAAAACGGCTCGGCGCTCGATCTCGTCGCGCCAGCGGGCCTTGAGGTGCCTCGCCTGCTCATCGTGGGCGTCGGCAAGGCGCGCGATCTCAAGACGCGCGACTTCATCAAATTGGGGGGCGCCGCCATGGGCAGAATTCCCGCGGCCGCGAGCGATGTCACGCTCATCGCCGATCTGCCCGACGGCACTTTCAAACCCGAGCGCGCCGCCGACCTGGCGCTCGGGTTGCAACTGCGCGGTTACGTCTTCGAGCGCTACAAGACCAAACGCAAGGACGAGGAGGAGAAGCCGGCGAAGGTGAGGGTCAAGATCGCGGTTGCGCGCGTGGCGGCTGCGAAGAAGGCGTTTGCACCCCGCGCGGCGGTCGCCAGCGGCGTGGCGATTGCGCGCGATCTCGTCAACGAGCCCGCCAACGTGCTCTACCCGGAAGAATTCGCGCGGCGCGCCGGCGGGCTGAAGAAGCTCGGCGTCGCCGTCGACGTGCTTGATGTCAAGGAGATGAAGAAGCTCGGAATGAACGCGCTGCTCGGTGTCGGGCAGGGCTCCGAGCACGAGAGCCGTACGGTCATCATGCGCTGGAACGGCGGCAAGCGCGACGCCGCGCCGCTCGCCTTCGTCGGTAAGGGCGTCTGCTTCGATACCGGCGGTATTTCGATCAAGCCCGCGGGAAGCATGGAGGACATGAAAGGCGACATGGCGGGAGCCGCCTGCGTCGTCGGCTTGATGCATGCGTTGGCGGGGCGCAAGGCGAAAGTCAATGCGGTCGGCGCGATCGGCCTCGTGGAGAACATGCCCGACGGCAAGGCGCAGCGCCCGGGGGATATCGTCACCACCATGTCGGGGCAGACGATCGAGATCATCAACACCGATGCCGAGGGCCGGTTGGTGCTGTCCGACCTGTTGCACTATGTGAACAAGCGTTTCAAACCGAAGTTCATGATCGATCTTGCGACTTTGACCGGTGCGATCATCGTCGCGCTCGGGCAGGAATACGCCGGTTTGTTCGCCAATGACGAAAAGCTCGCCGAGCGGCTCCTTGAGGTCGGCAACGAGATCGGCGAGCGGGTCTGGCGTATGCCGCTCGGACCGGAATACGACAAGATGATCGATTCGAAATTCGCCGACATGAAGAATACCGGCGGCCGGTACGGCGGCGCCATCACGGCCGCGCAACTGCTGCAGCGGTTCGTCGACAAGACGCCGTGGGCGCATCTCGACATCGCAGGCACGGCCATGGGCTCGCCGCAAACCGACATCAACCGTAGCTGGGGCTCAGGCTTCGGCGTGCGGCTGTTGGATCGACTCGTTGCCGAATATTACGAGAAGTAGCGGCTGATCCCGGTGGCCGGCAACGTTGCGGATAACGCGTGATGGTGGCGCGCTCATCATGACGGAAATCCTGATTTATCAGCTGCAACGTCAGCCTCTCGAGCGCGTGCTTCCCGCGCTGATCGAAAAATCGGTCGAGCGCGGCTGGCGCGTGATCGTGCAAGCAGCCTCCGAGGAGCGAGTCGAAGCGCTCGATGCGCACCTGTGGACCTTTCGCGACGACAGCTTTCTCCCGCACGGTACCTGGCGGGAGGCTGAGGCGAGCGAGCAACCCATCCTGCTCACGCTCGGCGGCGATAACCCGAACGGCGCGGCCGTGCGTTTTCTCGTCGATGGGGCACCGATGCCGGCGGACGCCGAGAGCTATCAACGCATCGTGCTGCTCGTGGACGGAGATGATGCCGAAGCGGTCGCCGCCGCGCGCGCACACTGGAGCGAAGGCAAGGCGAAGGGCTTGGACGTTACGTATTGGCGGCCGGACGAGGAGGGACGGTGGCAGCGCTTGCCGTGAGTTCGTCGAAGGCGCCGCTACCTGACGCTATGGATGGTCGCTCAAAAACACGCCGGTGCATCGGCCGGGCCGAGGCCGCTATTGTGGCCTTTGCGCAAACGTGTTGGAATATCGCGGCCGCGAGGCGGCAGAGGAAGTGAGCCATGTCCCTGCTGATCGTCTATGTCGCGCTGGTGATCATGGGCAACCTCATCGCCTATTTCGTCGGGCTCGTGATTGAACGGACCGTGCCGACAGCGAGTCTGCCGGCGTTTCTGGCGATGTATTTTGCATTCCTCTGGGTTTCCTGGGTGATCGCGGTCCGCATCACGCAGCCGCGGGTACGGCCGCAATAGCTATTGCGCGGCGTTGCCGCCCTGCGCGCCCTCGCTCTATAAGGAGGACAGGCTTGCCCCAACTTCTCGCGTCCGGAAGCGAAAACAGCCATTGATCAAACTGATCATGCTGACGCAAAATCTCCGCCGCTGGGCGCGTCGGTCGAGACCGGTAACCGGGGCCGGGGCCGTTGCGATGCAAAGACTGAACCAAATCGGGTTGCGCGTGATTGCCGCGGCGGCGTTCTGTTGCGCCCTGGCCGCGTGCTCGTCCGATCTCGGCCTCAACAATCTCACGCTCGTTCCCAAGCCCGAAACTTTGCTGCGCAAGCCCGATTGGGCGACGTTCTCGGGCGGCAAGGACGGGTTTACGTTGCGCCCGGTGACGGCGGCGGATCTCGTCAACGCTGCCGGCCAGTGCGCCGAAGGTGAGCAAGCCGGGAGCGACTCGACGGCAACGGGGGCGCCCGTTGCCGGCGGCATCGCGTTGCAGATGACGGAGTGTGACGTTGTGCGGCGCGCAGGCGCGGTCGACAAGATCGATTTCGGTTCTGATGACCGCGGCGAGCGTCTCGTCACGCTCACTTACCTGCGTGGACCTTTGCCGGGCATCTACCGTTTTTCCGGCGGGCGCTTGGTAGCGATCGAGCGCGCCCCGGCGCCGCCGCCCGCGCCGGCAAAATCGCAGAAGGCGCCGGCAAAGAAACCAGCCGGCACGTGATCCGGCTCCGCAAGGGTCAGGCCCAGCTGCGGTGGGTCGTGGTCGTTTCCCGATTGCTAATCCGCCGTCACGACAGGGCGATGCCGCATTGCGCATCCACGCCGCGAGCGCCAATGTTGCATCCGCTCGCGTGACCGCGGTTGATAAAATGGAGGCTGAGCATGTGTGTTCCCGGATGTCAGGAAGCGGTGTGGGATGCGGTTTCGCGGCGGCGCTTCTTCAAGGGGGCGCTCGCCGCGTCCGTCGCCGCCACGGCGGCGGCGCCGCAGATCGCCGCCGCGGCGCCGGCCCGCAGCTTCACCTCGACGGTCGACCTCACGCATACCATGTCGGCCGAATTTCCCACCTTTTTCGGCGTGCCCGGAATTGAGATGGAGAAGAAATTCGACCTCAAGAAGGATGGGTTCAATCTTTATTGGTGGCGGATCATCGAACACGCCGGCACGCACTTGGACGCGCCGATCCATTTCTCGGAAGCCGGTGCCACCGTCGAAAAAATTGCGGCAGACACGCTCGTCGCCCCGCTCGCGGTCATCGATGTAGTGGCCAAAGCGGCACAGAATCCCGATTACTTGCTCAGCCGCGAGGATCTCGCCAACTGGGAACGGAAGTACCGCCGGCTCCCCGACAATTGCTGCGTAGCGATGCAGTCCGGCTGGACGCAGCACGTCGGCAACGCGGCCAAATTCACCGGCAAGGATTCCTCGGGCGTGTTCCACTTTCCCGGTGTCAGTCCGGAGGCGGCCGAGTGGCTGATGAAGGAGCGCAAGGTGGTGGGCTTGGCGGTCGACTCGCTGTCGCTCGACCATGGTCCTTCGAAAGATTTCAAAGTTCATCGCGCTTGGTTGCCGTCGGGCCGCTGGGGCCTGGAAAATGTCGCCAATCTTGACAAGGTGCCGGCGTCGGGCGCCACGCTGGTCGTGGGTCTGGCGAAGGTCAAGGACGCAACCGGCGCTCCCGCGCGCCTCATCGCCCTCACATGAGAAGGGCTGACTGCTAAAAGAAAAAACTGTTTCCGATTGCTCTGCGCATCGAACTGCCCCGGCTTCGCGAGGCGAGACCGGGGCTCTGTACCGAGTTCGAGTCGTCAGCGAAGATCAGTAGCAGACGTAAACCCTGCCGACACCTGGGATCCATCGCCAGCAGCTCGGTCCGATCAGCACAACGCCGCCGAACCCGCCTCCCCAATAGCCATGGCCGCCATGGCCGTGATGGCCGCCGCCCATTCCCCCGCCACCTTTGCCACCTCCGCCGGCGGAGGCTTGGGTCGGGATGAGCGCGGCGGCGCCGATGGCGGCGAAAGTGGCCGCAGCGAGAATCGTCTTGCGGATCATGGGTTTTCTCCTGGTTTTATGGGGATGTGCTTGCACATCCTGGCAGTCAGTCGGGCGAATGGTCCGGGCGGTTCAACGGCGCAGCGGTAAAAGCGGCATCCGACCTTCGCGCTACCGGCGCGCCCGGTGCGCGCCGTTGCCGCGTTACTGAAGCGGCGCCTTGCCGCGCTACGGTACGCTCGCTATAAGCCGCCGCAGTCGCAGCTGCCCCGCCTCTTTCCCTGAAGAACAAACGCAATGCCGATCGAGCGCACCTTTTCGATCATCAAGCCCGATGCCACCGCCCGCAATCTGACCGGAGCGATCAACGATTTGATTGAGCGCGCCGGTTTGCGCATCGTGGCGCAGAAGCGCACCCGCATCAGCCGGGAGCAGGCGGAAAAATTCTATGCAGTGCATCGCGAACGGCCGTTTTTCCGCGAGCTCGTCGATTTCATGATCTCCGGGCCGGTGGTCGTGCAAGTGCTCGAAGGTGAAAATGCCATTGTGAGGTATCGCGAAGTCATGGGCGCGACCGATCCCGCCAAGGCGGCCCCCGGCACGATCCGTAAGGTCCACGCGAAATCGATCAGCGAGAATTCGGTGCACGGGTCGGACGCACCCGACACGGCGCAGCAGGAAATCGCGCAATTCTTTTCCGGGAACGAAATCGTCGGGTGAAGGCGTTCCGTCCGGCGTGACCTTTCGCCGCCCTTAGGTGCTGGTCAAGGCGCGGGAAACACCGCTAGGTTACGCGGTTATTGCGGCTGGGCGAGGAACGCCCCAAACAGATCGAACGAACAGGTACACACAGGGGACGCCGGTGGACGTTGTACTACAACATATGACGCATGGTCCGTTCTGGACCGGTGTGCTTCAGATCATTCTTCTCAATATTATCCTCTCCGGGGACAACGCCGTTGTCATTGCGATGGCTTGTCTGACTCTGCCTCCGAAGCAACGGGTCTGGGGCATGATCCTCGGTTCCGGTGTGGCAGTGCTCCTGCGTATCATTTTGACGTTCGTAATCTCCGAGGCAATGGAATTTTCATACGTTACGCTCGTCGGCGGCGCGCTCCTCTTTTACGTTGCGACTAAGCTCGTTACCGAGGACGCCGACAGCGACGACGATGGCGTCGAGCGCGCACAAACCCTGTGGCGTGCAATGATTATCGTCGCCATCGCTGACATCGTCATGAGTCTGGATAATGTGCTCGCGATTGCCGGATCGGCCAAGAATGCCGCAGCCCAGGTGGATCTCGCGCATGCCACGGCGATTAAGTCGACGCTGATCCTCTTTGGCTTGGCCACCAGCATTCCATTAATCATCGCCGGCAGCGGGATCCTTATGCTGCTTTTGGAGCGTTACAGAGTCCTGATCTGGGGCGGCGGCGCGCTTCTCGGGTGGGTTGCGGGCGAGCTTATGGCGTCTGATTCGGCAATGGCTGAGTGGTTCAGTGAGCCTGTGCAGCACCAACTGCATATTTGGAGTGGTCCGGTCGGCGGAATTCTCGTGATCGTCATGGGTTACATCCTAGTCAGCAGGCATCGCCGGTTGATACTCGACGAAATTCTCGCCGGCGTCGCGCTACTGATCTGGATTCTCGTCGACAGGGTGAACGACACGATGTTCGGCGGCGCCCACCCCGATCTCGTAAGGATATGGACCGTTCGCGGCGCCGCCTTCGCGCTGATGATCGTCGGCTATGCCGTTGCTCGAAGGCAGTGGCACATCGAGCACAAAGAAGTCTGATCCGCCCCTACGGGCCAGTTGCGCCGGCGTGCTGCTGCTCTCGCGACCGGTTAGAGCTCCCAACCGAGCTTGCGGTCGAGTGAATAGGGGCCGCCGCCGCGCAGAGCGATGGCGAAGAGGATCAGCCCCCAGAACAGCGGGTATTCCCATCCACCCCTCGACCACGCGAAGCCCTGCGGCCAGTGCGCCACGAACGTGATGACGGCGAACTCGATCGCCGCGGCGGCGGCGATGAAGCGGGTGAATAGCCCGAGGATGATCAGCACCGCGCCGATCGTCTCGATGAAGAACACCACATAGGCGGCGACGATCGCGGGCTCGATTCCGCGGCGCGCCATGCTGCCTGTGGCAAAGGCCTCGATGGTCGCGGCAAAGCCCCGCTCCGCCATGGGCATCATCTTCATGATGCCGTGGGCCAGCAGCATTCCGCCCGCCGTGAGGCGTACGACCAGCCAGCCGAGGTCCCGGGCATGCCAATAAAACGAGGCTAAGGGCGAGATGATCGGCTTCGGTTCGCCTGCCGGCAGGGCGCGTGGGTCGGACGTGAGTGTGCTCATGCGTTTCCCCCTAATTTGGCATTCAAGTTCGCTATGGATCATAACACACGACCGGGCGGCGAAATTTCCGCCCAAGCTCGCGATAATAGCGCCTGAATGCTCTGCGTCATGAGTGGTTCATGCAAGTCGCCGCGAATCAAGATGAGGCCGGCGGCTCCTCGCCGCGATGGAGCCATTTTGGCGCTCGCAATTTCCGCAGGCAGGCGATGCCGTCCCGCAGCGTGAATGCGCCCTAAAAGCCTTGCTAAGGCCGCATTTTTCATTTTTCTTGCGCGCAATTCGGATTTTGGCCGCTCCGGCCGCTGCGTGCCGTTCGGCCGCATTCGTTTCGGATCTTCCCAAAACCCGGGTTGTGGCGCGGTGCGCAGCGATGCGGTCGTGCTTCGCTCACTGGAGACTTCACTGACTAGGAGACAGACGATGCAAAAGGGCACCGTCAAATGGTTCAATCCAACTAAAGGCTACGGGTTCATTCGTCCTTCAAGCGGAGACAAGGACGTGTTCGTCCATATCTCGGCGGTCGAGCGTGCCGGTCTGAGCACGCTCAACGAGGGTCAGACTGTCGAATACGAGCTCGTGACCAATCGCGGCAAGACATCGGCGGAAAATCTCAAGGTGTCTTGACGTGGCGGGAAGGCCGGTCCTCCGGCCACGAGTTTTCCCGTAGCCCCCGGCCTTGCGCCGGGGGTTTGTTTTGGCGCCATGGAAGACTCGGCGGCGACGCGGGACACCCGGTAAAACGCAGGCCTTATTCTCTTCCACTCTTCCCAGCTTGGCGCTGCTCCGTCTCTGGAACCATCAAAGCGCCTTTCCCCGGATGTGCTCCCTCGATCAGGCAGCGGCCGGCCAAGATCTTGACGCGCCCTTCCGCCACGAGCCTGAGCGCCAGCGGATAGAGTCGATGCTCGACCTCCAGGACGCGGGCAGCGAGCGTTTCGGTGTTGTCGTCGTCGCGCACCGGCACCGCCGCTTGCGCAATGATGGGACCGGCATCCGTCTCGGGCACGACGAAATGAACGGTGGCGCCCGATATCTTCACCCCGGCCTTGAGCGCTTGCCCGTGCGGATCGAGACCTGGAAACGAAGGCAAGAGGGTTGGGTGGATGTTGAGCATGCGGCCTTGCCAATGCAGCACGAACTTTGGCGTCAACAGCCGCATGAAACCGCCGAGACAAACGATCTCCACGCCATGCGCATCGAGCACCGCCTGGAGCGCGCGCTCGAAGCCGGCACGATCTTTGCCGTGCGGGCGATGGTCGACCACCGCCGTGGGAATTGAATCCGCCTGCGCGCGCGCCAGCCCCGACGCGTCCGGCAGGTTTGACACCACGACCGCGATCTCGGCGGGATAGGAAGGCTCCTTCGCCGCCTCGATCAGCGAGGCCATGTTGGAGCCGCGGCCGGAGATCAGCACAGCGACGCGCTTCTTGGCCATGCGCTCACCAGTAAAGACCGAGGCCTTCCGCGCTCGAGGCTCGCCATCGCCGGGACCAGCCTCCTTCGCGGCGTTTGCGTACTTGGGAATCCCTGCCTGTGCAATGGCTTGGTCGCGGCTATACTGAGCCGCCGCATGGCCGCATGCGAGGGCGGGTGGTGACGATGGGGCTCGCGGCCGAGCCGGGGCGCTGATTTGAGCATTCCAAATCTCATTACGCTGGGCCGCATCCTCTTGGTGCCGGTCGTGGTCTGGGCGATCACGGCGGGCGAGATGCGCGTGGCCTTCGTGCTGTTTCTCGCCGCCGGGATCAGCGATGCCATCGACGGCTTCCTCGCCAAACGCTTCGGTATGGCAACCGAGCTCGGCGCTTACCTCGACCCGCTCGCCGACAAGGCCATGCTGGTTTCGATTTACGTCGCCCTCGGCATCGCCGAGGCGGTTCCCGGCTGGCTCGTCATTCTCGTTGTCTCGCGCGATATCATGATCGTCAGCGCGGTGATTTTATCGTGGCTGGTGGACAAGCCTATGCCGCTTAAGCCGCTTCTCGTCTCCAAGCTCAACACGGTTGCACAGATTGCGCTCGCTTGCGTCATCATGGGCGCGCGCGGCTTCGGGTTCGGTGCCGCCATTGCGGTGGCGCTGCTGACGGCATTGGTCACGGCCTTGACCTTGATTTCCATTGGCTTCTATCTCGCCGAGTGGGTGCGCCACATGAACGCTGCCGAAACGGGCCCCTGACCGCGCGAGATGCCAGGGGGAGTGATCCGATGGTCTACGGCCGCCCGCTCGCGTTCTGGCTCGCAACCTTCGCCGTGCTCGCGGCCACGCTATGGTTGCTGCACGACATCCTGCTTCCGTTCGTGACCGGTATCGCGCTCGCCTACATGCTCGCGCCGCTTGCCGACCGCGCGGAACGCCTCGGCATGAACCGAACGCTCGCCGCGCTGCTGATCGTCGGCGTCTTGGTCATCTCGCTCATCGTGCTGATGCTGCTGCTCGTTCCGCTGTTGATGCAGCAGGGCGTGGCTTTGGTCTCCCACCTTCCCGGCTATTTCACGCGGGTCAAAGAGTTGATCGTCGATTCAAACATACCTTGGTTGAAGTGGCTCGGCACCGCCGAGTCGGACAAGAGCTTTTCCGATCTCGTCAGCCAAGCGGCCTCCTGGCTTCTCAGCTTTTCCTACTCCTTGTGGAGCGGCGGAAAGGCGCTGGTCTCATTCGCATCCGTGCTCATCGTCATGCCGGTCGTGACGTTTTACTTGATCCGCGACTGGCATCCGATGATGGCCAAGGTCGACAGCTGGATACCGGTGGGCCATCGCGACACCGTGCGCCAACTTGCCCGCGAGATCGACGCGGCGATCGGCGGCTTCCTGCGCGGACAATTCGGTGTCTGCCTCGTGCTCGGCTGCTACTACGCCATCGCCTTGATGTTGGTGGGATTGGATTTCGGGCTGCTCATCGGTCTGCTTGCCGGCGTGATCACCTTCGTTCCTTACATCGGATCAATGACCGGCCTGATGATCGCGGCGAGCGTGGCGATTGCGCAATTCTGGCCCGATTGGAAGCTGATCGCCCTCGTCGTTGCCATCTTTCTGGTCGGTCAGTTCATCGAGGGTAACATCGTCTCGCCTAAGTTCGTCGGGGAGCGGGTGGGATTGCATCCGGTCTGGTTGATCTTCGCCATGTTCGCGTTCGGTTATCTCTTCGGCTTCGTCGGTCTTCTGGTCGCGGTGCCGCTGGGTGCGGCGGTCGCCGTGCTGTTGCGCTTCGGCATGCGGCGATATTT
>Ga0207665_10000811_pt1 | contig 21130 bp, 29 predicted proteins | sample LARL112metaG_FD_184351 | JGI IMG/M metagenome (GOLD analysis project Ga0207665, IMG submission 184351) | Corn, switchgrass and miscanthus rhizosphere microbial communities from Kellogg Biological Station, Michigan, USA - LAR L11-2 metaG... | ecosystem: Host-associated > Plants > Roots >...
ACGCTGACCGGGCGCGATTTTACCGAACTGAGTTTGCCGCAAAGTTGCCGCTATGCAACTGACCTCGCGGCGATCTTCTCGGCCACTCTTGTTGCAGCAATATTTTGGATGAGGCGCCTTGTGCGCTCCGCGAACGCGAGTTTGTCGGCTAAACAACTCTCTAGGAGTACGCCAACGCCGTAGTGACCCGATAAGTCAGCGGCCGCGATCAGTGCTTTGTATTCAGAAATATGAAAGTGAATCAGGTGGCTCGCCTTGGCCAGGATGAATAGATGGCGAACGGTTGGGTTTTGTAGCTCATCAAGTTCGCGATGGAAATCCTCGGTAAACACATCGTGTAGGCGTCCGCCGAGCTTTTGCGGTTGCTCGCCGATAAGGTTGAAGCACTGATCGAGAGTGTCGAGGATTTTGTGGGACACGAAGACCTGCGCCTCCAATGCCTCTTTGACGTCTGGATCTTGCGCCACTTCGCCGAGTTCCTGAAATACCTTGGTTGTCTTCTCGGTGCCCTGGCGCAGGTCACTGAGCATGCGCACGAAGAGTTCCTTCGGATTCTTAACTGGCATTGTTGTTCTCCTCGTTACGGTTGTTGTCAGGCCGTTTCCTGAATCGTGGGGTGGATCAAAATTGTGCGTGTGGATAAGGTCGTGTGTCTGAAACAGAGGTGGCGCTGAGGGTTAAGCTAAAGAAGACTCGGATCTGAAACAACTAGCAAAAATACACGTACCAGTCTGAGAAGTTGCTGCTATACGTAAAGTTGCGAAGTGCAACAAACCTCGCGGCAGTCACCGCACGCACTTGATACGAACAGGGACACTCGACTCCATTTGGTGGTTCTGTATCGCGCGTCCTCGACGGAAGTTACGCTATGGACGTATGTGAGCGTTGTTTCTACCGGTTCAGAGAAAGTGATCGGGATTTCTCTAGCTGGGGGAAAGTGAACTGGGGTAGGCCGACGCTCTCTCCACCCCGTCCAAATCACTGCAATTCCCTGATCTCAAGAGTGAGCGCATTTTGGGTTTCAACCTGCAAGAATAGCCAGTTCTATCGCCCGAATCAGCCCGGTAGTATGACTGTTCGACGAAGGAGTCTATGACACCCAAGCACAAGGAAAACGAAGAGTTTGCTAAATGGGTACGAGATTGGATTGCAGTAATCGAGCAAAAAAGTGATCCGGTTGAGGGCAAATTATCCGAGAAGACAGCCAGCTCAGACAAGCAAAAGCATTCTGACGTCGTATATCCTTTGACCCCGAAACTGCGTGCCGAATCCGGCCGGTTCGCCGCATGAGGAGTACCCAGTTCGATGACCATTCCCGACTTGAAGATGAGCACGAGGAGTACCGCGGGCCAAACCAAGCGGACACTCTCTGCGAAACCATAAAACGCCTGGGCTATGCTCAAAACAATCAGGTGAGGCTCTACGGAAAGGTATTTGACTTGGTGTCCGACCCAGTCAGCGTCGGCGAAAACTTGGTATTTATAGACGCGCTGGACCGGCAATCAGGTCAAGTTAGGCGCGTCCGCATTCCACCGACCATCGTGCAGATGGCAAGAATAAAACGTCGCGCGGCATAAGCGAACCACCCATCCAGATTACGGCTGAACGCTTCCATCACACCCATAGACTGCCATTAGACTTGATGCACATCGCGATGGCGCTTCTGAGGTTATTAGCTCGACTGCTCTCATTACAAATGGGGCTACAGATGAACCTCTATACGCTGTCAGGCTGTGAAGGTGTCAGCCCAACATAGATCCCACGGGCAGGTTCGCCACGGGACAACGCGCCTTTCGCAGCACGCGTTCGGACGTGGTCCCGCGCAGGCCGTCGAGAAATCCGTCGGGACCATCGGTCGTCATCACGATAAGATCTGCGCGAAGCTCCGTGGCGGTTTGCAGGATGGTGTCAGCTGGCTCGCCACTCTTGGCCACGCTGCTCCATATCCAGTCTGTGTCCGGCAACTTCACCGATGGTGCTTCGGCAGCCGGTCCCACGTGAAGCAGTGTGACCTGGCCAGCAGGGAGTTGGAGGTTGCGGATCAGACGCGCGACGGCTTGCAGGCTCGGCTGTGGACGGGGCTTACTGGTGACTGGGATGAGGATATTCCGGAGCGAGATCGAGCCGTCCTGTCGCGAGACAAAGCCCTCCACCCCATAGGGTATGAAGAGCGTGATTTGTCCGGCCGCACGCGCGATTGGCTTGCCTACCGACTTATCCAGCCACAGCATGCGGCCTTCGTGCTGATGCACGGCCAGCACGATTAGATCTCCAGGATGCTTCTCCAGAAAACCGAGACAGGCTTTCACCGGATCCTTGCCTGACGCAATAACTTTGGCGACACCGATACCGAGCTGCCCCACGGCGCTCCTGGGGCTTCCTTTCGGAATGAGCCCCCATCGCTCAAACGTGTCGCGGACGCCGGGGAAGTCTTGCCATTCGGTACCGGGAGCCGCCTGGACATGGAGCACTGTTAGTTTCGCCTTGGCCACCAGAGCGATCTTCAGGGCGTGCGCGAAGGCAACTTCGCTTGCCTGGGAAAAATCCGACGGATGAAAAACGGACTCTGCCTTGATTTCTTCGAGCAGGTTCGTGTGACTCATAATCTGAGGTCTAATTACCTTTGCCCGATGCAACGACTGGCATGGTGCCTCGCTGGCTACCAGGGTTTGAGTCCTTAGAGATCACAAGACGAAAATTGCTTCGACAACAACCTCACACACAGCTCTACTTCGCGGTGTCTGCAATTGGAAGCAGAGCCGCCAACTGCAAACTGATCAGCAACTCAATCCGATGGTCAATCTGATACCACTGCGCGCTCTTCTTGGGCGAAATAACCTTCTGGAATATCGAGACGTACTTTGCCCGCAGGGCTGTGAACTGCTGATCAATAGCCACGGACCGCTTCACATAATCCTGCGCGTGTTGGTCGGTCAGGGAGTCGTAGTTTGCAGCGTAATCCTTGATCAGGGCCCAGCGGTCATCGTTAATCTTGATCGTTTCCTGAATGTATTGGTCATAGATCGGCCAGAATTTGGTGGCTTCATCAGGCGTGAGAGTCATGTTCGAGGCGGTGATCTGTTTCCGATGAGCGCGAATGTCTTCCCGCAGCAGCTGGATGTCCTGCTCGGTCGCAGCTTGGGGTGGTGCGGCTGCGCCCCCGGGGTTGGTCTGGGGAGTTTGGGCAAATATCGAATTGCTGGACACCACTAGAGCGCTGGCTAGCGCTAACGTCGCGAATACACTTCTTTGCATTTCTCTCTCCTTATGATTTGTGGGAGCCAAGATCAGAGGTTCGCTCGACATACCGCCACTTTCCACTGGCAGAAGTGCCAGCGTCAACACAAAGGCGTGCCCCGCTCGCAGGACACATGAATGGATGTGTCGTAATCAAAAACGCGATTTCACTGGTGACTGCGGGGGCAATTCCTCGCGCTTCTTTGTGACCCTGGTCCTTGACAGCGCCGACGTTGAAATGGGGATGTTTCGCGAGCTATGGTGGTGTCGAGCCCCGGACCGCCGATCACGTGAGGTCGAGAATCAGAATCGCAGCAGGGGGCCTGCCAGCACTTCGCCTTGAGAACTTACCGTGCCACCGACGTGCACAATGCAGCCCGAGCCGCAAATGAATGCCACATGAGGGTCCGCAAAAACTGGCAACCATTCGGCTTGAATCTTGAAGCCGAAATGACGACTGGCATAGAACCTGATCCCGCCTCCGAGTCCAAACGAAAAACGCGTGAAGTTGAAATTGCTACTGCCCGAAACATGGGTGGCGCCGACGCTGGCCATCACGAACGGCTTCACCCAATGGGGCCACTCTTCCACAAAGGGTTCATGGCTGAAGTCTCCATGAAACTGATCAAGAATCACGCGTTGACGGGGAGGTTGGGGCAGGATGTCCTCCGTGTGGACGTAGGAGTCCTGCCTTGCCCATCGTATTTCGACCAAGCCATCTTCTTGGAGGCGCACACCGAACGAAGCTCCATAGCTGGGACTTGCGTCGAGTACGACTCGAGGGTTTGTCCCTGTGACATGGGGGTCAACCGGAAAGCTCATGATGGTGCGATAGCCGATGAAAGGGGTGAAATCAAAGTGCAGCGGTTTTGGCTCGGGCGGTTGCTGCGCGCTGAGACCTGGCGAGAGCGCGAAGCAGAGCAGCGTGATGAAAGGACAAACATCGATGTGTTTGCCAGCCAAGTTCCGGCGCCTCCGCTTCAGACGCTTACACCATAGCACCGGGGCATAAATGATGAAAATCAGGCGTGCACTGTGAAAACGTTTCAATGTGCAGACTGGTTCTTCTGACAGTCGCGCAGTTTAAGACTGAATGCTTAGGCTTAGTTCGACACGATCCTAGGCCGAAACAGGAGGCCCCGCCGGAATCCTGAGAAAGATTGTCATGAAAACCTGGGCGACTGGTGTCCTGCCTCTCACGGTCTGGAGTGTTGATTCCATCGCTATCGTTCGCACAAAAGCTGTTTTCCCTGGGATATAGATGAGTTCTGCCCCGAATACCGAGAGGCGGCCTTTTGCCGTTAAGAATGCGCTGCTAGTGGGCGCCGCCCCCGAGGTCCAGACTGTTCTGTTGCGAGTTCTTGATCCTAGTTCCTGGGTTGTTATGAATGTGCCAGACAATTTATCGGCACTGGCCGCGGCTAGGGGACGAGCATTTGACCTGATCGTGACCAGCGACAAGACCTCCGGCAGAGAAGACATCGAATTATTGCGCAAGATTCGGCGCGTGCGACCTCACACTCGACTGATCATCCTTGCTGGTGAAGGCACACCTTCGGACGTGATCACATCGATGCGCGAACGCGCCTTCAGTTATTTTTCGAAGCCATTTTCATTGGACACGCTGGCCGAGATGATTCAATTGGCTACGAGTGGGCCTTGCTGGGACGATGGTATCGAGATTGTCTCAGGAACGCCGGAATTGATTCGGATCCTCGCCCGGTGCGATGTAAAAACGGCTGATCGGCTGGTGCACTTTCTCAACGAGATCGCCGAACTGCCTGACCCGGAACGGAATCAAGTAGCTATGGCATTTCGTGAGATGCTTATGAATGCCATCGAACATGGCGGACGACTGGATCCCAATCAATACGTAGAGATCGAATACGTCCGTGCTCGTCACATGGTGACGTGTCACATTACTGATCCCGGCCAAGGCTTTACGCTTGACGAAATCCCTCACGCAGCGATCGCCAACCCGACCGACGACCCGATTCGTCACATTGCCTTACGCGAGGAACAAGGCATGCGTCCGGGGGGATTCGGTGTTCTGTTGGCGCAGCAACTCGTAGACGAACTCATCTACGGGCAGGATGGCAACGAGGTCCTGCTGATCAAATATCTAGACTCTGCCCGGCCGAAGTCTGCTTGATTCAACTCCCCGCGCCAAGCGGCGTCCAACCTGTCAGTTCTGCCGGTGTCTGGATGCCAGAGAGCCATCTACGATCTGGTATTCATGCACTGCAAGTTGATCGCCGTCATTCGCTCGTTGCCTCTGCTGCTCGCGTTTCCTGTTTCCTCCTTGCGTGCGCAGACGTCGTTGCCGGACCATCCGCAACCTCAGCAGTCATTGCCGGATGCGCCCTCTGCTGTGCGTCGACCACCCAATCAGTCGAAGCCCCAGGTTTCCGCCGGCGCGGTGCAAGCCGAGCCACGTGTTGATGACGCATGGCCCCGCAAAGCCGTTCGCGCAGATGAAACGATTTCCATGTACCAACCACAAATGGAGGCTTGGAAGGACGACGAGTTGCATGCCTACGCTGCGCTTGCGTTGGAAAGCAAGACCAACAAGACAACGAAGTACGGAGTGGTGTGGTTCACGGCGCGAACGGAGGTAGACAAGGTCAACCGCCAGGTAACCTTGGACAACTTCCAGATCACCAAGGTCAAGTTTCCTACGATGGAAACCAAGGAAGCGGAATATCAGACCTTCCTGCAAGCGAAGCTGCCCGGGAAGTCCAAGGTGATTGCTCTGGACCGCTTGGAAGCTGCGTTGGCGGCGAGTGATTCGGAGCAGGCGGGACCCGAGGCGTTTCAGGTGAACAACGATCCTCCAAAAGTTATCTTCACCACAAAGTCTTCTTTACTTGTTCTGATCGACGGCCCAGCGGGATATAGGGATGTCGGTGGAACCGAATTGCAGTTAATGCTGAATACCAGAGCCACGATTCTGCTCGACACCAAAAAAAGTGTGTACTACCTGAGTGTGATGGATGGGTGGCTGCAGGCTCCCGATCTCGTGGCGGGCCCCTGGTCCTACGCTTCGAAAATTCCCGATGATATGAAAGAGATCACCAAGGGCATCCAGGAAAATCAAAAGTCAAAGGCACCGGAAGGGAAGACTCCGCCCTCATTGAAGGAGGCGAACAAGGCAGGGAAGATTCCGTCGATTTATGTCAGCTTGGGTCCTGCTGAACTGCTGGTCAGCGAAGGGCCGCCAAAGTTCGAGGTCATTCCAGGCACTGGGCTGGAGTACGTCAAGAACACGACAGCCAACATTTTTCGGGATACCGGGAGTCTCGATTACTACATCCTTCTGGCGGGGCGTTGGTTTCGATCAAAATCCCTGGAGAGCGGTCCTTGGGTGTTTGTTGATGGGAAGAATCTACCTGAGAAGTTCGCTGCCATTCCCGAAAGCAGTCCAAAAGCTGGTGTATTGGTGTCAGTCCCGGGAACCGGGCCAGCCAAGGAAGCACTGATCGCGAACTCAATACCGCAGACAGCCACGATAACTCGCAACGAGGCCCATCTGAAGGTTGAATACGATGGAGACCCCCAGTTCAAGAATATCGAAGGCACGGACCTGCAATACGCGGTAAATACCGCGACGCCGGTCATTCAGGTGGATGTCAAAAATTACTATGCCGTCGAGAATGCAGTCTGGTTCGTGGGGGCGACGCCGGGTGGACCGTGGGTAGTGGCAACCTCCGTTCCGGAAGCGATCTACTCGATACCCCCGAGGTCCTCCCTGCACTACGTCACATACGTCAAGGTGTACCGGTCCACGCCAGACGTCGTCTACGTAGGTTACACTCCGGGTTACTACGGCACGGTCGTGTCCTCCACAACCACTACGGTGGTGTACGGCACCGGTTGGTACTATCCGCCCTATGTCGGTCACTACTGGTATGGAGCACCCTACACGTACGGGGTCGGCGTGGCCTCCACGTGGAGTTCGGGGACGGGTTGGAGCATCACGATCGGTGTCGGCTACACCTACGGTTATCCCTACTATTATCCGTGGTGGGGACCGTGGGGCTACTACGGAGCCTGCTGCTGGGGGCCAGCCTGGGGGTACGGCTACGGCGGCTATGCGAGCGCGAACGTGTACGGCCGCTGGGGCAATACCGCTTACGCGAGTACCGGAGCTGCCTGGGCGAATCCCTACACGGGGAACTATGGTGCGGCCAGCCGAACCGGCTTCCAGAACACGCAACGTGGCACGGTAGGCGTAGCGGGCCGCGGGGCGAATGCCAACATCTACACCGGCAACGCCGTCGCAGGGCGTGGGGCTGTGGGCTATAACCCGAATACAGGAATCGTAGCGGGTGGTGGCGCCGGTTACGCGGGCAATATGTACACCGGCCAGGGGACGGCAGGCCGTGGTGGATTTGCCTACAACACAAACACTGGTGCCGGCGTTGCTGCGGGGTCTAACAATATTTATGCGGGAAAAGACGGAAACGTCTACCGCTATGACCGGCAAAATGGAAATTGGTCTCAGAACAGTGGCAGCGGATGGAAGTCTACATCCCAACCTCAGGCCAATCTACAACAGCAACAGCAGGCACGCGCTTCGGGGCAGCAGCGCAGTCAGAACTTCAGTCGCTCGATGGGTGGTGGAGCGCGAGGCGGCGGTGGCCGAAGAAGATAGTCAGCCCTTGCACTCGTCGCCTGACCTCGCTTCAGAATCGTGCCGCCTGGGGCTGATTCACCCATCGTTCACTGCAAAGCCGGTGTAGATACCCACTGGTAGTTTTCACAGTGGCACTGTGGGTGTGTCGGAGTCGACTATCTCGCTTAGCAATGTGCGGGCAATAGTTTTCTTTTCAGGGTTGTCGCATGTTGCCGGGCATTTGGCTGTAGATGTTGATAGGAAATAAAGCAAGGGTGAGGTGTGCGTGCGTGGGACAAGTTACGTTTTGATTCTTTGGCTCAGCCTGGCTGCGCTGGGTGGGTTTGCAAACAACGTCATAATAGTCCCGGCTTTTGGCCAAGACCGGATTAGTGCGCCAGGTCCCGTCTCCCTCGCCTCCCAGGATCCCGACAAGGCTCTCTCGGAATTCAATCACCACGTTGCGGGATGGGCGCTGATTGGAGTCGGATTCCTTGTGCTCGCCTCATTTCTTTCCCCGAAACTCCGCGCCCTGCGTTATCTCTGGCCGGCATTGTTTGTGTGTGCAGGGTTATTTTTGGCGGTGTGGAGTGACGCTGAAATCTGGCCGCGCGGTAACCTGAGCTGGACCTGGCTTTTGCACCACGACCAGGAAGCTGGACAGCACAAGATTTACGCCCTGTTCCTTATTGCGATGGGCCTCGTCGAATATCTTCGCTTGTGTGGCTCCCTAAATCGCTTCTGGGGCGCCTGGACTTTTTCCATCCTCGCCATCGCCGGCGCAGCTTTTCTGCTCGTCCACGATCATACCGCCAGTTCGGGTGTAACTTCGCCGGAGGTTCACGCTTACCTGGTCAATCCGACGCTCGATCCCGACGGTAACCCGCCCGCTCCCTACGTACCGGACCCCAAGCCAGGCACCCGCCACTCCGTCGCGGATTTGGATCATTCCGGCATGTCCATGGATCATTCCGGCATGTCCATGGATTATTCCGGCATGCACATGGAGCACTCCACTATGGATCACTCTTCAATGCCGATTGATAACGATCCCGCTCTTGCCAATACTCCTTTTCCCGGCCATCACCATCACATGACGTTCTCAATGCTGCTGGTCAAGCGCGAACACTTCTGGTTCATGATCGTCGGCCTGGCAGTGGCGCTGTTCAAACTCGTTTCTGATGGTGAACTTTGGCGCCGGCGCTTCGTTCCCTACGCTTGGCCAAGTGCCATGGTGCTTTTGGGCATATTGTTAGTCGCCTATCGGGAATAAGGCCGCACCGCAGACACAGATCTCTAGACGTGGAGATCAGTACGGGGGACGCTGGAGGTCCAATGCTACTTCCGCCGCAATCAATATCCACTTGCAATCCCTCCCTCAACGGGCCGCTGTAACTTTTGACAGATCTGGCGCTGTCACCGACGGCTTAGGCTCGGGTTCCGGGACCGTACCAGGCAAGTCACAATTCGAAAGACTTGCAATTCTTTCTGAAGGAAGGATTTGATGAGGAAATTCATACTTATAGCCCTGCTCGCCGGGTTCCTGAACGCGCCAGCATTTGCGCAACGAGTGGAGATTTTTGGAGGAGCGCAGTTCGAGCATCTTCAGTCCAGCTATAACGCTGCGGGGTGGAACGCCTCGGTGACTGGAAATTTCAAACACGTTTTGGGCATCACCGGTGACTTCAGCGGTGTTTACAATTCGCGGAGAGGGAGTTCATCGGTTTACACATATACCGTTGGTCCCGTACTCACGGCACGCCTGCCGGTTGTTCAGCCTTTTGTGCATGCCTTGTTCGGGGGCGCTACAGCTACGGGGTCAGGTGTGAACTCCAACGCATTTGCGATGCTTGTCGGAGGCGGTTTAGACATTGGATTTCGGAAGGGGATCGGATTTCGTCTGGTGCAGGCAGACTGGCTCATGACCAAGTTTGGTGACCAGACTCAAGAGAATCAGGGCAGGGTTTCCGCTGGAATCGTCATTAAGTTTTGAAGTTGAGCATCGCGAAGGCGAAGTACTGGAACATGCCCTTCGATGTTCAAGCCCAATCTACATGTTGGGCCAACAACTCGCGGGGTGCGGCAGCGCTCCTCAATCCTTGGAGATCATCAGGTTAGTCAGATTCCAGGGGTTCTGATAGGTCTCGATCTCGATCTGCTGCGTCTTCTTGTCTACCTTCAGCTTGCACGCCGGCAGCACCGTGCCAGAGCCCTTGCCGTCGGGCGTGAGGACCAACTCGATCGCACCGACGCTGTAGTCTCGGGAACGTGTACCCCTGTACAACTCGCCGAACGCAAGGGTGCGATCGGTGACGAGACGGAATCGACGGCCGTTCTCCGAGGGCAATTCCATGATGTACTTGACATCGTTGCCCACACCCCCACTGGCGAATCGGACTCGACCCTTCGGCTTCATGTCCTCGAGGACATTTATAAGACCGTCCTGACCAGAGCGTTTGAATGCATCGATTAGTGCCTTTTGATCTTCGGTCGTGGAGAACTGCTCGATGTGAATGTTGACGTTGTAGATCTTTCCTAGTTGAGTACTGGTCCCCATAGCCGTCGCCTGGATCGTCATGCGTTCCTGGGCATGGAGAATTGTTCCGATACACGTCAGAGAGAAAAAGAGGAAACCCATAAGGCTGCTACGAAGAGACCTATTTATTTCTCGCATTTGTTGTTCCTTTCGCGCTCATCGCGCCCCCGCTAGCCCACGCAGGTCACGACCGCACGCCTTCGGGCAAGCAAAAGTTCATGACTTCGCTCTTCGAGCCTACCGGTCGTCCACAGCGATCAGAACTGGCAATTCATACAGAGCTATTTCGATGGCGAGGCTCCAGTCGATGGTCGAAGCTTTGTCTGGGAGTCTTTATCGAGCGTGACTGAACAACTTGATCCTGGGCCGTCAATCACGCAATACAACCAATGGCCTCATCCAGCCAAGCAGGGCAGGGTTTCCGCTGGCATCGTTATAAAGTTCGAGGTTCGTCATGGTGACGGCGAAGCATAGAACCTCGATTCCGTGCTTGGCATTTCTAGGCATGGCGGTGCAAGACGCAGAGAATCTCGACGACGGAGAGTCACCGGGCGGCTGTCACCCTAATGGATATGGCTTGCCAACAACCCTGCAACCGAAGCGCCAGGCACCAACTAGTAAATCTGACAGCTGACAGCCGTTTCCATCCCTTCAAGAATGAGTGAAACACCGGAAACGGGGAGCAATCTTCTTTGCTTTTCACAGGTCTGACCGTCACATTCCTTAAGCAGTTCTGTGTTGGTCTTTGGTTGACGCTGCCCTTGTTATTGAGCCTCGCTCTGGGAATCACCCTGTTAGGGCAAGCCGCAGGGAAGCAGGAGGGCTGGTCACGCTTTGACAGCGTTTATTGGTCATTCATCACCGCCACGACAGTCGGCTACGGCGATGTTCGGCCGGTCAAGAGGAAATCGAAGATTTTAGCCGTGATCATTGCTTTCTTGGGGCTAACGCTCACCGGTATTGTCATTGCCGTCGCAGTGCAGGCTGCAACCCTGGCTTTGGGCAACAGCCGTGGTTGAACTTTTGTCCCCGGTGCCTATCCGAGTCATTTGCACCTCAGGATTAAAACGACTAAATTCAACGCTTCCTTTAGGACGGATATTCAGTGGACGTCCCCTGACTCAACGAGTCTGAGTGTTTGCTTTTGCGCACTTTTTGGGAAGCTGCTCAAAAGCAAAGGCCGAAGGCACAGTCGGGGTCAGGCTCACATCCTGGGATTGAGCCTTCAGTAGCAGAACATTGCGCTTGCGCAACGACCGTACAATTCGTTTATGCGATTCTTTCATGTTTGGATTCTGGAACTGTTCGGCGGTTTCGGGGTTACTAGATCATGAAGGAGACTGTTTGGCTAAGTCCTCAATCCGCGTACTGGTAGTAGATGACTTCGAACCATTTCGACGGCTTCTCTGCTCGACCCTTCAGGACAAACTGGAATTACCAACCATCGTCGCTGGATCGGATGGAGTGGAAGCAATCGAGCTCGCAGAAGCGCTACAACCGGACTTGATTCTTCTTGATATCGGGCTCCCGAAGATCAACGGAATCGAGGCGGCGCGGAGAATCCAGGAGTTTGCTCCGCGATCGAAAATTCTTTTCGTTAGCCAAGAACTCTCGGTCGAAGTGGTACAGGCGGCGTTCAGTGCAGGCGCATCGGGCTACGTCGTTAAAATGGACGTGGGAGCCGAACTCCTGATCGCCATAGAGGCTGTTCTTCAGGGCGAGAGGTTTGTGGGGAGAAGATTCGCAGGCCATGGCTTTACCGTGGCTTCTGATGCACGAACCCCCCCGATCGTCCGCCGCCACGAGGCTGGGTTGTACTCGGAGGATCGACGTCTCTTGGATGACGTTACGCAGTTCATCGGGGCTGCTCTCAAGGCTGGGAATGCTGCAATCGTTGTCGCGACTGAGTCACACCGAAACAGCCTTATTTCGAAATTGCAGTTACACGGCGTGGATATTCCTACCGTTATTGAGCAAGGGAGATACATCTCGTTGGATGCTGCTGACGTACTCTCAACATTCATGGTCAATGGCATGCCTGATCCAGTTCGTTTTTTGAAACTCTTCGGTAATCTGATTGCAACTGCGGCAGAGAGCACAAAAAGCGAACAGGCTCGGGTGGCGGTTTTCGGAGAAGGTGTGCACCTTCTGTGGGCGCAAGGTAACGCAGAGGCTGCTCTCCAGGTTGAAGAACTCAGCAGTGAGATAGTCAGGACGTACGCTGTGGATATTCTGTGCGGGTATTCTGTCGGCAGTTTTCAGGGCGGGGTCGACAGCCCGATCTTCCAGCAAATCTGTGCGGCGCATTCGGCCGTTCATTCCCGTTGACAAAGAATGGAAGTCTTCCCCAGCCATGGGGAACCTATTCTCTACTCTAAGCAATAACCAAAGGGAGCCCGTCATCCAGCCAAACTGGTACGCCTTTCTTCCGCCTCAACGGGGACGCGAGCAAGAACCGTGGTGCCGCCTGCGGGCCGCGATGTCACAGAAAGCTCGCCTTTCACCAAATGCGCTCTTTCGCGCATGCTGATGAGCCCCAGTCCCCGCCCGCTAAGGGCATTGTGCTGGTCAAAACCGATGCCGTGATCACTGATCGTGAGTTGAATCTCGGTTGGTGTCCCTTCGAAGTTCACGCTGAAGTGGCGCACGCCGCTGTACTTGACCGCATTTTGCAGGGCTTCCTGCAATATCCGGAACAAGCAAAGGGAAATCTCCTTGGACACCCTGCTGGGCATGCCCTTGTGAGTGAAGTCAATCTCTACTTTTTGTTGTTCAGAGAACTCTCTGCAAAAGCCGTTGGCTGCCACCGTAAGCCCCAGAAAATCAAGCTTGGAAGAATGCAGGCGGTGCGATAGGGCCTGGACGTCCTTCCCTAAGTCGGACAGGCGCTGCTTGAGGTGAGCAATGTGTTCGTGAAGATCGACTTCGGACTTGGAGTGGCCCCATCGCTCCAATTCGATCACCGCGAGGGCAAGTCGCTGATTGATGTCGTCGTGGAGTTCTCGGCCGATCCAGGTACGTTCCTCTTCGTGGGCTTCAATCAGTCTGCGCCCTATGTCGGCCATCGCTTCCTCGGCCAGCTTGCGATCAGTGATGTCAATGCAAGATCCTATGTAGCCGGCAAAGGAACCGTCCGATTCAAATCGTGGCACGCCTATGTCGACGAGCCAGCGGTATTCGCCGTCGTGGCGCCGCAGGCGATACTGCCTTCAGTTCCTGGCTTCGTACACTTTCTCCAAGACGCTGGACACCGATGGCGCTGACGTTAATTCGACATCGTCGGGAACTGCACTGACGCTAGGCGACCAAAACTCCCCAAGACAGCGATGGGGACGGGCCAGCTTTGACCGCACCCATCGGTTCGTTTTCAGCACAACGTGGACGCTTCCCAATCCGCCGCGCGGCGTTTCACGAGCCGTTCTAGGTGACTGGTCTCTGGCCGCGATAGCAACCATCCAATCTGGTGGCGCACTTACCATCGTCCAAACAAATTCCACCAATGTTTTTGGAATCAGTGAAGATCGAGCACAACTAAGCGGAACGTGCTTGAAAAGTCAGTTGGTGAAGGGAGGGACGCTCGAGTCGAAATTAGGGGGATATTTCAACGCAGCGTGTTTTACCGGTTCACCTGTGGTTGGGGCCGGATGGCATCGGAACGGCGTTTGGGAACAGCGCGACCGGAATTGTGAACGGCCCTGGGCAAGCGAACCTGGATCTCGCGTTCTCAAAGACGGTGACGCTGCGATGGCCGATTGAGAGAAGTAGTCTTCAATTTCGGGGCGAGTTTTACAATGCACTGAATCACACCCAGTTTGCGGATCCCGATACCAATTTCACATCGCCGACGTTCGGAGTGATTAGCAGCACAGCCGTGAACGCGCGTGTCGGGCAGTTGGCCCTGAAGCTTGTGTTCTAGTCGTCGCCGTGGAAACGCCTGAGCAAAAGACAAACCGCGGGAGGCTAGCTTGGAACGACGGCATCAACATCGGACCGAGCCGTCGCGGTTGCCTGACTTTTGCCATTAGATTCCTTGTAACTGATCCCACCAGTGACAAACCGCTGGCCTTGAAGAACCGCCGCAACCGCACTCAACAGTTCGGTTCCAGCGCTCAACTTGTGAACATAACCACACGCCCCTGCGCTGAGAGCCGCCTGTATCGAATCGGCGTCGTTGTCCTGTGACAAAAAAAGTATTTTAGACCCCGGGGAAAGCTCAGACATTCGCGGGGCTGCCTCAATTCCATTGAGTTTTGGGAGTCCGATATCGAGGACAATCAGGTCTGGTTGCAGTTCCTGGGCTTTTTGGACAGCCTCTGCACCATCCGAAGCTTCACCGACGACTAGCAATTCTTGGGATTGTTCGAGAATCGAACAAACCTTCAGTCGCCAATCCTTAAAATCATCGACCACCATGATCCGGCTTGGGGCCATTGCATTCTCCTCTGGCACAGTCAAGAGCTTGCGGCTAAGGCTCAAGGGATTGTGCATTCACGGAAGACGATCCCGCAATACGGTGCGAACTGGAGTGGCTACCGTCAGAATTGACAGGTGCTCAAATCTCAATCATGTGATTGCGGGATGGCTGCACACGAGGACAATGGGGGAGTTCAGTCGCGCATTCATTGCTTGTCACCCCTGTCAGAATTGCCACTGCCAAACTGCTCCTTTAAACGCTGAAATTGAGAACGTCAGGAGGAGCACGATGACCCGTCTAATGCTCACCGCGCTGTCAGTTGCCCTGCTCTCGCTGGCTGTGGCTTGCGAGAAAAAGCCGGAACAACCGTTGGCGGCGGCCGCTGACAGCGCACAGCAAACACAGCAAAGTTCTTCCGCGGACATGAAACAACCAGAATTGTCCCCGGTTCCGGCAGCCGCACCAGCGCCAGTACCGCCGCCCCCGCCGCCACCACCGAAGCCTGTGGTAATTCCTGCCGGGACGGTCGTTACAGTGCGTCTCTCGACTGCACTGGGCTCGAAGCGCAGTAAGACCGGTGACCCATTCGAAGCAACCGTGGCGCAGCCTGTCGAGGTTGGAGGTAAAGCAATTGTTCCCAGCGGCGCACCCGCGGCCGGCACCGTTGTGGAAGCCAAAGCGAAGGGGAAAATCAAGGGCGAAGCACGACTCAAGCTGGCGCTGAACAAGGTGACGATTAAGGGGAAGACTTATTTGATTCAAACCACAATGGCTGAGCAGACCGCGAAAGGGAAAGGTAAGCGTACCGCAGTGGCCACAGGAGGCGGAGCGGCCGGAGGTGCCCTGATCGGTGGGATTGCAGGCGGTGGCAAGGGGGCAGGCATCGGTTTGTTGGTCGGTGCCGGCGCCGGATTCATCGGCGGGACCATGACCGGCAACAAGCAAATCGACTTGCCAGCAGAGACTGTTTTGTCATTTCAGCTGACAGAATCCATCACCTTGAGGTGAGGATGCTGCAGCCGGTGGTTGAGCCTAGGTAGAGATACTAGTCGCTTAGCGTGGGAGACTCGAAGAGCCAATGCGTGGGAGCTTCTGTTTCATCATAATTATCTCCATCCTCCCAGCTAGCGTTTCTTGGGCGCAGGAATCTGCTGCAATTAGCCCAAAAAGCTCTGAGGCGGTGAGATTTGAGCCGACCTCTCTCGTGATTCAGCAATCTCCTAATGCAACAAGCACGAAACTTGAAGAGGAACATGCTCGCCTCTTCTGGATTCTACCGACCTTCAGCGTCGCGGACAGCAAGTCAGTTCGCCCGCTAACGGCGAGCGGGAAATTTCGACTGTTTGTGAAGGACAAGACCGATCCCTTCACGATTGGCTGGGTAGCCTTCGATGCCGGTCTCGCGCAGGCGAACAATGATTTCCCCGAATATGGACAGGGTGCTGCCGGCTATGGCAAGCGATTCGGCGCCGGATTGGCCAATGAAACCGCGGGTGGATTCTTTGGAACCTTCTTGTTTCCTTCTGTCCTGCATCAAGATCCACGCTACTATCGCCTGGGCACTGGGCCATTCCAAAAACGCCTCGGACACGCGCTCATCCGGCCCGTATTGACGCACAAAGATTCAGGTGGACGAACGTTCAATTGGTCTGGACTGCTAGCCGGCATCGCCACAAGCAGCCTTTCAAATGCCTATTATCCTGAGGCTAATCGCGGCGTAGGTGCCACGTTCTCTCGGGTGGCGCTGTCCGTTCCGTTCGGCATGATCGATGAACTCGTCAACGAGTTTGGACCGGATGTCGAGAAAAAGATGTTTGGGAAGAAATGAAAATTCGCAGGTTAGCCCCGTTCACAAGTACTCATTGACCCCAGAGGAGACATTTCACCAACTGCCGCCTTCTTCCGGCACCCAATGTTGTACCAACCCACCATTGTGGTGCAGGAATTCTCCTTGTGGACCAGCCGTAGTGGCCCCTCTGTCACCGCCAGGTACCTCGCCATTTTAATGTCCTGACTAGTGTTTCTGACAGTCGTGTGTGGAAGACCGAGTGTTTAGCTTGAATTTGGGGCGACAGCGCGCGGCATCAGTTCGCTGGGAGAGTTTGCCATGAAAACATTACTACTCGCCGGGATGCTGCTCGCGGCCTGGGTGATGATCCCACCGCCGGCGTGCGCACAAGAGGAGAATTCCAGAGAGTCGGTTCCCGAGTATGACGTGTCGAAGGAAACCAGATTCCAGGGTGTCATCGCCGAAGTGAAGGACCGCATCTGCCCCATAAGCCGCGGTGTGGGTTCGCACCTCACGGTCAAGGTTGATGAGAAGGTGTACGAAGTGCATGTCGCTCCCGTTAAATTCGTGAAGATGTATGGAGCGGCTTTTCAGAGGGGCGAAACGGTGGAGATCGTCGGAGTAATGACAAGATTCCAGGGTACGGAGGCCATCTTGCCCCGGGAGATTAGGCGCGGCAACCAAGGACTTGTGTTCCGTGATGAAAAGGGCGGGCCGATCTGGTGATGTGACAAGGTGACAGTCAGCAGCAAGAAACCTTTCCTGGTCGAGTCGGGAGATACGTGATGAACTGGATGCGTCCCTACGAAGTGTTTTTCGAAATGTGTATCGCCATCTGGCTACTTAACACGATCTCCAGAGCGGTAAGCGGGCACAGAATTCAGCATTGACGCAGTCTGCGGCCCAAGATTCTTGGTCCCCGCGCAGCTTCTGAGATTAGGCTGATGCTCTCACTTGTTATCGCGGGTATTCTTGCAGTCCTGTCTTGGATCTACTTGTTGTTCGCCCGAGGAAGATTCTGGCAAGCGGCTAATCGTACCGTCGGGGTTGGCAGGTGCAACTCGAGTCCCTCGCGCGTGGCCATTGTGGTGCCTGCCAGAAACGAGGAGGAGGTTGTCGCGCGATGCATCACCTCACTGCTCGAGCAAACGTGCTGCGAATCGATACACATATTTCTGGTCGATGATTTCAGCTGCGATCGCACCGTGCAGGTTGCGCGCGAGGCGGCACAAAAAGTCGAAAAATCTGCGTTGTTGACGATGGTTGAATGTCGCCCCCTGCCGCCTGGCTGGACGGGTAAACTTTGGGCCGTCCGAGCGGGTATCGAAGAAGCATCTATGCTCAAGCCCCGATACTTGCTTTTGACTGATGCGGACGTTGTGCACGCGCCAGTAAGTATCGCTAGCCTCGTCGAAATGGCAGAGACTGGTGGCTACGATCTCGTATCGGTTACGGGGAGGCTTGGCTGTGAGACCCTTGCCGAGAAATTGCTTATTCCGGCATTCACATTCTTCTTTCTCATGCTTTATCCACCGGCCTGGATCGCGAATTCACTGAGCAGGACCGCGGGAGCCGACGGGAGTTGCATGCTGATCCGGCCCGAGGCACTCGCGCGCGCGGGAGGCATCGAATCTATACGGCATCAGGTCATCGACGATTGCACCTTGGCGAGAATCGTGAAAGGCAGCGGTGGGAAGCTGTACTTGGGGGTGTCTACCCTGACGACGAGCATTCGCCGGTACGAGTCGTTCACCCACATCGGCCGGTTGATCTCGAGGACAGCGTTCAGCCAGTTACACCATTCCGTTTTGTTGCTGCTCGGGACTTTGTGCGGCTTGACGATCGCTTATGTTCTTCCCTTTGTGTTGGCGTTCTGTGCTCCTCCAGTTCCGATGGTGCTGGGAATGATCGCGTGGGCTGGGATGACGATCTGCTACTTTCCGACAGTGAGGTTCTATGGGCTAAAGCCCCACTGGTCCCTGACGCTACCCTTGGTAGCCCTGTTCTATATCGGAGCTACGGTCTGGTCGGCTATCCAATTTTGGTCAAATAAGGGAGGCAAATGGAAGGGACGGGTACAGGATCCGAGCATTCCGGTGCCGGGTCCATCTCGGTAAAAAGCAGCAAGCAGCACATAGCTGGAAAATCAGCATCGGTGACGGGGTCGTTGAATGTCAACTGCTGTCGTCTGGCTGAGCCAGTACCGGTGTTGCTTGGGTACCATTCAGGGACAGCCAGATTCTCCAACGAATCCGCGCTGAACAGTCAGTCGTCTATTCCCGGTGACGAGGATTTCGCCCTACCCTGCTGACGCTCGGGCTGTATTTTTCGACAAAACCACTGCACTCCTCACAGGAGCACCTTGCACGAGAACGCGCAATTCCCGTTCGGGAACGATGAATTCCGCGGACCCACATGCCAAACAAACTGCAAGATTTGGAAACACCCAGACAATGGGTTTGTCCAGGCCATTGAGCCCGGGGAAGTGGATGGCAATTTCACCGTTGAACGAACGCTGACTATCGGAAGCACATCGCTTGCAGATCATTGTTTGACTCGCGAGTTAGATTGCTAGTGATCTTTGGCGGGCCTCCAGTGCCGCCGGATGAGATGAAGCCGACGACAGGAGGACGAGGCCAAGGAGCGCGAACAGATTTCGGCCACCGACGATCTGTCGACACAACGTTCGACAAGGAGGCGGCACACTGTGCTTGGAGAGCAGGCACAGACACGCCACGAATGAAACGAACGACAGCGCGCTGCCTGGGGCTAGATCGTTACAAACCCAGCAGCGATACCTCATCGCTGTTCTGAATAGTAAATCTAGAAAGCAACCTACAACCGCGTCGGCTGGGTGTCTGTCCAATTTTGAACAGCTTAGAAAAAATAGAGGAACTTTGATGACTCCGATCGACGACAATCCGGAGGGGAGCCGTTCTCAAAGGGACCGATACGGATATGCTCTCGAGACGGATCTGGTCTTCAACACCGATGAGCGAGCAGTATGAGGACCTTGACTGAAAGCAGGCGGGGGAGCCGAACCAAATCCTCTTTACCCAAGGTGAACTCGCGGAACAATTCTCTTCATCCAGTAAGGGAGGGTGAGGCTGAGTGATTACAACGGTGGATGATAGACAGTTGGCAACGCGCAGTCTGTTGTTTTTGCCAGTCGTTCTCGTCCCTCTTGCTGACTACGATTTTGTAGACCAGAGTATCTGTCCAGGAATCCTCACTTCTTTGGGAAACTTAAGATTAAATGAGTGGCTTCGGCATGACAGCGCCATATGTGAGTCGTCCAATGAGGAGAAGTCCTCTAATCGTCTCAGCCTTGTTTGTGTGTGCACTTCAGACATTTGCTCAAAGTGACATTCCAACGTTTAAGGCGGAAGCGAAAAGTGCCCTCGTGTGGGACGCGGACTTTCCGGGGAGTGGCCACTCCTTCATTGTTTGGGACCCGCTCACGGGCCATGAGATCCATAAGCTGAGTTCTGCGGGGATCGAGGTAAGCTCCCGGGTTGGATATGAGCGAGTCAGCCCGAGCGAGTCAGGTGAACTTCTCAACTACACGACGACCATAGCAAACAATACGGACTCTGACATTACAGTTGAATACGGCGGCGCTAGCGCAGATGGACGCGTGGCTCTGCCTGTTTGGCTGGCTCGAACGAGCAAGGATGCTAAAAAGGGCGATCGCAAGAATATCTGGGAACTCGGCAGAATGCGCTGCTTTAGGAATGGGTTCGCTTCAAGCGAAAACTTCTTCTCAGCGAGTGCGCCGTCAAGAATCTTTGTGGTTCATGCGCAGACCGCAGTGACGATCTCGTCTGTGTCCAAGGATCCTCGTTCGTACTCTATCCGGTGCTCTCTGGACGGGTGCCATGTAACCGGGACAGTTCGCTACTACATTACGGTTAATAAAAAAGACTATGTTTTTGTTTGGTCCGGGCGTTCTGTGATCTATTGCGGGGAATAAGCGGCCCGGGAAGCATTCCCATCAAATATGTCCGAACCCTCCACGTGCTCTAGGGTGAAGCCTAACGCCAAGGCGTGGATTTGTGGATCTCGGTGTCTGGCCAGTCACTTACCGATGGCGGCGTTTCACGTTCAGCTGCGCCAGTGAACGAGCTAACGATGCGTTGACGGATGCGACCTCTTCAGAGGAAAGTTTTTCCTTCAGGCGAGCCGCGGCGCGTTGACGTGCCTCCTCAGCTGCAGCTTCGTCGATGCTCTCAACCGCAACCGCCATGTTGGTCACGATGGAGACCCGCTCGTTCGTTACCTCGACGAGACCTTCGCCAACGGCAAGAAAATCATCGTGTCCATCTTTTCGGACAATCATCTCGCCCGGCACCATCTGGGTCATCAGGCGGATATGCTGCGGCAGAACCCCCATCTGGCCGCCCACGGCAGGCAGCGTGACCATCTCTACATCTTGGGAATAAACGGTTGCTTCAGGCGTCACAATTTCAAGTCTTAGAGTGTTGGCCATATTGACTCGATACGCAAGACCCGGCTCTTAGTACGGGTCTAGTTCTGCCT